>SXGS01093455.1_pt1 | contig 10377 bp, 9 predicted proteins | sample 3174681 | NCBI WGS metagenome assembly SXGS01 (sample SAMN11356861, study PRJNA531348) | freshwater metagenome | isolation source: freshwater sample F1-80 | place: China: Fuxian Lake, Yuxi | collected 2017-12-25
ACTGGATCGCCGATTGCCTCGTGGCGCTGAAACAGCGCCAGCAGACCAGCATTGAGGCCTCGCCGGAAGCTGAAGCCGCGTGGTGCCGGCATTCGACCGAAGCGGTGACGCCGACCATGCTGCCGCAGGCCAACAGCTGGTACATGGGCGCCAATGTGCCGGGCAAGCCGCGCATGTTCATGCCGTATGCGGGCGGGCTGAACACCTACACCGAGATCTGCAGGCAGGTGGCGGCAAAGGGTTATGAGGGCTTCCTCATCCGCCAGGGCGACCGCGTGCTCTCGGAGTCGCGGGCCTTCACGAGCCAGCCCGCACCCGGGGAGATTCCGGAAAACCTGTTACCCATCATCGTCGAACGCATGACGGCAGCGGGCCTGATGCCGGACGCAACCTAGCGCCGGGCGCGCCTGGGTCCGGGCGGGTCGCCAGGGAGACCAGCCCGCAACGTCAGAGACTGGCCCATTTCGGCCGGTCATCAACTTTGAGCACTTTATCAGTTTTGCGGCGACACGGCTTGTTGATTGCCGTCTTTGAAACAGGCGGAAAGGCAATGTGTTTTCATGCTGTTTCAGGGACACCTCGCGCGCTAAACAGGTCCTCAAAGATCGGTTGGGCAGGTGCTCGCATGTTCAGATTTTTGGCGACGGCCGTCATGCTTGTTGCGACATCGGGTGGGCCCTTCACGGCGGTCGCCGACCCATCCGCGCCATCCGGCTGGAGCGCCAGCGCTTCCGATGAACAGATCGTCTACCGGCCACGGGCAAATCCTTCTGTCGAACTGCGGGTCTACCCCGCAGAGACTGTCGCCCGAGGCCTTGATAGCTGGTTTGCCAGCCGGCTCGAGCGCGGCGTTGCCGGCTTCAGCGATGTTGAGTGGGGCGAGACCACACGGTTTCGGGAGAATACCCTGACATCGGTCGGGCAGACCGGTTCCCGATCGAAGATGCAGGTCGTGGTCGCAACGGGGTGCGAGCCCGAGCTCGGGAAACGGCGCTATGCCGAATTGATCGTTCCGGCGGATGAGGCGAAGCTGCCCCAGTACGCAGAACAGGCAGCAGGCGTTCTCGCGCAACTATGTATGCCCGTCCCGGCGCAATCCCCGGCAGCTGCCAGTTCCGGTACGACCTCACCGCAAGCGCCCGGGCCGGCAGCAATCAACATGCAGCAAAAGCCAAAGACCGGCGTGCCCACGGCGCGGGTGCTTTCGGAGAGCGAGATCGAGGGCGTGCTCTATTCCTTTAGGCAGGTCTATACGATCACAGGCCTGCAATTCATGGAGTACACCTACCTCCTGCTCAAAGACGGCACGGCGCGGCGGGATGTTCCAGATGCTGCGCCTGCGGATTTCGATCTGCAGGCTGACCGCGCTTCAGGTACGCACGCGTGGGGGCGCTGGAAACGCACCGGCGGCAAGATCCAGCTTGATTTTGGGGACGGTTTCGAGACGCCAGAAGGCCAGATGATGCGCGTCCCAGGGAAGAGAGGCGAACGCCTTCAGGGGAAATACCAGAAGGCCAGCAGCTATTCCATGGGCATGGGCGGAGCCGCCTCCTGGGTGTTCTGGGGGCTGCGCCTTGATCGCGATGGAACCTTCGAGCGTGAACGCTGGGGCGGTGCAGGGGCCTCATCAGGCTCAGGCAGCAGCGCGACGACAGGCATGACCGTGTATGACGAAAAGGGATCTACCACGACCCTGTCGGGCGGGAGCGCCGCGATCGGCACCTCAAACTCCACCGGCGTGACGGATGACGATCTGACGGGAACCTATCATATCGACGGCTGGACGCTTGAACTTCGCTACAGGAATGGCGAGGTCACGCGGGGATTCTTCTTCACCGATCCCGAACGCGACAACATCTGGTTTGAAGGTCACGAGCTGATGAAGACAAAGCCGGGCCGTTGAGTTGCGCTTCAGCAGATGACGGCGCGCAAAGACCAGCGATGGGCAGGGCGTCTGATAGGGGACAAGCGTGACCTCTGGTGAAAAAGAGCCGTGATCGAATTTCCAGAATGTCCTGACGGGCTCAGGCTTGCGGGTCTCTGGTAGCCACCGGCTCGATCACTGGCGGGGAATGACTCATCTGCGGCTTCATCGGTGAGATCCCAATCGGCATGCGGATCCGTTACGCTGGACGGGCCGGCTTCGCGCACGGCCGAGGCGGCGGTTTCGGGCTCCGCCGACGAGCGCAGCGACCACAAGGCCGCCTGGAATAGGATACGTCTCCCTGAAGGAAACAAGATAGCAGGTCCCGGTAGCCAACAGCGCTGAAGCCGGGAGGCGGGTCCGGTGTAGACCAGGTCAGTTCCGGCAGGAAGCTGAACCAGCTGAGAGGCTATCGAAACAGATCAGCAGACGGACTGTGATCGGGGTCTCGGAGCTGACGCCAGTGTATAATGGTATCGGAGCCCATCCGGTCACGTTTCAGGTGAATACTTGATCAGAATAATCTCAGGCATCGCGACAGCATAATTTGTATTGCCTGTAAGCTGACCACCTTCAATCCGGGTATATACCCAGATCGCAGCGCTGCGCTGGATCTGACCGTGACCGCAGTATTTTCCGTAGACAGCCCCGTGTCGCGAACTGCCGTATAGAGGTTGCGTGATCGCATACCGAAGGAGGATGAGCGCCCGTGTCTGAAACAGAGAAAACCCTGGCACCCCCAGGCACCCTTGTCGCGCCTCGGCGCAACCTCAAGACTGCTGAACGGGGCGGGTCGCTTATGGCAGGGTCGCTCATGGGTGTACTCGCAGCCCGCCGGGGAGGCGTACCGGGGGTGCTGTTCGGGGTGCTTGGATCCCTGCTGATAGCGCGGGGTGTCACAGGCATGTCGCCTGCCAAACGGGTGCTCGGTCAGAAGCCGGAAGAAGTGGAAATCGCCAGGAAGGCAGGTTGGTCAAACGCTGCGGTACTATCGAGCGCAGTCACGCTGAATGCGGCGCGAGATAAAGTTTATGCCCGGTTCCGGGACCTGGTGCGCTGGCCCGAATGGGCCACTCATATTGAGACTGTGGAAATTGCGTCCGACGGCGTGTTGCATCTTACGACATCCGATCATGAAGAACGCACGGTTTGGAAGGGTAAGATCACTGAGGAGACAGAAGGCGCGCTCCTGGCCTTTGCCGCCCTTGAAGGGGCGGAAGTTCCCGTCACCCTACGCTTTGAGTTCCGCGACGCGCCTGGTGGCCGGGGCACGGAAATTCACGGCGTCATCGCCTATGAGCCGCCAGCGGGAACCTTAGGGCTGGTCGTTGCCAAATTGGCCCGGCGCGCGCCTGACATCGATCTGCGCCGTGACCTGAAGCGATTCAAAAGCCTCATCGAGACAGGCGAGATCGCCGTCAATGCCCCCCAAAGCACAGACCCTGAAGCCTAGTTACTCTTTTCAACAAAGGAATTTCCCATGCGCGCAGTTCGTTGGCACGGAAAGAAGGACGTTCGCGTCGACACTGTCCCTGATCCCGAGATCGTAAATCCCCGGGATGCGATTATCCGTGTCACTTCGACAGCCATCTGCGGATCTGACCTTCACCTCTATAATGGCATGATCCCCACCATGCAGGCTGGCGATATTCTGGGCCATGAGTTCATGGGAGAGATCGTCGCGCTCGGGTCTTCGGTCAGCAATCTGAGCATAGGTGACCGGGTCGTGGTGCCCTTTACCATTGCCTGCGGCCAGTGCTTCTTCTGCGAAAAATCGCTGACGTCGCTGTGCGACAACAGCAATCCGGCTGAGAACCAGGATACAGCAGAGGCCATGATGGGGCATTCACCCTCAGGACTTTTCGGTTTTTCTCATATGCTGGGGGGGTATGCCGGGGGGCAGGCGGAATTTGTTCGTGTTCCGTATGCCGATAAAGGGTGCTTCAAAGTACCGTCACATCTTTCCGATGATCAGGTGCTCTTCCTTTCCGATGTTCTGCCGACGGGCTGGATGGCGGCCGAAAATGCCCAGATCGAGCCTGGCGATACGGTGGCGGTGTGGGGCGCAGGGCCCGTGGGACAGTTCGCCATCCGCTCGGCGTTTCTGTTGGGCGCTGAGCGCGTCATTTCAATAGACCACCGGCCCGGCCGGCTTGCCCTCGCCGCCGAGGCGGGCGCTGAGATACTCAATTTCGAGACCGTCGATGTGGCTGCCGCGCTGGCTCAGACAACGGGCGGGAGGGGACCGGACCGTTGTATAGATGCGGTCGGAATGGAAGCCCACGGCCTCACCGTGGACAATATGGTAGACCGTGCCAAGCAGGCGGTTGGTCTGGGAACGGATCGCCCGCATGTGCTGCGCGAGGCTATCCTTGCCTGCCGCAAAGGCGGCACCATTTCTTTGCCCGGCGTTTATGCCGGCCTCCTCGATAAATTACCGGTTGGTGCGTTCATGAACAAAGGCCTTACGCTGAAGGCGGGACAGACCCACATGCACCGCTATATGCAGCCGCTCCTTGACCGTATCGAAGCGGGCGACATCAAAGCCGATGTCATCATCAGCCATCGTCTGCCCCTGTCAGATGCCCCGGGCGCCTACGATAGTTTTCTCAATAATCAGGATGAATTTACCAAGGTTGTTATGCGTCCATAGGTGACGCTGCCCGGAAGCCAGAAGGCGCATCTGCACCCCATGCATCCCCGGGCCGCATCGCCCATAATTTCGGGCAATGATCTGAAACTGTGTTCAGTATTCCCCGAATACCGAAATCATTCCTTGGGTCAGCGATTGGCGGACCGCACCGATTTCCTTCCAAGGATCCAGCGTCAGCCTTTCAATCCGCAGGGAATTAGTCGCAAGGACCCGTCTAAGGCGCTAAGCGCCTGCCGCGCGTTTGGCGTCGTCCGGGAAACTCGATTAAATCAACGGCGGAGCGCGCTCACAGGTATCAGTGCCAGCTGAGGGTTCGCCCCCGGCCGGACCAGCATGGCGATAGCTTTGATCAGAAGGCTTCTTGCAGCCTTCCGGTGACCATCCTCATGCAACATGAGAGCCTGTCGCATGTACATGCTGGCCAGCAAGCGTCTTGAATAATTCGCACTCATTGACTGTCTCCTCGCATCTGTAACCAATACGCACGCTGGACCCGCGCAGATTTTCTGGCGCGTCAGAGCGCCGCAATCTTGGTGTCAACTAAAGAGGCGCTGCTTTCGGGGTGATCGGCCGCAAAGGGTGCAAAACCAGACATACGAAATTGGAGCATATAGGGCTGCAGTTGGCACATTGCTGCCGCTCTCCTGCTCGGCACTCCGGCACAGGATCGCCGATTGCGGACTTTCCCTCCTCGCTTCCACAGGCGGCAAGCTTTTCAATTTCCAATTCTTTGTTGCACCAACGATAGTGGTGCGGGTCGGTTGCGAGAAATCAGGTGTTCTCGGAGAACTCGCTCACTGCTCAACTGTGAATCTGAGCGAACCACTCATTTCGTGATCACCGGCATCTGCGCGCCAGGAAAATGTGTAACTGTCTGGCTCGAGCGTCTCAAAGGTTACGCTTGCCCGCTCTGTGAGCTTTTCCGAATCAAAGCGGACGTCAATCTTGTCGCCTGCCAGGGAATTGAGCGTAGCACCGACGAGTTTCATTTCATGTCCAAAGGTCAAGTCTATCCGCGTTACAGGACCGGCTACCGTCGCCCGATCGGCAATGGAGGTATTTATCGTCATCTGCGGCCTCGAAGTGAGCGGGTCAGCAGCGCTTTGCGTCGATGCGGGAGCGGCAGCGGGAGATCCTGTCGCGCCATCATCCTCGGCAGAAACCGGAGCTGGCGCTGCGACGTCGTCAGATTTGGTTGAATATGGCGTCGCAATCGGGGTATCTTCTTCAGTCACCTGCATGTCGTGACCTGCATGCGCATTCGCACCGGGTTCGACTGTTTCTTGCGTATCATGATCCGCTGACTCATGCTGGCTCGGATCATGTTCGATACCTTGACCGGGAGGATTCGAGCTCTCCGCGCAGGCGGTGAGCGCGAACGTCATGCTGGTCCCAGCGAGCGCAATCAGGACTTTTGTTATCTTCATTGTAGTCTCCATGGATGATGTTTTCAAAGGCGGATGCCGTCGCGCGCAAGCTCTTCACGTCGCGCTGCGCGGGCTTCGGTACCCGGCGGGTTTTCGAACCAGCCGGGGTCGTTGTAGTTTGTGATGCCGGCGCGAACCTTCAGGATGCTGACGAGCCCGCCCATGGGAATATAGTCCCGCGGACCCATCAGCCCGACCATTGGAATGGAATTCTCCGGCACCGCCATATGCCCCATTTCCACATGGGTTCCGTGGTCACCCATGCCGGTTGATCCCATGATCATCGAGCCGGGCAGAAGGTCTGCCGTGCGCGCCGCGAGCAGATCCGTATTCACACCAATCATGTTCGGCACGCCGTGTCCCATCTGGTTCATGAGATGATGCAGCATGTGGCAGTGCATCGCCCAATCTCCAGGGTGTTCGGCGTCAAACTCTACCGTCCGTGTGGTGCCAACCGGAACAAGCACGGTTGTCTCAGGCCAGCGGCCTGCCGCCGGGATTTCGCCGCCATCGGTATCCGTGACGGTCCAGGAGTGGCCGTGAATGTGCATGGGGTGATGGTTCTGCATGCCGAGATTGCCAAAGCGGATCCGGACTTTCTGGCCCTGGCGGGCAACGAGCGGTTCAGTTGCGGGGAACACCTTGCCGTTGAGCGTGAAGATGTTGAAATCTGTCATCTCATTGGGGTCCGGCCGACGCGTGCCGGGCCGGATTTTCCATTCATGGAGCAGGATCGCGAAGTCGCGGTCCACCCGGCGCGTTGGTTTCCGCGGATGCACGATAAACAGGCCCGTCAAGCCGAGGCCCATCTGTGCCATTTCGTCGTGGTGGGCGTGGAACATCAGTGTTCCATGCTGGACGATTGTCCATTCGTATATCCAGGTTTCACCAGGCGGAATGTTCTTCTGCGAGAGGCCGCCGACCCCGTCCATGCCGGAGGGCAGGATAAAACCGTGCCAGTGAACTGAAGTGGGAGCCAGCAGCTTGTTGGTCACGTAGATCCGAACCCTGTCGCCTTCCACGGCTTCCAGCATGGCGCCCGCACCGACTCCGTTGAAGCCCCACACCCTTGCCGTCAAACCCTTCGTGAATTCCTGGTCGAATTCGTGGATCGTCAGATGAAAGACCTTTACCCCATCCACAACCTGGAATGCGATTGCCTTTCCGTTCGGTACTGTTACGGGAGTGTAATGCGTACCCGGAAGGCCGGGATCGTACGTCTGATTGTGCGGGACGCTTGTGGCCTCGGCTCCGGCCGCGTCGGATTTCTGGGCGAAAGCTGCCGCGCCCGCCGCCACGCCCGCCGCGAGCAACAAGCCGCGCCGGTTCAGATTGAAAGGGTCGTTCGACATGGAAACTCCGGTGTAGCTAGTGACCCGCCGCGGCGGGGCCGGTGGAGATGGGGATTGACGTGCTGGCGGCTGGAGCAGCGGAGCGGAGACCGGCAAGCAACAAGTCGAGGTCGGATTGGGCGCGCCAATAGCCGGCTGTCGCCCGAATACTTTGCAATCCGGCGTCCAACCGGTCGCTGCGCGCTTTCAGGAGATCAAATATCCCGATCTGCATCGCGTTGAAATCAAGCTGCATGCCCTCGTAGACATCCGCAGAGAGCGGGAGGATCGTTGTCCGGTGAATCTCGGCAATCTGACGGGCAGCTTCTGCAGATGCAAAGCGCGAGCGGGCCTCGGCTCGGAGTTCGAGGTCGAGCGCCTCGGCAATGGCTGCGCGCTGGCGCTGCATCGAGATGTCCCGAAGACGGCCGGCGCCGCCCAGATCGGCGAGCGGCACACCTCCTTCCAGCCCGACGCCAGTGCTCCAGTTTCCGTCTTCGCGTTCGCGCTCTACTTCGACCGATAGGCCCGGCAGCAATGATGTCAGCCACGATACGCCGCGCCGCGCTTCGGCAGCGCGCAGGGCACCTGACGCGATCGCAAGGTCGGAGCTGGAGGAGATGACCTTCTCTTCGAGACCATTGATATGAAGGGCTTCCTTCGGCGGCGGCGGTAGCCTGCGGATTGTCTCCAGGCGACCTGCCTGTTCGGGCGTGAGGGCGAGCGCAGCGATCAGGCGTTCCCGCGCGGGCACGAGCGCGGCGTTCGCTTCTGCTCGCAGGATACCGATGCGGGCAGCAAGCAGGGCTTCCTGGTCACGTTCGACTTTTGCGATGTTGCCGGCTTCATAAAGCCGGTCTGCTGCAAAAGCCGACGCTTCGGCCGTTTCGGCGGCCTGCGATACGAGGTCGGCTTCCTGCTGCGCTGCGACGTAGTCGATCAGCGCCGCGCGGGCGTCTCCTCCGACCGTAAGAAGGCTTGCGGCGAGTTCTGCCTTGGCCGCCTCAAATCCTGCCTTGCCTGCTGTACGGCTGGCAGGAAGTGTCACGAGGCCGAGGAGATCGAAGCCCAGTCCCGCCGTGAGCGTGTCGGCGCCACCGCCGTCCGGAGACAGCGTAAAGATGCGGGCAACAGGATTGGCGGGAAACAGGGCGGCGGAAAAATCGGCCTGCGCGATCCCGAGACCCTCATAGGCAGCCTGCACGCGGGCGTTGTTGGCCAGCGCAATCTGGACGGCCGTTTCCGGGGTGACCGGCGCGTCGAGCAAACTGCTCACGCGCCGTTCAGCCGATGCGACTGCAGCCTCGCTGCGCAGCCATTCGGGCTCGGCGCCAATGCTGGCCGCGACCCTCGCCGACACTTCGCTGGCCGGGCCGACCGGCGCCGTCACGCAGCCCGCCAAAAGGGCAAAAGCTGGAAGGGAGAGAAAGGACAGATGTCTGGCAAGCGGGCTCATTTCCGAAAAACCGCCATCAGCTCGTTGATCACGCGTTCCTGTTCGGCAGGATCGCGCGATTTCATTGCAGTGCTGACGCAGTGCCCCAAGTGCTGGCGCAGCAGGTCGGTTTCGACCTTGCTGAGCGCAGCACGCACAGCCGCGATCTGGGTCACGATATCTATGCAGTAGCGATCATCTTCGATCATCTTCGCAACGCCGCGTACCTGGCCTTCGATCCGCTTCAGCGCGGTGACAGACTTCTTCCGGACTTCACTCATTATATACCCCGTGGGGGTACTCGACAGATACCCCATGGGGGTATATATGGCATGGTAATCCGGCTTGGCAACCGCTTTCTTCCGGGCCGCAGAGCAAATTCCATGGAGCCCCAGATGAATAAGCCTCGCACCTGTCACGCCGATCACGCGTTGCCCGTTGTTGAAGAGGAGTCCGCAGTTTCGCCTCTCCGGGATCCGGTGTGCGGAATGACGGTTTCGCCCGATTCTGCGCATAGCTCGACTTATCAGGGCAGGGAGTTTGTTTTCTGCAGCGCAGGGTGCAAGACCAGGTTCGATGCTGAACCGGGAAAGTACGTGAGCGGCGAAAAGTCTGCAGGGTCTTGCCACCATGAGCATGACGCTTCCGGGCACAGCGCAGGTCACACGGCGAGTGCGCCAGCGGGCTCGCAATGGACATGCCCCATGCACCCCGAGATCGTCCGTGACGGACCCGGCTCATGCCCGATATGCGGCATGGCGCTGGAGCCTATGATGCCGACGGCGGGCGGAGCCCCCAATCCCGAACTTGCGGACATGTCGAAGCGTTTCTGGATCGGCGCCGCGCTGGCGTTGCCTGTCCTTGTGCTGGAGATGGGACGTCACTTCTTCGGTATCGATCGTGTGATAGCTCCGGCGCTGAACGGGTGGCTGCAGTTCATCCTCGCGACGCCGGTAGTCCTCTGGGCGGGGAAACCCTTTTTTGAACGGGGCTACCAGTCTATCAAATCACGCAACCTGAACATGTTCACTCTGATTGCGCTCGGTACCGGGGTCGCCTGGAGCTATAGCGTGACCGCACTGTTTGCTCCCTCTGTGTTTCCGTCGGCCTTTCGAGACATCCATGGGTTGGTTCCGGTCTATTTCGAAGCTGCTGCGGTCATCACAGTACTCGTTCTGCTTGGTCAGGTTCTCGAGTTGCAGGCCCGTGAACGCACGGGCGGTGCAATCCGTGCGCTGCTCGATCTGGCCCCAAAAACTGCCCGGCGGATATCGTCCGAGGGTGATGAGGAAGTTGCCCTTGACCTCATTGCCGCCGGCGACCGCCTGCGTGTCCGGCCAGGAGAAAAGGTTCCGGTGGACGGGGTCGTGATCGACGGTCGCTCGACCCTGGACGAGTCCATGGTGACGGGAGAATCGATGCCGGTTACACGCGAGGCGGGGGCTCCTGTGATTGGCGGAACAATGAACCAGACGGGCGCGCTGGTGATCGAGGCGAGCCGTGTCGGCGCCGAGACAATGCTCTCGCGGATTGTGCAGATGGTCGCCGAGGCGCAGCGGTCGCGGGCACCGATCCAGAGGCTGGCCGACAAAGTCGCAGGCTGGTTC
>SXGS01308206.1_pt1 | contig 10376 bp, 9 predicted proteins | sample 3174681 | NCBI WGS metagenome assembly SXGS01 (sample SAMN11356861, study PRJNA531348) | freshwater metagenome | isolation source: freshwater sample F1-80 | place: China: Fuxian Lake, Yuxi | collected 2017-12-25
CAGCCGGAGGGGCCGAGCAGGGCGACGAACTCGCCGTCGTTGATCGTCAGATCGACGCCCTTGACCACGAGGGTCTGCCCGTAGGACTTGTGGATCTGGTTCAGCTCGACCTTGGCCATGGTGCTCCCGAAGGGTTCAGATCCCGAGGCGGCCGCCTGAGAGTTTCTTGATCAAGAGGTTGCCGACCAGCACCGTGCCGGCCAGCAGCGAGGCCAGGACGGCCGCCTTGGGCGGCGACTCGTAGGTCTGGTAGTCAAAGAGCAGCACCCCCAGAGTGCGCGTCTCAGGGCCGAAGAGCAGGATCGAGATGGTCACCTCGCCCAGGACGGGCAAGAAGACCAGCACCCAGGCCGCCACCAGCGAGGGGCGCAGCAGCGGGAAGACGATCCCCCGAAGGACCGTCAAGGGCGTGGCGCCGCTGGTGCGGGCGGCCTCCTCCAGCGAGACGTCGATCTGGGTCAGGGCGGCGTCGGAGGTGCGCACGCCGTAGGCGAGGTACTTGACGCAGAAGGCGGCCAGGAGAATCCAGGAGGTGTTGAAGAGCAGGATCTTGAAGGTGATGGCGTCGAAGAGGATGATCCGGAGTTCCTGGCTGAAGGTCAGGATGAAGCCCATGGCCAGCACCGTGCCGGGGATGGCGTAGGGCAGCTCGGCGGCGAAGGGGATGAGCGAGCGCCCGGGCAGCGCGGTGCGGGCGCGCGCGTAGCTGGCGATGGTGCCGATGACGACGCACAGGGTGGCGGTGGCGGCCGACAGCCACAGGCTCATCCACATCGAGTCCAGGGTGCGCCGATCCCCGAAGACCTGCGCGTAGTTGCTCAACGAGAGGTTGTCCAGGTTGAAGCCGCGCCCGAAGGTGGTCATCAGGCTGGTGACGACCAGGACGAGCATGGGGACGCCGAGGGCGACGAAGGCCAGCGCCCAGAGGCCGATCGAGGCCGGCCGCCGCCACCGCCCCAGCGCCACGAGCCCCGGGCGCCCGGCCTTGCCGCCCTGGAGGGCCTTGCCGCGGGCGACCAGGGCGCGGTTGATGCCCAGGGCGGCGGCGGCGACCAGGCCCAGGACGAGCGCCAGCGCCACGGCGCGGGCCATGTGCGCCTCGGTGCCGACGTCGATGGCGTTGTAGATGGAGGTGGTCAGCACCTCGATGCGGGCCGGGTTGCCGATGAGGTAGGGGACGCCGAAGGAGGACATCCCGATGAGGAAGGTCAGCAGCGCGCCGCTGGCGATGGCCGGGGTCACCAGCGGCAGGGTCACGTCGACCAGGACCCGCAAGGGCGTGGCCCCGCTGGTGCGGGCGGCCTCCTCCATCGAGGGGTCAAGGCCCATCAGAGCGGCGTAGGTCTGGAGCAGGACGAGGGGGTAGTAGGCCAGCGCCAGCACGAAGATCATCCCCCAGGTCGAGTAGATGTCCAAGGGCGCCGACTCGGCGCCCGTCAGCGCCATCCAGGCGCCGTTGATGAGGCCGCTGCGCGGGTTGAGCAGCGCGATCCAGCCGATGGCCAGGACGTAGGAGGGGATGGCGTAGGGCATGGCCAGGGCGGTGCGCAGCGCCTCGCGCCCGGGGACGTCCGTGCGCGCCAGCAGCCACGCGGCCGGCACCCCGATGAGGACGGTCGCCGCGCTCGTGCCCAGCGCCACCAGCACCGTCGTCCCCGTCGAGGTCCACGTCGCCGGGTCCGAGGAGGCCGCCAGCAGCGGCTCCAGCGAGAGCCCGCCTTGCCCCCAGAAGCTCTTGACGATCAGGACGAGCAGGGGCAGGATCGCAAAAATCAGCAACAAGATCGCGGAGATCCCCGAGACAATCCCAAGCCCCCCCAGGCGCCCCTGGCCGCTGGGCGCGCTCACTTGTTCATCACCCGGTCGAAGTCCGCCTTGATCTGCGGCGCCTTGTTCTTGATGTCCTCGGTGAAGGCATCGGTCCACAGGAACTGGCCCAGGTCCACGCGCTCGAAGGCCGGCGTGCCCCCCGGCGGCGGGATGCGCGGGTTGGCCGAGTGCATGTCGCCGACGACCATCGCGCGCTGCCCCTCGGGGCTCATGATGAGGTCGTAGATCGCGCGGGCGCCGCCGAGGTTGTCCGTCATCTTGAGGATGGCGATGCCGCCCGGGATCGTGATGACGCCGTCCTCAGGCAGGATGTAGCGCACCGGCGAGCCTGTCTTCTGGCTGGCCAGCACGTTCTCCAGCAGCACCACCCCGATGGGGAACTCCTTGCCCTCCACGCGCCGCAGCACCGAGGAGTTGCCCCCGCTGGCCAGCGCCCCCTGCGCCCGGAGCGACTCGTAGTAGGACCAGCCGTAGCGCGTCGACAAGAAGGCCGTCGTCGTAAAGTGCGTCCCCGACGAGAGCGGGTCGCCCAGCGTCACCTTGTCCTTGTACCTCGGCTCGATCAGCGCCTTGAAGCTCCTGGGCGCCTCCGCCTCGGCGATCATGTCGGGGTTGTAGGCGATGACCATCGACGAGACGCGGCAGGTCGCCGAGGTGCCGTCGGGGTCGACCAGGTTGCGCGCGATCGGCAACACGTCCACCGTCACATAGGGCGTCAGGTGGCCCTCCTCCTTGAGCTTGAGGTACCAGAAGGGGTCGCTCGTCATCAGCAGGTCGGCCTGCGTCCCGCCAGCCTGAAGCTCCGCCTCAAGTCGCGTGGCGACCTTCTCGCTGCCGGCCCGATACCACTGCACCTTCAGCTTCGGGTAGCGCGCCAGGATGATCGGGTCCAGCTGCTCGATCACCGACTGGTAGATCGACGTATAAACCCACACCTCGCCTGAAGGCCCCTGCGCGCCCACCCCACCCGAAGGCAGCCCCCCGGCCCCTCCTTCGAACGCCCCGCCCGATCCGCCCGATCCGCCCGATCTCTCCGGCGGGCCCAGCTGGATCTCGCACCCGGCCAGCAGCACCAGGGCCACCGCCCAGAGCCCCGGGTTCAACCCCCCCGCCTCCCTCCGACACCACCCCATCGCGCTCGCCCTCGCTCAAACACCTCGACGCCGCCAACCTCGCCGGTCCACGTCCCTCGCAGCTGTCGCCGCCCTGACCCTCGATCGCCGCGCCGCTTGTCCAGACCGGAGACTACGGGCAGCGCGCCGCCCTTGTCCACCGCTGGCCCGCTGCGCCGGCTCAATGGATCGTTCTGGCGGCGGCCACGTTGACAAGGCGCTGTCGGGCGTGTGGGAGCCCGGCAAGACCTGGACCGCCAGAAGGGTGACGGCAATGAACTGCAAAGGTTTGAAGTTGAACGGTTTTTTGATGGTGGCCGCGCTCCTGCTCGCCGGGTCCTGCGCCGCCGACGCGCCGAAGGACGAGCCCGTCGAGGCTCGATCGCGGACGATCAACGCGATCATCGGCGATGAGAGCTACGTGGCGTTGACCGGGCGCCTGCCGGATGAAGACAAGGGCGTCGATGGCGCCTCGATCGACGAGGACGACCGGATTCAGATCCACCTGACGCACGTCGAGCGCCTGCTGCGCCACGCCGACACCTCATCCCTCTCCGAGCAGGAGAGGGCGGCTCGACAGGAGAACCTGGCGAGGCTGCGCGCGTACATCGAGGCTCGCCAGTTCCCCCGCAATGATGGGCACCTGGACCCGCGCCGGCCGACCTTCGTGGACGAGCAAGGGAAGGTGTGCGCGGTGGGCCACCTGATGGCCGAGGATCTGGGCCGCGAGGCGGTCGCGGCGCTGGCGCCGTCGATCAAGTACGACTTCATCGAGGACATCGACGCGTCGGCCTTCGAGGCGTGGGCCGACCAGAGCGGGTTGAGTCAACGGGAGCTTGCCATGATCCAGCCCTCCTACGGTTGGGGGCCCATCATGCCGATCCAACCCGATCCCATCCGCGATCCTCGCCCGATCATCCGGCCCAAGCCGATCCCGGTGAGCCCCGCCGCCGAGATCAACCGCGCCTTCGCGACCTTCAGGGGGAAGCTCGGGGAGTGCCTGGAGAAACATGTCTACCCGAACGGGGAGTACGCCGAGCCCTGGCTGCCCTTGAGCGTGACCTGGGGCAAGGAGGGTGTGGTGAGGGCGCTGGACTTTGAGTTGAGCCGCTCCCCCGAGGCGCTGGAGGGCTGCTTGCGCAAGGCCAGCGGCGCGATGTCCATCGCCGCCCAGGGGCGCGAGATTACTGAGTTTCGCCTGATCAAGATCCCCGCCCCCATGACCCCGAAGGGCGACGCGGCGAAGTGACCGGTCGCCTACCGGCTCGGCGTCAGGTGGTCGAGGCAGGTGCCGTCGGGGTGCTGGCCGCTGAAGGTGCCGTCGGGGCAGTAGGCGTTTCTCCAGTTGACGCCGGTGAGGTTTGCGCCGTCGAAGATGGCCCGGACGAGGTAGGTGTTGGTCAGGTCGGCGCGAGAGAGGTTGGCGTCGCTGAAGTCGGCGGCATCCAGATTGGCGCTCTGGATGACGGTGTCCGAGAGGTCAGCGCCGGTGAGATCGGCCTCGCCGAGATAGACGCCGCTGAGGTCGGCCCGCCGAAGCACGGCGCGGGCAAGCCCGGCCTGGTGGAGGGTGACGCTCAGCAGGATGGCGTCCGTGAGGTCGACACGGGCCATGGAGGCGCGCGAGGCGTTGGAGGAGGTGAGGGTCGCGCCCTTGAGGATTGCGCCGGCGAGGTTTGCGTCGGCGAGCTGGCTGGAGTTGAGGTTCGCGGCCGTCATGTCGGCGCCGGAGAGGTCGGCGCGGGTCAGGTCAGCGCCCCGCAGGTCAGCGCCGGCCAGGTCAGCGCCGCTGCATTGGGCGCGCGGGGCGATGTTGCAGGCATTGCCCGGGTAGAGGTGGCCCAGGCAGGTGTACTGGCCGAGGGTGCCGTCCGGGCAGGTGACGTCCTGAAAGGTCAGAGTGTTGACGTCGATGTCGATCAGCGAGGTGCCGCGCAGGTTGACCCGCGTCAGCGTGAGGAGGGCGACCTCGGCGGCGGAGAGGTCGGCGCCGCGCAGGTCGGTCTCGACGAGGACCCCGCCGACCATCTTGAGCTCGCGCAGCGTGGCGTTGGAGAGGTCAGCGCCGGTGAGGTCAGCGCCGGACAGATCGGCGCCCGTGAGGTTGGCCCCGCTCAAGTCCGCGTCGGTCAGATCGACCCCCTGGAGCGCGGCGCCGGTCAGGTCAGCGCCCGCACAGGAGGCGCCAGGGCCGATGTCGCAGACTCCCTTGAGGTCGGAGAGGTGCCCGAGGCAGGTGCCGTCGCTCGCGTCGCTCGACTGGCCGTCCGGGCATGTGGCCCCGCGCCAGCGCACCCCGGCGAGGTCGGCCTTGACGAGCTTTGCGTCGGTCAGGTTGGCGCCGTTGAGGTTGACGCGGGTCAGGTCGGCGTCCACGAGGCTGGCGCCGGTCAGGTCGGCGTTGGCCAGGGTGGCGAAGCTCAGATCGGCGCCGTCGAGGATGGCGCCGCGGAGGTTTGCGCCGATGAGGGCGGCGCCCTGGAGCGAGGCGTTGCTCAGATCGACGCCGCTCAAGTCCTCGCCGCTGAGCTGGGCGCCATTGCAGAGGGTGCCCGGCGCGAGGGTGCAGCCGTTGACCACCCGGGGCGGCTGAGGCGGCGCCACCGGATCGTCGTCCGGCGCTTCGTTCGGCCCGCACCCCTGGGCGCACAAGAGCGCCGCGACAATCCATCCGATCTTGTTCATGTTCTTCGACCTGTTCAACAAGAGCCCGCTGCGGCCCAGGGTAGGGCGAGAGCCGCCAGCGCGCAATAGCCTCGGGTGGCCTCGACGGGCTCGCGAGGCTCGACGGGGCGTGATCTGGCCTCGCAGGAGCGTTTTTCGGCGATCTTGAGGCGAGGTCAACAGGTGGAGTGGAAGAGGCCGCCGACGCGGGCGCGGCGGGCGAGATCGTTGTAGATCTCGACGGCGCGCTCGGTCTGGAGGACGTGGACCTCGACGCCCTGGGAGGCGAGCCAGTCGAGCGTGCGGGGCTGTATCTGGAGCACCTCCTGGACGCCCCGGGTCAGGACGATGATCTCGGCGCCATGCTCAAGGATCTCCTCGACGTCGGCGGGCTGGACGCCGGGGACGTGGCGGGTGCCCGTCTCGCGCCAGTCCCACTCTCGACCGCCGCCGGGCCAGAGCCTGGCGTCCTTGAAGCGCAGCTCGCCCTCTATCTCCAGCTTGCCCCATGAGAAGGACGTGATGATCGGTGATGGGTTGCTCAAGGGGGCTCTCCTTGTCTTGCCCGCGAGGGGCCTGTGGGCCATGATGGTTCCTTGCGGACGCGTTCAGTGTGCTTGAGGTGGACTTGAACATGCAAATCTTCGCCATCTTCCTGCTCGCCGCGCTGGTGGCGTGCGGGCCTCAGAGAGCCGACGAGCAGAGCCCCAGAGCGGCCATGAGGGCCGATGAGCAGAGCCCCGGAGCGGTCATGGAAGCGATGAGCACCCCTGCGATCCCCTGGAGCGTGGTCTTCCACGACGGCAGCGGCAATGGATTCACCTTCGAGGCACGCGGCGAGGGCGGGGCGCGCTTCGATTACGATCCGGTGAAGCCGGAGGAGAGCTCCAGCGGGGTGTACAGCGGGGGGGAGCCTTTGCAGGGGCCCTTGAGCGCGCAGCAGGTCGAGGAGCTGTGGCGCCGGGTGTTGGCCCTGGAGGCTGAGGTGGCGGGGGGCGAGGTGCAGCGGATGAAGGGGACGGGGGCCTTCAGGATCAAGGCCAGCGGGGGCGAGCGCGGCTTCGTCGTGGATCGCGGCGAGGGGTTGAGCGGTTTCTTGACCTTCGTCGAGCCCTTTCGAGGGGCGTCTGGGCGTTGAGAGGCGAGTCGCCCGCCCGCGCGAGGCCTGGGGATCCGAGCTGGCTGGCCAGCCCTTCGATCTGGTGCATCGCTCGCCCGAGCAAGGCGTGTGGGCCGCTGGGGCTGCAGGGTGGGTCGCTTCGAGGGTGGTCGCGGAGTGCCAGGGGGGCATGGGATGCGCTGTGAATGTCGTAGCAGCCGAGGTCCGTCCATCTCCATCGTCAAGGGGTGTCAGGGGGGCGTGGGATGAGGGGCGTCGATGCGGTGGAGGCGAGGTGGCTGGATGAAGGGCCGTCGTCGACGTTGAGCGCGAGGTGGCCGCTGCGGGCGCAGGCTCCGTGGTGGCGTCGGCTGCTGGGCGGAGGGGAGGAGCCCGAGAGGGAGCTTGGGTGGTTGAGGGCGGATCGGGAGGGGTTGGTGTTGAGCGACGAGGCCGGGCAGGTCGTGCAGCGGCTCGCCTGGGAGGAGCCCTTCGGGGTGGTGCTGACGCGCTGGCCTGGGGAGGGCGGCGCGGAGGTGAACGTCGTGATGAGGTCGTCGGGCGGGTCGAGCTCCGTGGCGGTGAGGAGCTTGTGGCCGATGGAGGCGGTCAGCGAGGAGGTCCCGGTCAAGCAGGAGATCTTCCCCTTCGTGGACCCCGTGTTCTTCGGGGGGTTGTGGCGGTGGTTGGGGGTCTGCGCGTCGATTCACGGCGTGTCGGTGCCGCGGGGCGTGGACCTGACGATCCCGGTGGAGGCGCTGGAGGGGCTTGAGAGTCGCAATGAGGTGTTCGTGTGCGCGGCGTGTCAGTCGGCCTCGGTGAGGATGCTGGCGGCCCGGGTCTACCTCTGCCTCCAGTGCGGTTACGAGGGTGGGCCGGGCATGGCGGAGTGGATGAAGATCAAGCGGAGGCAGGCGATGGAGCGTCTGCCGGCCATTGAGCGGGTGTCGCAGGCCCGGGGGGATGTTCGGGAGGCGCGGACGCTCCTGCTCTCGGCCCAGGGGACGTTGAGGGCGCTGACCGGCTTCGCCGATGTGGGCGGGAGTCGAAGTGACCAGGAGGCGGCCCTCTCGATGGCGTTGGGAGCGCACCGGCTCGTGGCCGAGGCGAGGCAGCACCTTGAGGACGCGATGATCAAGGATCCGCCCAGCTTCGGGGGGGAAGCGTGGGAGGCGGTGGTCGGCCTGCTGGGCTTCGCGGACAAGGAGGAGCCAGGCGCGATGATGGTCGGGGGAGCGCTGGGGGAGGTCAGCGAGGCGTTGAGGCGCCTGGAGTTGATCGGGGGGTTCATCGAGCCGGTCTGAGGGGTTGAGGCTCAGGCGTCGGGGATGAGGGATCGGGAGGCCTTGGCGAGCTGTGCGCGGATGAAGTTGGGGGCGATGCGGGACATCCAGTGGAGCTGGTTGGCCTGTCCGACGCGGATCTCGGCCTTTCCGGCCTGGAGGGCCTTGATGGTGTCGTTGATGAGGACGTCGGTGGTGATGAGGGTGATGTCGCCCTCGGGGAGGTCGGCCGTCAGCTCGGTCTTGACGGCGGGGGGCATCAGCTCGATGACCTCGACGCCGGTGCCGTTGAGCTGCTCGCGCAGGGAGAGGGTGTAGGCGTGGAGGGCGGCCTTGGTGGCGCAGTAGATCGGCGCGCTGACGAGGGGGACGAAGGCCAGGCCTGAGGACACGTTGATGATCGTGCCCCGGTTGGCCTTGAGCTGTCCGATGAGGGCGGCCACGGTGCGGATGCAGCCGGAGACGTTGATGTCGACCTCGATGGTCAGGGATTCGAGGTCGACGCCCTCGGCGGCGAGGTTCTTGTTCAGGAAGATGCCGGCGTTGTTGAGCAGGACGTTGCACTTCGGGTGCTTGTCGCGGATCTCGGCGGCCATGCGGGTGATGTCGGCCACGCTGGCGGCGTCGCACTGGATGGTGCTGATGCCGGGGAGGTCGGCGGCGGCGGCGTCGAGCTTGGCCTGGCTGCGGCCCGTGATGATGATCTCGTTGCCCATCTCCTTGAATTTCCTGGCGAAGGCCAGGCCGATTCCCGTGCTGCCGCCGGTGATGAGGATCGTGTTGCCGCTCAACTTCATGGTGTGCCTTGGGTGTCGTGGCCGTGTGGCCTTGATTTTTCCGTCAGTGCATTGAACGGGATACACCTGGGCGGCTCATTTGACAATCCAAAGGATCGGTTGTGGCCTTGGGCAAGGTCGTTGGACGCGGCTGCGGCCGTGCGTCTTGCGCGCGGTGGCGCATTTTTTGCGTGGCGGGAGGTGTGGCGGCGAGATTTTCGCGGGTGGTCGGCGTGGCCGTCGGGGAGGGCGTCGGTTGGCACGAAATCTGGATGTGTGCCGGGTATTGGTGGAGCGGACGTGGAGGAGAGCGATGAGGACCTTCAGGCACATTCTCGTGGGCGCTGATTTTTCGGTCGAGAGCCGAGGGGCGGTGGCGGCGGCGGTGAGGCTGTCGAGGCGGGACGGGGCTCGTTTGACGTTGGTGCACGTCGCCGGAGATTGGGAGGTGCAGCGCCTGGAGGAGGAGGCAGGCTCCTACGATCCCAGGGAGAAGCCGGTGTACGTGTTGAGGGAGCGGCTGGAGGCCATGCTGGCGGAGGAGGGCGGCGAGGGGCTCGACGCGCATTGCATGGTGGCGCGGGGGACGGCGCCGGAGCGGATGACGCGGTTGACGTGGGAGGTGGGGTGCGATCTGGTGGTGGTGGCGCCGACGGGCAAGGGTCGGATGGGGCGCGCGCTGCTGGGGTCGACGGCCGAGGCGCTGGTGCGAGGGTCGAGGGTGCCTGTGTGGGTGGCGAGGCCGCGACCTGGGGGGGAGATCCAGCGGGTGGTGGTGGGGCTTGATTACACGATCGCGGCGCACGCGGCGGTCAGGGCGGCGGTGGCGCAGGCCTTTTTGTCCGGTGGCGTGGTGGACGTGGTGCATGTCAGCGACACGCGGGATGACGGGCTGGCGGTGGCGCGGGGGCCGGAGGGGATGGAGACCGCCGGGGCCAGGCGTCTGGCCTCGTATCTGGGGGACAGGTTGCCGGATCTGGCCGAGCACGCCGGGTTGATGAAGGGGCATACGATCTTTGGGGAGCCCGCCGAGGCGCTCGCGTCCTACGCGTCGGCGACGGGCGCCGATCTGGTGGTGGTCGGGACGCACGAGCGCGGCTCGGTGAGGGAGTTCTTCGTGGGGTCGACGGCGCGTCGGCTGCTCGGTGATCTGCCGTGCTGCCTGCTGGTGACGCGAGATCCGAGCACGGAGGCGATCTCGCCGGGTGAGCCCTCGGCGTGATGGTTTTGCGGGTTCGTGCTTGAACCGGCAAGTCAACCGATCCATCATCCCCGCCTGCTGCCTGGGGTGCTGCTCCGGGCGCGAGATCATTTCTCTTATTGATGATGGGGTCGGCCATGAACTCTTCCGAGATCCGCCAGCGCTTCCTGGACTTCTTCGCGGGCCACGGTCACGCCGTCGTGCGCTCGTCGTCGCTCGTGCCGCACAACGATCCGACCCTCTATTTCACGAACGCGGGGATGGTGCAGTTCAAGGACATCTTCACGGGGGCGGAGCGGCCGTCGTCGGCGCGGGCGGCCAGCGTCCAGAAGTGCTTGAGGGTGTCGGGCAAGCACAACGATCTGGAGGTGGTCGGCCGGACGCCTCGGCACCACACCTTCTTCGAGATGC
>SXGS01221766.1_pt1 | contig 10373 bp, 6 predicted proteins | sample 3174681 | NCBI WGS metagenome assembly SXGS01 (sample SAMN11356861, study PRJNA531348) | freshwater metagenome | isolation source: freshwater sample F1-80 | place: China: Fuxian Lake, Yuxi | collected 2017-12-25
GCCATGCAGGCGGTCGAACGCGACGCTCGCGATTTCGTGCGCGTCGTCCGAGACCGCCTCCTAGAACTCGGGGCGACAAGGGAATCAAGAAAAGGGGTGAATCCGCTGGTTGTCGCCGCTTACGACACCGAGCTTTTCGGCCACTGGTGGCATGAAGGACCCAAGTGGTTGGCGCAAGTGCTTCGCCTACTCCCTGAGTGCGGAGTCACGGTGACGACATTGCAAGGGGCCATGGATCTTGGCCATGTCGCCGGTCGGGTGGACTTAGCAAACGGGTCCTGGGGTTCGGGCAAGGATTGGCGCGTCTGGGAAGGTGACCAGGTTAAGGATTTAGTGCACGCCAACAGCGATCTGGAGGTCCAGGTCCTCGAAACCTTACGTAAGTACTTTGATGAGCCTGCGCATCGGCGTACTCGCAGTCTTGCCGCGGACCAACTCGCCCGTGAGCTGCTTCTTACCCTTGCTAGTGACTGGGCTTTCATGGTCTCGAAGGACTCAGCAGCCGAATATGCTCGGGGGCGAATCGGCGATCATCTTTGCGCCGCCAAGGACCTGGGTAACTTGATTGCCTCCGGACACACCATCGCCGCCGATGCTCTCGCGAAGAAACTGCATTCCCGCGATTACGCACTAGCTAGTCTCGACGCACGTACCTTCACTCAATTCATGACCTGAGAAGGCCCCTCGACGACCGCCCGCTGTGTCTTGCGGGCAATATCTTGCAGTGCCGCGCGGCGCAGCTCCTGTTGCGCGTAGATCTCACGCCGGTCCTTGAGAATTCGGGCCGGCACTCCCCCCATAACGGAAAACGGTGGAACCGATCCACGCACCAGACTGTGGGCCCCAAGCACACTGCCATTGCCAATCGAGGTCCCTCGCAACACGGTTGCCTTCGTGCCTATCCAGACATCGGGGCCAATGCGTACCGGTGACTTCACGATGCCTTGATCTTTAATGGGGCGATGGATGTCGTCGGTTACATGGTCGAAATCACAGATATACACCCAATCGGCGACAATCGATCCCGCGCCTATTTCGATGTCGAGGAAGGCATTCACGGTGTTATCACGACCAAAAACACATTTATCACCAATTACCAAGGTGCCTTCGTGACACCGCACTCGATTGTCATCACCAAGGTGCACCCAGCGGCCCAGAACCATCCGCCCATACCCCTTGCGGGCATTGACCTCAACATGCTTACCGAAGAACACGAATCCGGTGGTGATGATTTGCGGATTTCTAACTTTGAATACGAGAAAGCGCCAATACCGAATCAGGTACCAAGGTGACCAGGCCCGGTTTCGCAACACCCACCGCAAAGATGCCACCGTTAAAAAGCGCGCCTGTCGCGGATCTCGGGGGCTCACGACCACGAAGACTACCGAGCCGCTAAGAAGGCGCGCCGGTCAGCAGGTTCCCTGGCAACGGTGCCGGTGCCTTGACCGGCACCGACCCCTTGGCCGCCAGCTTTGTTGTCAGCCGACGCTCATCGGCTACCGCCTCCCGGTATACCTCCACAGTTTGAGCAGCAATCGCGGGCCAGCCGAAATCGCTCTTCACTTTGGCACGAGCCGCCCGCGCGAGAATTGCGGCTAGTTGCGGGTCAAGTAATACCTGCGCCAGTGCGCCGGAGAGTTCGGCCGAACTTCCCGGCTCGAAAGTGCGCCCGGTCACGCCATCTTCGACCAACTCCGCCAAGCCACCCGTGCGGGCGACCACAAGAGGAGCACCCACTGACGCGGCCTCAAGAGCAACAATGCCAAAGGGTTCATATAAGGAAGGCACGACTACGGCATCGGCCGCTGCGACCAATGCATGTAATTGCTCCTCCGGCAGCCACCCTAAAAAGCTCACCCGACGCTGCAAGCGCTTGGCCCTAACCTGCTCAATCAATTGGGTGTCAGCGCTCCCCCGGCCGGCGATCACAAGGTGCACCCCGGGCACCCGCCGACGCAGTCGTGGCAGCGCATCAATGAGCGTATGCACCCCCTTCTCCCACTCCAAGCGCCCGGTGAAAACCACCAGCGGTCCTGGGTACTGCGTTCGCGCAATCTGCCGCTGCTTAGCGGTTACCCGCCAGCGCTCGGGGTCGATGCCATTTGCGATCACCACGGTCTTATCCACCGGTGGGCTAAAGAGTTGCCCCACCTCCCAGCGCATGTGCTCGCTGCAGGCAATTACTCGACGGGCTTCATAAGTCGACCACCATTCAATGCTGTGGATACTTCGTGATAGATCCGCCGGCAGCCAACCTTGGTGCCGACCCGCCTCGGTCGCATGCATCGTCGTCACATACGGGATGCGGCCCGCCTCCATTAAAACTGCGGCCGCATGCGCCACCAGCCAGTCGTGACCATGCACAACCTGCGGCTGCCAAGTGCGCATCAGCCGGAGCCCCGCGCGCGCAACAGCGCTGTTGAAGCCAGCCACCCAAGCCAGCAAGTGATCCTCGTCCAAGGGCACATGCGGTGCATCCGGGGTGACACGTAACACCCGAACACCGTTTACGACTTCGTCCAGGCTCGCACCCTCGCTGCCTTGCGTGATTACGGTAACGTCGAAGCCGAGTGCCGCTTGAGTCTGTGCCATGGCGTGCACGTGCCGCCCCAGGCCGCCGTACACCACCGGTGGGTACTCCCACGAAAGGTGAAGTATTCGCACCCCCGCAGCATACGGCCATCAATGGGCCCTTAAACCTGCTCCTTCCGTCATCGAAGGCCCTTAAACCTGCTCGTTCCGTCATTTTTGTGGTGATTTCTGACGGAACGAGCAGGTTCAATACTTGTGGATAGTCGTTTGGCAATGGGTGCTTGATGCAGAACGCTGTCACCATGACCTCTAGCCATGCCCGTGACCCGATTTCACTGCCCGAAATCTTCACCATGGCCGAGGCATTGGGCACCGGCCTGACCGCTGATCAGGTGCGACAGCGGGTCCGATCAGGGCGCTGGACGGCACTTGGGTCCGGCACCTATTCCAGGACTTTTCCAGCAGCGCATGACCTTGATCCAGTCACCCGACATCGTCAACTACATGTCAAACTGGCCATAGCCCGGGCGCTAAAAGTCTCAGGAAGCGTCATCGCTTTTGGCTCCGCCGCGATGCTGCATAAGATTCCGTTGATTACCGGACCGCCCACACAAGTCGAGCTCCTTGTTCCGCACGGAGCCTGGACCGGGACGCGCACCGGCACTAGACACCGCGCCGGTGACTTGGCGCCAACCGAGATCTGGCAGTTGCGGGCGCCGGTTACCTCTTGGCTTAGGACCTGGCTTGACATCGCCCGCACCCACAACTTCGCCGATGCGATTTGTAGCGGCGACGCGGCGCTTCGCTCTAAACTTTTCACTGTCGAGGAACTTGACTCCGCCCTTCCCGGGGCCAATATTCGCGGCGGCCTTCGCGTGCATCGCGCCTCGCGTCAGCTAAGCATGCTTCGGGAATCGGCTCTAGAGTCACTCTCGTGGGTTAAATTCGTTGATTGGGACATCAAACTTCCAACCTGCCAGTTTCAAGTAAGCGATGGACGTGGACGATTCGTCGCACGGGTGGACTTTTGCTGGGAGAGCGAAATGGTAATCGGGGAGGCCGATGGCCGTATCAAATACACCAGCAAAGATAGTCTGTATCACGAGAAGTTGCGCGAAGATAGATTGCGCGAATTGGGATTCGAAGTTATTAGGTGGGGTTGGAACGACGCACAGGGTACAGCCACCATGCTCAAGAACAAAATAACCACAGCCCTAGCCAGGACCCAATACACATCTCAGGCGCGAGCCATCTGAGGATGGATTAACGAACTAGCCGGTTCCTAGGCTTATGGACGGGTGCCGGTCACGCATACGTTGTAGAACAATTCATCGGGTACGACCCGCTCCAGGACATGCTGATCGAGCCACGAGAGTCCAAGCCACCCTCGATAGGCGAACTGCGCCCAATTCCAGCCCAGCGCACCAGGCTTAACTGCTGCCTCAAAAGTTCGAACCGGCCAACCGAACCACGAAGCCGTGAGTTCCTCGGTCACGGTTTTCACATCCACCGCCCCTGCGCGCAAGCACAGTCGAGCCAACTGGTCCGGGTCAAATGTATGCAGATCGACTACCGACTCAAGTAAGGCCACTTGCGAGGATTTCGCTAGTTCATCAGCCGGCCGGGCCCAGCGATCGCGCCACACCGGTAAGCGCGTTGCCCGTGCGGCCGCCCACCAAGTCAACCGCGACAATCTGCGTGCAACGAAGTCACCGTAGTTCGTCGGCTCGCCACAGAAAACAAAACGGCCGCCTGGCTTAAGCACGCGCAGCACCTCGCGCATCGCCAACTCAACATCGGGTAGGTGATGCAGAACCGCGTGGCCGACGACTAAGTCAAATGACGTATCCGAAAATGGCAGTTGTTCAGCATCAGCGACTTGCCCGGTGACGTCTAGACCCAACTCTCGGCCACCGCGCACCGCGACATCTACCATTCCCGGTGAGATATCCGTGAGCACGCCGGTGGCTGCCACTTTGGCCTGCATGAGATTCAGCAAGAAGAACCCGGTGCCGCTGCCGAGCTCAAGGGCGCGGGCGTAGGGCGCATCTACGGCCCCGGCTACGTGTTCAAATCTGTCGTTAGCGTAGTCAATGCAGCGTTGGTCGTAGGAAATATTCCACTTGGCGTCATAGGTGGAGGCTTCCCAATCGTGATACAACACGTTTGCCAGTTTCGGGTCATTTTGCGCCCGCGATATTGCATCAGAGTCCGGGTCGTCCATCTCGGTCATCGACCGGTGAACTTGGCCTTGCCCGGACCGTTCTCCATGAACGAGGTCATGCCGATAATGCGGTCATCGGTCGCGAAGAGGCCGGTGAACTCGCCGCGCTCGATTTCTAGGCCCGTATTGAGATCTACCTCGAGCCCGAAGTTGATGGCGCGCTTGGCAGCCCGCAAGGCTGTACTCGAGCCTGCGGCAAATTGCTCAGCCCACGTGATTGCCTCGGTATAGACATCATCGGGCGCTACTACTTTGTTGACGAGGCCGATGCGCATTGCTTCGTCAGCCCCCACGAAACGGCCGCTGAAAATTAAATCCTTTGCCCGTGACGGCCCAATCAAGCGCGAGAGTCGCTGGGTGCCGCCGGCGCCGGGGATGATGCCCAACAACACCTCGGGTTGACCCAATTTCGCGTTGTCACCAGCTACGCGCAGGTCACAGCAAAGCGCCAACTCGCAGCCACCGCCTAGGGCATAACCGGTTACCGCAGCGATCGTCGGTACCGGGATGCTGGCGATCGCGGTGAATGCGGACTGGAGATCACGCGACTGCAGGGCCATCTCCTGGTAGTCCATGTCGGCCATTTCCTTGATATCGGCGCCGGCCGCGAAAACCTTCGGACCGCCGTAGACAACCACCGCACCGATCTCGCGGAGTGCACTAACCTCAACCGCGGCGGCCCGCAATTCCTCCTGCACCTGGCGCGAGAGAGCGTTCATCGGGGGGCGCGCCAACATGATCGTTGCGACCTGACCGGCCAGCTCCAAAGACACGAATTCACCCATGCGCCTGAGCCTACTGACCGGTCAGTCTTGATCCGGCTCGGCCTGTAGCGTGAGCCCGGTGAGCACCGGTTGGGATCCCCTTGGCGTGCACCCCGATGGGCATGGTGGTGCAAATGTCGCGCTCTGGGCGCAGTCCGCGTCCGCCGTCGATCTGTGCGTCTTTCCTGATGGCGCAGCTGAATATCGCATCCCGCTGAACCACAAGGTATTCAATATCTTCCATACCCACGCGCTGGACCTGCCGGTTGGCACCCGCTATGGGTTTCGTGTTGCGGGCCCTTGGCAACCGCGCATCGGGCAGCGCTGGAACCCGAATAAGTTGCTCCTTGATCCTTATGCGCGCGCGATAGATGGTGACTTCAGATTGCACCCGGCAGTTTTCGGCCACGTAGATCGCGATGACCTCACCATGAACACCAGCGATTCGGCTCCTTTCGTCCCGCGCAGCGTGGTCACCGACAACTGGTTTGATTGGGGCAGCGATCGGCACCCGCATATCCCTTGGGGCGACACCCTCATCTATGAGGCGCACGTGCGGGGCTTGACCATGCGCAACCAATATGTGCCGGAGCATCTACGTGGAACATACGCCGGGCTCGCCCACCCCGCGATCATCGATTACCTTGTGAGCCTCGGAGTCACCGCCATCGAGTTGATGCCGATTCAGCACTTCGTCGATGAAACCCATCTCTTGGAGCTTGGCCTAACAAACTACTGGGGATACAACTCAATCGGTTTCTTTGCCCCGCACGCCCGCTATTCGTCATCCGGGTCGCGCGGTGAGCAGGTGCGAGAGTTCAAGGCGATGGTCAAGACCCTGCACAGCGCCGGCATCGAGGTGATCCTTGATGTCGTCTACAACCATACGGCCGAAGGTAGCGAACTTGGTCCAACTCTTGCGTTCCGCGGCATTGGCAATGACGATTACTACCGCTTGAAGGATCAGGGTCGGCGGTATACCGACTACACCGGCACCGGCAATACTTTTGATGTCTCGCACCCACACGTACTGCAGCTGGTTATGGACTCACTCCGCTACTGGGTGACTGAAATGCATGTTGATGGCTTTCGCTTTGATTTGGCCTCGGCCCTCGCTCGGTCATTTCACGACGTTGACATGCTCGGAAACTTCATGACGACCATCCAGCAGGATCCGGTGCTTCGGCGCGTGAAGCTAATTGCCGAGCCATGGGATGTTGGTCCAGGTGGCTATCAAGTAGGTGAGTTCCCGCCGCTTTGGACCGAGTGGAACGGCAAGTACCGTGATTGCGCCCGCGACTACTGGCGCGGGGCCGCCGGCATCGGCGAACTAGGTTGGCGCCTAACGGGGTCAGCTGATCTGTACGCAAGCGAGGGGCGTCGCCCATTTGCCTCGATCAATTTCGTGACTGCTCATGACGGCTTCACTATGCGCGATCTCGTCTCCTACGACCATAAACACAATGAGGCGAATCTCGAAGGGAACCGAGATGGCACCGATGACAATCGGTCGATGAATTTCGGCGTTGAAGGTGAGTGCGAAGACGAAACAATCAATGAGCTCCGTCAGCGGCAAATCCGAAACCTGATGGCCACCTTGCTCCTGTCGACCGGCGTGCCGATGTTGACTGCCGGTGACGAGTTTGGCCGCACACAGTTAGGCAATAACAATGCCTACTGCCAGGACAATGAGATTTCCTGGCTCGATTGGGATTGGGAGCCATGGCAGCAGGACTTACACACATTCACCAAGTCTTTAGTTCGACTGCGACATGACCAACCAGCTTTCCGCCAGCGCTACTTCTTCGATGGCCGCCCCATTCACGAGGGCGGACCAAAGGATTTAGCCTGGATTTCGCCGACCGGCCAAGAGCTAACGGTCGAGGACTGGAACTCGGCCACCGCTCGAACCCTAGGGATGTATATCGCGGGGGTCGATGGTGGCAGCTCATTCTTGGTACTGATGCACGCCGGCAACGAAACTATCCCGTTCACCCTGCCCGGCGCACCTTTCGGAGCGAAGTACCAGCGGGTTGTCGACACGGTCATGGCGGCCTCGAAATCGACAGATTCGGCAACGGCGGGCAGTGAAATCAAGTTGGCGGCGCACAGCATGCTCGTCTTCGAAGTAGTGGGCTAACTCCCCAGGTGCGGACTCTCGGGATCATCTGGGCCGACCGAAATACCCTGAGCTATCACCTGCAGGCCAAGCTCCTCATGGCAGGCCAGACCAAAATGAGCCGGCAATATCCGGACGGTGTACCCAAATGGACCGTTTTGATCCAGCGTCATGGTGATCTGATACTGCCAGCGGTTGCCCTCATACTGCTCAATCGGAGCAAGCACCGCATGCCCCGGCTGCACGATCCGATCGTCGGCGTCGACTCGTCCGTAGACGACCTGTACAACAACGTCATCGGTGTTCAAATCCGCCAAGGATACGTAGGCACGAACCGTGATTGGGGTGCCGAGTAACACTGCGTCACCAACCCCATGCGACTCGACATGCTCAACTCGAAGCTGTGGCCAAATATCGCGAACATGGGATTTCCATGCGGAGACATCGATAGCGAGGGCGTAGTCATCAATTTGCATGGCCCGAGCCGAGAGCGCAGCCGGAGCGTAAAGACGGCGGACATACTCGCGCACCATGCGGCTGGCCAGCACTTTCGGCCCCAAGGTACCCAGCGTATGGCGCACCATGGAAATCCAGGTACGCGGAATTCCGTGGTCATCGCGATCGTAGAAAGTCGCAGCAACTGATTGCTCAATTAGGTCATAAAGTGCCGCAGCTTCAATATCGTCGCGGCGATTAGCGTCGTCGATTCCCTTCGCGGTGGGAATAGCCCAACCGTTCTGGCCGTCGAACCACTCGTCCCACCACCCATCAAGAATCGATAGATTCAGGGCGCCATTTAGTGCCGCCTTCATTCCGGAGGTGCCACTCGCCTCAAGAGGCCTAATTGGGTTGTTCAGCCAGACATCGCACCCCGGGTACAGCAAGGTAGCCATCCCGATGTCGTAGTCCGGCAGGAAGGCAATGCGGTGACGCACGTCGGCTTCGTCCGCGAATCTCACCATTTGCTGGATTAATTTCTTGCCGCCGTCATCGGCCGGATGCGACTTACCGGCTATCACCAATTGGATTGGGTGGTTCGCATCCAGCAGCAAGGTTCGCAACCTCTCGGGATCACGAAGCATCAGCGTCAACCGCTTATAGGACGGCACCCGGCGCGCGAACCCAATCGTCAGCACATCTGGATCGAGCACGCCATCAATCCAATTCAATTCCAGATCACTGGCACCGCGACCCAGCCAGGATATCCGCAATCTTTCGCGGGCCATCAAGATGAGTTGCTCCCGCAAGTTCCGCTTTATGGCCCACAAGTGCTCGTCATTTGTTTTGGCAATTACTTCCCAGGCGACGGCTTCATCGGCTTGGTCTAAGCCGACCGAGCCAGCCGCTAGCTCCAGAATCTCGCGGGCCACCCAGGTGGGTGCATGCACTCCGTTGGTGATGGATGTGATGGGGACGTCATCACCATCAAATCCTGGCCATAGCCCGGAAAACATCTCGCGGGAGACCTGACCGTGCAGCAAACTGACCCCATTCGCACGCTGCCCGAGGCGTAGCCCCATGACCGCCATATTGAAGACAGACGGATCGCCTCCAGGAAAGGTCTCGGCCCCCAGTGCCAAGATGCGATCAACGGGTAGACCCGGCTCGCCGTTCTCCCCGCCCAGATACTGCGCAACTAGATCCCGCGGAAACCTGTCAATGCCCGCGGGCACTGGAGTGTGCGTGGTGAATACCGTACCCGCGCGCACGACTTCAAGTGCTTGATCAAAGCCCAGGCTGGATCCTGCTGCCAGCAATTCGCGAATCCGCTCAAAGCCCAAGAACCCCGCATGGCCTTCATTGGTGTGAAACACCTCAGGCGCGACGCGGCCGGTGATTCGGCAGTATGCCCGAAGGGCTCGGACACCGCCGATACCGAGCAGCATCTCCTGCTGCAGTCGGTGCTCACCACCACCACCGTAGAGGCGGTCGGTAACCTCGCGCTCCGCCGGACCGTTTTCCTCTACATCAGAATCAAGCATGAGCAGCGGCACCCGGCCAACCTGCGCGATCCAGATCCGTGCCCAAATCTTTCGGCCGCCAGGCAGACCGACGCTGACTTTGGTGGAGGAGCCATCTGCTTCCCGTAGAAGTGAAACCGGACTGCCGTCTGGATCACAAACCGGGTATTGCTCCTGCTGCCAGCCATCGCTGGACAGTGACTGCCGAAAGTATCCGGCTCGGTAGAACAGGCCCAGTGCAATGAGCGGCACCCCGAGGTCACTTGCCGCCTTCAGGTGATCGCCGGCCAAAATACCCAGGCCCCCGGAATATTGCGGGAGCGCTGAAGTAATGCCGTACTCCGGTGAAAAGTACGCAATGCCCGCGGGCGCGTCGGCACCTAGGGTCTGAAACCACCGATCCGCGGTCAAGTAGTGGGCTAGATCATCAGCCCGTTCGCGCACCCAGCCCACAAAACCCTGGTCTGCGTCCAACTCGGACAACCGCCCGGCCGATACCTCACCAAGTAGCCGAACCGGGTCATGGCCGCAGGCAGCCCAAAGGTCGGCATCGATGGCGGCAAATAGGTCGCGAGTCGCCGCGCTCCAAGACCAGCGCAGGTTGTGCGCCAATGGCTCGAGGGGGGCCAGTGACCCTGGCAGAACAGCACGAACACTAAACCGACGAATGGCTTTCATGGCGCCCAACCTAGTAGGTATCCAAACGCTTACATGCCAAGCCCTACCAAGGCCATCCGGGGTGCGAATGACGGGTGAAAATTGCGTGAAATGAC
>SXGS01648157.1_pt1 | contig 10370 bp, 11 predicted proteins | sample 3174681 | NCBI WGS metagenome assembly SXGS01 (sample SAMN11356861, study PRJNA531348) | freshwater metagenome | isolation source: freshwater sample F1-80 | place: China: Fuxian Lake, Yuxi | collected 2017-12-25
CTCGGGCTCGACGTGCGGAAAATGAGGGGATGCCTCAGGTGTGGAACAGGTGCGCGTCGCTCACGGCACGGCCGCGACCACGTCGTCCGCCGACGCCGCCGCGGGGGCCGTCCAGATCACGGCGCCCGCGCGATCGAGCACGTAGGTCGCCGGGATCCCCTTGAAACCGAGCGCCTTCCTCGACACGTCGTGCGCATCGACCAGGAACGGCGACTTCACGCCCCACGACCGGAGCGCCGTCTCGGCCTGCTCGGTCGTCTCGCCGTCGGCGAGGATCGCGACCAGCACGAGCTTGCCGCCCTTCGCCTCGATCGCCTGCCGCTTCGCCGTGAGCGCGGGGACGCTCTTCTTGCAGGGCTCGCAGGTCGGGCCGAAGAAGTCGAGCACCGTGGTCTTGACCTTCGGGATCGGGATCGTGACCAGGTCCCCCGTGTCGGTCGGGAGAGACATCGCCACGGTCCGCGCCGGCGTCGCGGTCGCCGCGGGCTTCGCGGGGGAGCCGCACGCGGCGAGGGTGAGCACGCACGAGAGGAGGGCGGCGCGGCGCATCGCGCACAAGCTACCCGACCGCGCGCGCGCGCCGCAACCGGCAGATCCGCCGTCCGGCGTCCGCTGCCCACCGTCCGCCGTCGCCGGAGCGATTTTCTCGCTACCTTCGTGCGCGCCCCGCCGCTAGGCTGGCCGCACACCCGAAGACCCGCAACAGAGGAGAGCCCGATGGCCCGCAACGTCACGGTAGGTTTGATCCAGTGCGCCACCCCCTTCGATCCCGCGTGGCCCGTCGCCCAGGTCCAGAAGGCCGGCCTCGACGTACACCTGCCGCTCATCGAGGAAGCGGGCAAGAAGGGCGTGCAGATCCTGGGCCTCCAGGAGATCTTCAACGGCCCCTACTTCTGCCCCAGCCAGGACACCAAGTGGTACGACTGCGCCGAGCCGTGTCCCGGCCCGACGGTCGAGCTCATGCAGACCTACGCCAAGAAATTCCAGATGGCGATGGTGGTCCCGATCTACGAGAAGGAGCAGCCGGGCGTCCTCTACAACACCGCCGCCGTGCTCGACAATGACGGCACCTACCTCGGCAAGTACCGGAAGCACCACATCCCGCACACGAACGGCTTCTGGGAGAAGTTCTTCTTCAAGCCGGGCAACGGCGGCTTCCCCGTCTTCCAGACGCGCTTCGCGAAGGTGGGCGTGTACATCTGCTACGATCGGCACTTCCCCGAGGGCGCGCGCGCGCTCGGCCTGAACGGCGCCGAGATCGTGTTCAACCCGTCGGCCACGGTGGCGGGCCTGTCGCAGTACCTCTGGAAGCTCGAGCAGCCCGCGCACGCGGTCGCGAACGGGTACTTCGTCGCCGCCTCGAACCGCGTTGGCACCGAGGCGCCTTGGAACATCGGCAAGTTCTACGGGACGAGCTACATCGTGGACCCGCGCGGAAAGTTTCTCGCCACGGCCTCCGAGGACAAGGACGAGCTGGTCGTCGCGACGTGCGATCTGGACCAGATCGAGGAGGTGAGGAAGACGTGGCAGTTCTTCCGCGATCGCAGGCCGGAGGCGTACGACGACCTGACGCGCGGCTGAGCGCCCCATGACCAAGCGAACCAGCGCAGACGTCCGCGCCAAGCACAAGGAGTTCCTCTTCCCGAGCCTGGCCAACTACTACGCCGAGTCGGTCTGCCTGGACGAGGGCAACGGCTCGCGCGTGAAGGACCTCGACGGGGTCGAGTACCTGGACTTCTTCGGCGGCATCCTCACGGTCTCGCTGGGCCAGGCCCACCCGAAGGTGAACGCGCGCGTCCACGCGCAGATCGACCGGCTCGGGCACGTGTCGACCCTCTACCCCACCGTGGGCATCGTCGATCTCGCCGAGAAGCTCGCGTCCACGGCGCCGGGCAAGCTGAAGAAGGCCTTCTTCTGCGCGAGCGGGACGGAGGCCGACGAGACCGCGGTCGCCCTCGCCCAGATGCACACGGGCAACCAGGAGCTGATCGCGCTCCGGCACGGGTACTCCGGCCGCTCGATGCTCGCGATGTCGCTCACCGCGCACTCGAAGTACCGCGGGATCCCCACCCAGATCGCCGCCATCAAGCACGCCCACGCGCCGTACTGCTACCGCTGCCCCTTCGGCCTCTCGTACCCGAGCTGCGAGGTGAAGTGCGCCCGCGACATCGAGGAGCTCATCCAGACGACGACCACCGGCCGCATCGCCGGCTTCCTGGCCGAGCCGATCCAGGGCGTGGGCGGGTTCATCGACGCGCCGGACGGCTACTTCAAGATCGCCGTCGACATCGTGAGGAAGTACGGCGGCGTCTTCATCGCCGACGAGGTCCAGACGGGCTTCGGCCGGACCGGCGAGCACATGTGGGGGATCCAGCACCACGACGGGGTCGAGCCCGACATCATGACGATGGCCAAGGGCATCGCGAACGGTCTCCCGCTCGGGGCCGTCCTCGCGACGACGGGCGTCGCGGACTCGTGGACGGCGGGAAACATCTCCACGTTCGGCGGCAACCCGATCAGCACGGCGGCGGCCCTCGCCGTGATCGAGACCATCGAGGAGGAGAAGCTGATCCAGAACGCGGCCACCCAGGGCGCGCTCCTCCGCGAGGGCCTCCTGGGCCTCAAGGCGCGCTACCCGGGCTCGATCGGCGACGTGCGGGGCAAGGGCCTGATGCAGGCGATCGAGATGGTGGCGGACGAGGTCGCCGGGGACCGCACGCCCGCGCCGGACAAGGTCGGCCGCCTGTTCGAGGAGACCAAGAAGCGGGGCCTCCTCATCGGGCGCGGCGGCCTCTACAACAACGTGCTCCGCGTCTCCCCGGCCCTCAACGTCGTCCGCGAGGACGTCGAGACGGCGGTGAGGATCCTGGACGCGTCGCTCGCCACGTTCGCGAGCTGAGGCCCCGGCGCGCGCGCGACAGCCGTTCGCGAAGGACCCCTTCGCTTCTTTCCCGGCGAGGCCAAGATCCGGTAGGATGGTCGGTCCCTGCCCCGAGGACCCACGATGACAGCCACGCTCGATCCGGATCGCCTCGAGACCGTCTTCCCCGACAAGAAGCCCCTCTACCCCGAGGGAGAGGCCCGCGCGGAGGCGGAGCGCTGCCTCTACTGCGTCGACGCGCCGTGCATCAAGGCGTGCCCCACCGAGATCGACATCCCGACGTTCATCAAGAAGATCGCGTCGGGCAATGTCCGCGGCGCCGCGCAGACGATCTTCGCCCAGAACCTCCTCGGCTACTCCTGCGCCCGCGTGTGCCCCGTCGAGGTGCTGTGCGAGGGGAGCTGCGTGTACAATGCATGGGAGCGCGAGCCGATCAAGATCGGCCGCCTGCAGCGGTACGCGACGGACGCCGTCATGGACCCGTCGACCGCCCCCATCTTCTCGCCGAAGCCGCGGACGACGGGCCGCAAGGTCGCCCTCATCGGCGCGGGGCCCGCGTCGCTCGCGTGCGCCGGCTACCTCGCCCTCGAGGGGGTCGAGGCGGTGATCTTCGAGAAGCGGCCCGTCTCGGGCGGCCTCAACACGTGGGGCATCGCGCCCTACAAGCTCAAGGCCGACGATGCGCTGCTCGAGATCTCCTGGATCGAGCGCATGGGCGTCGAGATCCGCCACGGCGTGGAGATCGGGAGGGACATCACCGGCGCGCAGCTCCTCGACCAGTACGACGCGGTGTTCATCGGCGTCGGCCTCGGCGACGACACGCGGCTCGGGATCCCCGGCGAGGACGGGCCGGGCGTCATGGGGGCGGTCGCGTGGATCGAGGAGATGAAGCTCCACATGAAGAGGGGCACGCGCATCGGCCGCGTCATCGTCGTCGGGGGCGGCAACACGGCCATCGACGTGGCGCGCGAGTGCGCCTCCCTCGGCGGCGCCGAGGTCTCCATGGTCTACCGCCGCGGGCACGAGCAGATGAGCGGCTACGTCCACGAGATGATGGGCGCGCGCAAGGAGCGGGTCCGGCTCATCGAGCACACGCAGCCCGTGGCCGTCCTCCGCGGCGCGGGTGGCGAGGTCACCGGCCTCCGCTGCGTCCGGACGGAGGGAGGCAAGAACGTCGCGGGCTCCGACCACGACATCCCGTGCGACCTGGTCGCCGTGGCGATCGGCCAGTCGAAGCTCCGCGCGGTCGCGAGGGAGCTCCCCGGCGTCGCGCTCGACGCGCGCGGCTGCGTGGTGTGCGATCCGACGACGGGGCGGACGGGCAACCCCAAGGTGTACAGCGGGGGCGACTGCACGAACGGCGGCAAGGAAGTGGTCAACGCGGTCGCCGACGGGCGAAACGCGGCGCGGACGATGCTCGCGGCATTCGCGGGGCAGTCAGGAGCAGGCTGAACATGGCGGATCTGTCGATCGACTTCTGCGGCATCAAGAGCCCGAACCCCTTCTGGCTCGCCTCGGCGCCGCCCGCGAACACGGGCGAGCAAGTCATGCGCGCCTTCGACGCGGGCTGGGGCGGCGCCGTGTGGAAGACCCTCGGCGACCCCATCGTGAACGTGACGAGCCGCTTCGCCGCGGTCGACCTCGGCACGTACAAGATGATGGGGCTCAACAACATCGAGCTCATCACGGACCGCCCGCTCGACGTCAACCTGCGCGAGATCGCGGAGGTGAAGAAGCGCTACCCGAAGCACGCGGTCATCGCGTCGCTCATGACGGAGACGAAGGAAGACTGGCGCGTCCTCATCAAGCGCTGCGAGGACGTCGGCGTCGACGGCCTCGAGCTCAATTTCGGCTGCCCCCACGGCATGTGCGAGCGCGGGATGGGATCCTCGGTGGGGCAGGAGCCGAAGCTGCTGCAGGAGATCACGAGCTGGACGAAGGAGTTCGCGCGCACGCCCGTGCTCGTGAAGCTCACGCCGAACACGGGCGACATCACCGAGCCCGGCTTCGCCGCCGTGGCGGGAGGCGCCGACGGGATCTCCCTCATCAACACGATCAAGAGCATCATCGGCGTCGATCTCGACCGGATGGTGCCCTTCCCCCGCGTCGCCGGCGCGTCCTCGAACGGCGGCTACTGCGGTCCCGCGGTGAAGCCCATCGCGCTCCACATGGTCGCCGCCCTCGCGCGGGAGCCCGGCATCGCCAGGGTACCCATCAGCGGGATCGGCGGCATCTCCACCTGGCGCGAGGCGGCCGAGTTCATCGCGCTCGGATGCACCAGCGTCCAGGTCTGCACCGCCGTCATGCATTACGGCTACCGCATCGTCGAGGACCTCATCCAGGGCCTGAGCTCGTACCTGGACGAGCACGGCATGAAGTCCGTGAACGAGCTCCGCGGGCGCGCCGTCCCTTCGTACCAGGAGTGGGGCGACCTCGATCTCGCGTACAAGCTGGTCGCGAAGATCGACAAGGACAAGTGCATCGGCTGCCAGCTCTGCGTGACGGCGTGCAACGACGGCGCGCACCAGTGCATCTTCACGGGCCCCGACGATCGCGAGCGGCCACCGCACGCGCACACCCACGGAAAGGCGATCGCGCCCGTGCCGCTCCCCATCGGCAAGCACGCCGGCTCCCGCGTCCCGTGGGTCGACGAGCCCGAGTGCGTGGGGTGCAACCTGTGTCAGCTCGTGTGCCCCGTCTCGGGCTGCATCACGATGGAAGAGAGCCGCACGGGGCCGCCCGAGACGTGGAACGACCGCGTCGCCCAGGGCCGCGCGAGGGTGCCGGGCGGGATTCACGACTGACGCGCCGGCTCGTCCGAGGGCCGCTGATACACCCCACGGACCGCGTCCCGGTGCGTGAACGGGGCGCTTCACCCGGCGTCGAACGTCAATGTTTCCAGATACTTGGCCCTGGCACTCTGGATGCTTCATCGTCGGCACATGCGAGAGGCAGTGTTGAATTCGCGGCCCGCACGCGCGTCCCTCCAGGTGCTGCATGCTTAGCGCGCGCTCCAAGGAACGGGCCTACCGCCTCCTCTTCACGGAGTCCGCCGAGCCGTTCGCCTCCGAGATCATCGGCTACACCAACGGCGGTATCTCCCTCACGCTCTTCCTCGTCCTGATCTTCGCGACCACGATGAGCTGGGGCCCTTCCCTCGCGATCGCGCTCGCCGTCTTCGTGCTCCTCCGCCTCGCCCTCGAGAACCGCGTCGCGATCTGGATCGCCGCCGTCGTCGGCACCACGTTCGTGACCGGCGTCGGTGCCGGCATCGGCTGGACGCTCGGCCACGTCTTCGACGTCGACGATGCCCCCATCGCCCTCGCGATCGCGAGCGCGGTCCTCGCCTCGATCCTCCCGCTCGTCGCCTACCGTCGCTTCATCGTTCGCCGCACCGACGAGCGCGACTCGATCCTCCCGCCCTCCGTGCCGTCCCACCCCTGAACGACGTTAGTGCCACAGATCCAGGGCCAGCGGCGCGTCGAGGGCGTGCTCGTCTCTGGCGGCCTCCTGGCTTCCAGGGCCCCGCGGATCCTGCGCGTTGGGCTTGAACGTGTGCTCCTTGCCCGGGAACGCCCTCGAGCGGACCTCACCGGCGTACCGCGAGACGGCGTCCACGATCGAATCGCCCAGCTCGGCGTACCGCTTCGCGAAGCGGGGCGTGTGCCCGCGCATCATGCCGAGCAGGTCCGTGCAGACCAGCACCTGCCCGTCGCAGGCGTTCCCCGCGCCGATGCCGATCGTCGGCACCGACACGGCGCGCGTGACGGCGTCGGCGAGGTCCGGCGGGATCGCTTCGAGCACGATCGCAAACACGCCGGCGTCGTCGAGCGCGCGCGCGTCGGCGAGCACCTTCTCCGCCTCGTCACGGCCTCGGCCCTGCACCTTGAAGCCGCCCAGCGCGTGCACGCTCTGGGGCGTGAGGCCGACGTGGCCCACGACGGGGATCCCCGCGCGGACGATCCGGTACACGTGCTCGGCCACCTCGAGGCCGCCCTCGAGCTTCACGCTCTCGGCGTGGCCGTCCTTCATGAGCTTGCCCGCGCTCTCGATGGCCTGCTGCGGCGACGTCTGGTAGCTCATGAACGGCAGGTCGCCCACGAGGTGCGAGCGAGCCAGCCCACGAGCGACGGCGCGCGTGTGGTAGACCATCTCGTCGAGCGTGACGGGGATCGTGTTGGCCAGGCCCTGGACGATCATCCCCAGGGAGTCGCCGACCAGCACCATGTCGACGCCGGCCTCGTCGACGAGCCGCGCCATCATGTAGTCGTAGGCCGTCACCATCACGAGCGGCTCGCCGCCCTTTCTGGCGCGGAGCTCTGGGACGGTGCGCTTCTGGGCGGCCGCGGCGGTGGGCGGCGGCGGCGGCGGGGAGCCGGCGTTCGAGTACATGGAACCTCGGGTCGCGGCCTCGGAGGGTGAGGTCCACGCCTGAACTCAAAGCTAGCGTCGCGGGGTCCCGGTGACAAGGCTTTACGCTCCGGGGGACGCGGGCTAGCGTGGCTCCCGTGCGAAGATCGTGCGCCTTTCTGCTCCTGTCCGTGGGGCTGCTCGCGTGCGATCGGCCGCCCTCGGCGACGCTCGCGGAGTGGACGCCCAGGGACCACGAGCAGAAGGAGCAGACCGCGAAGCAGCAGGGCAAGGGGAAGTCGGGCCAGGGCACCGGGGACGCCCTCGTCGAGGCGACGTGGCGCAACCAGTGCATGACCTGCCATGGCCCGATCGGGAAGGGCGACGGGCCGACCGGACCGATGGTGAAGGCGGCGGATCTGACGGACCCGGCGTGGCAGGCGAAGGTGACGGACGAGCAGCTCGCGCAGTCGATCCGCAAGGGCAAGGGGAAGATGCCGCAGTTCGATCTGTCGGAGCCGGTCGTGAAGGGACTGATCGCGAGGATCAGGACGGCGAGAGGGCAGTGACCCCGGGCGGCGGCCCGACGGAAGGAGACGGCCGACCCGTCCGGGGACGTGCGCGCATCGGCCTCGGCGTCCTCGCCCTCCTCGCGGTCGGGTACCTCGCCTTCGGCCCGCACGCTCCGAAGGACAACACGCTGCGCATCCACCTCGGCGCGCGCGCGCCGGCGGTGACGGCGCTCGAGCTTCGCTACCGCGACGGCGACGAGGAGGTCCGGGCGACCGAGCTACGCTTCTCCCCTGGCCACGCGCCGCGCGTCCTCTCGCAGGAGGTGCGCCTCCCCCCGAAGGAGTACGTTCTCGAGATCGGGATTGTGAGCGACGGGACGAAAAACACGGTAGAGAAGCGGGTGCGCCTCGAGGGAAGCACGACCCAGGTCGAGCTGCCGGATCCGGCGCGACGAGACGCGCCGTGACCGACGAGAAGCCTGCCGCGCCCCCCCCCCAGCCGCCCGCCGGCGTCGAGATCGCCACGCGCGCCGCGAGCTCGGCCGTGCTGGGGACCGCCGGGCTCGTCGCGATCGTGCTCACGGGCGCCCACAAGGGGACGACGAAGCCGGTCGGCGGCCGGATGACGATCGGCAAGGCTCCGGACAACGATCTCGTCCTCTCCGACGACACGGTGTCGCGCCACCACTGCGAGCTCGTGAAGGCGCCCGACGGGATCCACGTGCGCGATCTCGAATCCACCAACGGCACCAAGGTGGACGGGACGCGCATCCGGGAGGCGACGCTCCAGCCAGGGAGCGTGCTCCGCGTGGGCGAGGTCGAGGTCTCGTTTCGGCCGGCCGCGCAGCGCGTCGAGGTGCTGCCGAGCGAGCACACCCACTTCGGCGGCGCGCTCGGGCAGAGCCTCCTCATGCGGACCATATTCGGCGTCCTCGAGCGCATCGCGCCGACGGACGCCACGGTGCTCCTCGAGGGCGAGACGGGAACGGGAAAGGACGTGCTCGCGCGCGCCGTCTGGTCCCACAGCAGCCGGGACAAGAAGCCGTTCATCGTCGTCGACTGCGGGGCCGTGACGTACTCGCTCATCGAGAGCGAGCTCTTCGGCCACGAACGCGGCGCCTTCACGGGGGCGCTCAAGGCCCACAAGGGCAAGTTCGAGCAGGCGTCGGCGGGCACGCTCTTCCTGGACGAGATCGGCGACATGCGCCTCGACGTCCAGGCGAAGCTCCTGCGGGTTCTCCAAGAGGGCGAGGTGGATCGCGTTGGGGGCTCGGCGCCCGTGAAGGTGGACGTTCGGGTCATCGCAGCCACCAACAAGGACCTCGTGGCCGCCGTGGAGACCGGCGCCTTTCGAGAAGACCTGTACTACCGCGTCAACGTGGTCCCCATCCGCGCCCCCGCGCTGCGCGAGCGCATGAGCGACCTCCCGCTACTGGCCGAGCACTTCATCGCCCAGGCCTGCGTCGAGAACGACCGGCGCCGAAAGGGCATCGAGGAGGCGGCTGTGTCAGCGCTGGCGCGCCACGACTTCCCGGGCAACATCCGAGAGCTCAAGAACCTCTGCGAACGGCTCGTGATCCTCGCCCCGGGCGACCCCATCACGCTCCGCGACGTTCAGCGCGCCCTCCCCTCCGCGCGGCCCTCGGCCGCGGGCAAGGGGGGCATCGGGCTCGCCTACACGCGCGGCAAGGCGCTCCGCGACATGATCGACGAGGCCGAGCGCCTCCTGATCCAGGCGGCCCTCGACGACTTCGAAGGGCACATCACGAAGGCCGCGGACGGCCTGGCGCTGGAGCGCAGTCACCTCTACAAGAAGATGAAATCATTGGGCATGCGCGGAGGCGAGTGATGAACCAGCAGCTCCTCGATGCGGTGTTGAGGTCGCCGAAGGACGACGCCGCGCGGCTCGCCGCAGCCGACGGCTTCGAGAGCTCGGGAGACCGGGACCGCGCCGAGCTGATCCGGGTCCAGGTCCGTAGGGCGGCGCTCGAACGCGCGGAGCAAGAGACCGCCGAGCTCCGAGAGCTCACGGGCACGCACCTGCGGCTCACGCGAAGCCTCGTGCCGCGCCTCGAGCCCGGCCTCCGTCGGCACGGGCTCGAGCTGCGCTACGACCGCGGGTTCGCGGAGACTGCGGCCGGAGACGCCGCGGCGTGGGCCCGCGCCGGGCTGCGCAGCGAAGCGCCGATCCTGGCGCTCGACCTCTCCGGAGCGGAGCTCGCGCTCGACGCGCTGCTCGGTGCGCTGCCGGGGATCATCTCCTTGGACCTGAGCCGGAGCCGGCTCTCGGAGGCCCAGATCCTCCAGCTGGCGGCGTCGCCGGCGGTGGCGGGGCTCACATGGCTCGACCTCCGATATTCCTGCCGCTTGAGCGTCCAGGGCCTCCAGGCGCTTGCCGCGTCGCCGCACCTTCGCGGCCTGCGCTGGCTCGGAGTGGCCGGCACCTTCGACGAGCTCCTCGACCAGCCGATCGAAGACGACGAGCGGCTCGTGGACTGGCGGCCCACGGTGCTGGGCGAGGCCCTCGAGGCCGCGCACGGGAGCCTCTCGTGGCTGCACTACCGGCCCCGCTCACTGCGTTTCTATCCGCCGCCGCGATGCCAGTTCCTGGAGGGTCCATGAAGAAG
>SXGS01356452.1_pt1 | contig 10368 bp, 9 predicted proteins | sample 3174681 | NCBI WGS metagenome assembly SXGS01 (sample SAMN11356861, study PRJNA531348) | freshwater metagenome | isolation source: freshwater sample F1-80 | place: China: Fuxian Lake, Yuxi | collected 2017-12-25
CATTGTCGAGATGGGCGGAAGATGTTTACGGGTCATTTTGCTTCCTGATGGGGAAACAGTCCACAATGCCTTCTTTGATCGGAGATTTGCGCTGTGAAGATCACATATTTCCAAGAGACTGACACGTTGTACATTGAGTTTCGTGCGGTTGAGGTAGCCGAAACCAAAGACCTTGATGAAAACACGCTGCTTGACTTGGACCGGGAGGGCAACATTTGTGGCCTCACGCTCGAACATGCAAGTGAACGTGCGGACATCCCCCATTTCTCTTATGAGCAGGTCGCGGCTTAGCTTCGTGCGCCACTGCATCACAGTCGCGTTGGACCTCTGCTCAAGCTGAAAGGACTCGTTCTGGCCGCTCGCGGTGTGCTTTGGCGTTGAGGCTGTAGGAAAGCCCCGTAGGCTGGGATGCCAATCCCAGCTCTCCGTCTCACGCTTGAGACCCGCCAGAAATACTGGGTTTCGCACGGCTCAATTCAACCTGCACCCCTGCGTTTGAATAACGCACCGTCCGTCCTTCTTACGAAGGCGGCTCTTGCCGCGCCAGCCATATTCCACTCATTGCCCACAACAGCACCAGAACGATGAAAGTCTGCGTGCGTCCTTCCCGGCTGCGCACGCCGCGCCATGGTCCCACGATCCAGCGCGTGGACACGAAGCTGCGGTGCTCCCAGTTCCAGAAAATCGCCAAGGCAGAAGCGTCTTCTAGCTGCGCATGAGACGGGCTAGGCAACCGCAATTCTTGGCCGCTCAAGCGGGCTTGTCGTGGCGTGTAGATGGGGTCGCGAATGACCGCCGGCCACCAGAAGGCAATCACTAGCAAGAGTATGCGTACCCCCCAGGTTATGATGCGAAGCGAAGATCCAGACATACACAGCAACCGTCCCAACAACGTATCGGCTCTGTCCGCAAAAGAGCAAGGCGGGATTGGAGTTGCGGAACGCGCCGCAGGCAGGTAAGAGAACCCCATCCGACATCTTGAACGAGAAAGGGAGACCTATGCGTCTAAATCGATCAATCCAGTCCATTCTCGGCGGCGCGATGTTCCTCGCGTCGTTGGTGCCCGTTGCTCCAGTACACGCGGAAGGTGGGTACCCTGCCGATTACAAGGCTTCGAAGCCGGCGGAAAAAGGCGAGACCAATGTCCTTAACCGCCTCATCGCCGTGGCGACGTACATGAACGATAAGCTCACCGCCGCTGGAGGCGAAAAATCGCCGATGTGCTACCGCAACTGCGTCACCATCCCCTACAATGACGTGTCCAAATGTATCGAGTCGAAAGGCGGCTACTCCAGCACCGAGTCGTGTGAAAAAGATGCCGCCAATAAAATGGCGGCATGCGATCCCAAGTGCAAGTAAACAGCCAAGGCGCGTCGGGTGCTGCGCCCGGCCCTTCCGGCGTAGCAGGTGCATAATAAAATCCTGGATTCCGGGTCGCGGCTTGCGGTCTTGCCCGGAGTCTCAGGGGAGTTGAACCTACTTTTACCGGGGAATTGTTCTACACCCGAATCCTGCGCATCGTCGGCTAAGAGTGCTTTACTGGACTGCCGAGCCGTTCCTGCACGCGCCTTGCCTGTCGAGTGAAGGTCTCGTCATCCAAACCTATTTTTGTTGCTTCTCAATTGAGGCAATTTTCACGTACCCCCAATAGACATTGTCGCGCTCCATAAAACCCTCGATCACGCCAGTCATACACACGGCCTCGCCCGCAGCATGAGCCTGTGCAAAAGCAGGCGAATCGCTCTTTCCCTCCAAGGACCACGGTAGGGTTTCCCCAGCATACGTCTTCTCCACCCTGAGCGACAAGACAGAACCCGTGCCCAACACTTTGGACTCGGAAATCGGGCCGCAGTAGCGTAGCGTCTTCTTTTCAAGTGTAGGCCACACCTGGAGCTGGAACTGATATGGCCCCCGGTGTTTCGCTTCGAGCAGAATCTTGAGCAACTCGTCTTCGCTCAATGCTGTCGATGTTTGCCCACAGCCGATCAGAGTGCAAACAGCCGCCAGTACTCCGGTTAGGAATTTCCTACTCGTCTGTCGTTGAACTTTCAGTCTGGTGAGCATACTTCTCCTCTCACTGGGCAAGAATTGACAGCATTTGCGCTACGCGTTCTTGCGCCTGCGCACCTTCGCATGAGCAGGTGCGCTTCCCTTGAGCTTCGCATTGACGAGTGCAAATTAAGCCCTGCCATTTCGCGATAGTCTCAACGCTCATTTCTGGGAGTGGAGGCACCCGTGGTTCCATCTCCCACTCTGCCGAGTCGCCCCCGAACGCACTGCATCCGTCGGGCGAAGGCCTCGTCATCTAACACCGGTATGGCTCCGACTGTGCTAAGGGTTGCTCCCAATTCCACCCACGAGCGGCAGCCAGCATAGCGCTTCAACATAGGTAGACAGTGTGGCTGGGGTAGCCGGTAGACGCGCAACACGAAGAGATAGAGGCCGGGATTTTTGTACGCGAAGCGCTTCTCGACTGTGTCCGGGGTCCAGCAATGCAGCCCGGTCAAAGCCTCCACTACCGCACGCGAGTCGAGCCACTGCACGTCTGTCACGATGGCATAGGCAGGAATCAGAAGCTGGCCTTCCGGCGGTTTGGCGGTGAGTGCAGCCTGAAGCTCTGGAGCGGACTCGGGCATGACGCCTTGCTCCATCTGATGCACGTAGGTGGGAAAGAAAAAAAACTCGGTCGGCTCGGCAGAGAATTGGCCTCCACGTTCACGAATGCCGCCTTTGCGTAGCAGGAGGATCTGTTTTCCTCTGCTCAGCGCCTCAACGACCACCGCCCATTCTTTGAGCGCCAGGGAGTGTGAGGACAGCAGAGACATCTCGTTCTTTTTCCTCGTTCCCTTTCGTGCGCGTGCTCAAGCCGGTGGACCAAAGAAGACCCGAATCGCAATATCGCCTAAGAGCAATAGTAGTGCAGCGAGAATCAAATTATTCTCCAACGGGTGGACAAGCTTCTTCTGCCCCTCGCGCTTCTGCGACACTAACTCGTTCAGGTCAGGGTCAATGCGCCCCTGGGTGCCTTCCGCCAGTTCACGCAGCAAGTCGTGATTCGGGTGTTGCTGGCGATATTCGTCCAGCCCGGTACCGGGCGTTTGGCCGACCATGACGACTTCGTTCTTCTGATTAACGATTCTCCCATCTCTGCGTTTGAGAATCGTCACCGGAAAAGCGCCTTGACGTTTTCCGGCGAGCACGGCTTCGTACACCCGTGGAGCCACCGGCATCATGGTGGCGTCATCAGTGCCACCGCCACGGGGCACCCGGATTTGCAAGATGCCGTCTTCATCGCTGTCAAATGATTCTGCACGAAGCACGGTGCGGTCGCCGCGATAGCGTGCGCTCAAGCGATAATCCCACGGGGTTTCGTCGCGAATCGCCCAGCGCACGGCTTGGGACCAAAACTTGCCGTAGCCTTCCCAGCGAATCCATTCGCTCGATCCGGCACCGCTCGGGTCGAAGGTCGCAACCACAACTTTGCCCAAGCCATATTGCCACGTGGCTAACAACGGGTCCTGGTCTTTATGGATATCGGTGTACAACTGTACATCCGCCCCGGTTTTCGGTTTGGTCAGCATATACTCTTCCAAAGCCGGAAACTCGTCCAAGCCGCTGAGAATCTGCCCGCGCTCACCGACATGAGGAATAACCTCTTTTGCCTTATCCTCATCGTCTTCTTTTTCGCGCATCACTTGCTTGGTGTCTTTAATCATCAATTGTGGCAGCATTTCCACGTTCTCGACGTGATAGAAGCGCCCGCCGGTCTTCTCCGACATGTACGACAGAAGTTGGAGGTTGACGGTATCGTCGCCGATGCGGATAGTCGTGAGACTAATTTGTCGTTGCGCGATGGAAGCTACGAGCGGGTAATGATCGACCGGACTACGGTTCGAGTCGCCATCGGTGAGCAGAATGACGTGCCGGATGGAACCGCGGCTACGAGCTAACTGGTCGGCAGCCGTCTCCAGTGCGCTGTAGAAATCCGTCCCGCCGCCATATTGGAGCCGGGTGATTTTGTCGATGAGGTCAGCGCGATTCGTCGCTAACGCTCCAAGAGGTGTCAGCAAGTAGGGTTCAGAGTCAAAGGCAATCGCCCCAGCATAATCAGTGTCTTGCAACTGGCTTAACAGCTCCAAGGCCGCCTTCTGCGCGTACTTCATTTTTTGGCCGTCGTGCAGGCCACGGACCCGGCTGTTGTAGCCCATGCTGTTGGAGCGATCGACGACAATGAACAAAGCGATAGGCGTCCGCCTTTTTTTCTTCGGCCTCTGTTCTTGAAACGTCACTGGCAACACGCGCTCGACTGTGGTCCCGCGATAACCAAGGTCGCCAAAAGTGCGGAGGCCACCAGCCATGAGAAACCCACCACCAAAGTCGCGCACATAGCTTTCGATCACATTCATCTGCTGCGCGGAAATGCCGCTGCGGCCAATGTCATCGAACACAAGGCAGTTGAAATCGAGTAGGTCGGCGATGCGGGTCGGGCTTCCCTCTGGGCGACGGAACTCAGTCTCGACATCCTTGAGCTGCAAGGCACGGACAAGATGCGTCTTGGGATTATCGGTAATGACAAGGGCACGAATCTTACCGGTCACGGACAGGTTGGCGATTTGCTTGTTGTTGCCAGCAATCGTGTCAGGCGCAGCTTTGATTTCAGCACGAAGGAGATAATTCCCACGCTGGAGAATCTGCGCTGGCACTTCGAGCACGGAAAGCCCAGGTTCCAGGTTGACCTCTTGGCGAGTGAGTGCTTGATCGTTCGCTAACACAGTCGCGCTGCCACGCACGGGCTTATCGTTGCCATTGCGAACAATCAGCCGCATGCTAAACGCGCTGCCTTCGCGGGTAAGCGGCGGGACCATGAATTTTTCCAGCGACACCTCAGGATGCTTCCCCGAGGGGGGGATAACCGGAAAGATTTTGACGCCCATGCGCCGTGCCAGCGCGATGTGCTGTTTCGCTGCACCGTTGGTTTCGTTGCCATCAGTAATCAAGACAAGACGTTTTTCCGCCTCTTCGGGATAGAGTGCCAACGACCGCTCTAAGGCGCGGGCGATGTCGGTTCCTCCGGTCTCGCCGGTGACGGATTGCTGTAAAGCTTCCGTGGTAATGGCAACGTTCGGCGGCGGGCCGGGGGGTGTCAGCAGCGCAGCGTTCTCGGCAAAGGAGATGATAGAAAACTCGTCTGCGGGTTCTAAGACTTTGGTTAAGCGCGTCAGATATTCTTGCGTCCACGCCTTCCCATCGTCCGAGATGCTGTCCGAGGTATCCACGGCTGCGACTAAAGCCAGTTTATGCTCGGAGAGAATCGTCTGCGTGCTGAGACCAGCCAGTGCAGCAATCAGCAGTGCGGCAGCACAGGAACGAAACAATGCGGCCACGCTCATCACCGCTCGTCGCTGTTGCCAGAAAAGCGGAAGCCACAGGAGCGGCGTTAGTGCCAACAACCACACCCATTCAGGCGCGGTCAAGGCATACGTCACACCAGCAATATCGTAGGTCATGACACCCTCATGCGCCGATAGCGCCACAGTGCATACAGCCATTCGAGGAGCAAAATGCAGGCAGCAGCATAATACAACGAGCGACCAAACTCCTCGGGCACGGTCCGCACGATGTCTTGCGGTGCCAACGCTTCAGTGGTCGCTGGCGTGTTCACGGCTTGGTCTTGTTGGTCTTGGTCCTGTCGCCCGATGTCGGACTCCTCGTCGTTGAACAAGTTCGCGTAGAGCGTTGCTTGATACTGGCTGCCAGTGACTCGATATTCTCCAACGCGCTCCACTTCGACGACGCCACCTTCAATCGGAGTTTCTTGCTGGTTCGGCGTCCGTACTCGTGGCGAATCGTGGGCAGTCTCCGTCGGTAAGAAGAAAGTGTCGCCAGCAATCACCGGCATGGGCGTGCTCGGGTCGTGCGGCAACAGCCAACGAATCGTATTGAGGAAGAGCAGCAGCAAGGTCAAATTATCGGAGTTAGTCAAATTTCCTTTGTTCAGATCGAAAGCCAAGCACACCACTCGATGCCCATCTTTTTCGCCAGTGAACGCCAACGGCACCTCGCCGTTGCGCGTGCGCGATGAGATCAACACCTGTGCCCAAGACGGCAGCGCCAAGATACGAGCTTTCTTCAGCGGCAAGGCTTCCACATAACGCAAATTCTGGAGGATCTCGTGCTCTTGCCGCCAGTCGAGAATGTTCAAGTCTTCCGCCTCGCTGACCACGGGAAACAGCGGGTTCTCGGACGGGGGAAAGATGTAGAGGCTGTTAGCCGCAACGGTCGCGGCAGGCACGAACTGGTGGAACAGCACCACGTCTTGCGGGTCGAGCTGGGCTTGCGCAAAAGCACTCGGAGCAATCGACGTCACTTCGAGGCCGGGAATGGAACGGCTCACACGCTCCAACTCTTCTTGCAGCCCTTTGGCTGCGGACACCACCACAAGCCGCCGTCGTCCGCGTTCTGCTAGCCACGCTAACGCTTGATCGTCCACCGCTAAAGCGTCGCTTGGCTCAATCTTCGCTACCAATTTCCCTGGACTGGTGAAGCCTTTTACTGAGAAGGACATGACTTCGCGCGACGGCAGGGTAAAGTCGCGACGAAAGATCGACTTCTCATCCAACGACACCGTTAATGTCCCACTGTGCGTCCGCGAGGCATAGTTGCGCACCAGCACGTACGCTTGCGCCTGCGAGTAGTTTTGGAACGGGTTCTGGTAGAGCTGCAGCGCGGCGATGGCCACGTTATCGTCGTTCTTCCCCACGCGGTGATAGGCGATGTCTTGCAACTGCTCTTCAGGAAGGGCGAGGGTGCTCTTCGGCAAGTCGGTGAACACGTGTACCTGAGCACGGCGACCTTCGCGGTCGCGTTGTGCCAGCGCCAGCTCGACGCCCAAGGTGAGATTGGCACCAGCATCGAGCGGATGAAGCGTTTCGAGCAGATCCAGAACCGCGCGGTGATCGGTGGTAAAACCACTGACAAGCTGAGGACGGGTCGCCACACTGATGAGCATCACCTCGTCCAGTGCGCTGAGGGTTTTCACCACCTGCTTGGCTTGATCGAGGGCAAGCTCGAAGCGTTGCGTACGGCCTTCACGCGCTTGCATGCTCGCCGATACATCAAAGACCAAAATCCAGCGATGCCCGTGCGTCTCAGTCACCGTGGTCGGGCGGAAAGGATGCAGCAAACCGCCAACTAACAGGAGCAACAACAGCGCTTGCAAAAGAAACAGCAGGCTGGGAAGGAAGCGCCGAATGCGCAGGCGATCTTCTTTGACTTCCATCCAGAAGAGCAACGCTGGCACTTCGATGCGTGTGCGGAGGCGTTCGCGCAGGTAAATCAGGACCAGCACGCCGAGAACGGCAAGGAAGGGCAGAGCTGACGGATTGAGTATCCCCATGAGCACGTACTCTCTACCGTAGAGTCAACATCCCAGCCTTGGGCAGCTCTTCGGTCAACACCGCACCAACGCCACTGGCAGTCGAGGCAAGATGATAGAGGATGCGATAGCGATGGCAAAAGTCTTTGAGCGCCGCGCAGTGGGCTTGTTGCGCCGCTTGGTAGCGTTGCAAATTCGCTTGCGACAGCGTGATCCAACGTTCAGTGCGATTCTCTACGTCAAACAGTTTGCCACGACGGAAGAGCTTGTGCGGCTCCAGCTCGGCAGCACCAACCACATGCAGCGCTTTGACTTCATAGCCGCGCACGCGCAAGAGGGAAAACGCCTCTTCGTACTGCGCCGGTTCCATGAGAAAATCTGACACGACAATCGCCACACCCGGTTCTCGGGCGTGCTCACTATAGGCACGGACGGCTTCGCGCAAGTAGGTTTTTCCTGCAGGAGCAAGGGTTTCGAGAAAAGACGTAACGCGGAGAAAGGCGCTCCGATGCCGAGCAAGCGGCATCGGCGTGTACGGGCGTTGCCCTTTCTCTGGAGCCGTCAGCGCGAGCACCCGTAAGGTGTCGCTATTGAGCAACACGATGTAGGCCAAGGCAGCGACCAAATCGACGGCAAACTGAAACTTACGGTCGATAGCCGGGGCACCCATCGAGGCGCTGGTATCAAGGAAGATGTGATAGGGAATTTCGCGCTCGGCAGTGAAGGTTTTGACCAACAACTGATCGAGACGGCCAACCGCGTTCCAATCCACATACCGGAAATCATCGCCTGGGGCATAGTCTTTATAAGATTCAAACTCGATCCCCCAGGCTTGATTCGAGCGCGGAATCGGCGTTTCTCCCGGGCGGAGACCACGTGCCGAACGGACCCACAGGCGCAGGCGTTCGAGCCGCTTGAGAAACTCGGGCGTGGCGATGCTGACGTGGAGATCGGCTGTGCTCATCGTCGCAGTTTCCGAGCCGACTGCACGATGCGTGCAATAATGCTCGCGGGGTCAATCCCTTCCGCCTCAGCGGCAAAATTCAACACGAGACGGTGGTTCAACGCTGGTACCGCCACGCGATCCACATCTTCGTAGCTCACATTGGCACGCCCGGCGAGCAAAGCTGCCACTTTGGCCCCGAGCATGATCGACTGCCCACCGCGCGGGCTGGCACCGAACCCAACATATTTATTGACGTGGTCATCTTTAGGCAGTTGCACCCGCGCCGCGTCTGTTGCACTCACGTATTTCGCCCCGGCGGGAATCGTCCCATGAATCAGCGCAGCCACATACTCTTCGATATGCGGAGCCACCATCACTTCACGCACGAGCTGGCGGAGAGCCATCACTTTTTCTGGGGCTTCATTGCGGTCGAATACTGGTTCAAGGTCAGGAACGACAGTGGTCGTCGTTGCGTTAATAATCCGCTGGATCTCGTGATGGGTCGGATAGGTGAGGCGCACTTTGAAAAGGAAGCGATCCAATTGCGCTTCCGGCAACGGATACGTGCCTTCCATTTCGATGGGATTCAGCGTGGCCAACACAAAGAACGGCGGTGGCAGGCGATACGTCGTACCGGCCACGGTCACTTGCAGCTCGGCCATAGATTCGAGCAATGCAGCTTGCGTCTTCGGAGTCGAGCGGTTGACCTCGTCGGCCAGCAACACATGGGCGAAGATCGGACCTTCGACGAAAACGAACTCGCGCCGCCCTTCGTCGCGATCCATGACCATGCGCGTGCCGGTAATGTCGGCAGGCATAAGATCGACAGTGAATTGAATACGATTGAAGCTCAGATTCAGTGCATCGGCCAGTGAGCGGACGATCAAGGTCTTACCGGTACCGGGCACGCCTTCGATCAACACGTGGCCGCCAGCAAAAAAAGCGATAAGAATGTTTTCGATCATTTCGTCATGACCGATGACAGCTTTCGCCACCTCTGCCTTGATCCGCTGAAAGGTCTCCTGAAAATTGCTCACTGCCTGGTCAGCTGTGCTCACTGTGATTCTCCACGGGAAAATAAGCGTTTGACGATCTCTTCATACTCGGGAGGGACCTGAGCTTTGCGAATCGCGTTATCAACCGACTGTTTCTGGCTCAGGCTTTTGGTGGACTTTTCGATCACACCGCCTTCATCCTTCTCCACCTCTTCGGTGGTCGGATCTCCATGCACCCGCTCGTGGGTGCCATCGAGTGATAATTGAAACGAACGTGTACCATTCGCCAAGTCTGCCGGATTACCAAGCAGATTGGGGTCCGTCCCACCACCAGCACCAGGTCCGCCCTGGCCAGCACTTCCACCGCCGCCGGGCACTTGCGCACCTTCCGGCTGGAAGCGTCCGGGCGCGTTTTTCCGGTCGAGCTTGGCTCGATCCAACTGCTGCATCCCACTGCCTTGAGTAGGAGGCTGCTGCGCAGCGCCGCCGTCGCTCGACGGGGAAACATTGCCTTTCGCGTCGTTGCCACGACCGCCACCAGCACCAGACATCTGTTGTTGCGGTTGTTGTACCCGGCTGTTGGGAAGGTCTTTGCCTTCCACGCCGGACCCCGGTTTCTTCTGCGAATCCGGGTCGGCAGGGCGCAACGCAAGTTGGCTCTTATCTGGCTCAACATCGCCGCCGGGGTCACGTTTCTCCGGGTCTTTCACATCCAGCCCTTTGAGCGCCTCGCGGATGGTCTTCTGTAGCTCCTCGGGCAGCGAGGCTAACGAACGAGATTCCCCTGGATTCTCGATATCACCAGCTTCAGGAGGCGCTTGCGTCTCTTGCGGATTGGAGCGACTTTTGTCATCGCCAAAGAGACTGCTACCACCCCATTGATCTTGTGCATCCGGTAAGAGCGACATCTTCTCACCCGCCATCTGGCCAAGGCGATCCGGCAATTGCGACAAGACTGTCTGCAAATTATCCAGCGAGAACGGATCGGAACGATATTTCGAGGAGAGCAACGGCACGGAAACGATGAACAGCGCCACAATCAACGCCGCCAA
>SXGS01000558.1_pt1 | contig 10367 bp, 10 predicted proteins | sample 3174681 | NCBI WGS metagenome assembly SXGS01 (sample SAMN11356861, study PRJNA531348) | freshwater metagenome | isolation source: freshwater sample F1-80 | place: China: Fuxian Lake, Yuxi | collected 2017-12-25
CGGCGCCTACGTGCTGTGACGCTAGCACGCCTTGGGACGGTCGACGCCACGCCGATCAGCGCCTCTGAGGATGGGGCGATCTAATTGTCGTCGACGGGGAGATGTAATTGTCGTCGATCAGAAGTCCGCGCTGCTCGAGGCGATGGGCGAAGGCCAGGTGAGCGTCGATGGTGAACGGCGGCGGCTGGCGGACCTCTTCTTCGTTATCGCCACGCAGAATCCCGTCGAGTTCCGCGGCACCTATCCGCTGCCCGAGGCGCAGATGGATCGCTTCGCCCTGCAACTCTCGCTCGGCTACGTCGCGCCGGAGGATGAAGTCGCGATTCTCTCCGCGCAGGCCGACAACCATCCGCTTGAACGCATCGCCTCCTGCGTCTCCGCCTCCGACATTGCGTCGCTCAAGGCTGCGGCCCGTCAGGTCCGCATCAGCGAGGAGCTCAAGCGTTACATCGTCGATCTCGTCGGGGCGACGCGCACCGCCGCCGGCGTACAACTGGGGGCCAGCCCACGCGCCTCGCTTGCGCTAATGAAAGTGGCGCAGGCGATCGCGGTCTTTGAGGGCTCCGAGTTCGTCACGCCGGATCACATTCAGGAAATGGCCCCAGCTGTTCTCGCCCATCGCATCGGCCTCGAACCGCAGGCGAAGTTCTCCGGCACCTCCGCCGAGGGCATCGTTGCGGACATCCTCAAGAGAACGCCCGCGCCGGCGTAACGCATGTTCTCCTACCGGCTCTATCGATTCGCCTCGTGGCTGCGTTACATCGTGCCGCGCCGCTTCACGCCGGCCGGGTTGCTCGCGCTCGCGCTGCTGGTCTGCACTGGAGCGCTCGGTGCGGAGATGGATCAAACGCTGGCCCATCAACTCTTCGCACTCGTTCTCGCCGCCACCGGGGTCGCGATGGTGTCGGTGAACTTCTTCCGCGGCCGCTTCATCGTGCGCCGGGTGCTGCCGCGCTTCGGCAGTGTGGCTGAACCGCTGTCCTACCACGTCGTTGTGCGCAATGACTCGCCGCGCGACTTCGCCGGGCTCGAAGTGCTGGAGGAACTCGCCGACCCACGCCCCACGCGGGCGGAGTTTCAGAGACGCAGGGCAGGGGTCTTGCCCGCTGTGCTTCGGCGACTGAAGCGTGGCCGACGACGTGCGGAGCCCGAGACACAGCGAACGGGCTCGCCGAACGTCCGCCTCCACACGTCGGCGGCTACGCCGCTACCGCCGCTGCGTTCCCGAGCTGAAGCCAGTGCCCGGTTGGAACTCACGCCGCTGCGCCGGGGTGTGCTGCGCTTTCAGGCGGTCATCGTCGCGCGGCCAGATCCGCTCGGATTCGTCCGCGCGTTCCGCCGCCAGCCGCTGCCGCAAACCGTCCTTGTGCTTCCGAAACGTTATCCCCTGCCACACATCACGCTGCCCGGCGCGCGCACCTACCAGCGTGGAGGCGTGGCGATGGCTTCTGCGATCGGCGAGTCGGAGGAGTTCGTGTCGCTCCGGGACTACCGGCCCGGCGACCCGCTGCGGCATGTGCATTGGCGCAGCTGGGCGCGACACGGACGCCCGATCGTGAAGGAGTTTCAGGACGAGTTTCTCGTGCGCCACGCGCTGGTGCTCGACACATTTGCGGACACCTCGAACTCGGCCGCATTTGAGGAAGCCGTGTCCGTTGCCGCGTCCTTCGTCTGCACCGTGGACACGCAGGAAAACTTGCTCGACCTGCTCTTCGCCGGCACGCGGGCCATCTGCGTGACGACGGGTCGCGGCGTGGCGCAGGCGGAGCAGGCATTGGAAGCACTCGCCGCCGTGCAGCCTGTGGCCGATGGGAATTTCGAGACACTCGAAGAGTTCGTCCTCCGCCATTCGGGCGCGGTGTGCGGCTGCGTCTGTGTGCTGCTGGATTGGGATGAACCGCGGCGTCGCCTCGTCCGCAAGCTCCAGGCGCGCGGCCTTCCGGTCGTCGTGCTGCTCATCGCCCCTGCGACAGGAGATGCGAATGGAGCGATCACCGGGCGGACCGAACACTTTCACGTCCTCAAGCCGGGAACCATCGCCGCGGATCTGCAACGCTTCGCCGCCACACTGTCATGAGCACGCCGCCTTTTCTCCTCGGAGTCGCGCTCATGTTCTGGAGCTGGCAGGCGGGCTGGCTCTGGCTTGGCGCGCTCGCGGCGGTGGCCATAGAGGTGCCGCGCTTCGCCCGGAGTCGGCTGCACTTCGCCCAAGCGGATCTCGATCGCATCTGGAACCTCTGCTTCGTGCTCTTCTTCGGCGCGTTCGTCGTCGCCTTCGTCACGAGCGACGGCGCGTCGGCGCTGGCGACCATTGCGGACAACAACTCGATCGCCAACCGCATCGAGGCCCTGAACAAGAGCGGCCGCTCCGTGATCCTCGTCCTGCTCTGGCTGCCGCTCATCTTTCTGCCCATCGCAATCGCGCAGGCCTTCAGCGTCGAGCAACGGATGGACTGGAGCACGTTCTCTTGGTGGCTGCGACGCCAGCGGGCTAAGGAAGTTCCCCGCAGCAACACGCCCTCCGGCCGCGGCATCAACGTCGCCTGGCCATACTTCGCGCTCTGCCTGCTGGCGACGAGCGCGGCGAACATCCGCACCTGGCATTTCCCTGCCGGCATCGCCGCGCTGGCGGCCTGGGCCTTGGCGGCGCAGCGGACGAAGCACGTCCACTTCGCAGCGTGGGCGGCCTGCCTGATCAGCGCGTTGGCACTGGCCTTCGCCGCGCAGATCGGCCTGCGACAGATGCAGGGCTGGGTGCAACGGATGGAGAGCACGTTGATCGCGAAGCTCATCAGCGGACGCGGCTTCGAGCCGCGTGAGAACCGGACCGCGCTTGGATCCATCGGACGCATGAAACTCTCCGCCGCGATCGTGCTTCGCGTCGAAGCGTCGAACGCGCCACCGGCGCTCCTGCGCGAAGCGGTTTACCAGCGGTTCATCTCGCCAGCCTCGTGGATCGCCCCACAGCAATTGAACTTCAAGGATGTGCAGTCCGAGCTCGACCTCACGACGTGGAAGCTGCTTCCGGACAAGCTCAACAGTCCGCAGGTCACCGTCTCGGGATTCCTCTCCGGTGGTGCAGGCCTGCTTCCCGTGCCGCTTGGTGTGACGCGCATCGAGGACTTCCCGGCCATCACGCTGGCGACAAATGCGCTCGGGACGATGAAAGTCACCGAAGGCCCGGGCTTCTATCGCGTGCTGTTGTCGCATGACGAAGGGCGTTCGATCGATGGCGCGCCGGAGCCGCTGGACCTGGATGTTCCGAACATCGAGAAGCCGGTGATCTTCGAGACCGCCGAACGTCTCGGGCTGACCAACCAGCCGCCGACCGAAGTGCTCCGGAAGCTCGCGCAGTTCTTCGCGGCGGACTTCAGCTACACACTCTGGCAAGGCGAGCCCCGGCGTGGGCGCGGGAACGAGACGCCGCTCCAACGGTTCCTGACCGAGACGCGCGCCGGGCATTGCGAGCACTTCGCCACCGCAACGACATTGCTACTGCGCGCGGCCGGCATCCCGGCTCGCTATGTCGTCGGCCATTCCGTGCAGGAACGGCGCGGCTCGGAATGGATCGTCCGCGAGCGGCACGCGCACTCATGGTCGCTCGCGTGGTTCGACGGCGCGTGGCGCGAGATCGACAACACGCCAGCATCGTGGGCCGCGCTGGAATCGACGCGCCCCAATGACTGGCAAAGTCTCAGCGACTGGTGGTCGGACATGTGGTTCACCTTCTCGCGTTGGCGTTGGGGCAAGGGCGAGTGGAAGGAGTATCTCATCTGGCTCGTCGTGCCGCTGATGCTGCTCGCGACGTGGCGCATGCTCGCGCAGAAGCAATGGAACCGCGCGCGCGTCGCCCGGGGCAAGGCAGCCTCGGCTGTCCGCCCCGGCGCGGACTCGGAGTATTATCTCATCGAAGCGAACCTTGCCGCGCGCGGGCTCCAACGAGAACCGCACGAGACGCCCGCCGCGTGGTTCGCGCGCCTCCGTCGCGTCGATCCGGGGCTCGCGACCGCGCTGCCCGCTGTACTGGCACTGCATTACCGGATGCGCTTCGATCCAGACGGCATCGACGGTGAAACCCGCGAGACGCTGCGCCGCGTGGTGAAGGACTGGCTCGCAAGAAACGGCGTGTCAAACCCAAGGCAGGCGTAGGCGCGTTGCCGTGACGCGGTGATGTTGGCGGCGACATAAGACATCATGAGCGCCCTCACTCAACCCCCGGTGGCCTCGTTGCGACGCAGTTCGCCGGAATCGTGCTCCGGCACTGCCTTTGGCCGCCCGCGCGACTTCGCCGGGAACCGGTTCGTGTACACCGTTGTCTCGCCGCGCGCCGGGGGATTGTCCGTGGGCGTGAACTTGAACCCCGACCGCCGCTGCAACTTCGACTGCGTGTACTGCGAAGTCAGCCGCAGCGGCCCGGCACCGGACGCGACGTTCGACGCCCTTATCATGGCGGCGGAACTCGAACGGACTCTCAGCGCCGTTCATTCCGACGCGTTGCGCCTGCGGCCGTGTTACCGCGATCTCCCGCCGGAACTGCTCACGCTGCGCCACGTTGCCCTGAGCGGCGACGGCGAGCCCACGCTCTGCCCGCAGTTCACTGAAGCAGTCGAGACCGTCCTGCATGTGCGCGCGCGCGGCGGATTCCCGTTCTTCAAGATCGTCCTCATCACAAACGCCACCGGGCTGAACCGTCCGGAGGTCATTGAGGGCTTGAATCTCCTGACGCCGCGCGACGAAGTCTGGGCGAAGCTCGACGCCGGCACACAGGACTACATGAACCTGGTGAACCACCCGGACTGCACGATCGAGGTCGTGCTGGAAAACATCCTCCGCCTCGCGCGCCAGCGTCCGGTGATTATCCAGAGCCTCTTCTCGTCGATCCACGGCAAGCCTCCGGGCAACGCCGAGATCGACGCCTTCGCGGGACGCCTGTGCAACCTGCGCGCCGCCGGCGCTCACATCACCACCGTGCAGATCTATTCCGCAACGCGGCCCACGCCGCACTCCGAGTGCGGGCACCTGCCGCTGCGAACCCTGTCGGACATCGCCCGTCGCGTGCGCGAAGTCAGCGGGTTGAACACTGAGGTGTTCTGAGCCGGGAGCGCGCGCGGCAGGGGTGGACAGGTCGAGGGACGGGGAATAACTGGGAAGCGCCTTTCTGGACAGAGCCCGGGTCGTAAGGGCGCGTCGGGTCTATCACGTAGCGGGTGGGCACCGGCTGGAGGGACACTTTCCGGATCGCATCTCGTTGCTGCGGCGAATATTCCCCGTCTGCCGGCGCGGCCGGTAACAATTTCCCTCCCATCCCGTCGATCCCGGACAGGAAGGCCTGTATTTCGGGGAATTTGCCTCGTGGCATATCCGCTGCTGAACAGGGACTGGCGAATGCCATCAACATGATCGACGGCTTGTTCAACCAGACGAATTACGTCGCAGCGAAGAAGATGCTGGACCTCACCGCGCTGCGGCACGAGGCCATTGCCTCGAACCTCGCGAACGTGGAGACGCCGCGTTACAAGCGGCTCGAGGTCGCCAACTCCTTCGCCACGGAACTCCAGCAGGCCGTCGCATCGCGCAGCAACAGCGCCATCGCCGGCATCTCTCCGCAGTTGAGCGTGGATCCATCGGCCAAGGCCGTTCGCAAGGACGGCAACACTGTTCAGCTCGAACAGGAACTGATGAGGCTCAACCAGAACACCCTCGAACATCAGGTCGAGACGCAGCTCGTCACGGGAAACCTTCTTAAGCTCCGCCTCGCCATCACCGGCCGCAGTTGACGCCATGACGTGACCCATTTCCACCGTTTCCACCATGATCAACCTCATCAACGGCATCGCCAGCACGTCCTCCGCCCTCAATGCCGAGCGCGTGCGCATGGAAGTGATCTCGCAGAACATCGCCAACGCCAACGCCACGGACGGGCCCGGCGGCAAGCCGTATCAACGCCAGCAAGTCGTCTTCGAAACCGCGCTCAAGGATCAGATCAACGCCGGGAACAGCGTCCAGGCCCAGACCGTGCAGGTTTCGCGCATTGAAACCGACAAACGCCCACCCCGCCTCATGTATCAGCCCGGCCATCCGCATGCGAACGCCGAAGGAATGGTGTCGATGCCGAACATCAACATTCACGAGGAGATGGTGGATCTCATGTCCGCCTCCCGCGCCTACGAGGCGAACCTCAACGTCGTGAAGACCGCGCGCAACATGGCGCTGCAAACGCTCTCCATCGGAAAACGTTAAGCTGCGGCACTGAACCACCGGCGATATGAACCCACTTTCCGCCCTCCGCGCCATGGCCTATCCGGCCCTGCAAACGCAGGCCGTCCGGTCGCCCGCCGAGTCCGTCGCCCCGCAGCCGATTCCCTTCTCCGAGCTCGAGAAACTTTCACCCGGCATCCTGCCCGGCGGCGTCAATGCCGCGCGCCCCGCCGTCAGCGGCTTTGAGAAGCTCGCCACGGATTTCGTCGGCGAAGTGGTCGCCAAGCAGGCCGCCGCCGGCGAATCAGTCAACGGTCTTCTCAGCGGGCAGAACGTCTCTTTGCACCAGACAATGATCTCAATGGAAGAAGCCAGCGTCTCCTTCCAGCTCATGGTCGAGGTGCGCAACAAACTGCTGGAGTCCTATCAGGAACTCATGCGCATGCAGGTCTGAGCCACTTTTATTTCACTGAAGATTCATGGGAGAAAACCTTCGCCAACTCGGCCAGCAACTCGCGGAAATCTGGAAGCAACTCGGCGTCAACCAACGCGTTAGCGTGGTGTTGGGTGCCGGCGTTGTCCTTGCAGGCCTCATCGGCCTGAGCCTCTGGTCCAACCGCCCCGACTTCGTCCTGCTCTACGGCAAGCTCGACGACGCCGAGGCCGCCAAGGTTCTGGGCGCGCTCGACGACGCCAAGATTCCCTATCAGACCGGGCGCGGTGGCAGCTCCATTCTCGTGCCTTCCGACAAGGTCTATCAGATGCGCGCCCAGCTCGCCGCCAAGGGCATCCCCCGCGGCGAAGGCGTCGGCTTCGAGATCTTCGACAAGCCCAACTTCGGCATCTCCGACTTCGTCCAGCGCGCCAACTATCTTCGCGCCATCCAGGGCGAACTCTCCCGCACCATCAGCCAAATCGACATGGTGGAATCTTCCCGCGTGATGATCGTCATGCCGGAGAACCGCCTCCTCGTTGACACCCAGAAGAAGCCCACCGCCTCCGTCTTCGTCCGTACGCGCGGCAATGGGCAGCTTCCCACGTCCGCAATCAATTCCATCCGCTTCCTCGTCGCCAACGCCGTGGAAGGTCTCCAGGCCAACAGCGTCTCCGTCGTCGATCATCTTGGAAATGTGCTTTCGGAAAACGCGGAGGAGAACTCCGTCGTCGGCATGTCCAACAACCAGCTCGCCGCCCGGCGCAACCTCGAACTACACCTCGGCAAGAAAGCCGAAAGCATGCTCGAAAAGGCCCTTGGCGCAGGCCAGGCCATCGTCCGCGTCGCCGCCGAGATCAACTGGGACACCATCACGCGCACCGAGGAAAAATATGACCCGGACGGCCAGGTCGCCCGCAGCACAACGTTGAACGACGAGACCACCACCTCGACCACCGGCGATTCCGCCGGCGGTGTGGCCGGCATCTCCAGCAACGTCGCCGGCGCCGACACGAACAGCGCCGCCGCCGGGGCCGCGCTCAACAACAGCCAGACCAAGAAGAAAGTCACGGAGAGCCAGTACGAACTCAGCCGCATCTCCAGCAACACCATCCTCACTGCGGGTGGCATCAAGCGCCTCTCCGCCGCCGTCTTCATCGCCCAGAAACTCGAGGGCGAAGGCAAGGACCGCAAACCCGTCGCCCGGACCGACGACGAAATGAAGATGCTCAAGCGCATCGTTCAGAGCGCCGTCGGAATCGTGGAGAACGACCCGAATCGCAAGGACGAGATCACTCTCGAGCAACTTCCCTTCAACGAGCAGCCCGCCATCGAACTCAGCCAGCGCCTCGAGAAAGACGGCAACCGCCAGTTCTATTGGGACGTCGGCAAAAACGTCCTCTACGCCCTCGTCGCGCTGATCATGTTCATGGTCTTCCTCAAGCTCCTCAAGAAGACCACCTCCAACGACATCCAGATCAACATGCCCACCAGCCACCAGTCCATCATGACTTCGGGCGCAGAAGGCGCGGACGGTGATCCGGCCGGCAACTGGCGCAAGGAAGCCAAACCCGGCGTCGTCACCGTGGATGTGCTCAACGCCCTCATCCGCGAGAACCCGGCGAACATGACGCAGGCCGTTCGCTCGTGGCTGGCCGCCGGCACGAAGAGCAACTGATCCACGTGCCACCAACATCGTAAACCCGCATGGCCGCCCCCACAGAATCCGATTCACCACCGCTGGAGGTGGAGAAGATGAACAAGGTGCAGAAGCTCGCCGCGCTTCTCATCGTCATCGGTCCCGAGGCCGCCTCGCAGGTGATGAAGAACCTCGACGAGCGCGAACTCGACGGCATCGCCGCCGAGATGGCGAAGTTCCCGATGATCCCGCAGGAGACGCAGCGCGATCTTCTCAAGGAATTCACCGAGGTCGCCGTCGAGGCCAGCACCGGCATCCTCGGCGGCGTCGGCTACACGCAGAACGCGCTCGAGAAGTCCGTCGGCGTCTTTCGCGCCACGAACATCGTCGGCCGCGTCGCCCCCGTCCGCACGCCATTCGCCGCGATGCAGCAGATCATCGAGATGGAGCCGCGGCAGATTCACAACCTTCTCAAGCATGAGCAGCCGCAGACCATCGCGCTCGTCATGAGCTACCTCGGCGCGGCGAAGAGCGCGCAACTCCTCGTGCTGCTCCGCCCTGAAATTCGCGAGCAGGTCGTCGAGCGCGTCGCCACCCTTGCCGCCACGCCCATCGAAGTTGTCGAGAAGCTCGTCGAGGTGCTCAACCAGCGCGTCGGTGCCAAGCCCACGCGCGCCCTCAGCCAGACCGGCGGAATGAAGCTCGCCGCCGAGTTGCTCAACTCGCTCGACAAGAACATCAGCAAGACGCTCCTCATCGCCCTCGAGGAACGCAACGCGGAGCTCGGCGCCGGCATCCGCCAGAAGATGTTCACCTTCGAGGATCTCAGCGGGCTCGATGTTCCCAGCCTCCAGAAGGTTCTTCGCGAGATCGACATGCGCGACCTCGCCGTCTCGCTCAAGTCCGCCAGCGACAAGCTCAAGAACACGCTCCTCACCTGCATCTCCAAGCGCGCCGCCGAGACGGTCAACGAGGAAATGGGTTTCATGGGCCCGCTCAAGCTCAAGGACATCGAGACCGCGCAAGGCCGTATCATCGAGGTCGTCCGCCGCCTCGAAAGCGAAGGCGAGATCGAGATCGACTCCGGCAAGGGCAATGAAGGCTGACCGCACCATTCAGTTCGCCACGCCGCCACGCGACGTGACGATCGCACGCTGTGGCGATCGCGAGACGCTGCGCCAGCAGGATCTCCAGGCCAGCTTCGAGCGCGGCCGCCGGGAAGGCGAACGCAGCCTTGGCGCGCAACTCGTCCAGCAACGGGCCGAAGTCATCGAGCTGCAAACCGGCGTCCTCAGCGCCCTTCGCGAGGCGCTGCCCGGCGTCATCCGCGAATGCGAGCAGGCCCTCGTCGCGCTCGCCCTGGAAGCCGCTCAACGCATCCTCTCCGGCTTGCCCGTCTCCTCCGAGATGATCGAAGCCGCCGTGAAGGAAGCCTGCGCCCAGGCCGCCGATTCCACCGAGCTGCACGTCCAGCTTCATGCCGAAGACCTCGCGCTGCTGCAAAAGGTCAACTCGCCGCTGCTCCTTCCGCAGGGCGGACGCGAGCCGCTGCACTTCCACACATCGCCCCACGTCACCCGCGGCGGCTGCCTCGTGCAAACCCGCTTCGGCGTCATAGACGCCCGGCGCGAGACCAAGCTCGAAGTGCTCAAGAACACGCTCTCCGCATGAACGCCGTCGCCAGCGCCCAGCCCGATGCAGTGGCGGAAAGTTCCGTCGCTGCTCCCGCTGTTGCGCCCGCGCCGATGCCGACGCCCGGGCCTTTTGCCGCTCCACTGCCGCCGCGCTTCACGCACCTGCTCAACAAAGTCCGCTCGGCGCGCCTCGTCGAGAATCGCGGCCTCGTCCGCCAGGTCATCGGGCTTGTCATCGAATCCGAGGGGCCGCTCGTCGCCGTCGGCGAAGTCTGCCGCATTGAATCCGCGCGGCACGACGGCTTCACGCTCGCGGAAGTTGTCGGCTTTCGGAACAACTTCGTCCTCCTCATGCCGCTGGGCGAAACCCACGGCATTCATCCCGGAAGCGAAGTCATCTCCCTCGGCCGTCCGATGCACGCGCCCGTCGGCGACTTGCTGCTCGGCCACGTGATCGACGGAC
>SXGS01772491.1_pt1 | contig 10367 bp, 6 predicted proteins | sample 3174681 | NCBI WGS metagenome assembly SXGS01 (sample SAMN11356861, study PRJNA531348) | freshwater metagenome | isolation source: freshwater sample F1-80 | place: China: Fuxian Lake, Yuxi | collected 2017-12-25
CACGCGGTCGAGACCTTCGTCGACACGGGCGAGGATGCGCAACGTGAGCTCGCCCGGCGAACGGGCGCGCCAAAGATCGAGCCGCGCGCGGCCGATCCCCGCCGCGCCGCGCAGCGCGGATTCCGTCTCCGCATCGATCTTCATCTCGGCGACGAGATCGGCATAGAGCCGCCGCCAGCGCTCCTCGATCGGAATGACGAGGTCGGCGACGCCGGCCGGGCTTCCGTCGAGCGCGAGATGGAGCGCCACGTGTCCGAACGCGGCCTGCGAGCGGACGATCTCCGTCCACTCGTCGCCCGCCGCGTACCAGCCCGGTTCGGACTCGGTGAACGACATGACCGGCCAGCCCTCGCCGGGCGGCCCGCCGATCGTCGCGACGAGCTTGCGCGGTTGATCGGGCGACAGCACGGCGAGCGGCCCGGCATGGACCGTAAGTCCGGCCGGATCGTGCGGCGGTTCGAAGCCGATCTCGGCGTCGACATGGACGCGCGAGGCGGCCGACCAAAGTCTGATCTTCTGCACGACGGGGTCGCTTTATCCGCCGACCGTCAGGAGGCCTGCCCCGAGACGTCGCGCGCCGATTGCAGCTGCACCCGCCATGCCTCGGCCTGTCCCGCGCTTCGAAGGAGGCAGAGCGTGCCTTCGCGGTCGCCCTTAAGCGCCGAATGGAGATCCGAGACGGCCGCGAGGTCCGACTCTTCGAGGGCCGAGTACTGGAGGCCCGGAAGCACTTGTTCCAGAACGGCGACGTCGAGCGCGTCGGCCGAGCCGCCGGGTTTCGTCGCGAGCGCGGCATCGACGTAGCGGAGAATGTCGACCACGGCACGGGCGCCGAAACCGCGGCCGCCGCGGCGGAGCGTTTCGTAGAGGTGCGAAATCGTCTCGATGACCTCTTTGGTGGCGGCGGCCGGATGCCGCGGCGCGACCGCGGAAAGCACCGCGTCGAGCTGCACGTCGACCTTGATGAACGAAACGCGGTCGAGGACGCGCGCCGTCAGCGCGTGCCCGGTGCCGTCGGCGTTCATCGTGCCGACGAAATAGATGTTGTGCGGAAGCCGGACGCGTGCGGCGAGATGGGGGATCGGCGTCCGCTTCTTGATCTCTTCCTCGCGTTCCGGCGGGAAGAACTCGATCTCGCGGTCCTCGCCTTCGACCTGCGCGCGCGAGAGGACTTCGGCGAAATACTCCTCCGGCCGCGCCAAGTTGATCTCGTCGAGCGTGACGAAGTACGCCGGCGCGTGCTTCTTCGCCGACGCGGCGGTCTCGGCCGCATGGGCGGCTTCGAACACGAAGCGCGTGAACGGAGTCGCGACGAACGTGTCGTTGATCGGGTTGTAGTAGCCGAAGAGGTCTTCGCGCGTGCGCCAAGACGGTTGGACCGGCACGAGCAGATGGCGGGCCCCGTGAGCCTTCAGCGTCTCGTGGAAGAGCCGCGCAAGCTGCGTCTTACCTGCGCCGGGGGCGCCCGCGAGAATGACGAAACCCTTCGTTTCGACGCCGCGCACGAACCGCTCGATGAGCTCCGGCGAGTATCCGAGCCCGCGGTCCTTGTAGAACTGCTCCAACTGTTCGAGCGGCATCCGCGGCAAGGCGCGAACGTCCGCCGCGGGCTTCGCCGTCGCCTTGAACGCGGTGACGGCCCCGCCTCCGACGGCCTTCGCCGGCGGCGTCTTGACGGTGACCGCCTTCATCAGCATTTCCATCTGCGTTCGCGGGATGGATCCGCCGATGTCGGTGGTCTCCCGCCGCGAAGGCTCGCCCCCCTCCGGAGCGAAACGCGCCTTGATGTCGGTCAGGAAACGGACCGCGCGCTCGCGGTCGCGATCGAGGTCGAGCGAGCCTAGCCCGGCCGCCTTTTCGTGCGCGTGCAAGAGATCGTGGAGGACGCGTCGCATGTCTTCTACGCGCGCGCGCCGGACGTAGGCCGACGGCTCGACCGCGTCGGCGCGGTCTCTGGCGCGGGTGACTTCGGTCACGTCCGGCAGAAAGCGCGCCCATTCGCCCTCGATCGGATCCAAGCGCCACCAGCGGCGGTTACGGAAGGTCGTTTCGCGGATTCGATCGATCACATAAGCGCCGACGGCGAAAAAACGGCGGTCGGCGTCGTCGATTCCCGCCCCGCCCTGATGGCTCTGCGCGGCCAAGACGACGAGCGCGCCTCGATAATGAGTTTCGCGGCCATGAAAGGCTTCGTCACCCGGGCCGTGATCGACGAAAAAATGGGGATCGGCGGCGTTAAAGGCGTTGAGATGAATGCAGCGGTCGTCGCCCTGCGTGCAAAAACGAAGCCGAAAATCCTCCTGGGCGCCGCAATCGAAGGAGGCCGCCGCCTCGCAGATCCGGCCGCCGAACCCGTGTCTGTGGCTGTTGACTTTTAGAATTAGGGCGGCTTCGATCGGCACGGAAGTCTTGGTCGTCATGGAAAAGAATGACCGGGGAAAAGCCCGGGGGACGGCATCTTCCGGGGGGGCGTCCGAAGCGGCAAGCGGGGACGGGTTGAGGTCCGCCGAAATCGTGGCATTCTTGCGGCCTCCGGGGCCCCGTCGTCTAGGCCGGTCTAGGACACCAGGTTTTCATCCTGATAACACGGGTTCAAATCCCGTCGGGGTCATCGACGCGCGGAGAACGGCTACGTTCTCCGCGCGTTTTTCTTTGTCGGGAGCCTCTCATTGGACCTCGACCGATTCCTCGTCTCGACGGCCGGCTCCGTGCGCGAAGACTTCACGCGCCGGAACGCGGTCATGTCTTTTCCGCGCTACCTGCAGCTTCTTGCAGCGAAACCGGCGTCCCTCACGCGCGGCGCCGCGCGCTACCTCGTCGACGCGGTCCAAGCCTCCGGCGAGTATGAAGTCCAAGGTATCGGCGGCCCGCAGCGCCGTCGCCGCGCCTTCGACGATCCGGGGCGTTCCGAGACGTCCTCCGAAGTCTTCGGGCAGGAGGAGGTCCAAGAGCGCATCTTGGACGTGCTCTCCGAGTTCGCGCGGCGCGGGCGTTCGGACCGGTTCATTCTGCTCCACGGACCGAACGGCGCCGCCAAGTCGTCTTTGATCGAAGCGTTGGTGCGTTCCATCGAGCGGTACTCGAAGACGCCCGAGGGCGCGCTCTATCGGATCTCGTGGATCTTCTGCGAGACGCAGGATCGCGAACGGCTCGGCTTCGGCCGGAGCCGCGAGCCGGACGAAGCGGAGAGCCTCGCCGACGTCGACGACCGTCTGATCTCGTCGCGCGTTCCTTGCGAGCTCAAGGACCCGCCGTTCCTGTTGATCCCGAAGGAGGCGCGCCGCGCGTTCTTCGCCGAAGCGCTGGCGTCCGCGTCGGAGACCGAGCGCGCCGCGTTCCGCTTCGACGAGCGCATCACGGACGGCGATCCCGGGCCGAAGTCGCGCGCCATCTACGAGGCGTTGCTCAAGTCCTACGGCGGCGATTGGCGTCGCGTGATGCGCCACGTGCGCGTCGAGCGGTTCGACGTCTCGCGCCGGTTCCGTTCGGGCGCCGTTCTGATCGAGCCCCAAGGGACGATCGACGCGCAGTCCCGGCTTCTCGCCCACGCGGGGACGGCGGGACTGCCTCCGGTCCTCATGCACGAGACGTTGGTCGAAGCGACGGGCGATCTCATCGACGCGAACGGCGGCTTGGTCGAGTTCTCCGACTTCTTCAAACGGCCGATCGAGGCCTCCAAGTACTTGTTGACGACCGCCGAGCGCGGCGTCCTTAACCTGCCGGGCTTCACCGCGCATCTGAATCTCGTCCTCTGCGGGACGACGGACGAGAAGTACTTGGCCGCGTTCAAGCGCGACCCGACCTTCCCGTCGTTCAAAGGCCGGTTCGAACTCATCCGCTGCCCGTACTTGCTCGAGTACAAGAAGGAGGCGCAGATCTACGCGCGCCACCTCGCGACCGTGCGCGGCGAACGCCACGTCGCGCCGCATACGGCCGTCGCCATCGCGCTCTGGGCCGTCCTCACGCGCCTTCGGCGGCCCGACGCCGCGAAGTATCCGCCGGCCGTCCAGTCCGCGGTGAGGAAGCTCACGCCCGTACAGAAGGCGCGGCTCTACGATCGCGGCGATCTTCCGCGCGAACTGTCGGACGAGGAGCAGAAGATGCTCCGGGCCGAGATCGCGAATCTGCGCGCGGAGTTCGACGATTCCGAAGAGGAGTTCGAGGGCTACGTCGACGCGGCCTACGAAGGGCGCGACGGCGCTTCGCCGCGCGAGATCATGGCGATGCTCTCGGAGATCGCGGTCGACACCGCGCGTTCGTGTATCAGCCCGGTCGACCTCTTCGAGTCCTTGCCGCGTCTCATCAAGGACCGTTCGCTCTACCGCTTCCTGCGACTGGAGAAGGACGGGCTCTATCGCGATCCGTTCGCGTTCGTCGAGGCCGTCCGAAAAGAGTACGTCCGCCATCTCGCGCGCGAACTCCAGAAAGCGTCGGACTTGGTCGCCGAGGGCGAATACAAACGCCTCTTCTTGGAGTACTTCCGCCACGTCAAAGCCTTCGACGTCAAGGAGAAGGTCCAAAACCCGCAGACGGGGAAGGCCGAGCCGCCGGACGTGCGCTTGATGGAGGAGGTCGAGTCGCGGCTCGACTTGAAGGAACCGGTCGAGCGGTTCCGGCGCGATCTCATGACGCGCATCGCCGCGTTCCGCATCGATCATCCGACGCGGCCGATCGTCTACGAAGAACTGTTCGAAGGCGTTTTCGGAGCGCTCCGCCGCAAAGTGTTCGACGAGCAGAAGACGCGGCTTGTGCGGCTCGCGGAAGACGCGCTCGCCGTGAAAGCGTCCGTCTCCGAAGGAATGCCCGCCGAGCGTCGCGACGCGGCGTCGGCGCTTCTCGAGCGGCTCCCGCGCGATTTCGGCTATTGCGGCGCCTGTTCCGGCGAGATGCTCAGCTACTTCCTCCGCTATCGCGAAGAGATCGTCGAGCTTTGAGCGGCGCGGGGGAAGGCCCCCGCGGAACGCCTAGGGATCAGCCGCTCTTCGGCTTCAGCACGCGGACGACGCCCTGTTTGACTTCCCACATGTTGTTGCCTTCGCCGGGCAACCGTTCGCCGAAGTTGATCTCTTTGATCTGAATCGACGGGTTCGCCTTCTCGACGGCGACGAAGAAGCTCAGGATCTCGTTGAACTTGTAGCTCGAACGATTGCGGAAGGTGAAACGGGAGGTCGTCTCTTCGTAGCCCGACTTGCCGAACGGCGCGGTGAGCGGCTTGTCGGCGACGATCGCGTCCGCGATTCTGAAATTGGGGCCGCCCGCCACCGAGACGAGCAGCGTGCCCGGATCCGCGACCTTCTGGACTTGATCGCGCTGAATGCGGCGGACCGTTTCGTCCAAGTTGACGAGCTTCGGTTTCAGGCGGAGGAGCAAGGACTCGGATTGCTTGATGGCGGCCTCGCGCTCGCCGTTCCGACCGAACTTGAGCCAGAGGTACCCGCCGACGGCCGCGAGGTCGACGACGATCAGAAGCCAAAGCAGGATCTTGAAGCCGCGTGCGCCCGGATCGCTAAGGGCAGGTTCGCCCCCGTCCTTGACGTTCTCGACGTCCTTGGCGGCGGCCTTGATGGCGGATGAAGCGAGAGGGTTGCGATTTCCGTCGGCCATGATCAGTTCTTTCCCTTCGGCCATTCGAGCTTGCAACCGTCAAGGCGACGAAGCCCCGGATCCTGAGGGCGGTCCTGACCGCGGGTCGCGACCGGCTTCGAATCCAAGTTCTCGAATTCCGCCTTGATCACGTCCCACCGCGAGATCTCTTGGACCGTCATCGAGAACGTGATCTCGAACTCGGCGACGATGAGCTTGTCGACCGTGAACGGGCCGATGCGATCCTTGGCCTTCTGGAGGGCCTTCATGAAGTCGCCGAGCCGCGTCAGCGCGGAGGTCGTCATCATGTCGGCGGCGGCGGTCTTCTCGCCCGGCTTCCAACCGTAGTTCTTGGTGACGAACTCCGAGGCCGCGTCCGACTCGCGGATCAAGGCGCGGGCGATGTCTTCGGGTTTCGTCCCGGAGAGGACCGCTTCCCAGTCGTCCGAAGTCTTCTGGCCGACGATCACGGCGAACTGCTGCGTCTTTGCGAGCGGCGTCAGGTAATCGCGGCCGAGGTCGCGCGCGGCTTTGCCGACGGTTTCGATGCGAACTTGCAATTCCTTGTAGCGGAGGAACTCGCCGATCGCTAGGAACGCGGCCAAGATGAAGATCAGCACCAAGCCGAAGAGCAGCGGCGTCTTGATGCGGTCGAGCTTGCGGGCGAAGCGGAATTCTTCCTGACGGAAGTCGAGGGAAAGCACGTCTTGCCCGAGGCCGACCAACGCGAGACCGGCGGCGGCTCCGGCGCCGTCGGCGGCGCCGTCCTTCAACTTGTGCTCGATCTCCGCGCCCGGATCCATGCGTCGGACCGGCACGCCGAAGGCGCGTTCGAACTCTCCTGCAAGCCCCGGGGTTCCGGAGCCGACGCCCGTGAGGATCACGGATTCGAGTTTGCGATCGGTGAGCACGGACGTGACCGAACGAAGGACTTCGGAGACGAGTTTCTTCGAGAGGCCGCCGTGTCCTTCGCGGAGGATGTCGCGCTTGAGTTCGACCGCCGTAGCCGTGCCGGCCGTACCGCCGGAAGGGGAGACGTCCCCCGCGACGGCGAACGGCAGCGACGCCTTATCCGCGAAGGCGCGGGCTTCGCGCGCGGCCTCGCCGCGGTCGACGCCGAGTTCCGCCGCGACGTTGCGCGACACGGTCTCCGTGCCGGCGCGGATCGCGCGGATCTGGCGGACGTGCGGGCCCGTCGTGATGATCGCGAGGGTCACGCGTTCGCCGACGTCGAGCAGGACGTGGGCGCCGTCGCCTTGTCCGTCCGGCAACGCGCGCCAGAGGTTGAAGAGGCCGGAGGCGTCGACGGTGATGTGCAGCGGGTCGAGGCCGCAATCGCCCGCGATGTCGAGGGCGGATTGCAGGTCCTCCTTCTTCACCGCGAAGATGAGCACGCGGCTCTTGCCGCCCGCTTCGGAGATCTTGTGGTACGCGACGACCACGTCTTCGATCGGGATTTCGTGGAGATGCGACTCCGCCTCGAACTTCACGACCTTCTTGATCTGCTCAGGATCGGTGAAGGGCAGGGAGATCTCGCGGATGACGGCGCGGCTCGCTTGGACGCCGATCGTCACGAAGTCTCGATGAGCCTTCGCCTGCTTGTAGGCTTGCTTCAGCGCCTGAACCTCCGCCTTGCGGCGTCCGGCGGCGTCCGATGCGTCTTCGATCCGGACCCGGGCCGCGCCCGTCAGTCGGAATTTCTTCGGCGATCCGTCCAATTCCGCGACCGTGATCGCGGTCTCGCCGATTTCGATGCCGGTGGCTCGCGCCATGCGCTCCTCTTCCGCAAGGCCCCGCTTCCGCAGGAGCCTCGGTGTTCAAATGAAGGCGACGCGGGGCGTCCGCGCCGGCCTTCGAGGCGGGATGGTATCAGCCGGCGACGACCGGGGGCGCCCGGTTCATTTGCCGGTGCGGGATCCGTCGGGCGGTACGAGCCCCGGATCCTGCTTCAGCCAACGCTGACGTGCCTCCGCCGGGAGGTTGTTCCATTTGGCGAGAATCTCCTCGCGGTCGATCGCCGCGATGGAGGGACTGACGCTCTCGCGCACCTTCGCACGCATCCGTTCGTGGTCGCGGCCGATCGCGAGATCGCGTTCGATGGTCGCGGGATCGCAGCCGAAGCCGGACAACGCTTCCCGGCGGAGGGCTTCTTCGCGTTCGATTTCGCGGGGATGGGCGACGACGTCCCCGGATTCCGAGGCCGAAATCCGACCGAGCCCGAAAAGACCGATGCCGACGAGCACCGCGGCCGCGACGGAGGCCGCCCGGCGCCACGGACCGACGACGATCGGGGCGGGCGCGCGGCGAACGGCGGCGGAGATCTCGGCGGCGAGTCCCGGTCGGACGTGGAAATCCGCTTCGTCCGGGCGAAGGGCGGCCCGGACGTCGTCCCAAGCCGCGCGTTCACGGACCAAAGCCGGATCCGCGACGCTGCGAGAGAAGGCGGCGGCATCCGCGGGCGAAAGCAGGCCGTTCAAGTCCTGCTCGAGCAGGTCACGGGCGTCGGAGGGGTTTCGCGCTGGATCGGCCATGGGCGTTCCTTGCAGTGCGGGCACGTCCCGACGACGAATTCGTCAGGCACGGGAAAGACGCCGTTCACGACCGCGCAATTCCGCCCCCTAAAGAGCCGCGCGCGACGGGCTCTCGGTCGCTCCGATCGGGCCTTTCAGATCAGGTGGCCCATTTTCTTCTTTTTCGTTTGCAAGTACTTCTCATTGTTCGGGTTGCGTCCAGCGAAGATGGGCTCTCGGCTGACGATTTCGAGGCCGTAGCCGGTCAAAGCCGCCCGCTTGGCCGGGTTGTTCGTCAAGAGCCGGATCCGCCGGATGCCGAGATCGAAGAGGATCGACGATCCGGTGCCGTAGTTCCGCTCGTCCGGCTGGAAGCCGAGGGCGAGGTTGGCTTCGACCGTATCGAGCCCCCGTTCTTGCAGGGCGTAGCTCTTGATCTTGTTGAGGAGGCCGATGCCGCGCCCTTCCTGACGCATGTAAAGCAGAAAGCCCCGCTTTTCTGCGGCCAATCGTTTCAAGGCGACGTCGAGCTGTGCTCCGCAGTCGCAGCGTTCGGAGTGGAAGACGTCTCCCGTCAGGCATTCGGAGTGAACGCGGCCGAGGATCGGTTCGTCGACGGGAAGTCCGGGGCCGCCGTCCGCCGGTACGGCGATGCCGCGCGTGAGCGCGAGATGGACGTCTTGGTCGTGGGGCGAGGAGTAGAGGTGGAGGTCGAACAGTCCGAAGCTCGTCGGCAGACTGACCGACGCCACGCGGGTGACGAGACGTTCCGTCCGCCGTCTGTGCAAGACGAGATCGGCGATCGTTCCGACCTTCAGGCCGTGTTTGACCGCGAACTTATCGAGTTCGGGGCGTCGGGCCGGGAGGCCGTCGTCCTTCAAGATCTCCATGATCACGGCGGCGGGCTTCAAGCCCGCGAGGCGGCAGAGGTCGACCGAGCCTTCGGTTTGACCGGGGCGGACGAGGACGCCGCCCGGCCTCGCCCGGAGCGGGTGAACGTGCCCGGGGCGGACGAGATCGGTCGGTTTCGCATCCGGTGCGACGGCCGCAAGGATCGTCGTCGAACGGTCCCGCACCGAGATTCCGGTCGTGACTCCGCGCGCGGCTTCGATCGTGACCGTGAAGGCCGTGCCGAACCGGTTGGTCGCGTGGGCGGCCTGCAACGGCAGTTCGAGGCGGTCGCAGGACTCGGAGTCGAGCGCGAGGCAGAGTTCGCCGCGGGCTTTCGAAATCAGGAAGTTGATCTTCTCGGGCGTCGAGAATTGCGCGGCGAAGACCAAATCGCCTTCGTTTTCGCGGTCTTCGTCGTCGACGAGGATGATCATGCGCCCGGCCTTAAGCTCGGCGAGCAGTTCCGGAACCGGAGCAAACGTGCCGTTGCCCGACTTTTTCGGAGAGGCCGACGTTCGCGCGGGGCCGGAGGTCTTCGCAGCGGCGGCCTGCTTCAAGACGCGGGAGGTTTCGCTGACGGCGGACTTCTTGGAGCGGGCGGAAGTCTTGGCGGCGGCGGACGACTTCGGGACGGCCGACTTCTTCGAGCCGGCGGACGTCTTCGCGCTTGAGTTCGGACGGCGCTTCTTCGCAGGAGGCATGGTGGACGGTATCGGTCGCACGTCCGACGGGGAAGGCATCCGTCCCGGCGCACGGATCCGGCCGACGTCACGGCGCCGGAGGTCGCCGGCCCGGTGATCTTCCGCCGCCGTCGGCGGCAATGTTGCAACTGCGTTGCAACTGATTTGAAACGAGCCGTTGAAGCCGTAGCTTCACCCGTACGTCGCGGGATCCAGCGACGGGGACTCCCATGGCTGATCTGCAATTCCTCACCGCCGCAGCGGCCGCCGCCGGTTTAGGCGTCGTGCACGGGCTGACTCCCTGCGCTCACTCTTGGCCTGTCTTGGTGCCGATCGTCGGGCGGACGGGCAAGATTTTCCGACCTGCGGCCTTCTACGGCGTCGGAATCGTCGTCGCAGGCGTCGCATTGGGCGTCGTCATGGGCGGGGGCGGCCACGCGTTGACGCACCGGTTCGATTCGGACATCGGTCGGCGGGTCGAGGAGGCTTTCGGCGTCCTCATGATCATCGCCGGAGCGGCGATCGCGTTCCGCACACGCCTCGCGCACGCAGGTCACGTCCACGGCGCTTGTGCGCCGCCGGACACCTCCGGTGCGGAAGGCTCGTGCTCCCACGTCGAGCATCACCCGAAACGCTTTCTGCGTTTCGGCCGCGATCTCGGACTTTTCGTGCTCGGACTCGCGAGCGTCACGGTGCCTTGCAC
>SXGS01087380.1_pt1 | contig 10366 bp, 10 predicted proteins | sample 3174681 | NCBI WGS metagenome assembly SXGS01 (sample SAMN11356861, study PRJNA531348) | freshwater metagenome | isolation source: freshwater sample F1-80 | place: China: Fuxian Lake, Yuxi | collected 2017-12-25
CGGTCGTCGTGGTGGCGAGCGGCAGCATGGGCGTGCCGGTGCGCGACGAGACGTACCAGCGCCTGCTCGCAGAGACCGACGCGCACGTCGTCGTGGCCACCGGCTCGAACAAGGAGATGCAGGCGCACCTCGCCGAGACGTTCCCGGCGGACCGTCTCACCGCGCTCGGCTTCACGAAGCGCATGCAGGACTACATCGACGCGAGCGACGGCGTGATGCTCAAGGCGCACGGCATGACCTACCTGGAGTCGGTGAGCGCGCACAAGCCGGTCATCTTCTTCGAGCCCGAGGGCGGTCATGCGCGCGGGAGCGTGCGCGCCCTCGCGCGCGACGGCTACGCCACGCTCGCCGGCAACGACGACGACCTGCTGCGCTCCGTGGGCGAGCTCACGCGCACCGCCTCGCCCGCCCGCATGACCGCCGTCAAGGCCGACGAGCTCTTCGCCGCCGAGCGCTCCTACGCCGACGTGATCATGCACGCCCGGCCCAAGCCCGCCGTCGCCGGCTGACCTCGCGCTCGCCCAAGTCTCGACCACGGATTGCCCGCTTATCGGTGATCTCGTGGTCGCGAGTGGCTCGAGCGCATGGCAGATCCGGAGATCGTGACGAAGTCGACACAATCGTTCCGCCGTGTTGGACCGATACCACGGCATGCCTGCCGCGCTCCCCACCGACCAGCGCATCATTGAGTTCGCTGGCAATCGACACGGCATCATCACCACGCGCCAACTGCTCCACCTCGGTGTCTCGCGCTCAGCGATCGACCGTCGAGTTGCACGGGGTTGGCTGGTACGACTGCTACCGGGCGTCTTCGCAGTCGCGACACACGGCGTCGACATCGCAATCGGGACGTACCGGATGGCAGCCGTCAGCTCCGTCACGCCGCCGGCGGCCCTCGGCATGCAGACCGCATTCGAGGTGCATGACCTCTGGACGAGGCGTCCTCGTCCAGCAGACCAGGGTGCGGTCGTACACCTGGTCGTGCCACGGGTCGTGCGCAGGCACGGTGCCGACTGGCTCCGGCTGCATCGCTCGACGGACATCTGTACGGACGACATCGTCATGGTCGATTCGATGGAAGTGACCTCGGTCGCGCGCACGTTGTGTGATGGCGGGACGTTCCTCACGAAATTCCAGCTCGCCAACATGATCGATCGCGCGGCGTACGTGCACGGTCTCGATCGTCCCTCGGTGTCAACTATCGTCGGTCGCCGCGTGCGAGCACCGGGATCTGCTGTGGTTCGCTCCGCACTTGCGCTCCACGATTCCGGCAGCGTGGGCACCAAGAGCTGGACGGAGGATCGCCTGCTCGAGGCGATCATCAGCGCGCGATTGCCGACGCCCGCCGTCAACGTACGCGGCATCACGGGCCTCGCAGGGTACGAGCCCGACCTTGCGTGGCTCTCGGTGCGCCTGGTCGTGGAGGTCGATGGTGGGAGCCACGAGCTCCCGGGCGAGCGGCAGGCTGATGCGGAGCGTGACGCGTGGCTCGCGGCCAACGGCTGGAACGTGATCCGGTTCCCCTCGCACGACGTCTGGCGGTCCCTGCCCCAGTGCGTATCCAGTGTTCGACGGGCACTCCGTACGTCCTGACGAGCACACTCGCGACCACGAAAACGCCGATAAGCGGGCAATCCGTGGTCGGGAGTGCGGCGGGAGCGCGCAGCGGCCCCACCTGCCGGTGACTGAATCCCGCCCGGCGGGGAACGCACTCGGAGCATGAGTTCCGACCACCCGTCCCGCCGCCTGCTGCTCGTCGTGATCGACGGGCTCGGCAGCGACCCGCTCCGCCGCGCGATCGCCGCCGGCCACGCCCCGCACATCCAGTCGCTGCTCGACCACGGTGCCCGCTTCGACGACGCGATCAGCCCGTTCCCGTCGCTCACCCCGGTGTGCCTCGCCACGATCATCACCGGCGCCGGCCCCAACCAGCACCGCATCCCGTCGCTCGGCTGGTACGACCGCGGCAAGGACCGCTTCATCGAGTACGGCTCGTCGTTCGCCGCGGCTGCCGTCGAGGGCACCTGGCGCGGCGTGCAGGACGTCGTGCTCGACCTCAACCACATGCACCTCGCCGAGAACCCGCCCACGCTCTTCGAGCGCGTGCAGGACGCCGGCATGCGGGCCGCGTCGATCAACTACCTCGTCTCACGCGGGCGCACGCGCCACACCATCAAGCACGACTACGGCCCGGTGCGCCGCGTCGCCAAGCGCGTCGGCGTGCACTCGCTCTACGGCCCCGACCACCTCTACTTCGGCGAGCTCTACGGCAGCCTGCGCCCGATCCTGCCGCAGGTCGGCTTCAAGCGCCCGCGCGACTGGGGCGGCGGGCACATCGCGCGCTGGCTCATGCGCAACACGGGCGTCGAGTTCGTGCTGCTCTACCTCGGCCAGCACGACGTCGCCTCGCACAAGTCGGGCCCTGATTCCACCCAGCAGGCGATCCGCGTCGCCGATCGCGCGCTCGGCCGTGCCATGGGCTCGCTCGGCGGCGTCGAGGCGTTCCTCGAGAAGTTCGCCGTCATGCTCTGCGCCGACCACGGCCAGACCCAGGTTACCCACCACACCGCGCTCGAGGACGTGTTCGACGACGTCGACCTCTACCGCGGCGCCCGCGCCGGCCGTGCCGCCGCCGACTGCGAGCTCGCCGTGATCGGCTCCAACCGCGTCGCGATGGTCTACCGCACCAAGCAGCGCCACCACGGGCGCAAGGAGGACCACGGCACCCCCGAGGACCGCTGGATCGCCGAGCGCGCCTGCGAGAGCCCCGGCACCGACCTCGCCGTGTGGATCGACGACGGCGAGCTGTTCGTCCTCAACGGCGACGGCGGCGAGCTGCGCGCACGCCGCGACCCGAACGGCACCCCGACCCTGCGCGCCGCGCTCGGCCGCGACGACACCGACCGCTGGACGATCTCCGGCGACCGCGAGCTGCTCGACCTGCGCGAGGACGACGGCGTGCTCGGCTACGGCGCCTACCCCGAAGCCTTCAACCGCATCGCCAACGCGGTCGAGTGCGTCAACACCGGCGACGTGCTCGTGAGCGCCAAGCCCGGCTTCGAGTTCACCGACATCGGCGGTTCCGCCCACACCGGCGGCAGCCACGGCTCGCTCCACGTCACCGATTCCACGGCCCCGCTCATCACCGTGGGCCTCGACGGAGCCACGGCGGACGGCCTCGGCACGGTGCGCCTCGCCGACATCGTCCCGCTCGCCACCGCGCACCTCGTGATCGGCGCGACCGCCGCAGGCGCGGGCACCTCCGCCCGCTAGGCTCCGCCCGGTGAAGCGCCTTCGCGACTACCTCTTCGTCCGGCACCGCCACAACTGGCTGCTGCTGCTGCGATTCGGCGTGGTCGGCGCGAGCGGCGTGATCGTCAACCTGCTCGTGCTCCAGGCGGTCGAGGCGATCGGCCCGTACTACGAGGACGTCTGGCTCGACCTGCCGCTCACCGACTTCAACGTGCGCTGGTACCACGTGTTCGTGACGATCGCGTTCTTCGTGGCGAACCTCTGGAACTTCCAGCTCAACCGCTCGTGGACCTTCCAGAGCGGCAAGCATGCGCCCTGGCTCAAGGAGTACGTGCCGTTCGTGCTCGTCGGGCTGCTGTCGCTCGGCATGAACCTGCTCATCGTCACCGTGCTGCTGCACCCGCACTCACCCCTTGAGCTGCCCGAATCGGTGTTCGACGGCACGAGCCCGCTGCGCAACCGACTGACATGGGCGAACTTCATCGCGATCGCGATCGTCACGCCGATGTCGTTCGTGTTCAACAAGCTGTGGACGTTCAACAGCGTGCGCGGCCAGGCGGGCGGGCGCGGCGCGTGACGTCAGCGCGGCGGGCACTGCTGCTCGTCCTCGCGATCGCCTCGGTCGCCGTGGTCGCCCTCGCGTCGGTGGGGACGGCCGTTGGCGCGTCGCAGGCGGTCGCCCCGGGTGCCTCACCCGACTACCGCGTGATCCCGGATCCCGACGGCGACGACGCCGAGCAGCCGCCCTTCGCGCAGCGCACGCGCAGCGAGGTCGAGGCGTTCGCGGTGCGCCAGCCGCAGCTCGCCCGGGCGATCGACCTGCGCCCGGGCTCGGGCCTGCGCATCCGCTTCCTCGCCGACGAACGCATCTGGCGGGTGAGCCTGCGCGCCGAGACGACGCCCACCACGCTCGCGCGCGTGGACATCGACGACCGCACGCTCGAGGTGGTCGACACCTTCGAGCTGCCGGTGGGCACCTATCCGCCCCGCCACTCCGAGCGCGATGCGATCGATGCGGTGGTGGACGATCCGCGCGTACGTCGCGAGGCGCGCGCGTGGGGCGGGATCGGCGAACTGCGCGCGAAGGGCACCTACGAGCGGTCCTGCTGCTGGGAGGTCGACCTGTTCGACCCCGGCCGCACCGACGGCGATCCCAACCGGCCCGTGGTGCGCGCCGACGTGGTCGACGCGACGCTCGACGTGACCGGTGTGTGGACCGGCATCCAGGTGTCGTGGACGATGGCGCGCGGCGATCGCGACGGCTTCGGCGGCGACGTCAACGAGCCGGTCGTCTGGATCGCGCTGTTCGTGTTGTTCGCGCTCGTCGCGCTCGACTGGTCGCGGCTTCGTTCGCTGCCGAACGCCGACGTGCTCGCCGTGCTGCTGCTCGGGGTGAGCCACGAGGCGTTCCAGCGCGGCGCGATCGACTGGAGCGTGCCGCTCGCGATGCCGCCGCTCATCTGGCTCGCCGCGCGCATGGGCTGGCTGTTCGCGCGTGGCGTGCCCGTCGCGTCGCCTGCGCGCGCGCCTCGGTCGGGGGCCGCGCGGCTCGCGTTGCGCCGCGTGCCGACGATGGCGCTCGTCGTGCTCTGCGTCGCGCTCGCCGGCGTGCGCATCGGGCTCACGCTCGATGGCGGCAACGTCATCGACGTCGGCTACGCGAGCGTCGCCGGAGCGCGCCTCGAGCTCCGGGGCGAGGCGCCGTGGGCGAACATGCCCGACGACGTCGAGCGCGGCGACACCTACGGCCCACTCGCGTACCTCGCCTATGTACCTGCGACCGCGCTCGTCGACGATCCCGACGTCGAGCTGTTCGGCACGCAGATCCGTGCCGCGCAGTGGACGGCCATCGCCGCCGACCTCGGCTGCGCGCTGCTGCTCGCGCTCATCGGATGGCGCTGGCTGTCGCGGCGCGCCGGCGCACTCCTCGCCGCGGCGTGGCTCGCGTGCCCGTGGACGGCCTGGGCACTCGCATCGGGATCCAACGACGCGCTCCCGGCGCTCGGCCTGCTCGCCGCCTTCTGCGCGATCCGCGTCCCGGTCGTGCGCGGTGCGCTCGTCGGCGCCGCGACCATGACCAAGTTCGCCCCCGCGCTCGCGCTCGCCCCGATGCTGCACGTCGGCGCCCGTCGCCGGCTGCGGCAGTCGCTGTGGACGATCGTCGGGTTCGCCGTGGTGATCGCCCTCTCGCTCGCATGGGTCGCGTGGCGCCTCGACGGCTCGCTCGTCGACGACCTCCGCCTGTTCTGGCAGCGCACCCTCGGTTTTCAGGGCGACCGCATCAGCCCCTTTTCGATCTGGGGGCTCTACGAGTGGGACGAGGCGCGGACCGTCGCGCTGATCGTCCTCGCCCTCGTCGCGCTCCTCGCGTGCATGCGACCGCGCGCGCGAGACGCATGGCAGGTCGCCGCCGGCACCGCCGCCCTCGTGGTCGGCGCCCAGCTCGTCACCACGCACTGGTTCTACCTCTACATTCCGTGGTTCCTGCCGTTCGTGCTCATCGCCTGCGTCGCGCAGCGCGAGCGACTGGTGCCGTCGCCCGGGTCCCGGCCCGCCAATGCGCCAACGGGCGCTCGTGACCACGATCGTCCAACGAACTAGGACGATCGTGGTCACCGAGGGTGGTGCTGCTCCGCCCGCGACCACGATCGTGCACCGCGCTCGAACGATCGTGGGCACCGCCGGACGGTGCAGGTAGGCTGACGACATGTCGAACGTCACCCTCGGAGCATCGATCCTCGCCGCCGACTGGTCCCGCATGGGCCGGGAGCTCGCCGACCTCGAAGCGGCCGGCATCGACTACATCCACTGGGACGTGATGGACAACCGCTACGTGCCCAACCTGACGTTCGGGTGGGACATGATCGCGGCGTGCCGGAGCCACACGACGGTGCCCTTCGAGGTGCACCTCATGGCGCACGAGACCGAGCGCGACCTGCCCAAGTACGTGGCCGCGGGCTGCGAGCGCGTGATCGTCCAGCCCGAGGCGCACATCCACGTGCACAAGGCGCTGCAGGTGATCCGCGAAGAAGGCGCCGAGGCGGGCATCGCCCTCAACCCGGGCACGCCGCTCTCGATGGTCGAGGACCTGCTCCCCGACATCACCACGCTGCTCGTGATGACCGTGAACCCCGGCTTCGGTGGCCAGCAGTTCATCGACACGATGCTGCCGAAGATCGAAGCCGCTGCGGCGCTCGTCGCCGAACGCGCACCGCACGTCACGATCGAGATCGACGGCGGCCTCAAGCCCGGCAACGTCGCGCGCGGCGTGCAGGCCGGTGCCCGCGCGATCGTCTGCGGCTCGGGCCTGTTCGGTCCCGAGGGCAAGCAAGCCGCGATCGACGCCATGAAGTCGGGCATCGCCGACGGCGCCAACGCTCGCGCCTGACACTCGAGCGCGTGGCCACGAGATCTCGATTCGTGCGGCCGACCCGGACGAATCGAGATCTCCTTGACGGCACCGACGGGTGAGATCCGGAATCGTGAGATGCAGCGCGACGATTCGAGATGGCGGGTGCGAGCCCGTGGTCCCGCCGGCCGGTCACCGAAGAAGAGCGAAGGCCGGTCGCCGCAGGACTGAGGGGGGGGTGTCCGCGTGCGACCGGCCTTCTGAATGCGGGGATGCTGGCGTTCGACCACCTGCTCCCGCTATGTGACCGGGGGAGCAACTCCCCGGCCGGATCGACGTGGCAGCTACTCCGCGTCGATCGTTCGCGCCTGATGCGTGTCGAGGGGGGGATACGCGTGGCGCGAAACCTCAGCTGCGGGCAGCGGCGTACCGCAGTTCCTCGCAGAAGTCCCCCGTGCGTCCAAAGCGTCCCTGTCCCGAGTGCATCTCTCGCTGCGGGGCGTGCGCCCTGCAGCTGCTTACACCCTTCTTTCGCCCCGGCTGCCAGCGGCGTTGCACGGTGATGCGGCCATCGGCTGGCCCCGATGCTCGGTGGTCGAACGACACGCGATATCGTGCCCGGAAAGGGAGGTCTTCCGCGTGCTCCGAGCGCTCGTCATCCTGCTCGTCATCGCCGTGCTCGCGTTCGTCGCGCGCAAGGTCTACCGGTCGATCCTGGCGCTGCGCGTCGGCGCGATCCCGGACGACGTGGACGTGCCCGAGGTCTCCATGGAGGCCGATCGCGGCTGGCAGGTGACGCGGCGCGTTCGCTCCGGCACGGCGACGATCAACGTGGAGCACCCCACCGAGGGCGTCGCACGCACGTGGACGATCCACCTGCGCGAACCGGGCGCCGCGCGCGCCCTCGAGCAGGCGATGCACCGCGCGGGCCTGCTCGCCCGCGACCTCGCACGCACGGACTGACCCGCGCCGGTGCCGCAAGGTGGCTCACGGAGCCCGCGGGATAGCTCGCTGCGCCGTGGTTTCACCGCCCGACGACTCGGCTGACACACCTTGGTGCCGGTCCCGCAGCCGATTTCGGTTCGGCACGAGAAGCGTCGTTTATGGGCGCATCGCCGGGGCATCCGCTGTCGGAACCTTCGTTCCCACAGACAGCGAGAGGAGCTGCCCATGCTTACCCTGACCCGCGACCAGATCGATGCCGCGATCGGTGACGACGTCATCTCGTCGGACGGCGAGACCGTCGGCACCGTCACCGACATCTACTACGACGTGAACTCCCCCGACACGCACGGCTGGATCAGCCTGCGCGGTGGACTGCTCAAGCTCAAGCGCCGCTTCGTGCCGCTCGACCAGGCCGAGCTGCGCGACGACTGCATCTACGTCCCGTTCAGCAAGGACCAGATCCTCAACTCGCCCGAGTTCGAGGACGACACGGAGTCGCTCGGCGACGACGACACGCGCGGCCTGTGGTCGTCGTACGGCCTCGAGTGGGCCGACTACGAGCGTGACTACGGCGGTGGCGAGTACCGCGGCGACGACCTGCGTGGCGAGGAGACGATCACGCGCCACGAGGAGGAACTCAACGTCGGCACCCGCGAGACGTCGGCGGGCAGCGTCCGCCTGCGCAAGTGGGTGGAGACCGAGCCGGTCTCGGCCGACGTCACCCTCACGCGCGAGACCGCGGAGGTCCGCCGCGAGCAGATCGACCAGCCGGTGAGCGGCGACGCGTTCGGCGAGGAGGAGATCGAGGTCGAGCTGCGCCGCGAGGAGCCGGTCGTCGAGAAGCAGACCGTCGCCAAGGAGCGCGTGTCGATCGACACCGACACCGAGACCGAGACGCAGCGCGTCACCGACACGGTGCGCACCGAGCACGTCGACGTCGACCGCGACGGCGACGTCCGCTGACACAGGAAGCGAGCACGGGCCGGGGCGGCAGGCAACCGTCGCCCCGGCCCGAGCCCGACACGGGGGGACCTCCATGAACGACCACCACGCAGGGATCGAGGCGCGCGACGGCGTGAGCGTGCGACGCGAGGCACCCGACGCGGGCGTCGCACATCGCCGCTTCGGCGGCCTCGACGTGCCCGCAGGCCTCATCGGCATGCTCGTCGCGATCGCGCTCGAGCTGCTGCTCTTCGGCATCGTCGGCGCAGTCGCCGGCTCGACGCTCACGCTCGACGACGTGACGAGCGAGCTCACGATCGGCGCGATCGCCGTCGCGGTCGCGATCATGTTCGTCGCGTACCTCGTCGGCGGCTGGGCCGCCGGTCGCATCGCGCGCTACGACGGCGTGCTCAACGGCGTGTCGGTCGCCGTCTGGGCGATCGTGCTCACCGCGGTGCTCGCCGGCCTCGCCACCTGGCTCGGCGATCGCTACGACGTGCTCTCGAGCATCGGCATGCCCGACTGGTTCGGCGAGGGCGTCACGACCGCGGCGATCGTCGGCGGCATCGCCGCACTCGTCGCGATGTTCCTCGGCGCCGCGCTCGGCGGCCTCGTGGGCGAGCGCTACAACCGTCGGGTCGACTCCTGGCTCGGCACCGTCCGCGAGGGCGGCATCCTGCATCGCGACCACACCCTGAGCCGGGCGCGCTAGCCGCCGCGCGGACGAAAGGACCATCCATGGCACGGACCACGGACGAGACCACGAGCCTCACCCGCCACGAGGAGGAGCTGCACACCGGCACCGCCGAGACGACGTACGGCTCGATCACCGCGCGCAAGCGCGTCGAGCGCGACCACGTCGAGCAGTTCGTCCCGCTCGGCACCGAGTACGCCGACGCGGAGCACGTGCGCGTCGACGGCCCCGACTCGGGGGAGATCGAGACGCTCGCCGACGGGTCGATCTCGATCCCGCTGTTCGAGGAGGAACTCGTCGTCGAGAAGCGCCTGCGGGTGCGCGAGCGGATCGTCATCCGCAAGCACACGCGAACGGAGCAGCACCACGTCGAGGCCGAGCTGCGCCGCGAGGAGATCGAGGTGGAGGCCCACGGCGACGTGCTCGAGGAGGGCGCTGACGATCCCGACGTGCCGCTCGACGGGCGCTGACGCACGCCCGCCCACTCCTTCCCGGGCGTTGACGATCCGGTCGGAACGGCAGCTGGAAGTTGTCGGCACCGCCCCGCATAGTTTCGGTCCCGTAACCGAAGCCATGGAGGGCTCCGCCATGAAGATCGTCGATCCAGCCGCCGTCGCCCAGATCAACCTGTTCACCTCGTGGGAGCAGCCCGGCGTGCACCTGCCGGTGTACGCGGCCCCGGTGTCGTCGACCTTCGACGCGTGGGGCGAGGCCCTCTCGGCAGCGGTGCGCCTGAGCGACGGCGCCGCCGGGGCGCAGGGCATCTTCATGCGCGAGCGCGACGGCGTGCGCTCGTTCGAGCTGCGCGCCCTCGAGACCGTCGACTTCACGATGGCGACCGCGACCCTCGGCACTGCCCGGAGGGGCCTCGAGCTGCTCGGCACGAGCTCGAGCCCGTCCGTGCGCGACACGACCGGCCAGGTCGTCTCCTCGTCGGGCTCGGTCGGCAGCGACACCGGCACCCAGCCGAAGCGCACGCGGTTCGGCCTGCTGCTCGCGCTCGTCGACGGCGCCGTGCAGAAGGGCATCGAGCACCAGCTCGCCTAGAGCTTGTGGCCAATAAATCGCGAGGGTGAATTGACGAGGGCCGCCCGGCAGGGCGGCCCTCGATGTCATGGTGTGCGCGCGGTCTAGATGTGGTCGGCGCGCACTGACTTGATATCAGGGTCTTCGGATTCGAAGAA
>SXGS01587425.1_pt1 | contig 10366 bp, 8 predicted proteins | sample 3174681 | NCBI WGS metagenome assembly SXGS01 (sample SAMN11356861, study PRJNA531348) | freshwater metagenome | isolation source: freshwater sample F1-80 | place: China: Fuxian Lake, Yuxi | collected 2017-12-25
GGAGGCACGGGGTTGACACCCCGCGCTATGACGCGAAGTCCACCTGCGTGGACTGGGGTTGATTCTCGGTCCCCATTCGACCTCGGATGGGACGGTGCGGACGGTAGGGGCAGGCCCCGTGCCTGCCCCGGGGCGCTTTGGGACTCGGGGAGGGGTGTGCATGAGCAACAGATTGCCTGGGATGGGGGCACGGGACGAGTGCCGCAGCGGGATGGCGCAGGCGCAACGCCCGTCTTCCTTTCGATGGTTTGGCGGCCCGGCGTTGGGGCTGGCGCTGACTATCATCGCGCCGGCACGGGCGGCGGATCTGCCGGTGCGTGACGCGGCGGGGTTCCGCGCGGCGGTGGCGCGGGCGCGGCCGGGAGATCGCGTGCTGCTGGCGCCGGGCAACTACGGCGCGGGCTTTTCCTTCTCCACCGTGCGGGGCGAGGCGGGTCGGCCGATTCGGATTGCAGCCGCCGATCCGGCCAATCCGCCCCGGTTCCAGGGCGGCAGCCAGTGCCTGCACTTCAGCGACGCCGTGTATCTGGAGCTGGACGGGCTGTCCCTGTCGGGGGCGAGCGCGAACGGGCTGAACGTGGATGACGGCGGGAGCTACGAGACGCCGTCGCATCATGTGACGCTGCGCAACCTGGTGGTGACGGACGTCGGGCCACAGGGAAACCGTGATGCGATCAAGCTCTCCGGTCTGGACGACTTCGAGGTGCGGAACTGCCGCATCGAACGGTGGGGCAGCGGCGGTTCGGCGATTGACATGGTAGGCTGCCACCAGGGCCGCATTGAGGGCTGCACCTTTCGCCAGGGCGGCGCCACCGGCGTCCAGATGAAGGGGGGCACGTCCCGCATTACCGTGCGCGGGTGCCGTTTCGATGGCGGAGGCCAGCGGGCGGTCAATATCGGCGGGTCCACGGGCCTCGAATACTTCCGCCCGAAGCCGGAGGGTTTCGAGGCAAAGGAGATCGAAGTCGTCCGGAACGTGTTCGTGGGCAGCGATGCACCGCTGGCGTTTGTCGGCTGTGACGGTGCGGTGGTGCGCTCCAACACATTCTACCTTCCAGGGAGGTGGCTGCTGCGGATCCTGCGTGAAACGAACGCGCCGGGCTTTGTCCCGACCCGGGGTGGGGTGCTGGAAAATAACCTGATTGTTTTTCGCTCGGACCGGTGGGGCGAAGGCGGCGTCAATCTGGGCCCGCGCACGGGAATCGCGCCGGAGACATTCCGGTTCCAGCGCAACTTCTGGTTCTGCGAGGATCGCCCCGACCGCAGCCGTCCGACCCTGCCTGCCGCCGAGACGGACGGCGCCTACGGCCGGGATCCCCTGCTGACCAATCCTGCCGCGGGGGACTTCCGCCTCAAGCCCGGCAGTCCCGCCTCGGGGAAAGGGGCGATGTGACGAGTGAGTGCAGAGAAGTGAGAAGTGATTGACTGGTTTTGCTGCACTCACTCTTCGTGCGAATGGCGAAGACTGTGTGGTATCTCCAGTCCGGTGCGTTCCATCAGGTCGCCGTCGGCGAGTACGGCGCGGGTGGGTCCCTGGGCCACGACACGTCCTTCGTGCAGCACCACGACCTGTTCGCACAGTTCCAGCGTGAACTCCAGGTCGTGCGTCGAGATCACGCGCGTTTGGGGGAGGCTCGCGAGCAGTCGCGTGAGCTCGCGCCGGCCCCGCGGGTCCAGACCGCTGGTAGGCTCGTCCAGCACCAGCACTTCGCAGTCCATCGCGAGCACGGTGGCGAGCGCGACACGCTTCTTCTGGCCCAGGCTGAGGTGGTGGGGCGGGCGGGCCATCAGCGCGTCCGCTCCCACTGCCCGGAGAGCCTGACGCACCCGTTCCTCAACCAGACCGGGTTTGCACCCCTGATGGCGTGGGCCGAACGCGACATCATCGGCCACCGTGGGCATGAACAGTTGGTCGTCCGGGTTCTGAAACACCAGCCCGACACGCGACCGGACCGCCGCCAGGGTCCGCTCGGTGATCAGCAGGTCCCCGATGCGGACCGTGCCGCTCCCCCGCAGCAGACCGTTCAGGTGCAGCATCAGGGTGGATTTTCCCGCCCCGTTCGACCCGAGAATGCCGACCGCTCCTCCTGCCGGAATCTCCAGCGAGACCTCGTGCAGTGCAGGTTGACCATCCGGGTAGCGAAAGCTGACCGCCTCCAATCCAATGCCTACCGCCACAGCCAGACCCCGAGCAAGAGCAGCAACACGCTGCCGAGAAACACCCTGTCCGTGGGATGAAGGCGAGAGGTGGGGAGGGCAGAGAGGCTCCGGGTTTCTGATCCCGGCGCCGGGTGGCTCGGACCGCGTACCCCGAAACTCGCAGTCCCCGCCCCCCGCGCCGCCATCGCCAGCGCCACTCGTTCAGACCGCTCGAAGCTGCGAAGGAAGAGGGCGCCGATGATGCCGCCCGTCGCGCCGGCCCGGAGCACCAGGGCGCCGTTCCCGGCGCTTCGGGCGGCGCGTGCCTGCAGCATCCGGCCTGCTTCCTCGCCCAGGGTGTGGAGGTAGCGGAGGGCGAACGCCACCGTTTCGGCCAGCGCGGGCGGGAGGCGGAACCAGCGCAGCGCCGCCAGGACCTCGGGCTCCGGCGTCCCGTGCAGAAAGGCCGCCGTCGCCAGAAATGACACCGCTGCCCGCAGGAACGCGAGCCCGAGAGTTGCCGGCCCGACGTGCGAACCGGCCCGCAGGCCCGGGAGCGCCAGCAGCCCCAGCCCCAGCAGCGGGAGCAACAGCACCGCCCGCCCGGCGAGCCAGCGACCCGGCGCCCGTACCGCGAGCACCCAGCAGAGCGCCACCACGGCCAGCACCACCACCTTCCCGGCCTCGGCTGCGGGCAGCAGCGCCGCCGTCACGGCCAGACCCAGCGCGGCCGCCAGCCGAACCCGCGCGTCGCCGGCCTGCCCGGGTGAGGAGTGAGCGGGAGGCCCGAGACTCATGCGCGTCATCGCGTCCGGTGCGGCACTCCGTCGCCGGCCCTCCAGACAGAGCCCGAGGGTGGCCAGCATCAGGCCGGCGCCCAGGACGCTCACCGCAGCGGGAGCCCAACTCGCCTCACCCAGACCCGGCAGCGTGTAGTCCGGCATCAGGCCCGGAAGGAGAGGGGCCGCTTCCGGTTCGGGGATGCCGACCCGGACAGCGGCCCACTCCAGCCCGTCCGGCGCCGATGACGCCAGCGGGGCGAGTGCCGCCACCGCCACCAGCCCAGCGGCGGCCGCCCACCCCCAGTGACCGCCGGCCGTCGCAGCCTGCTGCCCGGTCACCACATCCGGGCGGGCGCGGAGCAGCAGTCCCAGCGCCGCCGCCGTCAGCAGCGCCTCGCCCACCCCGATCACCGCGTGGATGCCCAGCATCACCGGGAAGACCGTACGGGCGGGCGCCATTCCCGACAGCACCAGCTCGGCGGAAGTGAGGCCCGCCCCGAGCAGCACCGCCACCCAGGCCGCCGCCCCCGCCGCCGCGAGCGTCCGCCGTCGTCCCGGGACCGGACCCGCCAGCGCGCGATACACCGCGTACCCACCGTAGGTGCCCGCCAGCCCCATGTTCAGGACATTCGCACCGAGCGCCGTATGCCCCCCATCCAGGAAGAAGAGCGCCTGGACGAGGAAGACCGCCGTCATCACCAGAGACGCGGCGTGCGGGCCGAGGAGCACCGCCACCAGGACGGAACCGAGGAGGTGGCCGGAAGTGCCTGCCGCCACCGGGAAATTGACCATCTGGGCTGCAAATACATACGCAGCCGTCATCCCCATGCGGGGTCCCAGCCCCGGCTCCGCCTCCGGACGCACCTGCCGGAGCGCTCCTGCTACTGCGAGCGCGGCTACTCCACCGGTGGCGGCGCAGACGGGCGGGCTGAGGAAACCATCGGGAATATGCATGGCAGAAAGGGCGGCCTGTGCGCGGCAGTCGAGGACCCGGATAGAGTAACACAGTCCCCGGCCGGTGTGTCATACTTTCCGGCAGTTCGTCATACTCTCACGACGTGAGTGTCACACCGGCAGCCGACAGAAGCAGGGAGCAAGCGACGCAGCCGCGGCATCGGCGCGCGGCTGCGTCGCGCAGCCCGGCATCGGTAGGCAGCCCGGGAACGCCGGCATCCTGCCGGCATCGGCGCGCAGCCCGGCATCGGCGCGCAGCCCGGGAACGCCGGCATCTTGCCGGCATCGGTGCGGTACAACGTCTCAGTCTATTCCGGGAGAGGGAGAAGGGCGTGCTCACCAGAATCCGACGCCGGCAGCAGAGAGGCGGTCGTACCGTCCCAACCCACAATGCCCACCGGCACCTGCTCGTCCTGTGGCTCATCCTGCACGTGGCGGCGTGTGCGTGCGTGCCGGTGACTGCCGGGAGCGCCGTTGCTGCTGCCGGGCCGCCCGGGACTGCCGTTCCGGCCCGTACGCCCTGCGGGGCCGGGGACGATTCGGGGACGGGGACACTCTGCACTGATGGGAGTGCGTCCCTCACCGCCGGGCGCGGAACGCGGAACGCGCAACTCCACGAGTTCCGGCTGCAAGGGGGAGTGCGCCTCTTGCTCCTGACGCCGGAACCGTTCGTGCGGGAGCGGCCCACGCGCCTGGTGTTTTATGCCGCGCCAAACGGCAGCACGGCGGAACAGACCCTGGGATGCCGCCCCGGCGCGGGCATGGACTGGCGCTACGATATCCAGCACGTGGCGGCCCAGGTGCGGCGTCTGCGCGAGGTGGATCCGAGCACCAACTACGTGCTCGCCTGCGCCGAGGCGGAGGGCCTGAGCTGGCCGGCCTGGCGGCAGCGGCAGTCCCATCCGGCAGCCCGCCTGCGCGGCATTCTCGAAGCGGCCCGGCGCCTGGCGCCCGGCCCGCCGCCGCCGGTGGATCTGGCGGGACACAGCGGCGGTGGCAGCTTCCTTCTGGGTCTGCTGCAGGATGGCGGCGCCATCCCGCCCTGGGTGGAGCGGCTGATCTTTCTGGATGCCAGTTACTCCTATTCCGATGCCGAGGGGCACGGCGATCGCCTGCTGCTGTGGCTGCGCGGCGCCCCCCGGCGGTCTCTCCTCGTGCTGGCGTACGATGACCGGAACATCATGCTGAACGGCCGTCCGGTGATCGGCCCGACCGGCGGCACGTATCGGGCCACGCACCGCATGCTGGACCGGTTTCGGCGCGAGGGTCTGCTCGTCGAGTTCTCGGCGGGGGAGGCGGACGGGTATGTGGGTCTGGGAGGGCAGGTGCGTTTCTGGATTGCCCGCAACCCGGGAAATCGGATCCTGCACACGGCGCTTGTGGGCGAGTGGAATGGGTTGCTGCACCTGCTGACGCTCGACCGTCCGGCTGAGGGGCAGTGGGGCGTCTTCGGCGGCCCGCGCGCCTACGAGCGGTGGGTGTCGCCGGGACCACTCCGCCGCTTTCGCCCGCTGGCCGCGCCTGCCCGCCCCCTCAATGCCCCCGGCGGCAGCGAGGTGTTCCGCCGGGTGACGGGGCTGCCCGTGCGTGAGCGAGAGGCAATCCTGGAAGCGGAAATCGCCGCGGGGAACTTTCCGGATTTTCTCCGCACGCTGCACGAGATCCGCCTCCGGGGACGGGGCGGCGACCAGCGCCTCCACGACGTGCGGGTCTGGACACTCCCCGACTACCTCGCCGTGGGCAGCGACGACGACTGGCTGCGAGTGCCTCTCACCCCGATGACGGCGCAGGCACTGGCCGACCGCTGGCACTGCACGCTCCCCACCCCTCGCCTGGCCGATGCAATCTTCTCCCAGAGCGATCTCTCCCTTTCCCCCCGCTGGCTGACGCGGGATCGGGAAGCGGTGGCTGCGTTTGCTCTGCATCATCGCCTGGTGGAAGAACAGCGTGCGGGCCGCCTGCCGGGCGCCCTCGTGGGGGGCGTGCAGAAAGACGTGGTGCTCTCCAACCGCATCCTGGAACGCCCCCGGCGTCTGGCGCTGTACGGGTGGCATCACTGCGACGGGGCCCCGATCCAGCCGCTCACCATCGTGCATGCGAACACCTACGTGGACTACAGCCACGGGATTCGCCTGCTGGGTCGTCGTGCCGAAGCGGATGGCGCTCCGGCCGATCTGTCCGCATTGCTGCGGGACCCGGTCTATGCGCCGCTGCTCAGCGACGAAGGCCCGCTGCAGATCGTGCGCTACCCCGGTTGGTAGCGGAGCGCGTCAACCTGCCGGTGCCTTCCGCTGGACGAACCACTCAAACGTGGCGGTGAGCCCGACGAAGTGCCGTTCGTCCGTGACTTCCACCGCCACCGGCAGCACGGCCCGGCCCTGCGCATCCAACCCGGCGAGCGCCTCGGCCAGGCCGAGCTGGTTGCGGGCGGGACCGGCGAAGATCGCCCCCTTCAGCGGATTGCGAAACTTTGCCTCCACCCGGCGCACCACGGCCACCACCGTTTCCGGGTTCAGACCGGCCTGGCAGAGCAGACTTTCTCCGCTGGCCGCCTCTGCGAGGGCCAGTTGTGCCCCGGCGTGGAGGGTGCCGAGATGGTTCAGATTGTCCGTCGAGCCATCCAGCGCCAATAGCCCGGGTTCGCCTTCCCGGCTGCGGCGCACGCCGAGCTTCTGGTTGAACGGGACTTCCACGATGTCCATCAAACCGTCCTTTCGCCTCCGATCACCAGTATCCTATGCACGGCAAGTGTGCGCACTTCGGGTAGGTCAGTTCGCTGACGACCGTCGAGCTTCCGGTGGTCTGAAGGTTACGGCTTCCGCAGCACCACGGCCACTTCGTACAGGCTTGCGACGCTCCCGGCGTCGGTGCGTACGGACGAACGGATGATCGAGTTCCCGACTCGCTTGGCCCGCAGGCGGTGTATGGCCTCTCGTTCGAGACCCTCAAGTTCGCCGATCTGTGCCAGGAACTCATCCACAGGGATCTCCAACCCCTGAAGGATCGAGTTCCCGATGACGACGACGATACGGCCTCCCGGCTTCAAGAGGTGAGTAAACACGGCGCAGAGACGTGCCGTGTCATTGAAGTACTGCGCGGCATAGTTGGCCCAACCGGGTCCGCCATAGGGTCCCCGTTCGGAGTTGCGGGAGCGCAAGTCTTCCAGCAACGCTTCGAGGCCCGGCAGCGAAACATCAAGGGGGACCCGTTCCCGGTCCCTAACCGTCTGCCAGAACTTGCCAAAGCTGGCGTGCTCAATATCGCGCAGGCCGGCCGTGTCTGCAATGAAGTTCAGCCAGAAGAGGTGGGGGCGGGTATTGCGGACGTAGTGGTAATTGTTGAGGTAAGGAGGCGAGGTGATGGCCAGGTCAACCGTGTTAGGAGGCAGATACTGATCCGCGTGGAAAATGGAGTCCTGAATAACCCGCGTGGGCGGAGCAGGCAAGAGTTGCCCCACATCCCGCTGCACAACAGCGCAGTCGTCCGCCATTTCTCGCAGTTTGGCGACCATGATGCCGGCAACGTCAGCATCCTCGATCAATGGCTTGCCGGCGCCGGGACGGCTGGCGAGGCTTGGTTCGTAGGAGTAGTTACTGAACCGGATCATCACCGATCCGAATGAGACCAGGAAGAGGTCACGAATGGCAGCATCACCGATGCCCTGAAAGAAGCGGAGCGTCCAGAGCACCTGTCGCAGCACCGCCGGACTAAAAAACGGGATCCGACTTCGGAATCCGGGAGGTACCAGCGCCAGGTCCGGAGCTTGTCCCGACCCTGCCGCTTCCGCCATGAATTCCCGATAGGCAGCGCGCCACGTCGAAAACTCGGCCAGAGATACACTCCCGGCCGCGAGTTTCGAGCGAGCCGCAAGCGCAGCCCAGGGGTTGATCTCGAAACCGGCCGTGGAAAACCCGCGGTGGTGTGCGGCTACCAGAGTGGTGCCGACTCCTGCAAACGGGTCACACACTACTGCCTCGTTCGGGGTGGCTTCGGGAAGGTACTCTGTGAGGCAATCATCCACGAAACCGGCCGAGAAGCCCGCGATCCAGGGTACCCACCGATGCACCGGCTGCGCCCGATTCTCCGTAAATGCCGGATCCTTGAACGGGGTGCCGCGGGTAGATCCACTACCCGGCTCTGTTCTGGAGAATGAACTCGTTCCGTCTGGGAGCGGAACTCCACTCCCATCCAGAGGCAGCACGGTCTGACCGCTGATGTGGTTCATGTTGTTGGCTAACCTCACTTCCGGCTTAGGACCGGATGTTCGTAGTTTCAGGCGTGGGATGGATAAGACACTTGCCGGTCGCGAATGCCTGTTGGATGTCGGTCTCGATTTCTTGCGGAGTCTTCGCTAACAGTGGGAGACGAGATGCCCACCCACGTCCTGGGTGGAGCGTATCCCACGGAGATCGCTTCTGCTGTCGGCGACCACCCCCAGGATCGTGGTTGCCGAACCCGTCCACTACATGGTTCCAGACCGGCCGATACTGCCGAATCAGAAGTTGCTCCCCCAGAGAGATCCAGAGATCCTCGGTGACCAGATAACGGCAGCGAAAGTCTTCCACACGGAGATTCTCGGCCGACTGGATCGATTCCGCGTGTTCCTTGAGGCGGCGATAGAGAACAGGCTCGTTTGTGGGATCCTCAAGCCCTCCGCGGCGGCTGCCGCGAGAGATCGCCTTGCCAGCATAGATCGGCACTTCGCAACTGGCGTTGGATATGGGGCGATAGGCAACAAAATCTCCCAAATAGTAGATCGCGTAGATTCCGGCGCCGTTGAAGGGTTGTTTGGGTGGAAGTGCAGACACCTCTTTCGCCAGCATTGCGTTCGCAACGCTGCATGCGAGTTGCAGCCGATCGAGCGGATTGTATGGCTTGTCCGACATGCTTGACGTTCAAGAGGGAGACGGAGGAAGGGGAGCGACCCGGCGAGTCCCCTTTGTTGCGCGAACCCAGGGAGGAGGGACAACAGTACCTGTTTCCCTCCTCCGGCTGGAACCACAGGTCAGGCGTTCGGGCGGGGGCCCGGGGGGGCGACGGCCAGCGGCTTCTCGCTGAGGTAGACCCACACGTGGACGTGCGGCGAGCCGCGGAAGTACCAGGTCATCGCCGGGCCTTCCAGCTTCCATACGTCCCAGACGCCGTCACTGCCGATGTCTTCCGCCTTGTAGAACGACATGTGCAGGCTCTTCACGCCGCCGTTGGCCCGCAGGTAGCGGCGCGCTTCGGCCGTGTCCTTCGGGTTGTAGGGCGCCAGCAGGTCACCCAGGACCTTCTCGACCAGCCCTTGCTGGTCCCTTGTCATCTCCGCCACCCGGAGGCCGGCGCGCTGGTCTTCCGCACGGGCCACGAGTACCTGGGGCGCCTCCTGCGGCACCGGTCCCTCAATCAGTGCCCTGGTGCGCTGTGTGCCGTCGATAGCCTGGAAGACTTCGTTGGCGCGCAGTGCCTGGTGCCAGTAGACGTTGCCCGGGTGGTCCGGCTTCTCGTTGAAGCCCTGGGCGGCGTGTCCGTAGAAGATGGGACCGCCGAAGGCTACACCCGGTTCGCTGTCGCCGTCGAGGCGCAGTGTCAGGTGGCGGCCGGTCATCACCCACTCGAACTGCCCGGAGCCGGGCTGGCCGAAGAGGGCGATGTTGTACTTGTCGAAGCTGCCCGCGTCGTCCTTCATCTGTACCAGGCGCTTCTCAATCCACTCGGGGGAGTGGGCCTGGTTGAAGATCTCGCGGATCATTGCCTGCTGTTCCCCGGTGAAGAACTCACCGATGGTTTGCGGGACGATGTGCCAGTTGTTGGAGATCATCTGCCGCTTCGGATCTTCCCACCCGAAGCAGATCTTTGCTTTCTGATCGGCGCTCAGGGTCTCGTAGAGCTTTGCGATCAGGGTTTCGCGGGTTTCGGCGGCCAGCACCGGCCGCGCCGCGGCCACGGCCGGCACGAGGCCGGACACCGCCAGCGCTGCGGCGCCTGCGGACTTCAAGAAGCCGCGGCGGGATACGCCGTCGCAGTCCGGGCAGAGTACGGGTTTGGATTCAGACACGGATGGGTCCTCCTTCACGGGTCAGTGGGCTGCCCCCCGGCGAATTCGCCGGCAACAACCCGCACTTCCTGAGACGTTCAACGGCCGCTGCCGGGAAGCCTCCACCTGGCAGGGTCCAGGAATGGTGAACGGCGAATAGCACGCCGTACCTGATGAGCCACACCGGGCGCCATGTGAGAGTAACAAGTGGTCTCCACGAGGCGCCCGCTCCTCCGTACCCGAGCCACGCGCGTTAGCAAGTGGTCCCCGCAGGACGCACGATACACCGTACCCGAGCCACGCGCGTAAGCAAGTGGTCCCCACTGGGCGTCAGGGCGAACGCATCTAAATATGGAACCAAAGGCACTGGGAATCACGTATTGCAGGCAGCACCGCTTTTGGAGGGCCTCCATGACTGCCTGCGCGTTCACCGAACACTTCGCCCACCTCCCCGACCCCCGCATCCCCCGCA
>SXGS01745608.1_pt1 | contig 10365 bp, 9 predicted proteins | sample 3174681 | NCBI WGS metagenome assembly SXGS01 (sample SAMN11356861, study PRJNA531348) | freshwater metagenome | isolation source: freshwater sample F1-80 | place: China: Fuxian Lake, Yuxi | collected 2017-12-25
CGAAATGCTGGCGCGTCTGCTCTCCATCACCAATCACCGTAATACCCGCGCGCAGCTGATCATCCACCGCCAGTCGCATCGCATCGGACTTTGCCTGTGTCAGCGCTTCTCCTTGCAATTGCCAAGGTGCCCAGAGTTTTTCGGGCTCAGCCAGCCAGGCCGGTTTGGGCAGGCTGCCGGAAATAGCCGTTTTGATGCGCTTTGACATAAGGTCTCCCTAGATTGCGTCTTGTTATGCGCGGATTTGCGACGAGCACACTATTATGCCGCAGTCGCTCATCGGCAGGCTCTGCGGCTCGGGAGTGCTGGTGGTGTCAGCGCTTGCCGATGAAATCTTCCAGTCGCCGTACGCCAAGTGACAGACGTTCAATGGCACTCGCAAAACACCAGCGTATAGCGCCCTAGCCCTCGGGTCCGAACGCACTACCCGGTGCAAGACCTAGCCCCGCTTCGTTTACCAGACGCTTGCACAATGCGAGCGAATCGGTTTCATCTTCAATGCGGAAAAACAGATACATCGCACCTGCAGGGTGCGGAGCAACGATGCCCGCTTCGCGGAAAACAGGCCTTGAAAGCTGCTCATACAGATAATTGCGTGCTTCGGTATAACGGGCGATGGAATGGGCAACGATGTACTCACCGCGCTCGACGGCGATGATGCCTGCTTGTTGCACAAAGCCTGGCGCACATGAGGTGTTGTACTCGATCAGTTTGCCCAGATCGGGCATCAGCGAGGTGGGTACTTGCATCCAGCCCATTCGCCAACCTGTCATCAGCCAGGATTTTGAAAAGCTGTTGGTCGATACGACGCGTTAATTAGTGTCAGCAATATCGAGAAACGAGGGTGCACAGGTGCGCGCGCCGGCTGGCGCATCATAGACCAGTCGTTCATACACATCGTCTACCAACAACCAGATGCCGTGCTTGCGGCAGTGATCAAGAACGATTTGCTGCCGCGATCTTGGCATGGACCAGCCAGTGGGGTTGTTGGGCGAGTTGATCAGCAGTGCTTTTGTATCCGGTGTCAGCGCATCCAGCAGTTGATCAAGATCGAGTTCCCAGATTGGGTCGGCGCGACGTGTTGATAGCTGCAAGGGTACTGAAATAACCTCAGCGCCCAAAATCTTCGGTATCTCGATTAGGTTGGGCCACAGGGGTGTGACGATCACTACCCGGTAACCAGGATTGAGCAAGAGCTGCGCCACCAGCATCAGCGCAGAGACACCGGAAGAGGCGACTGCAATATGGTCCGCACTGACTGGCCGATGCAGCTCTGAGGCGTATCGAGCGAGTGCCTCGCGCAGTGCCGGTACACCGAGATTGTGTGTGTAAAACGTATCACCCGTATCCAGCGCGGTCTTGGCTGCTTCGCGAATGAGATCAGGCGTGACTTCATCGGGCTCGCCAAACCAGAACGGCAGCACATCCGACCGCCCCATGCCCGCATTAGCCACTTCGCGTATGCGCGATGCGACCAGCGATTGCACAGCGGGGCGGGAGAGGGTATCGTGTGTTTTCATGGCATCACATGCAAAGGGTTGGCGAGATCGAGCATGAATGCGGATCGAAGATAACCAGAAAAAATCAGAGCAACCAGAGCGGTGCTCAGCAAGAGCAGCACGGCCCGAGCCCAGCGTGAGCGCATCATGCCGCCGCTGCTTGTACACGCACGATCGCGTTTTCTCTGATTGGCAAGTTCACTAACCCGGCAAAAATACCTAGCGCAATCGTGATTATCCATACCGTGTTGTAGTTGCCGTCTATCGTGTACAGATAACCGCCGAGCCACACGCCGAGAAAGCTGCCGATCTGATGAGAGAAGAACACGAATCCCGACAGCATAGACAGATAATGCATACCAAAAATACTTGCAATGACGCCATTGGTCAGCGGTACTGTCGATAGCCACAGGAAGCCCATAGCCCCAGCGAAAAGATATACAGATACCGGTGACAGTGGCGCGAGCAGAAAGAGTGTGATGATTGCAGCTCGCGCACAATAAATGCCCGACAAAAGATAACGCTTTGGCAGTACATCCCCCAGTTTGCCAGCATAGAAAGACCCAAAAATATTGAAGAGTCCAATCAGCGCGAGTACCACCACAGCAACCCTGGGATCATCAATCCCGTTATCGCGCAGGTGCGCAGGCAGATGCATGCCGATGAAAACTACTTGAAAGCCACACACGAAATAGCCGCAGACCAGCAGCTGAAACGGTCGATAAGAAAAAGCTTCGCGCGTTGCTTCCAGAATGCTTTGCTGCTGGCCAGGTATCTGCGCCGGTGCTGCAGGTTCGCGCAAGAGCCAGGCCAGTGGGATCATGGTCAGAACAATGAGAGCGGCCAGCATCAGCAGCGCCTGCTGCCAACCGGTCGCCGCAATCATCTGCTGCTCGACCGGCACTATTAAAAACTGACCGAATGAACCAGCCGCACCGAGTATCCCAAAGGCCCACGAGCGTTTGGCTGGCGATGCCGTGCGTCCTACAATGCCCGACAAGGCGCCGAAAGCGGTACAGGACAGCGCGCCACCCATCAGGAGTCCGGAGCCGATCACAAAAAGGCCAGCCTGATCGATGAATGCCATCCAGAGCAGCCCGGCCATGTAAAACAGCGCGCCCACGATGATGACGCGTGCCGCGCCCAGTCGGTCGGCCGCCATTCCCGCCAGCGGACCGAACACCCCCCACATCAGATTCTGTAATGCCATCGCAAGCGAAAAGGTGTCGCGCGTCCAGCCATGCTGCAGCGACATCGGCTGCAGCCAGAAGCCAAAGCCGTGTCGAACGCCCATCTCCAGCGACACAATGATGCCGCTGGCAATCAACACGATAGAGAGTTTTGGCGCCGCGGAGGTCTTGAACATATCGGACAGCGAAGCGATAGCGGTGAAGTGTAACGCATGCAGCAAGCGCCTGATTCCCACACACCCTGCATGCATCAGCGCGCAAAGGCATACAGGATGTGTCCGCGTTTACTGACCCGTACCGGGGCGCGGCGCGGGTGCCGGAGTTGTACGTGGGGTGGGGCTAGTGGTGCCGGCTATGTCGGTGCCAGTACCGCCCATGCTCGATCCTGAAGGTGTACCGGAGGAAGATCCGCTGCCGGTCGAGCCGTCGCTGCCGGAATCGGAGAGCATTGTGCTTGTGCTGCCGCCTGAGGTCCCCGAGCTTTTCTCTTTCACTTCACCTGAACTGCCGCCGGTTGTTCCTGCACACGCACTCAACAGCACGGCGCAAGCCATGGGTATCATCCACTTGGTCATAAATTACTCCCGCAAAGATAAGAAGGCAGTACGTATAACGACGACGTACCAGACGACTGCATCGACATGCAATCAGTAGAAGCGGAATGGATCGTGAAAGTTCGGGATAGCGCGGGCAGCAATGAGTTCACGCAAGGCTACTCGCTTTGCTTGATACAGGTCAGATAACCCGATTGAGTGTTCAGGCCATTTTTTTTGTGCTGGATTTTTTGGCGACAGCTTTTTTCGCAGCCGCCTTTTTAGCAACGGCTTTTTTGGCGACCACTTTTTTGGCTGCGGCTTTCACCGGTGTTTTGGCAGCCACTTTTTTCACAGCATTTTTTGCCGTCGTCGATGTGGTCTCGTTCTCACCGTCTTCAGCGCCGGTCTCTTTCGCACCGGGCTTGCCTTTGCGCGGCTCGAATTCAAAACTTACCTTACCATCTGCGCCCTTGGCCAGATAGGCTTTGAAAGGTCGGCGCGTGCGTTGCGACACAAAGCCAGGCAGCAGGTCCGTGCGCCCTTCATTGAGTAACTTGACCATCTGTTCGGGCAGAATTTCCTGCTGCAAGATGATACGACCACTACGGAAGTCGCAAGCTTTGGGTTTGGCCAGTGCTTTTTCACAGAAATAAGCGAGGCCCACCTCATACACGCCGCTACCGCATTTCGGGCAAGCTCCCAATGATGTTTGCCCACTAAGATCGACTGGCTCGGTATTTTCGTCATCTGCGCCGCTCTGGCCAAAATCGAATTCCAATTTGTAGTTTTTGATTTCCTCGTCGTGTGATATCTTGAGTATCGCCGCAAAAGGCCGGCCCATCTTCGATCGGAAACCTTGCAGCGGGCCGACGGTGCGCTCGGTCAGCAGTTCTTCGACTTCGGCGACTTCGAACTGACGGCCCCCCGGTGTTTTGCTCATCGAGAATTCACACTTCGTACACGCAAAGCGACGATAGTTTTCTTTTACAACGCTGCCGCAGTTCGGGCAGGGTGTCTTGAGCGTTGCGTAGTCACCGGGGATGGTGTCGTTGTCATATTCTTTTGCGCGTTTGACGATGATTTGCGTCATTTGCGCAATTTCACGCATGAATTCTTCGCGACTGATGTTGCCACGTTCCATTTGCGCGAGCTTGAATTCCCATCCACCCGTGAGCTCTGGTGCGGTGAGCTCGGACACACCCAAGCCACGCAACAAGGTCATAAGCTGGAAGGCCTTGGCCGTAGGGATCAGTTCCCGCGCCTCGCGCACCAGATATTTTTCATTCAGCAGACCTTCGATGATGGCTGCACGAGTGGCCGGTGTGCCCAGACCTTTGCCTGCCATCGCATCGCGCAGATCTTCATCATCAACCAATTTGCCCGCTCCCTCCATCGCTGAGAGCAGCGTCGCTTCTGAATAGCGTGCAGATGGTTTGGTGACGAGGCTTTGTGTTTCGACTTTATCGGACTTTACCTTCTCGTCTTTGGCCACTGGCACCAGCATGCCAGTGGTCTCGCCTTCTTTCGCGTCTTTGCTAGGCTCGATCGCTTCCTTGCCGTACACCGTTAGCCAGCCAGGACTGGTGAGAATTTTCCCTTCGGTCTTGAACTGATGGCCGGAGACCTCCGTATGGCGGGTCGTGATTAGATATTCGGCAGCAGGGAAAAACACGGCCATGAATCGACGAACAACGAGATCATAGAGTTTTTGCTCAGGCCCAGAGAGATTTTTCGGTGCCTGTGTGGTTGGAATGATCGCGAAGTGATCACTGATTTTTGTGTTGTCGAAAATACGTTTGTTCGGCTTTACCCATTTGCTGTTGAGAATTTGCGCGGTAAACGGATAATAATTATTGCTTTCACTCAGGGTTTCCAGCGTCTGGGTTACCGTGGGCAGATAATCTTCGGGCAGGTGACGAGAATCGGTACGAGGATAGGTTTGTACCTTGTGCCGCTCGTACAGCGCCTGCGCCAGACCCAGCGTATTCTTGGCCGAAAAACCAAAGCGGGCATTGGCTTCACGCTGCAGGCTGGTCAGGCCAAACAGCGCCGGCGCCATGGATGTGCTGGGTCGTGACTCTTCGGTGACTACACCTGTCTTGCCTCGACATGCAGCGACGATGGACTCGGCAGCCGCCTTGCTCCACAAGCGTTCTGCGCGCTTTTCAGGATCGGTTTCATCTTTTTTAAACTTGGTGTCCAGCCAGCGTCCTTCATACATGCCAGCGGCACAAACGAATTCAGCGCGTACTTCCCAGTAATCCCTGGGAATAAAGCGTTTGATTTTTTCTTCGCGCTCAACAACGATGGAGAGTGTAGGTGTTTGCACACGACCCACAGTGGTCAGATAAAAACCGCCCTCCTTGGAATTGAAGGCCGTCATCGCGCGGGTCCCATTGATACCGATCAGCCAGTCGGCTTCGCTGCGGCAACGCGCGGCATCGGCAAGGGGCAGCATTTCGGTGTCATCGCGCAAATGCTGAAAGGCATCGCGGATAGCGCCCTGGGTCATCGATTGCAGCCACAAACGTTTGATGGGCTGCTTGGCTTTCGCGTATTGAACAATCAGCCGGAAAATCAGTTCGCCTTCGCGTCCCGCGTCACAGGCATTGATGATGGCACCGACATCTTTGCGCTTGAGCAGTTTGTTAAGCAGTTTCAGGCGTGATTCGGTTTTCTGTATGGGGTTGAGTGCGAAATACGGCGGAATCATCGGCAAATTGGCAAATGACCACTTGCCGCGTTTAACGTCATGCTCCTCGGGCGCAGCGATTTCCACGAGATGGCCGACGGAAGATGAAAGTACGTAATTGTCAGATTCGAAATACTCATCGTGCTTGGTGAAGCCCCCGAGGCTCTTCGCGATGTCATTCGCGACAGAGGGCTTCTCGGCGATGATGAGGGTTTTGGTCATGAATAGTCCGGTAGTCGGACATGTTTGCTTGGCAACTTTCTCTGCCAGTGCACATGCCTTGTGGGTCGGCACCTGATAATTGCCGGGAAATCGCTGATATTTTGGCAATTATTGGTTAAATGCGGCCAATGATAAGCGGGTTGTCCGGGAATTCGCAAGGAGGGTCTTGCGGCGGGTACGGCTGGAAAGAGGCCGGAATCAGTGGTAAATCGGTGGTCTGGCGTCTTCTTCGTCGATGAACAACTCGTCGAGGATCAGCCCGTCGGGTTCCTTGCCTTGGCTCCAGAGCACCATTAAAACGATGACTTTGAGTTTATCGAGCTGAACAGGTGATTCGTTGATCGCACAAGCACGCTCGATAACGATTTCACGCTGAATCGCATTGATAACTTCAGCGGACTCCAGAAATTCAATGAAACCGATGGCGAGCGTTCCCAACGCCTCGTACTCCTGCTCGGCGTAGACGCGAAAGCCAAACGAGAATGCCGTCTGACGCGCCTGCTGGCTGAACATCTCGTTGGTGGTTTCGGCGAGATCGGTCAACCAGCCAAGGGCACTGGAAATTTCTTCTTCTTCGAAACCTACAGCCGATAATTTTTTGGCGAGCGCCGCTGAGTCCGGGCAAGCATCTGGTCGGTAATAGGTTTCGTACAGATAAACAAGTACCTCGAACATCCTGATAATGTAGCCGTATAAGGCCACTGGCACAAGCGCAGCCCTCAAAAACTTTGTTTGATATTTATTCAGGAACCGGCGTTTTTTCTTTAAACAAGATTTTTTCTTTTAATTTCAGCAGCTTAGGGGATATTATTGGCGCCGAGACTTTTGTTTGAAAACAATTCAAAGACCCGAGGAAATAACCTGTCAAATTGGGAGTACTTAATAAAATTGTGTTTTACGAAGAGAGGGTGTGGTTGTCCGAGGGCGCAGTGAGGAAAATCAAGAAATTGATGCCAGGTTTACGGCGACAAATTTTACGGTTTTGTTTATTCAGCGCTTCCTCAAAAATTTCTTGAAGGTTCAACCAATACGCCGATACTGTCCGCCCGGCAGCAATTCCATTTGTCCATTTATCTCCAGCGTCAGCAATCCCGCCTGAACCTCTGCGACAGACCAATCAGACCGTTGTAAAAGTTGGTCAACGGACACTGGGTCACAACCAGCGACCTCAAGCAATTGTTGTAATGATGGATCGATTTGCACGGCGTCATTCGGTGTGGGTACAGGTAAATTACCGGGACTCCAGCGCAGTTCTTCCAGAATATCTTGAGCGGTCTCCACCAGCTTGGCACCCTGACGTATCAGTACATGGCAACCCTTCGACAGGGGAGAGTGAATCGAGCCAGGAATTGCAAATACCTCTCGACCTTGTTCCAATGCGCTGCGTGCCGTGATCAGCGAGCCGGATTGTGCAGCGGCTTCAACCACCAGCACACCCATCGCTAGACCACTAATGATGCGGTTACGTCGCGGGAAGTTCGACGCTATCGCGGGTGTGCCCAATGGATACTCGCTGAGCAGGCATCCTGCTTCGGCGATTTGATGAGCCAGTGCCCGATTGCGTGCCGGATAAACTAAATCCAGACCAGTGCCGGTAACCGCCACAGTGGAGCCGCCATCATGCTCAGTTCGCGTGTGGAGTAAAGCCCCCCGATGAGCGGCGGCATCAATTCCAAGGGCCAGGCCTGATATGACGGTCAGTCCTGCAGCACTGAGTACCTGAGCAAATCTTTCCGCATTTTGCATGCCTTGTTTCGTCGCATTGCGACTGCCCACAACGGCAACCGAAGGGCGTGTCAGAAGAGCGATATTACCTTTGGCATAAATAACGGGCGGCGGATCGGTGATATTAAGCAGTGATTTTGGGTAGTGATGGTCGGCGAGCGTAAGGACATGATTATCCGGATGATCCGCCCATGTCAGTGTGCGGCCTATTTTGGCTTGCAAGATTTCAGAAACGGGAGCGCAGAGCGCATGGGCTATTTTTTCTGGAACGTATTTTTGTAACGCAGAAAACCCTGCAACGAAAATGTCCGAAGGCAATCCAAAACGTGTCAGTAGTTCGCGTGCGGTTTGCGGACCGACACCTTCGGTATCCATCAACTTAATCCAAGACGACAGTTCTTCAGCGCATGTCATCGCACGTCCTCGTCGACGGACTCAACCGTATCCCCGATCGTGAAGGAATCTCTGGCACGCATTAGCAGAGCCAGCGCAGCCTCTTCGGCAACGTCAAAGACCAACAGGGTGGCAATGTCATCAGGCATGAATACATTCAGGGTAGGCTGGTTGGCTCTGCGGTGAATTCTAACGTGCTGTACTACGGCGACGACGCTGCCATTGTCCAGACCCTGGCGCAGCCCCCGATTGATGGCCACAACGTCATTTACGCTGGCCCATGTCGCACCTCTCAGCACGACGGCCACACGTCCCGAGAGAGCTGGCGTCGGATGAGGCAACCAGCGTTGCTGCTCGCGGTTTATCAACGGCACAAGCCGGTCCCCAAGCAGAATTTCGGCATCAGACGAGGCGACCTTGAATTGATGCATCCCATCGCTTCCCACTCTCAGCAGGTGAGCCGTGCCCACGCGCAGACTGGTTAGTGCCAGCGGCTTGCCCGTATCAGGATCGGCGATCGTTTGCAGGGGACGGATCACCTGGAACAGTGTTTGATCATTCAATGCGCCGGACACCAAGATAGCATCGCCCATTGCGGCCATTCGCCGGCCATCCGCGAGAGCCGCGACCTGCGGCGCCAGTACCAGCGCATCGGCTGGCACCGAAGTCGTCTTGTTCAGCCTTTGTCCAAGCTCGGATGCGATCAAAGGAAAGGGCGTGGCGCGCAGGCTTTCCGTGCGTACCGATGGCGAGCGATGGACCACGGACCCGGCGTCGCTTTGCCGCAAACTCAGTTGCTGTCGTTCACGATCAAAGTAGATCGTCTGACCTGGATAAATCCAGCGGAGATCCCGAATCTGTTCACGATTGCGTTCCCAGACGGTGCTCCAGCACCACGGATTTTCCAGAAAGGTCGCAGCGATTTGCCACAAGGTGTCGCCTTCTTTCACCCTGTGGGTATTAGGCGCGGTCGTTAAAAGCTCGCAACGCGCCTTGGCCACTGCCTGCGGAACCAGAACGAACAGAAACAACAGGACGGCTGTGCTACACTCTTTCATCATCTTTCACTCTTGTTTGTGACTATCGGAACAGGGCTGGCTATCACAAAATGCGCTGTGGATTTTGCACGAACATGAATGGCTGCTGTTTTGGAATCACTGATTTTTTCGTCTTTGTTGCGCAAAAGCTGTATGTCTCTACGAACAATCCTCCGTTACCCCGATAGCCGCTTGCACAAGATCGCCAAACCGGTGACGGTGCTTGATGATCGACTCAAACAATTGGTCGCCGACATGGCAGAAACCATGTACGAAGCGCCAGGAATAGGCTTGGCTGCAACGCAAATTGATGTGCAGGAGCAAGTTATCGTGCTCGATGTTTCCGAAACGCGTGATCAGTTACAGGTGCTCATCAATCCTGAAATCCTTTGGTCCAGCGAACAGCGCAGTGTGTACGACGAAGGCTGCTTGTCCGTGCCCGGCATTTTTGATGGTGTCGAGCGCCCATCGCAGGTACGCGTGCGGGCGCTAAATGTTGATGGTATCGCCAGCGAATTTGAAGCAGACGGTCTGCTAGCAGTCTGTGTTCAGCATGAAATGGATCACTTACGCGGCAAGGTGTTTGTGGAATATCTCTCCCCGCTCAAGCGCAATCGCATCAAGAGCAAACTGCAGAAAGAAGAGCGCGAGCTCAAAAAAGATCGTCAGCCAGTCCCGGTGCGTTAATCAATGAAAGTCATTTTCGCCGGCACGCCCGAGTTCGCGGCCGTCGCCCTTGTCGCTTTGCATCAGGCGGGTTTCGATTTGCCACTGGTGCTTACCCAGCCCGATCGGCCTGCCGGGCGAGGGATGCAGTTACAACCCTCTCCCGTCAAACAGCTCGCGCAACAATATGGCATTCCGGCGGCGCAGCCAGTCTCGTTGAAAACCGACGGTAAATATTCCGAAACCGCAGCCCAAGCACAGGCCTTGCTGCGCGATACGCCGCATGACGTAATGGTGGTGGCTGCGTATGGCCTCATTTTGCCTTCATCGGCGTAGCGGATACCGCGGCTTGGCTGCATTAACAATCATGCGTCATTACAGCCGCGCTGGCGCGGCGACGCCCCC
>SXGS01764220.1_pt1 | contig 10365 bp, 10 predicted proteins | sample 3174681 | NCBI WGS metagenome assembly SXGS01 (sample SAMN11356861, study PRJNA531348) | freshwater metagenome | isolation source: freshwater sample F1-80 | place: China: Fuxian Lake, Yuxi | collected 2017-12-25
CACCAGTGTTTCCACCATCTGGTCATAGGTGGGACCGTGCTGGCGGAGCACGTAGGCCGGATGGAATGCCGCCAGCGTCCAGGGAGCATAGGTGCTCGTGGTGAACCACTTCCCCCGTTCCGCCGTCATCCGGAATCCCTTGTGGATGATCGTGTTCGCTGCGGGCGCACCCAGACAAACTACCACGATCGGCCGGATGATCTCCAGTTGCTGCTCAAGCCAGGGCAGGCACGCACTCATCTCGTCCGTCGCAGGCGGGCGGTTCACCACCCGGCCATCGGTGAGCGTCGAGGCCCGGCACTTGACAGTGTTGCCGATGTAGACGTGGTGACGGGCCATCCCGGCGCGGCGCAGCACTTCGTCGAGCAACTTACCCGCGCGGCCGACGAACGGACGGCCCGTCGCATCTTCGTTTTCCCCCGGACCCTCGCCGATCAACACCAGCGGGGCCGCGGCATTCCCCTCGCCGAAGGCGACATGCGTCCGGGTGTCTGCCAGACCACAACGTGTGCAGGTGAGCGCCTGCCGACATACCTCGTCCAGGCGCACGGCCTTCTCTTCCGGCGAGAGTTCCGCCGCCGGAACGAAGGCAACTGCCGGAACCCGCGCCACCGATCCACCCGCCGGCGCGAGGGGGATCGCCGCGGAGGCCGAGCGAGGGGATTCGTCAAAAAGGGAGAACTGGCTCATCAGACCTCCGGGGGACCCAGTCGCTCCAGGGCGGCTGCAATCCGGTCGAAACTGCTGTGCAGGGCGTCCGGGAGCACCTTTGTCTCGCCGAGCACCGGCATGAAATTCGTGTCTCCGTTCCATCGGGGAACGACATGCATATGCAAATGGTCGGCAATTCCAGCGCCGGCTGTCTTCCCGAGATTCATTCCGATATTGAAACCCTCAGGATGGAACGCCTCGGTGAGCGCCCGCACGCAGTGGCGCGTCAACCGCATCATCTCCTCATGCTCCGCCGGGACCAGCCCGGGGAAGTCGGCCGTGTGCCGGTAAGGCGCCACCATCAAGTGTCCGTTGTTGTAGGGAAAGAGATTCATGATCACGAAGCAGCTCTCTCCCCGATAGAGGACGAGCCGCTCGCGGAGATCCGGCGCGTCGGGTGCGCTGCAAAAGACGCACCCCGGGTGCCGGCTGACCTCCACGTAGGCCATGCGCCATGGCGCCCACAGATGTTCCATCACATCCTCCAATCCGAATTCGAGCAGGACCCGGGGCCGGGTCCGGCGGACTTATAGGGGTAACGGCCGCGTCCCGCGGGCCGCTCACCCCCAATCCCTGTATGTCGCAGCTCGATCAACAACCCGTTGCCGCTTCCCCGTCCGCCCCACGCGGGTCCGGGAGGCCCGCTCCTGCGGGCGAGTCGGCGCTCGATCCGGGCGCCTATCGCGGGGGGGTGACCCTGCGTGCGGTGCTGATCGGCCTGTTCCTGATCCCGCTGAACACCTATTGGGTGATCTATGTAGAGGGCATTCGCCACTGGAATCATTGCACGGCGATGTCCCTCTTCTGGAACACCATCTTCTGTATCTTCCTGCTGGTGCTGGTGAACCTCGGGCTCAAGCGTTATTGCCCACACGCCCGCCTCTGGGGATACCACCGGGATCCACCGCTCGAAGCAAGCGAAGGTGACCGGCAGCGCCGCGCCCGCCCCCGGGGTCGCTGGGGCTGGAAAGAGGTCTCGCTGCCGTTCACCCAGGGCGAGTTCATCACCATCTACGTGATGATCACCATCGCTACCGCGCTGGCCGGCCACGACAGCCTGCAACTGGGCTATCCGATCATGTACATGCAGTTCAATTCCGAAACCCTGGCGAAGGGCCGGATTGACGCGCGTGAACTGTATCCTCCGCACCTCACCGTGCGCGACGAGACCATCATCAAGCCGCTCGAATGGGGAGGCGGCACCTTCTACCGCACCGAATACCTCCAGGCGTGGTTTGGACCCGTGCTCTGGTGGTGCCTGTTCATCACCGCCCTCGGGCTGGTGATGATCTGCATGAACGTCCTGATCCGCAAGCAGTGGACCGAAAACGAGAAGCTGAGCTATCCCATCGTCCAGTTGCCGCTGGCGATGACGCACGATGGGGGCACCCTTGAGTTCTTCCGCCATAAGCCGCTCTGGTTCGGATTCCTGCTCGGGGCGACGATTGATATTCTGAACGGGCTTCATCTCTACTACCCGATCGTGCCCGGCTTCGTCGTGCGCCACGACGCTCCCGAACTGAACCTGGGGAACCAGTTCACCACATTTCCCTGGACCGCCATCCCGAAGTCACTGGGCATGCCGCTCTACCCCTTCATGATTGCGGTCGGTTACTTTCTCCCACTGGACCTCAGTTTTTCCATCTGGTTCTTTTTTCTTCTGAAGCTGCTCAGCCTGGTGGTGAGCGCCGCGCTGGGCTACCAGCCCGGCCAGCCGCGAAACCCGCCCTTCCTCAACGAACAGTCCTGGGGCGCCTGGGGCGCGATCTTCCTGTACGTCATGTGGGTCGGGCGACCCCACTTCGCCCGGGTAGCCCGGACGGTGCTCGGGCTGCGGGGAGGCGAAGACGACAGCCGCGAACCCATGACCTATCGCGCCGCGGTGGCCGGTATCGTCGTCGGGTGCGCCTTCCTGTACTGGTTCTGCCTGATGGCGAAAATGACGCCGGGAGTGATTCTCGCGTTCTTCGCCATCTACTTCGTGCTCTCGATCGCCATCACCCGCGTGCGCGCTGAATTGGGCCCTCCTGCCCACGAGATGGCAGGAAACATGAACGCGGCCACGCTCCTGTACTGGATCTTCGGGACGAACGGCCTGGGCGCCCAGAACATGACGATGATGACCATGTTCTGGTGGTTCTCGGGCCGCGGCTACCGCACCCATCCGATGCCGTGCCAACTGGAGGCATTCAAGATGGGGGAGGCAGGGCGCATGGATATGCGCGGCCTGGGGTGGGCCATGCTGCTGGCCATGTTCTTCGGCGGCCTCGCCACCTATTGGGCCTGCCTCCACTGGGAGTACATTTACGGCGCCAACGGGATGACCAACCACAACCGGGGCATCTTCAGCCTGTTGAAGAGCCGCCTGGACAATCCCGCCGGGACCGACTACGTGAGCCTCCAGGCCCTGATCTTTGGAGGAATCCTTACGTTCGGCATGATTGTGGCTCGTCTGCGTGTGCCGTGGTGGCCGTTCCATCCCGCGGGCTATGCGCTCGCCATGAACTTCGGCATCGAGTACTTCTGGACGTGCCTGATGCTCTCCACGCTGCTGAAGTGGGCCGTACTGCGCTACGGGGGGCACCGCCTGAACCGGCAGATCATGCCGTTTATGTTCGGCCTCATCCTGGGCGAGTTCAACGTGGGCGCTTTCTGGAGCGTCATGAGTGTCCTCACCGGGGCCCGCACCTACGACTTCGCGCCTGGATAGCGCCATTCATGGACGCCGACACCCGCACACGGCGCGTCGCCCACCACGAGGCCGGTCACGTCGTTGCCCTCCTGGCATTGGGAGGGGACTTCGACTCCGTCTCCATCACCGGCGACCGCCGCTCTCTCGGCCATGTCCACAAGCCCCGGGTCACCCACAGTGCAGCACTGGACCGAAAAGCTCTACCGGCGGAGACGGACCACTCGGACGAATCCCCCCAGACAACTGACGAAACAGACTTGCCGACAGACGCCGAAGGGATAATCGCCGTTGCACTCCTAGCGGGAAGCCACGCCGAGCGCCACGCCTTCGGCGCCTGGGACCGCCGGGCTGCTGCCCACGATCGCCGAGAAGCCCGCCGCCTGCTGGAGCGACGCGGCGCGTCCGATCGCGCTCGCGCCCTCCCCTCGCTCGCTGCAGCACTGCCGGCAACAGAACCACCCCGCACGACACCGCCAAACGCCTCGACCGATCCGGAGGTGGAACAGGATCTACACCTGGAAGAACGAATCGCAGAACGCCTGATCCGCGACCGATGGGCCGTCGTGGAGCACATTACGCAGGCGCTCCTGGAACAGGGCTGCCTCTCGGGTGCTGAGTGCCGCCGTCTGGAAGCCCGAATCCTCAGAGCGATTGCACCGGCGGAGTGACCGGGGGCCGGAACCGATGGGGTTCGGGTCGTGAGTGCTTGCCTCCAGGCGGGCAAGTCGTCCCAGGTCTCCACCTCCGGCATCGGGTCAGCGCGGCGGAGCCTGGTTCTCGAAACCGCGTGTCGGACTCCACGCGGGGTGGCGGTCGCGTCCTCCTCGGCGAGCGCCCGAACCCGCACATCCAGTTCCGAGCCGATCCCCGGCACCCGAGAAACACATGCGCAGCTTCGCAGCGGGCCGCCGTGGGTACGCTGCACCAGTGCCCGAAGCGCCCCGAACTTTCCGAGCACGCAGGCCTCAGCGCAGGCCGCACCGGTGCTGGGCAATGATTTCCTGCCGGCGGTCCCTGCTGTCTCGGTCCGATTCCCCTGCGTACTCGATGGGGAATGCCCCTTGCCAATGCGGGTCCGGTGTACTGCGGAGTTGCGCTGCCGTATCATCAGTGCGGCTCCTGACTCCCGGGAGCCGAGCCGCGCGCGTGTCCAGCCACTGGACGAAACGCAGGGGCCCTGCTCCCTCAGGAAGCAACGACACGATGAAACCCTGCGGGGGGAGCCGGGCAGCGAAGCAACAGGCGTGATCGTAGATGCTCTGTGCCATGATGAGTTCTCGCGGGGAGTACGGGGGCGGTCTGGGTGGACCTCAATGCTAACCTTCCCGTTTCTGCCGTTTACATCGGGACCCACTCCCGATGTGTTCTTCGTATATCCCTGGGGCATCATATAGGGGAGAGTGCACAAGGGAAGGGGTCAGGGATGGTCGAAGCTCCGGAGACACTGGAAGGCTGGTACTGCCTGCACGACTTTCGCCGGGTGGATTGGGCGCGGTGGAAGGCCCTCCCGGAGAACGAGCGTGCCGCAGCAATTCAGGAAGCGGTAGAGTTCCTGACGCACACCGAGCAGCACACCGACGCCGCCGAGGGCTCCAGCGCCCTCTACAGCGTCCTGGGGCACAAGGCGGATCTGCTGTTCCTACACCTGCGTCCCACACCCGACGAGCTCAACGCTCTGGAAGGAGCATTCGCTCGCACCCGGCTGGCAGACTTCACCACTGCAGCCTACTCCTACGTTTCCGTCACCGAACTGGGGCTTTACGAGGCGCAAGCGCGCGGAGGGGCGACCGCCCCGGAGGAAATGCGCAACCTGCCCTTCGTGCAGGCCCGCCTCAAGCCGCAAATCCCGGCCCGCCGCTATGTCACATTCTACCCGATGAATAAGCGACGCGGTGAACACGAGAACTGGTACACGCTCCCCATGGACGAGCGACGCGCCATGATGCGGAGCCACGGGACCCTCGGACACAAGTACTTCGGCATCGTCCAGCAGATGATCACCGGATCGGTCGGCTTCGATGACTGGGAATGGGGAGTAACCCTTTTCTCCGAGGATCCGTTGCAATTCAAGAAACTCGTGTATGAGATGCGCTTCGACGAGGTGAGCGCGAAGTTCGCAGAGTTCGGCCCGTTCCTCCTCGGCGTGCGGGTCCAGCCGGACGAGCTGGATCGCCTGCTGCGCTAGACCGAGAACCTGAAGATCGAGAATGGGAAACGGAAGTGAGCGGCGAGGAATGGGGATGCAGGGACGGTGGCGGCCCGGCAGGCGTTCCGTCGCCATTTCCCGGAACCCGGTTCTCTTTGCTCCCGGCAGGCATTCACGATGTCCGATCTGCTGAAATCCGTAGACATCCGCACCCGGCTGGGGTGGATGATGGGAGGACTGGCCGTCCTGGCTGCGCTTGGGGCGGTCGGCGTCGGCCTGAACGGCTATTTGAACGCTCCACGTGCGACTGCCGGAAACCGTCCGGCAGCACTGGTGGTGACCGGAGCGGACGATCCTCTCGCTCCTAAAGTCTTTGACAAGACCGCTCAGGTCCGGGTGCATGTGGCGGGGGCCGTGCGGAAGCCGGGCGTCTATGCGCTGCCGGACTGGGCGCGCGTGGGAGATGCCATCAAGAAAGCTCGCGGCCCACTCCCCGCAGCCGACCTGGACGCCATCAATCTCGCCGACCGTATCCGGGACGGCGAGCAGATCCGGGTTCCCTACCAGGGCCGGACGGCAATCTCCACCGCTCATCCCCCGACCCCGGACCCGCCCAGTATTCCTCCCACCGTCGGGGGCCGCGGGGTGGGCCGCTACCCCTTCGCCGGCCCGCCCACTCAGGGGGCGCCGCCGGGCGGCGGCGGCGCAGAAGTAGACCTGAACACCGCGACCCTGGAACAGCTCGAGAGTCTCCCCAGCATCGGCGGCTCCCTCGCCGCCGCGATCATTGAGTATCGCACCCAACACGGCCGGTTTCTCCAGCCCGAGGACCTGCTCAACGTCCGCGGCATCGGGCAGCGCAAATTCGAGCAGATCCGCCCGCGGGTGGTGGTGCGTTAGGACCGACCCATCCCAGGAGACGGTGATGCTCACGGACATGCAGTGCAGCGGGTGCGGGCGCAAGCCCACCCTCTGGGAGTGGATCCGCGCGGAAATGTCCCAGAGCGGATATGAGGAGTGGCGCCACCCCGGGATCACGTTCACTCCGGCCGGGTGCCCATTCACGCCGAACAACCGGGACCAGTGCGAACGGCTTTTCGAAGACGTGTTTCAGCGGCCGCTGCCGTATGAGGCCTGCCATCTCTGCCCGGGGTGCCAGAATCGGGTGAACGCAGAACTTCCCGAGCTGCTGGCGCGTGACATTGCGAACGAAGGGGAACGACAACGGCAGCGCGAAGCACGCCGACGGGAGCAGCGCCAGGAGTACCTCGGAGTCCAGCGTCCCTGGGACTGATTCCCCCCGCGTGATAGAATCTCGAAGTTTTGGGGCGGGAGGCGCAAAGCCGGGGAGCAGCAGTTGCACGTCGAATTCTGGACCGGACCCCCGGTGGAGACGCACGCCTATTTGGTGGCCGATCGGGAAGCGGGCGAAGCCTGGGCGATTGATGCGCCGCTGTCCACCGCAGAGGCGCTCCTCACGCGAACCCGGGCTCTCGGCCTCCGCCTCACCCGCCTCATTCTGACCCACGGACACTTCGACCACTTCCTGGACGCAGCGCGTTACGACGCATCCGGGATCCCCATCGCCCTGCACTCCGCCGACATCCCCTTGCTCCGCTTCCCACAAACGATGATGTTTGGTGTGGACCTCCCGATGCCGCAGTTTTCCGTCCGGGAAGACCTGACCGAGGGCGGCCGCCTGGCCCTGGGACGCTTCCACTGGGACGTGTGGCATGTACCGGGCCACTCTCCCGGACACGTCGTGCTACACTGTCCCGAGCAAGCAGTGCTGCTCGGAGGGGATCTGCTGTTTCGCGGGGGATACGGCCGCGTAGACCTGCCGCACTCCGATCCGGCGGCGATGGCACAGAGCCTGCTTCGCCTACTCGATCTGCCCGACCGTACCGCTGTATTCCCCGGCCACGGCCCCCAACTGACGCTGGGTGAGGAACGCACCTGGCTGGAACCGCTCCTCTCCGATCCCCGCGGGGTTTCTCTCTGAAATCAGCTCATCCATGCCCAACCAAGAACAAGTGATTGTCTCGCGGCCCGCCCGCTACAAGAAACCCCAGGAAATTGAGAAGATTCGCCAGGCGGGCCGGATTGTGTCCCACGTCCTGGCCCTGCTCCGCGATAACACGCGCGCCGGCATCTCCACCCTCGAACTGGACGAGATTGCCCACCAGGAGATCACCAGGCAGGGAGGCACACCGTCGTTCCTCGGTCACCGCCACGGAAAACATGTCTACCATCACGCCCTCTGTGCTTCCGTGAATGACGAGGTGGTGCATGGCATTCCCCGCAGCGACCGCATCCTCAAAGAGGGCGATCTGGTCTCCCTGGACATCGGCGTCAAACACTCCGGCTTTCATGCTGACAGCGCGCTGACCGTGACGGTGGGACGTGTTTCGGAGGAGGCCGAGCGCCTCCTGGATGTGACTCGCGAGTCGCTCTGGCGCGGCATCCAGGCAGTACGACGGAATGGGCGCCTCCAGGATATCAGCCGGGCCGTGCAGCGCCATGTGGAGGCAAACGGGTTCACCGTGGTCCGGGTACTCACCGGCCACGGCATCGGACGGGAACTCTGGGAAGGTCCGGAAATCCTGAACTACGAGGACAGCAAACGTCCTAATCCAACCCTATCGCCCGGCCTGGTCCTGGCCATTGAACCCATGGTGAATGCGGGCGCCGAAGACGTACATTGCCTGCCCGACCACTGGACCATCGCCACGAAGGACGGCAGCCTCAGCGCCCATTTCGAGCACACCATCGCCATTACCCCGCGGGGTTACGAGATCCTGACCCTCGGCCCCCACGATCCGGGTCGGTAGCCGGTTCAAGCAGGCACTGTGTCGGATCAGTCCCACCCTTCCCCCCGCATCTACAAGGCCAACTGACCTTGCAGATGCGGGGGCGGTACCGGCGCAGTAGGGGTGGGAGAACTGCCCAGATGCCGGTAGGCCAGATGGGTGGCGCGGCGACCGGCGGGTGTGCGCGCCAGGAAGCCGATTTTCAGCAGATACGGCTCCACCACCTCTACCAGCGTCGTCTGCTCTTCGTTCAGCGTCGCCGCCAAGGCTTCGACGCCGACCGGGCCTCCTTGATAGGTGTCGGTAATCACGCGGAGGAGTTCCCGGTCCAGGCGATCAAGCCCCAGGGCATCTATCCCTTCCAGCTTCAAGGCCGCGTCGGCAGCCTGCGCGTGGAGGGTGCCGTCACCTTCCACCTCGGCGTAGTCGCGCACCCGACGCAGGAGGCGGTTAGCGATGCGCGGTGTCCCCCGCGCCCGGCGGGCGATTTCCTGCGCCCCGTCTTCGGTGAGCTTTGCCCCCAGGATGTTCGCCGAGCGCAGCACGATCGCCCGCAACTCTTCCGGACCATAGTAGTCCATGTGGTAGGTCAGCCCGAACCGACCGCGCAGGGGGGCGGAGAGCAATCCCGTCATCGTGGTCGCGCCGATGAGGGTGAAGTGCTTCAGGCGAAAGTTGAGCATCCTCGCATTCGCGCCCCGATCCAGCACAAAGTCCACCGTGAAGTCCTCCATCGCCGGATAGAGGTACTCCTCCACCGCGGCATCCAGACGGTGGATTTCGTCAATGAAGAAGACATCACCCTCTTTCAGGTTGGTGAGCAGGCCCATCAGGTCACCGGGACGCTTCAGAGCAGGACCGGACGTCACCTGGATGTCCTTGCCCATTTCGTGCCGCACGATGTGCGCAAGAGTGGTCTTGCCGAGGCCGGGGGGACCATGCAGCAATACGTGGTCGAGCGGCTCTTCCCGCTGCCGCGCAGCCTTCAGTGCGATGTGCAGAGGCCGCACCACCTCCGGTTGCCCGATGTACTCCGCCAGCGAACGCGGCCGGAGCGAGTTCATCTCCGGCTCTTCGCCCGGGAGCGGATCTCCCGTTACCACTCGTTCGCGCATGGCCTACCCCAGTTTCTCGCCCTTCCAGATCTCCTCCAGCAGCGCCTGAGCATCCTTCAACTCCGGCTGCCGGCGTCGGGCCGCTTCGATCATGCGCACCGCCTCCACCGGACGATGCCCCAGACTCACCAGCACCGCCTCGACATCCGCCACAAAGTCCGCCGGCGCCGCCGCGGGCACTTCATCAATCTCGGGTGCGGGCAACAACGCGAAATTGAGGGCCTTGCCTTTGAGCGTGGCGATGATCTGGTCGGCCTTCCGCCGCCCGATTCCCGGGAGGGCGCTCAGCGTACGCACGTCGCGTCGCTCAATCGCTCCCGCGTAATCACACACCGGAATGGTCATGGAGCGCGCAGCCGTCGTCGGGCCGATCTCTTTCACGTCAAGCAGCAAGCGGAAAAACTCTCGATCCTGCCGTTCGTGAAAGCCGATGAGCTGCGGACAGGGCTGTCGCTCCGCCACGTGGTAGTGGATCCAGAGGGCGGCTTCGCGCCCGATCACCTCCAGGTTGTCCACGTCCTTCAGCAACCGCGAACGGAGCGCCTTTGCCTCAATTCCGGGGAGCATCACGTGATAGCCCACGCCTCCCACGTCCAGAACCACGCAGTCCTCGTCCAGGTAGCGCACAGTACCGTGCAGGTAAGCGATCATGATGCTTCGATTTTAGCAAACTTCCGTTATCTTTTCCAGTAGTTCGTCGTGACCGGCAGCCAGGAGCGTGACGTGGCCCAGCTTTCGCCCCGGGGCGGGCTGCTTGTCATAGAGGTGAACATGGGCGCCGGGGACGCGGAGCAGGGCATCCAACGGCGGCGCCGTACCGATGAGATTCACCATCGCACAGACAGCCCGGGGCGCCGTGGAACCGAGGGGAAGGCCGGCTCTCGCGCGCAG
>SXGS01147214.1_pt1 | contig 10362 bp, 8 predicted proteins | sample 3174681 | NCBI WGS metagenome assembly SXGS01 (sample SAMN11356861, study PRJNA531348) | freshwater metagenome | isolation source: freshwater sample F1-80 | place: China: Fuxian Lake, Yuxi | collected 2017-12-25
GAGATCCTTACATCGATTTTCTTTGCTAGCGAGGTAACGTTGGGGAATTTAGGAAAACTGGTCATTGGTCAACTTATGTCAAAAAAGATGTGGGGTATAACAAGGCTGGAAGCTTATCCCACGTTCGTTGAACGGTATTGCGCCTAAACCAATTGCACGGTTTTCACTTGCGACGGAGATTGATTTGGCCAAGACAGGACTCTATTCTATATGCTGCGTTCGTAATCTTTGATTTTCGTTCCTATAAGCAAATGAGGAGCAAGAGGATGTTATTGGTAAGATCCAAGTTCAGCGGATTTACGTTGGTGGAACTGCTGGTAGTGATCGCGATCATTGGAGTGTTGGTGGGACTGTTGTTACCCGCTGTTCAATCCGCACGTGAAGCAGCTCGACGTATGCAGTGCTCTAATAACCTCAAGCAGATTGGACTTGCGCTTCACAACTATCACGACACTCACAAATCGTTTCCGCCACTTTACATTTCGAATTTCCCTGCCGTCTCAGATCGAGCGAACTGGATTACTATGTCGCTGCCTTTCATTGAGCAAGGAAATTTAAACTCGCGCTACGATGCAGACACGTCCACAGGTGGCGGGGCAGGTAACCAATTTCTGAACGCGGCCGATGTACCAACTTATCGCTGCCCATCGGCGCCACAAAATCCTCCTTCACCCTATCCCGGAATCGCAGGCTTTAGTTGGGCGCTAGGAAACTATGTGTGCAATAACGGCCTGGGTCCCTATCAGTCGGTGGCAGGCAGTGCGGATATCGCACGCGTGGCGAGAAAAGGTGTGTTCATGGTAAACAAGAAGTTGGGCATTGCCGAAATGACCGACGGCACCAGCAACACGTCGATGGTCTCCGAAGTCATCGCCAACGCGTCGACGGCAACCGTTTCCGACTGGCGCGGTAATCTGACGTATCCCGAAAATTGCATGTTTCATTGGAACGAGCCACCCAATACGCGAACACCGGATCGATTGCGCACTCCACTTTGCATCAGCACTCCGCGCGCACCTTGCACCGGAGCATTCACCGCGTTCAACAATCGCAACATCATCGTTTCGGCGCGCAGTCTGCATACCGGCGGCGTTCAAACGGTCTTCGGTGATGGTAGCGTACGATTTGTTGCACAAACAATCACGCTGGCCGCTTGGCAAGGCCTAGGATCACCTGACGGCGGAGAGGTTGTCAGCGAAGAGTTCTAACCAACGCCACAATCTCTGCGTAGAGGTAGTTGTTCTCAACCATGGGCGCTGCGAATTTGTCGTCAGACAGCGCAGCGCTGTTCTGTCTACTGTACTTCAAGACATGATCCAAATAGGAAATTCATAAGATGCTCCAATGCTTTCGGTGCATGTTGGCGTTTGTAGTCTGTGTTGGCGTTTTGGGCTGTGGTCAAGGCGGCTTTCGAATCCACGGCAAGATCACCGTCGACGGAGTTCCTTTGGAGCAGGGTGAGCTGAAATTCGTGCCAGTGGATTCCAGTGGCGGTGATCACGTTGGAACAGTTGTGCAAAAGGGAGAGTTTTCGGTCGACGATGTCGAGCGACTAAAGGAAGGTGAATATCAAGTTCAGATTCGCTCGTTTCGTAGTACTGGCAAGAAAATATGGGACGGGATGGGCGACGGCACCAAAAAGAACATGGTTGACGACATGAAGCAATTCATCCCAATCAAGTACAACGATGCTTCAGAATTGAAGGTCGCGCTAAAATCAGGTGATAACCAGTACAGTACCGACCTAAAAATTGCCAAGTAAGCTACTTGCCCCGCGCATCGGGCTTGTATTGGTAAGCACCAATCTGCCGCTCGCCTTAGGCTCTAGCTGCGTGTGGGTTCTTAGAATTCAGCGTTGAATTTCAAAATATCGTTTAATTATGCTGGTCTAGAGGCTTGCGGAATAGTTGACTTTCACAGGTAACTCTTGTTACTTTATTCTTGGTATTTTCTGCACAGAACTTGCAGCACATTTCAAAACGCGCGTTACCGGTGGTGGGCTAGGAGTCTAAAGTGCTCCTGGAAATTTCACTGTTTACTATTTTTGAGGTTTGTCGAATGAAGTATTCAAGCGGTAGTTACAAGGTCGGCGGAACCGGAGGGTTCATACTCCTGCTGGTTGCTTTTTGGACGTTAGGTCTTGCGGGATGCGGCTCCGGTGACGGGTTGAACCGCAAAGCACTTTCCGGAAAAGTCACCTCGGATGGTCGTCCAATTCCAAATGGTTCTATTTCGTTTGAGCCGTTGCAGGCAGGTGGAATATCCAGTGGAGGAACGATCACAAGCGGCGCATACAAAGTCGAGCAAAAGGATGGCTTGCCTCCAGGTAAGTACCGAGTGACGATGACTGGCGACGATGGTTCCAATTTCGCAGTATCGGCAGGTAAGATGCCGGGCGACGAAATCATGCCAGCTCGCAAGAGCTTTGTTCCCGAGGGTTGGAGTCAAGAAATTGAAGTTAAGGACAGTAGCAATACGTTTGATTTTCAAGTTTCCATGAAGAAGTAGCTTTTTGGCTGATCGCCAAATTTCCTGTTGTTCCTTTTTTGAGGAGTCGTTTATGACACGTCGAAGGTTTGGGTTTACGTTGGTCGAACTGTTGGTGGTCATCGCCATCATCGGTGTTTTGGTTGGCTTGCTGTTGCCTGCGGTGCAATCCGCACGCGAAGCCGCGCGGCGAATGCAGTGCTCCAATAACTTGAAGCAAATTGCACTGGCAACGCACAATTATTTGGACACGTACAAGAAGTTCCCTATCGGTAACTATCACGGTGTTCACGGATCGTGGTTGGTAGGATTGCTGCCATATGTCGAGCAGACCAACGCGTTCAATATCTACGTCTACTACGGTGCTGTTCAAGGTTTTCGAGCGGCTGCGCCCTTCAATGCCAGATACGGCGACGCACGCAACTTCCCTGTGACTCAAAAACAGTACCCTGTATACTCGTGTCCCAGCGACAGAGTTACCGCGAGCCCTTCGGTAATCAGTGGTTTAACTTTCCACAACTACGTCGCAAACTACGGAAACACGACACGTGGACGCTTGAGCCCATACGGTGTCACCAGCACCGGTCAGCCCAATCTCTGGGGTGGTGCTCCGTTCATTGAATTCATAGCGCCAACGACGCTGAGCTACGTAGCTACGACTCCCGCTTCATATTATAGCTGGATTCACACGAACATCAACTCACTTAAATTCAGTACCGCGCTGTCGGACGTTAGCGATGGGACGAGCAACACGGTAGCGTTCTCCGAGTGCTTGCAAGGACAAGGCGGCGACTTGAGCGGTTTCAATTGGTGGGGCGGTGGTTGCCACTTCGAAACGTTGTTACCGCCCAACACGGCGCAACCGGACGTTGTAGAACAAAGCTGTGCCACCGGCGCTGCCCGCATTCCATCGAATCCGCCATGCGTCGTGCGCGCTGCCGCAACGGGTAACGTTGTCACCGCGGGCGCTGAAACTCACGCCGCACGCAGTCGCCATATCGGTGGCGTTCAAGCAGCGTTGTGCGACGGATCTGTTCGCTTTGTATCGAATTCGATCGCCCTCGACACTTGGCGCTCCATGGGTTCGGCAGGCGGCGGAGAAGTATTCCAAGACGATCAATGATGGATCGCGTGGACCATTCCGCTTAATCTAAACCGAGGGTGGGTAGCTGTTAGTTACTCACCCTCGGTTTTTTTTCGACCAAGCGCTCAAGCGTTCAACCGGCCTGACGCAACGTTGTGCGCAGGCGGGGTCTCATCTTCAAGATTTCCGGTTGTTCGATCGGCTGGCCGTCAGCCGTCGCGGTCTCCGGAGCAAGGTGCAATTGCATTTGTGGGAAGGGTATCTCTAGACCTGCGATCTCAAGTTGCCGCTTGATCTGGGCGGTGAGTTTTTCTTTGACATCGACATAGTCTTTCGTCGCCGCCCAAAAGCGAATCGTCCAATCCACAGAACTCGCTCCCAGGTTCGTTAGTAGAATCTCGTAACCTCGGTTCTCGCCAGGAATCAGGAATTCTGACAGCGAGTCCGCTGCGTTGGTTAGTGCTTGACGAGTTTCGTCTAAGCCGCAGTGGTATGCCACACCGACAGGGACATCGACTCGCCGATGAGCGTGAAACGTAACGTTCTCAATAGTCGATCCGGATATCGAACTGTTGGGAACGATCAGTCGGCGGTTGTCCGGAGTATCTAAAGTTGTCGTGAATAAATCGATCTCATTGACGCGGCCGGTCACTCCCGCTGCGATGACCATATCGCCGACTTTGAACGGCCTGAAGACCATTAACAGAATTCCAGCAGCAAAGTTGCTGAGCGTGCCCTGGAAGGCTAGCCCAACTGCGAAGCCTGCCGCAGTAAAGACTGCGGCTGGTCCAGCCACTCCGATCCCAACGAAACTGAGGATGCTCATGCCGACACAGATCATGATCGTATAGAACGTCAGACGCCCCAGGAACTTGCCTAACGTCTCGTCAACGCGGTGGCAAATACCAGCCGACACCCAGCGCGCGACTAACTTTGCCGCGAAATAAGTCACGATGATTATGAGCAATGCTATCGCGGTGTGCTCCATGCGCTTGCCAACCAGAGAATTTGCAGCGCCGACGTCTCCGCCCAGCATGGATGAAACCGCTTCACCAAGTCGACCGATCGTTTGACTGACGGCCTCTGGCAAGTTTGCTGAATTTGAACTCTCTGGCATCGCAAACTCCTTTTTGAAAGCATCGCATGAACCGCTATCAATTCACAGTCGTCCAAGTAGTGAATCGTTCCATCACATTACATTTGAAAGCTGTTTTAACGAAATATCACTTTCCAGTGGAATTCCGGCCACCCAAAAGGTTTACGTGCCATTGTTCAGCCGCTTTCCCAGGGCGACGCTCTGCGGCTTAATCGCGCGGCGGTCTGCCTTGGGCTGATTTGTGCATGGCCTTTCAGGCCGATGCGCATTCAGCATTCCACTAATCCCATCACCAATACAATGCGTGAGATTCAATAACTGCAAATTCATAGTCGAATTCGTAGTCATGTTCACTTGCGTTTCTTTAGTTTGGTCAGCAGTCTCAAGCGCTGCTTTAGGTTCATGGCTGGCGACTGTGTCTGAGAGAGTTGGGGATCAACGCGAACTTGACGCTCAGCAGTAGCTGAGTCAGTCCGCTTACCGGTTGCCTTTGAATGGCTAATCGCAATGTAGTTGGCCATGCCTTTTGGAGTCGTCATATCGAATCCGGCTTGTTTGCCAGCTTTCACGAGGTCTCTTGCGGATCTGAGTTCTTTCGTGTTGCTCATGATCTGCAGAAAATGATGACGCAAACTTTCTATTTCCCGAGCCACGCTCGCGGCATTGTCAATGTCGTGCACGCGATCACAGAATCTCCAAAACGCGACCAGTTCGTCGATGATGTCGTCAGCATACTTGGCATCCAGGTCGATTTGCTTTGGAAGGAAATGCAGCAGACAACACTGTGCGTCAGAGTCCGTAATGGTTTCAGCGGTGGAGTAAAAAAAATTGAGCGCAAGCCTCAAGAATTGGCTAACAACGCCGGGATAGCCATCTGTGGGACACAGCGTGCGAGCCTCGTCTGAACGCTTGAATGCGCGACATGCCGAATTCAAATAGGGTTCGACTGCGTCCTTTTGAATTTCACGAACCATAATCAGAATGTCTGACGAAAACGCTCCTATTCCTACATTGCGCCGAAGATCCTCTTGGGAATTGACGGGCTTGGTGGGCATCGGCAGTCCCAGTCCCTTGACTCGCAGTTCCGAGCGAACGAATTCCCAATTGCCTGCCATTCCACAATCGATCCGATTTTCCGAGAATGCTCGTTCGATCTCTGGTGCAGCCTCAGCCAATCGCCAACGCAACGCCATGCATAACAGTTGGGAATTTACTCTGATATCGAGCCTGTGCGGATCTTTCAGCCCACGAACGACGTAGGAGGCCAGCTCATCCTGAAGCGTTAGATGAGCGTTCCCAATGATTCGAATCCCTTCGATAACGGCGCATCTCGTCGTTGGGCAGTCTGGACCTTCGATGGCGAATTCCATTAATGGCAGAGCGGCTTCAGGCCCGAAACTCGCAACGACAGAGTCGCAAGCCACAACTGTTTCATCCTCTTGATCCGTATTTTCTAACCAACAAAAGAACCTCAAAATGCTCGGGATGCTGGCGACTCGGTTTCCGTACGCGAGCAGTTCGGATGCTTTTAGTCCTCCGTAGGACGGATTGAGGTCATTAAAGATGACGTCGTATTCATGATCGCTGAGGCACTCCGATTGCGCAGCGGCGTACAGCACAACTTCCAGCGCTGCAAAATCGTGGTCATTCAAGCTCGACACGTTTTCGCGTTTCATTTCCGCTGATTGGTTTGAGGCTGACTCGATAATGGCGACGCCACGAGTGGCAGATGCGAGATCAATATTCGACTTACACATTGTGACTCCTTTCGACCAACAAATCGGTAGAGTGAAGGACTTGGGCGCGGTTAGTGAATAACCAGCCTGGGAAAGTTGTGGATAAATACGACTCACTTTTGATCGTATCCCTTGCGGTTTTCGCGGGGAGTGCGTTTGGGAGGTGTGATGCCTCGCGCTTTCATCTCGTCGTGCAGCGCGGAGAGTGTCTCCACAGACGGCTTGAAATTTCCTGGTCGATGTCCTTCAGCGATCAAAATGGGAGTCCAGCCGTGCTTGTTCTTCGTATTCCAGACTTGGATATCCGCTCCATGTGCGGCGAGCAAGCGAACGACTTTCGGGAGACTCTTGTAGGCGGCGCCATGCATTGCCGTCTCGCCATTATCGTCGGTGTGATTCACGTTACCGCCGAGCGAAATTAGCAGCTTGACCGCCTCGATGGCCTCGTCTTCGGTTCCTGCTTCTTCGCCTGGAGCCAAAGTTCCAATGCCAGCCGCGGCCAACAGTGGTGTGCAATGGTCGGCGTTGGGAATCGCCGGATCAGCTCCCAATTGCAGCAGCAACTTCAACAGCGGCATATCACCGGTCTTGGCGGCGAACATCAGCGCCGTCGCGCCTCGGTGATTTAACTTGCCTCGCCCAGAACTCCCTTGCTTGAGACGCAGATTGACATCCGCACCAAGCTGAACCAGCTTGCGCGCGAACTGTAGACTGTCGAGCCGACCGGAACCAATTGGTGCTGGATCACCATCGGCGCTATCACCGCGATTGGGCTTGCGAACCCATGTCAGGGTATGCAAAGCCGTAAAACCGCTCCTCTGATCGTTCGGATCCGCTCCTGCTTCCAACAGTTTTACTGCTAAGTCAAAGTGGCCATTTTCGACTGCCAGCAATAATGGGCTAATGCCTTTGCGCGGCGATTTCGCTCCGTCGCGGCGCGGTGTCATCACAGAATTTACATCCACGCCGCGAGATAATAGGCACTCTGTGGCCTCAAGCTCACCCTCGCGCACGGCAAACATTAGGGGCGTAAATCCCGAATCCAAAGCGTTCTGAAAATCGGCGCCTGCATCCAGTAGCAGCTTCAGCACGTTGACATTTCCCTCAGCCGCCGCCCACATCGTGGCCGTTTGGCCTTTGCGTTCTTGGTGATTAACCTTTGCGCCACGATCGAGCAACAATTCTACTGCAGCAGGCTGCCCAGTTCTGGCGGCAGTTAGTAGAACGCTTTCGCCGCCGGGTAACTCGGCATTCGCATCGGCTCCAGCATCCAAGAGCATTTTGACGATTGTTGCATTGCCATTGCAGCACGCCAACGAGAGGGCCATGACGCCGTAACGATTGGTCGCTGAGGCATCTGCGCCGGCTTTGATTAATATTTCAACCGTTTGGGCATGGTCCGCGTAAGTCGCCCACAGCAAGGGTGTCATACCGTCCACTTGTTTCTCGTTGGCGTCGCTACCGTCCGTCAGCAGTTTCTTGACTGCCATCCATTGATTCAACTCGCACGCGTCGGCGAGCAGAGTCGGTTGCGGCGATTTCTCGCGTGGCACTTTCTCGTCACCGCTTGCTCCAGAGCCGAACGGTGAAATCACTAACACCAACACCAGACCGAGCATGGCTAGGTTTTTCACATCGTTGCGCAATTTGCAAAGAATCGTCATGTCAACTGGCCATGTTATTGTAGAACCTTGAAACAGACTTTATTGAACACGATTGATTTTCGCAGATTGACAGTGCGATTTCGAGTAGCAACATCAACGGAATCTCATTCACCAACAGAAGAGTGGTTTTGGCAGACTCAGGCCGGAGGCCGATATGTTCAACGATTCGTTGTGTAACTGATGGGACAGCGGATCAATGGAAGCTGAAGATTCAAGTAAATGGTGCCGAACAAACACTCCGTGCCCCCTCGCAAGTCCTTCGTTTATGTTTGGCAGTTTTTCTGCGAAGAGAGCATTTTCTAATAAACTGCCACAAGTACAAGTGATCGACCAATGCCAGAGAATCAATTCGACGTTATCGTAATTGGCACGGGGCCGGGTGGCGAAGGTGCCGCCATGCAAGCCGCTAAAGGTGGAAAAACTGTCGCGGTTGTCGAACGCTACAAACGCATCGGCGGAGGTTGTACGCATTGGGGAACCATACCCAGCAAATCGCTGCGATTCTCAATTCACTCGGTCACAGAAGCGTTGAACAATCCGGCACTCAAGGAAATGGGAATTCGAGTGAGTCCCACCTTGGATCAATTGCGAGCTGGCAGTCGCTCGGTCATTTCCAAGCAGGAGACCATGCGACAAACGTTTTACGAGCGCAATGAAGTTCCGGTTTTCAAGGGTCACGCAAGATTTGTCGATCCTCATACTATTGAGATCGATGATGGAACTCAGTTGCAAGCCGAGTCTATCGTCATCGCTACCGGCTCGCGTCCTTATCGGCCAGCAAATGTTGACTTTTCACATTCGAGAATCTACGACAGCGACACCATCCTCGACATGCGGTTGCGACCGCAATCGATGACGATCTACGGCGCCGGAGTGATTGGATGTGAATATGCATCGATGTTTCGAAATCTTGGCATCAAGATCAACTTAGTCAATACACGTGAAAAATTGTTGGAATTTCTTGATGACGAAATTATCGATGCGCTATCCTACCACATGCGCGATCAAGGCATTCTCATTCGACACAACGAGTCATTTCAGCAAGTCGAAGCCTGCGACGACGGCGTAGTCCTGTATCTCAATTCTGGCAAACAGTTAAAAACGGATATTATCCTGTGGGCTAACGGTCGCAACGGTAACACCGAGAATATGGACTTGGAAAAGATCGGAGTGACTCCCAGTCCTCGCGGATCGTTAACGGTCAACGAGTCTTTCCAGACCGAATGTCCTAACGTCTATGCGGTTGGGGATGTCATCGGTTACCCGGCGCTGGCAAGTGCCGCGTACATGCAAGGTCGAGCGGCGGCGCAACACTTTACTGGCTGTGCTGCGTATGGCTGCATGCGACTGGACGATGTACCCACAGGCATTTATACCAGCCCCGAGATCAGTTCGATTGGGAAAACGGAACGCGAGTTGACAGCCGCTAAGATTCCTTACGAAGTTGGCCAGTCCCAATTCAAAAGTCTCGCGCGCGCCCAGATCAGTGGTCGCACAGTTGGCATGTTAAAGCTGCTGTTTCACCGCGATACTCTGGAAATTCTGGGAGTTCATTGCTTTGGCCCGAACGCTTCAGAGATCATTCATATCGGCCAAGCGGTCATGAAGCAGCCCAGCCCGTACAATACGCTCGACTATTTCATGAACACGACCTTCAATTATCCCACGATGGCAGAAGGCTATCGCGTCGCAGCATTGAATGGTTACAACCGACTCTTCTGATCAGTTTCGATGCTAGCGTAAGAGATCGCGGAACAGTTGGAAAGCCGGGCTGACGAAACTGATCACTACGCGAGCGGTACTGTTGGAAATTGGCAATGCTCTGTCTCGGCAAAGGTATCGAGAGGCCGCTGTTCAGTTATTAGAAGTGCTCGAACAAGATCCGCAAGTTGAGTGCGTGCCGCTTTCGGACGAACTTTACCACCAGGCACTCGCGTTGTTTCGCAGTCGGCCGGACAAAGATTGGGGCTTGAGCGACTGTGCTTCGTTCGTTGTCATGACCCAGCGAGGTCTCAGTGAAGCCTTGACCACTGACGAGCATTTCGAACAAGCCGGGTTCCGGGCGTTGCTCCGCAAGAAAAACAGGGCGTCCAACTGAGTCCAACGATTGCTGGACTAGTTGATTAGTTGCTTCAGTAAGGCGAGCGGCAGATTGGAATTTACCAATACAAGCCCGAAGCGCAAGCGAGTGCCGAAACCACGCACCAGTCAATCCAGGCTCTCACTCGCTTGCGCTTCGGGCTTGTATTGGTAAATTCCCATCTGCCGCTCGCTTTAGGGTTGATTCGGGACGGA
>SXGS01403381.1_pt1 | contig 10361 bp, 7 predicted proteins | sample 3174681 | NCBI WGS metagenome assembly SXGS01 (sample SAMN11356861, study PRJNA531348) | freshwater metagenome | isolation source: freshwater sample F1-80 | place: China: Fuxian Lake, Yuxi | collected 2017-12-25
CTCCATGTGACGCCGTCATCCGTGCTGCGCATCGAGAAGCACCGCGCGTAGTTGACGCAGTAGAGGAACTCGATGGCGCCGGTGTCACGGTCCACGATGGCGACGGGATTGTTAACCGTCTGTTCCTTCTCGCCGCTCTCCTTCTTGCGCGGGTTGCCTTCGATGCGTTCCGCTTTGTGCGCGATGTGCTGCGAGGGCTGCCATGTCTTCCCGCCATCGGTCGAACGTCGCAAATGGATTTCAATTTCGCCCCAGTCGGAACTGCTGTTGCGGCGCGCCTCGCTATAAGCGAGCACCGTGCCCTTGGGCGTCACGACCAGGCCGGGAATGCGGTAGCGGGCAACACCGTTCAAGCCGGGCGGGAAGACATCCACCGCCGTGGGCGGGGCGGCTGTGGAGAGCCCTGCCAAAAGCAGGCACAGGTTGAAAAAGAGAGCGCGTAGAAACGGCGGTCGCGTGCCTGAGTGGATGGCTGAGACGCTTGTTCCGTGTGTCATGGCTGTCGGGGTGGGTTTCATGTGTTGGTGTGGGTCGACTACCGGGAGAATAAAGGTGGAGTTTCCGCGTGCTGCTGGTCCAAGGCTCTCAAGCCAAGTGCCAGTGAGCCGAGCAGGCCTGAGTGGATGCCAAGCGATGGCGATACGATGAACCTATGAATGCCCGGACCCAGTTGGGAAACTGGCAGATAACCATTGAGATGATGGATGAGCCGAGTCCGAATGAGCGGCAGGAGTTCCGGCTGCATGACACCGCCACCCAGAATGATACGCTGGGGCGCGAGTGTGAGTGTGAGATTCATGAGGGCCAGCGCCATCACATCAGCGATCTCCTCCCGCACGAAATCGTTTCGCAGCAAGTTATGGGCAGGCGCGCCCCATCGTTTCGCGAGGGCCGAGCCGCTCACGTAACCCTCCACGCAACTCCGGTGAAAGGGGCACTGACACTCAGGATGGAGCGCGCGGCTGCTCAACGGCGGTGATACGTGGAGGTGTCCGATCTCCGGGTGCAGAACGCCATGCACGAGTTTCCCATTCACCAGAATCCCGCCCCCGACACCCGTGCCGACTGTGATGTAGATGAGCGGATCGAACACCGGCCCGGCTCCCCAGAGGTGCTCCGCGAGCACGGCGGCATTCACGTCGGTATCAAATCCGACCGGGACAGCGAAGCGTGACCGGAAGAACCCGACCACATCGGTCTGCTGCCAGCCGGGTTTTGGTGTGGAGGTAATGCAGCCGTAGGTCTTGCTCTGCGGTTGCAAGTCCACCGGGCCAAAGCTGCCGATGCCCATCGCTGCCACCGGGCCATGCACGGCCTCCATTTCGTGAAGCCAATGAGCGATGCTCGCGAGCGTCTGATCCGGTGTTGTGGTCTCAATGCGACGCACAGCCAGCATTTCATGGTCGCGGTTGCCGACACCGCAGACGACTTTCGTGCCGCCCATTTCGATGGCTGCGATGAGTTGGGATGGGGGCTTCATCGGTTGTGGCAGTGGCAGCACGTTATGCGGACCGGTGTGAGTCTGCGCCCAGTTCCGGCCTTGGCCGGATGCACAGCAGGAAAACGATGGAGACCACGGGGATGAGCGCAAACAACCCCAGCGTCACATTCAAAGGAACAGCCCGGTCGCGCAGATAACCAAATCCCCAATCCGCCATTCCTCCGCAGGTCATGCTGACCAGGTTCATGACGCCGTAACCGGTCGCCCGCAGTTCGGGACGGACGATCTGCGTCAGAATCGGCATGTTGTTGGCGTCAAAAAATCCCCAACCAAAACCGAACAACGCCAGAAACGCGGCGGCGACCACCAATGAGCCTGCGTTTCCCACGCCGAAGAGGGCGGGGATGATCAGACTAATGCCGATGGCACTGACGTGAATCCGCCCCCGGTTTCCGCGCCTCATCCGCCGGTCCGCCAGCCAGCCTCCGACCAGGGCGCCACCGATCGCCGCGAGCTGCCAGTAGAGCGAAGCGGTGACACCGGCGGTCCCCTGGCCAATGGCAAACTGATCTTTGAGAATGGCCGGCATCCAGTCACGCACGACCCACGCCGCCATCGCGGGCAGCGTGAACACCAGCAGCAACAAAATGAACGAAGGGTTGCGCAGCAGCTCCTTTGTGGCCGGGAACGCCGAGATTTTGGGGGCCGCCTCCGACGCAGGGGCCTGCGGCGCGTCTCGCAACCACTGGATCAGCGGCAGCGTGTAGATCACCCCGATGATCCCGCAGACATCGAAAGCCCAGCGCCAGCCGAGATGGGGCGCCTCCGCCACATGACCCGCAAACCCGCCAATGATGACGCCGCAGTAGATGGCTATCTGATGAACCCCCACAGCGCGCGACCGCGTCCCACCCCGGTGATAGTCGGCGATGAGCGCCAGAGCCGCCGGAATGTAAAACGCCTCGCTGACCCCCATGAGTGAGCGCGTCCAGAGCAGTGCCTCATAGCTGTGAACTTGGCCGGTGATCCAGGTGATCGCCGACCATGCAAAGAGGCTGCCGCAAATGGTGAGGCGTCGGCTGAAGCGATCCGCGATGTATCCACCGATGGGACTGCAAAAGGCATACACCCATTTGAACTGTCCGAGCATCCGCCCCCAGTTCGCATCGGTGCCGATGTCGGAGATGTCGCCCATCACGGAGAACTTCATGACGGCGAGTAACTGCCGGTCCATGTAGTTGAGCAACGCGACAGGGAAGAGCAGGGCCACGACCAACCAGGCGGTGCGCGTGAGAGATCGGGGTTCATCGGTCATGGCACAGGTGGTGGTCGTGGGTGTGTGGTTGGTCGCCAGCTTGCCCCTTCATGGCTTCACCCATTCAAAAAAGCCCATCTGCTCCAGCTCCGAGCGCAGGGCCTGGGTTTGAGCGGCATCGAGACCCGCGCAAGGCAGTCGCGGCGGCCCCACATCCACTCCGAGCATCTTCATCACCGCCTTCGCCGCGCCCATGTAACCGCGGGCGGCCAGCTTCTGAATAACACGAACGGAGCGCAGTTGTTCCTCGCGAGCTGCGACGAAGTCACCCCGATGAAAAGCCGCGATCACACGATGGTAGATCGGCGCGGCGAAATTGAAGGAACTGCCCACCGCCCCTTCGGCACCCAGGGCGAGCGCAGCGAGCAGCATCTCATCAAAACCGAAAGGAATGTCGAACCTGCCATCGCCAGCAGCCCGGCAGAGCTGATACTCCACGAGATTGCGGCTGGTAAATTTAATGCCCGCCAGATTCGGAATGTGCTCCGCTGCTTCGGATAGAAACTCGGAAGGAGACAACTTCAGGCCCGTCATCGTCGGAATCTCATAGTAATAGAAAGGCAGTTCCGGTGCTGCCGTGGCGATCTGAGCCATGCTATCGACCAGCGTGCGGACAGTGCCGGGCTTGAAATACGAAGGTGCCAGCGCACTCACTCCCACAGCACCAAGCTCCTGCGCCTGCGCGGCGAGCACACACGAATCGGCAAGGCAGTTCGATCCCACATGCACGATCACTTTCAGAGCTGAACCCTGCGTCACCTCAAACCACCGCAGCGCCAGCACCCGCCGCTCCTCCACCGTGAGCGAGGTGCACTCCCCCGTCGTGCCGCCGATGAAGGCATGTCCCACCCCCATGCTTAGCAGATGTGTGGCCTGCTTTTCGATGATGTCGAGATGGAGAGAGCCATCCGGGTGAAACGGCGTGTGCGTGGCGGCCACGAGGCCCTGGATACGATGTGTGCTCATGTGATGCGCCATACATAACGCGTGACTGGCTGGATCACTGCGTCCAAACTAGCTGTTCTTTTCTGAAACAGGTTAGCATTCCTTTTCACGCCAGCACGTCCTTGATCACATGCCCATGCACGTTGGTGAGGCGGCGTTCCAGGCCGTTGTGGTAGAAAGTGAGCCGCTCATGATCGAGACCCATGAGGTGGAGGATCGTGGCGTTGAAATCATAGACGGAGGTTTCATTCAGCGCGGCTTTGAAGCCGAACTCGTCGCTCTCCCCGTAGCTGAAGCCTTTTTTGACTCCAGCTCCGGCGAGGAAACAGGTAAAGGCACCAGGGTTGTGATCGCGGCCCATGAACTGGGTGCCGATCAGGGCGATGCGAAGAGGACGTTTCACAGAAGGGGTTTTCATGGCTCGGCAGTGCTGATGCGCAGCACTTGGTAATGCGAGAAGGGTGGGATGCGGAGGGTGAGGGTGCCTTCGCTGATGGAGACGTGGTCAGCCTCGAGCCGTTGGCGCAGCGTGTTGTTTGGGGCGGTCTCGTCGTAGCGGATGGATTCGATGGTGAGCTTGTCGGTGCTTTTTAGCTTCGGCACTTGCAGGGTGACGGTGAAGTTGGTGCGTGTGACGGGGGTGATTTGATCTGTGACTAGATCGTGGTGGTAGTTCACGAGGTCGATGGTGAGGTCGCCGGGGCTCGTTTGGCTCCGGTTGGCGTAAATGCCGACATGCTCAGGTGCATTGGCGACGGCGAGCACTGGACGATGATTGCTGGATCGAGTGAGAACTTCGTGAAGCGGCGCGGAGCTTTTCGCGTCCTCATGGTAGGCGAGGCCGGGTTTGGTCTTGATGAGGGTGATCTGGCTGGGGAAGCGTTTGGCGAGCGGAGTGATGATGTCTTCGGCGCGCGGTAGGAGCAGCGCTTTCGGTCCAGTGAAGGTGCCGGTCTCGCCGGTGATGAGGAGTTTTCCGCCCTGCTTCAGGTAGGCTTCGAGCACGGTGAGGTGGTCGGCGGTGATCACGAGGACCGAGGGCAGGATGACGAGTTTGAAGCGAGCGAGATCCTTTAGCGTGACATCATCAAAGGGGACGACATCCCACTGTGGGAAGTCACGGGCGGAGGCGAGGTATTGCGCCCAGCCGAGAAACTCGGAGGCGTGGCGCTTCGTCACTTCTTGGTTCCAGGCCCACGGTGGTTGCGCGGCGATCTGGCTCCATGAGCTGGACGCGAGGCCGATATCGGCGAGGTATTCGCGATTGGAGACGACGGGCGCGATTTGATTGATGAAGCTGTGCAGATTGCCTGCGGAATGGATCGAGCCGGGCGAGTAACCGCCATCGAAGGTCAGCGAAAAGGCGGGGATGCCGCGGTTCGCAATGAGGTCGAAGTAGATGACTTTGTGCAGCGTCTCGCCATGGCGCTTCGTGAATCCCGCGCCGTCCCAGCCGCTGTATTGCGGCTCCACATACGGGTCCACGATGGCATGGCCTGTGACCCCGATCTTGGACGCCATGCGCGGGCCGATGCCCAGCCGTGCCTGCGGATAATAACCGAGCGGCTTCACGAATGCGGTGAAGGTCTTGAACACGGGCCACTCGAAGTTCGCCATGTCCACGCAATCGCGCTGGAGGAAGAGAGCGCTCAGCATGGGGATGACGTTGGCGACCATGGGCACATCGCGACCCAGCTCACGCGCTGCTTGTTTGTTCAGCCGATAGACCACCTTCATGCTGGCCAGCTTTTCTTCCACGGCGGCGATCTGGAAGGCTCGCCACACTTTGTTCGAAAGCCATCTGGAATCGGCGGCAGCGCGCCAGAGCGGTTGGTCGCCTTCGCCTTTGTATTCGGAACGCCAGGGCGGATTGAGCAGATATTCGAGAACGTCGAAGGCCTCGACCTTGGACTTCTCAAAGCCGAACTCGCGGCAGTCTTCATCGCTGAAACGCCGCTTCACGAACTCGCGAAACGCGGCGACGTGAATGTCCGCTTTGGCATTCATCGCAGTGGGCGAGCGCAAGTCCCAGTCGTCGTAGTGGACCACGTCTGCCTTCAAGACTTCCATGGCACGGCGCCCCTTGGCGGCCTGGTAACGGGCAAACTGGGCGTCGTAGAGCATTGGGACTTCTGACTGCATCCACCACTGGCCGTCCGAGCGCTGCGTGGTTATGTCTCTGAGACCAAGCGCCTCGGCCATGTCGTCCGGGATGGCGGCATACTTCTCGAAACCCTCGCCGCTCTCGCTCCCTTCGCCCCGCTTTCCGATGAGCGCCGATGCCGAACGCGTGCGCCAGAAGTCTGCTTCATTCGTGATGAGGCCGCCACTGAGCGGATGGGTGAAAGCTGGCAGGCCGAGGTCCTTCGCGGTTGGGAGTCTTTTACCGAGGCTCGTTTTTAGCTCGGGCGATTGCATGAACTCCCAGTCGCTGAACCACACGGTGCGACCTCCAGGCTTGATGAGGCTCTCGATGTAGCGGCGGCGTTGTGGAACGCTAAGTTCAGCAAGCTCAGTCAACGTGAATAGCACCCGTCCGTCAGCGGAGACGCGGGCGAGGACCTTTTTGGCACTGTTGCCTTCGATGTAAACGACGCGCTTCGTTTCAGGATGATCCGCAAAGGCCTGCTCATGCCCGCGCATCCACGACGTGTCGCGCGCGAGGTCGGCTTGCCACGGCCCATGGTAGCCGACTGCGCCCAAACTGGCGGCGGTGGTGTGCAACGTGTCGAGATGAGGCGAGACAAAGTTCCCATGGCCGTCGAACGACATCGAGAACATCTGGTGCCACCACAAGCTGCCCTCCGTGTTCGCCTTTGCCAACGACGGCACATCCGCGCCGCGCACGCTTCCAACGAGCGGCAGCAAGCAGAGTGCAAGTGTGAGGCTAACAAGGCGCTTCATGCAGGCATGGGACGCCGACTACTTGCTCGGGCTCGGTGTGCCTTCCACCTGAGACTTCACTGCCTGCAAGCTTTCGGGGAGCTGTGCGCCAGCGTTTGGGCTTTCGTCTTCGATGATGAAATGCGACACACCCTTCGCTTTCGCGGCGGCAATCGCCGCCGGAATATCCACGCGCCCAGCCGCCAGACGCACCATCAATGGACGTGCAGACTTGGGATTGGCCACGTCCGGCTTCGCATCGCGAGCCAAGTCCTTGAGATGCAGCGAGCAGATGCGCTGGCCATGCTTCTCGATGACATCCGCCGCTTTTACCCCACCCCACGCCACCCAAAAGACATCGAGCTGAAAGCTCACCACGCCCGGTTCGGTGGCAGCGATGAGCACATCGTAGAACGTCTCGTCCGGAGCCGCTGGCGAATCCGTCACCATGAAATCGCCCGCATGATTGTGATAGGCAAATCGCAGTCCAGCCGCCTTCAAGGCAGCGCCGTAGCGATTGAAGTTCGCCGCCACCTTCAGCACCTGCGCACGGTCCAGCGGCGCCTTGTGCGGCAAGATGGGACACACCACCTGCACCGCCCCGAGCGCCTTCGCATCCGCAATGACCTGTTCCATGTTTTTCTCCAAGGTCTCCGGCCGCACATGATGACTGGTGCAGGTCATGCCGCGCGCATCGAGCAACGCCCGCAGTTCCGCCGCAGGCAACTTCGTGAAGACGCTGGTCTCGAGGTCCGTGAAGCCTTGCGCTTTCAATCGATCCAGCGTGCCCGGTGTATCGCGGTCGAAGTCTTCCTGAAGGCTATACATTTGCAGCCCCAGTCCGAAGGCATGGGACGAGAGCGTGAGAAACGAGGTGAGGAGGAGGGTGTGGATGAATTTCATGGTAGGAAAGGCCGATTCGTTGGATTGGGGGCTTTAACGGCGTCGTGATGGACTGTCCGGATCAGGTGCGTTGAGATCAGGCAGTTTTCTTCTGAAACCATTCAGAGTAGGTTCAAATTCCGATTTGCCTGCCAGATTGGTCCACTCGTGCGGATCGCCGTCATGATCGTAGAGTTCTTCGGAGCCGTCATGATAGTGAATATACCGCCATCGGCTGTCACGAATCGCGAAACTCACATCCTGGGCGCCCTTGCCGGTTGGGGTGACGGTCAAGGCATAACCTGGATGAGTGCGGGTTTTCTTGGCGTCCCAAAATGATGCAAGGGAATAACCGTCCAATTTCGCAGGTGGCGGCGCGATGCCGGTCAGATCCATAATGGTGGGATAGATGTCCACGAGGCTCACTGCCTCCCGGCAGATGCGCGTCTCACCTGTCGGAGTCCTGATGATCAGCGGCACCCGCGTGGTTTCCTCCCAAAGCCCTCCTTTGTGCCAGCGCTGCTTCTCCCCAAGATACCAGCCATTCTCAGAGGTGAGAATGACGTAGGTGTTGTTCTTTGAAGGACTGGCATCCAAGGCATCAATCAACTTGCCGACCATGGTATCAACGAAGAGCACCTCAGCCAGGTATGCTTGCAAAGCTTCTTCCCAAAGTCCCTTTTTGAGAATGGTGTCATGGTGCCCATCCCTCAGCCATCCCGCTTTGGCTATTGCCGGAACGTCATCCAGATCGTTTTCCAGAACATCGGGCCGACGGATTTTGGCGAGCGGAAATTCCTCAAAGTATTTCTTTCCACAATACCAAGGAAGGTGAGTTCCTACCAGGCCGACGCTCAGGAAGAAGGGCCCATTCAACTGGGGAAGAACCCTGGTCGCCCACTCAACGGTCTGTCCATCGGGATGCAGTGAGTCGTCAATGTCGAACCCCTTCCAATCCCAATCCCAGATGCCGAGGCCGGTAAAGTTCTGGACCGGATTGCACCAAAACTTCGGAGCCTGCACACCCTGTCGGGGGAAGCGAAGGGACCAGGCACCCGGATCGTCATACCCGGCGCGTCCGTTCGGGCCACCCTCCATCTGGGTCGGGCCGCCATGATTGGCGTGAAACACCTTCCCGCCAGCGGCGGTGATGTAGCCGTTCTGGCGTAGCCATGAAGGCAGGCTTGGGTGGAGATCACGGCACGGCAACTTCCGCCAATCCGTGTCGTTGCCCAAAACGGATGTGCGGTGCGGATGCACCCCCAGTAACATGCTCGTCCGTGAAGGATTGCAGACAGGCGCGGAAGCATGGGCATTGCTAAACAGAACGCCCTGCCTGGCCAACTGGTCAATCCTGGGGGATTTCGCCTGAGGATGGCCTCCCAAGCAGCCCAAATAGTCATTGAGGTCATCGACGATTATCAAGATCACGTTTGGCTTCTGCGACACCTCTGCGGATGCCCTGACTGGGTCGTTTAGGAGAATGCAGAACAGCAGAATAGGCAGGAATGATTTCATGGTTGGATGAAAGTGAGGCTTCACGCGATGAGACCTTTGATGACGCTGCCGCCGAATTGGCTGAGCTGCTTGAAGCGGCCGGCGTGGTAGAAGGTGAGTTTGTTGTCGTCGAGGCCGAGGAGGCGCAGGAGGGTGACGTGGAAGTCGCGGACGTGGGCTTTGCCTTCGACGGCGGTCATGCCAAGGTCGTCGGTGGCACCGATGGTGTGACCGGCGTTGCTGCCGCCACCAGCAAGCCAGAGGGTCATGGCGTTGGCGTTGTGGTCACGACCGTAGGCGGTGCCGCCGCGCACGCCGTTGTCGGGGGTGCGGCCAAACTCGCCGCACCAAACAATGAGGGTGCTCTCCAGAAGGCCGCGCTGTTTGAGGTCGGTGATGAGTGCGGCGATGGGCTGGTCCACGCCGCGCACGAGGTTGCCGTGGGCGCGCTCGATGTAGTCGTGGCTGTCCCAGGAGCCGTTGTAGAGCTGCACGAAGCGCACGCCTTTCTCGACGAGCTTGCGGGCGAGGAGGCACTTGCGGCCAAAGGAATCGGTGGCGTCGTTGCCGATGCCGTAGAGTGCCTTGGTCTTCGCGTCTTCTTTGGAAAGGTCGAGCGTCTCCGGCACCTGCATCTGCATGCGGAAAGCGAGTTCGTAGTTGTCCATGCGCGCGGCGAGTTCGTCGTGGCCCGGATGCTGCGCGGCGTGCGTGGTGTTGAGCTTGGCGATGAGGTCGAGGTTCTTGCGCTGACGTGCTTCGCTGACACCGGGCGGCGGCGTAAGATCGAGAATCGGTGAGCCTTTCGCGCGCAGCGGTGTGCCTTGGAAACTCGCGGGCAGGTAGCCGTTGCTCCAGTTCGCGGCACCTCCTTGCGGATAACTGACTTCAGGCAGCACGATGAAACCGGGCAGGTCTTGGTTCAGCGTGCCAAGGCCGTAGTTCACCCATGCGCCGATGCCTGGATCACCGCCGAAACGGTTCCCGCAGTTCATCTGATACATCGCGGTGGGGTGGTTCACGCTGTCCACGGTGCAGCCGCGATAGAAGCAGAGGTCATCGGCCGCCTTCGCGAGGTGCGTCCAGTTGTCCGCCATGTCCGCGCCGCTTTGTCCGGCTTTGATGAACTTGAAGGGGCTCTGCACGTAGTAGCGTTTGCCGCCCTGCATCGCGGAGGCCTGCTTGTCCTCGCGGACGAACTCCTTGAGGTGCAGTTTCGTCAGCGCGGGCTTGGGGTCGAAGGTGTCGATGTGCGAGGGGCCGCCCTCCATCATGAGGAAGATGACGTTCTTCGCCTTCGCGGGGAAGTGGCCCGGCTTCGGGGCGAGCGCATTCTTTTTCGTCTCCGCCGCGAGCAAGGAGGTGAATGCGACGCTGCCGAGCGAGGCTCCCAGCGAA
>SXGS01508890.1_pt1 | contig 10361 bp, 10 predicted proteins | sample 3174681 | NCBI WGS metagenome assembly SXGS01 (sample SAMN11356861, study PRJNA531348) | freshwater metagenome | isolation source: freshwater sample F1-80 | place: China: Fuxian Lake, Yuxi | collected 2017-12-25
GTCGCGAGGATCGGGTGACGGTGAATGGGCGCCATATCTTTGCCGAGATCGGCGCGAAGCCGGTGCGCGGCAGTCCCAACTACCGTTTCATCCTGCGCACGCGAGCGGTGCGCGCGCTGCTCGCCGAATACCGGCCGGACGTGATCGAATCGCTGTGTCCCTGGGTGCTGCCATGGACGGCGATCAACCATCGCAAAGCGTTTCCGCGAACCGCGCTGATTGCGGGATATCGCACCGATTTTCCCAACGCCCATGTCTACCGCGTCGGCCGTGAAAAGTTCGGCGAAGCCGTCGGGCGGGCGCTGCGCTGGCTGATCTATGGTTATGCGGAGATCACGTACCGCGAGTTCGACTGGGTCTATACGCTCGGCCAGGACGCGCGCGAGCGGCTGGCGGAGCGCGGGATTACGCGGACCGACATCCTGCCGCTGGGGGTCGATACGGCGATGTTCTCGCCCGACAAGCGCGATCCCGGTTATCGGTCCGAACTGGGGCTGGCGGGGAATGGTCCGTTGCTCGTTTATGCGGGGCGGATCGACAATGAAAAGCGCGCCGACCGGCTGATCGAGATGTTTCGCCATCTCCCCGTCGAACTGCACGCGGCGATGGCGATGATCGGCGACGGCAAGCTGCGCGAACCGCTGATGGCGCAAGCCGCGGGGCTGAACATCGCCTTTCCGGGGTTCGAGCGGAATCGCGCGTGCCTGGCGCGGTCGCTTGCTTCCTCCGACATTTATGTGTCGGCAATGGCCGACGAGACGTTCGGGATTTCGGTGCTGGAGGCGCAGGCGTGCGGATTGCCCGTGGTGGGCGTGGCGGGCGGGGCAATGCCCGATCGCGTGCCGAGCGGGTTGGGACGGCTGGGTCCGGTCGATGACGTTGCGGCAATGGCGCACAATGTCGCCGCGATCTGGGATGATGGAGCCTCCGCGGTCGGTGCGCGTGCGCGGGCGGTGGTCGTGGAAAACTATAGCTGGGACCGGACGTTCCGCCGGCTGTTCGACGAAATCTATCCCAAGGCTCTGGGGCATGCCGCGGCGCGTAACGCGCGCGACTCGGATGCAGGGAGTATTCGAGAACTGACAGCGATGACCGGGTAGGCGGGCCGATGCGAGAGCCGGAGAAAGGCATCGGCCCACCTGGAAGCTTCGAGATGTTCGAGCTGCCCGACCATAAGCAGGGCATGTGCCAATCGGGCTAAACCCACGCAAATCGTACGATGTTCTGGTTAATGCCCTGCAGCGTTGCGAATCGAGTGTAAACTCTGCCGACACCCGGAAAAGTCGTCACGGCAAATGATCGTTCAGCCAGCGCTCAGCCCCTTGACTACAGACGTAATCAATGTGATTACATACGTAGTCGTAAGAGGGTGGATATGAGCGAACGGATCAGCGACGCCGAACATGCGGTGATGGAGGTGCTCTGGGACGAGTCGCCCTTGTCCGCGCAGGATGTGTCGGAGCGCGTTGCCCCCGACCGGGCGTGGAGCGCCAACACGGTCAAGACCTTGCTTGGGCGATTGCTCGCCAAGAATATCATCGCGCATGAGGAAGATGGGCGGCGCTATCTGTACCGTCCGCTCGTCCAGCGCGACGATTATGTCGATGGCGAATCCAGACGGCTGATGGATCGGCTGTTTGGTGGTAAATTGTCGCCGCTGGTCGCGCACCTTGCCGAGCGCGACGCGCTGAGTTCGCAGGAAATCGAAGAGATTGAGGCTCTCCTGAGGGAGTTGAAGCAATGATCGCCTGGTCAATCGAAACGCTCGTCGCGACCACCCTGCTGATGCTGTTGGTGCTCGCCATCCGCAATCCCGTCCGCCGCGCGTTCGGGCCGAATGTCGCCTATGCGCTGTGGCTGCTGCCGGTCGTACGCATGGTCCTGCCGCCGCTGCCCGAGACGGTGCGCGACCACGGTATCGCGCCGTTGTCGGATGCCGGCCAGCAGATGATCCATTATGTCGTCGAACCGCTGAGCATCGCCCCCGCGATCGAGGCGCAAGGATCGGTGATCCCCTGGGCGGCGATCCTGCTGACTAGCTGGGCGATCGGAGCGATCGGCTTCATCGCCTATCACTGGGTGTCGCACAGCCGGTTCTGCGCACGCATCCGGGGGCGCGCACGATCGACCGACTGGATGGCCGATGGCCGGGTGGAAGTGATCGAAAGCGACGTCGCGCACGGCCCGCTGGCATTCGGTATCTTTCGCAAGACCGTCGCGTTTCCGCGCGATTTCGCAGAGCGTTACGACGACACCGAACGCGATCTAGCGCTGGCGCACGAGCTGGGCCACCACGCGCGCGGCGACCTGATCGCCAATTGGGTCGCGCTGGTGGTGCTGGGGCTGCACTGGTTCAACCCGGTCGCCTGGAAGGCATTCCGCGCATTCCGCGCCGACCAGGAAATGGCGTGCGACGCGCTGGTGCTGGCAGGCCGCGAGCCTTCGCTGCGCCACGCCTACGGCCTTGCCATCGTCAAATCAGCGCATGGCGGCGCGGTGTCGGCGGCGTGCCATCTGCACACGATCAACGATTTGAAGGGGAGGCTGAAGATGTTGCTCGACAACCATAAACGATCGAAGGGCCGCGTATTGGGCGGGACGGCCGCGACCGCCGCGATCGGGCTTGCCGCGCTGGGCCTGACCGCATCGGGCACGCATGCCGCGGAGACGGTGCGCACCACGGTCGAGGACAGGATCGGCGTGAAGCTTGCGGATGTGACGCTGCCGTCGCTGGCGCCGCTGGTCGAGCAGGCGGCGCCCGCCGTGCCCGCGCCGGTCGAAGCGCCCATGCCCGAAGAACCGCGCGCAGCAGAAGCGCCCGACGCACCGAGCGAACCGCGCCTGCTGATCGAAAGGGACGGCACCCGCATCTATCGCGCAGAGCGTGACGGACGAAAAATCGTCATCCAGAGCCGGGATAGCATGGACCCTGCCGAACTCGAACGCATGCTTGAGCGGGCCGAACGATCGCGCATCGACGGCGAAAAGCTGGCCGCCGACATTCAGAAACAGATGCGCTTCGTTGAGGGCAACTGCGGTCCCGGCGAAGGCACGATCCACCTTGGAAAGCCCGAAGCCGGGGACGGCAGGCGCGTGACCATCATCTGCAAGGACCGTATCGAGAAAATGGTTGCCGATGCGTCCGAACGCGGTGCGCGCGCCAGGGTGCTGGCGATGTCGTCGGCGCGGATGGGCACCGACATGGCGCGGATGAGCCTGCGCCATGCCCGCAAGGCGATCGAAATCGACCGCAACCTGTCCGCCGAACAGCGCGCCCAGGCATTGGCCGGGGTCGATCAGGCGATGGCCGAGTTGGAAGCGCAAAAGGACGACTGATCCCTCGGGGAGGGAGAGGGGCTTCGCCTGCGTGTTTGCCCTATTTCGCGCATGAAGCCCTTCGACGGGGCCGGTTCTTCCTTCGTGGGGCCGGTCCCGTTTTTTTGGGGATGGTCTTGCTCCCCTCACTCCCCGCCGTTCGTCCCGAGTAGCCTTCGAGCTTGTCGAGAAGGCGTATCGAGGGAGGGGCAGCCTGTCTCGATACGGGGTCTCGACTAGCTCGGACCCTACTCGACACCAACGGTTTGGGGGGTGGATAGACGCTGATGCCAAAGCTGGAAGTACTCCATTACCCTTGCCTCGCAACCTTGCACCCGCCATCTGCAAAGCATGACCGACGCACCGACAGGCATTTGCGAGCAAGTGGAACTGCTCGTCACTCGGGTGCTGGCGGGCAATCCGTCGCCCTATACCTTTACCGGCACCCAGACCTATCTGGTGGGCACGACCGATGTCGCGGTGATCGATCCGGGTCCGGACTTGCCCGAGCATCTCGATATGCTGCTCGCCGCGATTGCGGGTCGCCCGGTGCGTGCGATCCTGTGCACGCATACGCATCGCGACCATAGCCCGCTCGCCAAGCCGCTGGCGAAGGCGACGGGCGCGCCGATCATTGGCTGTGCGGCGCTGGCGCTGGAGGATGCGGGGCCGCGTGCGGATGCGGCGTTCGACCGCGACTATGCGCCCGACCGGGTAATGGCTGATGGCGATCGGATCGCAGGCGACGGCTGGACGATCGAGGCGGTGGCGACGCCGGGTCACACCTCCAATCACCTGTGCTTCGCGCTGGTCGAAAGCGGCGCGCTGTTCACCGGCGACCATGTGATGGGCTGGTCGACCAGCGTGGTGTCGCCCCCCGATGGCGACATGACCGATTATATGGCGAGCCTGGCGAAGCTCCAGACGCGTGAGGACCGCATCTATTATCCCGCGCATGGTCCCGCGGTGGAAAGACCGCAACGACTGGTGCGCGGGATGCTGGGGCACAGAAAGCAGCGCGAGGGGCAGATTTTGCGGCTGCTGACGCGCGAAGCCCACGCGATCCCGACGATGGTCGATGAAATGTATGTCGGCCTCGACCCCCGTCTCTACGGCGCGGCGGAGCGATCGGTGCTGGCGCATCTGATCGATCTGGAACGCCGAGGGCTGGCGCGGGTTGATGGGGATAGATGGTTCAAGGTTTGACGTCCCAACCCCGCTGGCTCGTTCCCGCGCTCGCCGCTCTGCTCGCGGTGGCGGTCGCCGTCGCGGGTTACTTCGCGTGGGAGCATTACCGCGAACGCTATGCGGTTACCGAGACGGAGGCCGGCGACACGGTGACCCAGATCATCGCTGCGCGCCTGTCGGCGACCAGTTCGCTTCGCGTCGCGCAGTTGAACGGCACGGTGCAATCGACGGCGGAAGATGTCCGCGGCTTCGGGATGCTCAAGACCGATCAGGTGGTGAAGATGCCGTTTGCCGTCGATTATTTCGTCGATGCGTCGCAGATCGGTCCCGACGATATCCGCTGGGTGCCCGAGGCGCGCACGCTGATCGTCGATGCGCCAGACGTTTCGGTCGGCACGCCCAACGTGATGGAGGACCAGCGCAGCCTGGTCCGCACCCAGGGGCTGTACGTCACGCGCGAAGCGGGCGAAGCGCTGGCGCGGCAGGTGTCGCAACGCGCCAATGCGCGCGCGCGCGCAGAAGCGCAGTCGCCCGAACGCATGGCGCAGGCGCGCGAGAATGGACGTCGCGCGCTGGCCGAATTGCTGGGCGCGCCGCTCGAATCGCTGGGTTACGGCGATGCGCAGGTTGTCGTCAGCTTCCCTTATGACCGCCCCGAACGCTTGCGCGAGCAATGGGACGTCACCAAATCGGTGGATGAGGTTCTGGCCAATCGGCAATGACCCGGCGCGGGCTTGTTTAACCGCGCGCTTTGCGGCAACCGCCGCGTGATATTTTCTTAGGGGCTAAGGTGATGGACGCACGCAACGGTATCGGTGGATCGCTGAGCGGCGTCGATCTGCTCGCCGAGATCGACCGGCTGCGCAAGGAGCGCAACGCGGTCATCCTCGCGCATTATTACCAGAAGCCCGAAATCCAGGATCTGGCTGATTTCGTCGGCGACAGTCTGGACCTGTCGCGCAAGGCGGCGGAGACCGACGCGGACGTCATCGCTTTTTGCGGCGTGCGCTTCATGGCCGAAACCGCGAAGATATTGTCGCCCGACAAGATCGTGGTGCTGCCGGATATGGATGCCGGATGCAGCCTGGAAGATAGCTGCCCGCCCGATCAGTTCGCAAAGTTCCGCGCCGATCATCCCGATCACATCGCGCTGACCTACATCAACTGTTCCGCCGAGGTGAAGGGGCTGAGCGACATCATCGTCACCAGTTCTTCGGCCGAGAAAATCCTGTCGCAGATTCCGGCCAGCCAGAAGATCATCTTCGGCCCCGACAAGCATCTCGGCGGTTACCTGTCGCGCAAGACCGGGCGCGACATGCTGCTATGGCCGGGCGTGTGCATCGTGCATGAGGCGTTCAGCGAAACCGAACTGTTGAAGCTGAAGGCACAGCATCCGGACGCCCCCGTGCTCGCGCATCCCGAATGCCCGCCGCATGTGCTGGACCATGCCGATTATGTCGGGTCGACCAGCGGTATCCTGGAATATGCCAAGACCACGCCTGCCGATACGGTGATCGTCGCGACCGAACCGCACATCATCCACCAGATGGAAAAGGCCGTGCCGGAAAAGAATTTCATCGGCGCGCCGGGCGCGGACGGCAACTGCAACTGCAACATCTGCCCGTATATGGCGCTCAACACCGTCGAGAAACTCTACATCGCGCTGCGCGACCTGGAGCCGCGGATCGAGATCGAGGAAGGGCTTCGCGTCCGCGCCAAGAAGTCGCTCGACCGGATGCTGGCGATGGCACGCGGGACGGTCGGCATGGGCGACCTCGGCCCCGCACCCGTCACCGGCGACTGATCGCAATGGCATTGCCAGCGGGGTTCGACCTCGACGCCTTCGTCGCCGCGACGCTCGCCGAGGACATGGGGGAGGGTGGGGACATCACCTCCGCTGCCGTGATTCCCGCCGATGCGCGTTTCGCGGGGGTGATGGACAGCCGTGACGCGATCACGGTCGCGGGTCTTGAGATTGCCGAGGCGTTTTTCCGTCGGCTCGATCCCGATGTGGCGATCGAGCGGCTGGCGGCGGACGGCGATCGCGTGGAGCCGGGCAGCGACCTGATGCGGCTGACCGGCAATGCTCGGGCAATGCTGACGGCGGAGCGATCGGCGCTCAACACCTTGCAGCATTTGTCGGGCATTGCGACGCTGACCCGAAGCTATGTGGATGCGATCGAGGGGACGGGTGCGACGTTGCTCGATACGCGTAAGACGATCCCCGGCCTGCGGTTGCTTGAGAAATACGCGACCCGGATGGGCGGCGCGACCAACCACCGCATGGGGTTGTGGGACGCGGCGATGATCAAGGACAATCATGTCGCGGTCGCAGGCTCCGTCGGCGAAGCGGTGCGGCGCGCGGTGGCTGCGGGGATCGCGCGGATCATCGTCGAGGTCGATCGCATCGACCAGATCGAACCTGCATTGGCGGCAGGGGCGACCCACCTGTTGCTCGACAATATGGGCGTCGAAACCTTGCGCGATGCGGTCGCGCTGGTCGCGAAACGCGTTCCCACCGAGGCATCGGGCGGCGTGCGGCTCGACACGATCCGCGCGATTGCGGAGACCGGCGTCGATTTCATCAGCGTCGGTCGCCTGACCCAGTCTGCGCCCGCCGCCGATATCGGGCTCGACTTCCGCGCCATCTGACGGCACATCTGCCCCCCTCAAATCCGAAGGGGGAAGCATGCGCCCGAAGTCGATCCAGCTGTTCGAACGGCTCTATCTCGCGTCGATCGCGCTGACGCTGATCGCGACCGCGCTCGGTTGGGACGCGCTGGTGCGCGGTGCGACGATTCCGGGTGCGGAGGGCGCCGCGGCAGCGGTTGCGGGGATTGCCATCGGCGTCGTCGTGCTGGCGCAGCTTATCGTCTGGTATTTCGTCGCCAGGCGCGGCAGCAGCATCGCCAAATGGGCGGCGGTCCTGTTCTTCCTGCTCAACCTGTGGGGGATCGGCGCGACCGTCCAACTCGCGATGAACGGGTCGCTGCCGTCGGTGCTCACGATCTTCGCCCGCATCGTCGAACTCGCCGCGATCGCGATGCTGTTCCGTGCCGATGCGAGGCCTTGGTTCGCCCATGACGAGGAAGACGACACCGATACGCCGACGGCTTAACCGTCCAGCGTGACCGTGGCGGGGTGATGCTTGTCGAGATGCTTCTTGATGATCCGCAGGTTGCGGGTGTTCGACCGAAAGAAGAAATCGGGGATCGCGCCGATCAGCGGGATCGCGCCCAATGCCCAGTCGATCGCGACATTGCCCGCCATGCGCGACAGGGCCAGCTTGCTCATGCCCAGATTGCGCGCTTCCCAGATCATGTAGCTCGACAAACCGGCACCGATGAACGAGCCGAGCACCGGCACCGCGTTCAGGATCAGGTCGAGACCGAAGGGCTGGTTGGTGCCGGGGATGACGAAGCTGCGTTCGAGCAGGCGTTCGAGTGCCACGACGCGCTTGCGGATCGATGCCGGATCGCTGCCGATCGGGAGCGTCTTGGCATAAGCGCCGACCCCGGCGGGGTTGATGGGCGTGGGTTTGACCATGACGCCTAATTAGGATCGCCGCGCAGCTGGTTCAATGGATGCCAGCCGCGCGCGTTGGTCTGGAACCGCTGGAGGCGCTGCGCGGCAAGCGACCAGCGCAAGGGGCGCGCGATCGGGATGAACGGCGTGTCGGCGGCCACCGCAAGGTCGGCGGCGGCGATGGCGGCCCGGCGATCGGGCAGGGTCGGCGCGGTGCGCGCCGCATCGACCGCGGCTTGCGCTTCGACCGAACACGGATTGCACGCCATCGCCAGATACCAGCGCGCGCTGTCATAGGGGGCAACCCGATCGACCAGCCGCAGATCGGCATCGGCGTCGATCGTCACGCGCGTCACCGGCAGTCCGACGTTGGCAAAGCCGTTCGACAGAAAGGCCCATAGCACGTCGGCACCCGAACCTTCGGGAAGCGCGATCCGCAAAGGGGCAGGGTCGTCGCTTTGCGCGCGCCAGATCGAAACGCGGGCGCGCGCCGCCAAGCGTCGGGTTTCAAGGTCGAGCGTCGCCCATTCGGGGACGGCGGGCGCTGCGCCCGAATCGAGTTGGTCCGGTAGCAACGTCTCCGCTGCCGCCCAATCGGGCCGGAGCGCAGTGGTAAAGCGCGAGCGCTCGAAAATACCCGCGATTGCTGCGCGGTTGATCGGCTCGGCCAAGAAGCCGTCGCGATTGACGACGGCAAGGCCGAACAGCCCGGCGGCGGGATCGATGCGGATCGCGGGCGGCGGGATTTCGGCGGCGCGCACGATCAGCCAGTCGTCAAACCCGCCGCCCAGCACCAGGTCGCTCTGGCGCTCGACGAAGCGCGCGACGGCGACCGACGCGGGCTCGCCGCGGAGGCGGACATATTCGGCGGGGGTGGGTGGTTCGACGCTTTCGTCGGCGATCGCCTGAGGATCGCGATCGGGGCGCAGCAGCACGCTCGACCCGTCATCCTCGATGATGCGGAACGGTCCCGACCCGGCAAGACCACGGGCCTGAAAGATGGCGAGTTCGGGCTGGGCGAGAATCGACAACAGGTCGGGTCGCGGTGCCGTCAGCCGGATTTCGATGACTTGCGGGGTCATCACCACGATCTGATCGATCGCGGTCAGATAGGACGCAAGCGCGTTGCGGCTGCCGCTCGCGGTCACGCGCTTCAACGCGGTGACGACGTCCTGCGCGCTGACCTGCGTTCCGTCGGGCCAGCGCGCCGCGCCGATGCGAAAGATATAGCTGCGTCCGTCGTCGATCACGATCCAGCGTTCGGCGATGCCCGGCTCGATTCCGCCCGCCGCATCGAACCGCACCAGCCCCTGCGCGGTTGCGCCCAGCAGCGCGCGTTCGGCGGGTTCCAGCCAGCGGACATTCGGATTGGCGAGCGTCGCATCGCCGCCGATGATGCTTGCCACCACCGGCACGTCGTCGGGGCGTCGCTCGCATCCGACGAGGGCAAGGGCGGAAATCGTAAGCAAAAGGGGAAGTCGAGCCGAGAATGTCACGCAACCGGTCTATGGCTCGCTCGGCTTGCTGCCAACCCCGCGCATCAATGCTGTCCGAACTTCAGTGCAGCGTCGGCGATCGCGTCGTAAATCTGGGCAAGCTCGTCCGACGTGACGCAATAGGGCGGCATGACATAGACGGTGTTGCCCAGCGGACGGAGCAACAGATCACGCTCCCTGAAATAACCGAGCAATTGCGGGCTGACATCGGAAAGGTAACGTCCCCGCAAATCGCCTAGTTCGAGCGCTGCAATCGTTCCCGACAGCCGCGAATTGTGAACACCAGCGAGATCGCCCAGCCGCGCCAGGTGGTCCGCCTGGCGGGCGGACAATTCGGCGATGCGTTCTCGCACGGGCTCGTCGCGCCAGATCGCAAGATTAGCGTTGGCAGCCGCGCACGCGACCGGGTTGGCGGTGTAGCTGGAGGAATGAAAGAACATCGTCGCGCGATCGTCGCTCTTGTGAGCGTCGAAAATCGCGGATGTGGCCATCGTCACCGCCAGAGGAAGCGCGCCGCCGGTCAGGCCTTTGGACAGGCACAGCAGGTCGGGCACGACATCCGCCTGGTCGCAAGCCAGTAGCGTCCCGGTGCGTCCCCAGCCAGTCATCACCTCGGCGGCGATGAACAGCACGTCATAGGCCGAGCAGAGCCGACGCATTTCTCGCAGCGTTCCGGCGGAATATATCTTCATGCCACCGGCGCCCAGCACCAGCGGTTCGACGATGAATGCCGCAGGACGTTGCCGACACGCCGCTTCCAGTGCGTCGAGCGTTGCCTGCTCTTGCCCCGCCTCGGGAAAGGGGATCGTGCCGACGTCGAACAGCAGCGGGGCGTAA
>SXGS01134772.1_pt1 | contig 10360 bp, 8 predicted proteins | sample 3174681 | NCBI WGS metagenome assembly SXGS01 (sample SAMN11356861, study PRJNA531348) | freshwater metagenome | isolation source: freshwater sample F1-80 | place: China: Fuxian Lake, Yuxi | collected 2017-12-25
ATTCGTGCGGATAGTCGCCGTAGCGCCGGCCGGCATTGGGGATGCCGACCTTGTCCAGCATGGCGACGACGCGCTCCCGCATCTCGCCCGGGCTCATCTCCGGGCTGTGCCAGCGCAGCACCTCGGCGATCTGATCGCCGATGGTGAGCACCGGATTGAGGGTCGCCGTCGGGTCCTGGAAGATCATGGCGAGGCGCTGGCCGCGAAGGCGCCGCATCTCTTCAGGATCGAGGTCGAGCAGCGAGCGGCCGTCGAAGCGGATGGTGCCTCGGTCGATCCGCCCCGGCGGCTGCACCAGCCGCATGACCGAGAGGCCGAGGACGGACTTGCCGCTGCCGCTCTCGCCGACCAGGCCCAGGGTCTCGCGCCGCTCCAAGGTCAGGCTGACGCCGTCGACGGCGGTCAGCGGCCCCCGCTTGGTCGGGAAGCGGGTGACCAGGTTGTCGATTTCGAGCAGCGGCTCGCTGGTCACAGGCGTTCCTGGCGCGGATCGTAGGTGTCGCGGAGGAAGTCGCCGAACAGGTTGATGGCGATCGAGGTGGTCATGATGGCGATGCCGGGGCCGAGCGCCATCCAGTAGTTCTCATAAAGGTAGTTGCGGCCCTCGCTGATCATGCCGCCCCAGGACGGCGTCGGCGGCTGGGTGCCGAGCCCTAGGAAGCTGATCGCCGCCTCGGCGATCACGACTTCCGCGACGTCGAACGTGGCGATCACGATGATCGTCGGCAGCACGTTCGGGATCACATGGCTGAAGATGATCGCCGCATGGCCGACGCCGATCGACTTGGCCGCCTGGATGTATTCGAGCTCGCGGATCTTGAGCGTCTCACCGCGGACGAGCCTGGCGAAGCGGACCCACAGCGCCACTGACAGCGCGAACACCATGGTCCAGAATCCGGGGCCGACGATGGCGAGCATCAGGATAGCGACCAGGATGAAGGGGAAGGAGAGCTGGAAGTCGGCGATCCGCATGATGACGGCGTCCAGCATGCCGCCGAAATAGCCGGCGATCGCGCCCAGGATCGAGCCCACGACCATGGCGTTGAAGACGACCAGGAGCGCGACCAGGATCGAGGTCCGGGAGCCGTGGAGCACGCGGGCCAGGATGTCGCGGCCGAGATTGTCGCCGCCGAGGATGTGGGTCCACCCGCCGTCCTCGGCGAAGACCGGCGGCTGGAAGCGGGCCTCGAGCACCTGCCGGGCGGGGTCGTGCCCCGCCAGCAGCGGCGCGAAGATCGCGATGAAGACGACGCCGAAGATGAAGACGAAACCGGTCAGGCCCTTCGGATTGCGGACCAGCGCCGAGAGGAAGCGGCGGCCGGCGGAGACCGGCGGATCGAGGGCCTCCAGGGCGGCGGGATCAGTGACGGACATAGCGGATACGCGGGTCGATCAGCCGATAGACCAGATCGACCGCCAGGTTGATGAGGACGAAGACGCAGGCCGCGACCAGGATACTGGCCTGGATCAGCGGATAGTCGCGCCAGAAGATGCTCTGCACGGCGAGCCGGCCGATACCGGGCCAGGCGAAGACGTTCTCGATGATGAAGGTGCCGCCGAGAAGGGTCCCCAGCTGAAGGCCGACGATCGTCACGGTCGGGATCAGCGCGTTGCGGAAGGCGTGCTTGAGATAGACGACGCGTTCCGGCACCCCCTTGGCGCGCGCGAACTGCAGATAGTCCTGACGGATGACCTCCAGCATGGTCGAGCGGATCAGCCGGGTGTTGAGGGCGATCGCGAAGAAGGCGAGCGAGACGGCCGGCATCAGGATATAGCGCAGCCGGTCCCACAGCACGCTCTCGTCCCAGGCCTTGAGCGCCTCCCAGGCGGCGACCACGACCGAGCCCTTATAGCCGGTCGACGGCAGCCACTGCAGCTCGACCGAGAACACCAGGATCAGGATGATGCCGATCAGGAAGTTGGGAACCGCGACGCCGAACGTCGAAACGATCGTGCCGAAGTAGTCGATGAGCGTTCCCTGCCTCAGGGCGCAGATTATGCCGAGCGGAAGCGCTACGATCAGCGCCAGGAGCAGCGCGGTCAGCGCCAGCTCCAGCGTCGCGGGCACGCGCTCGGCGATCAGCACCGCGGCGCTGGAGCGGAGCCGCGTCGAGTTGCCGAGATCGCCCCTGAAGATGCCGGCGAGATATGATGTGAAGGTCTCGAACACCGGCTTGTTGACGCCGAGCTGCTCGCGCAGCACGGCCTTGTCCTGCTCGGTCATGCCGGGATTGCCCGCCTCCATCATGTCGACGATGTCGCCGGGAACCAGCTTCGATATCGCCGACACGACGAAGACGACGCAGACGATCACCACCAGCGCGGACAGCACCCGGCGGACGAGATAGCCCAGCATTGTGCTGACGTACCTTGGATCAGGCCTTCAGCCACACGTCCTTGTAGTAGATGCGCGCGTCCCAGGCGTTCTCGAAATCCTCGACGTTGTCGCGGATGGCGACGGCGGTGACGTCGGCGTAGAGCGGCAGCCACCAGCATTGCTCGATCGCGATCTTCTGCACCTCGTTCAGCATGGCGTCGCGCTTCTTCGGATCGAATTCGAGCCGCTGCTTGTCGAGCAGGTCGTCGGTGCGCGGATCGGTGTAGAAGCCGCGGTTCAGCGACCCGGTCTTGTGCAGCAGGATGTGCAGCACGTCGCCGTCGGTGTAACGGTAGTTGACCATGTAGAGCGGGTGCTCGCCCTTCCTCTGGATCACCGCGGCCTCGGCGCCCGGCACCGCCTCGATCGCGACGTCGACACCGACCGCCTTGAGTTCCGCCTGGATCACCTCGCAGGCTCGGCGGTTGGCCGAGTCGTCGTTGGAGGAGAGGCGGAGCTTGAGGTTGGCGGCGCCGGCCTCGGCCAGGAGGGCCTTCGCCTTCGCCGGGTCGTATTTCGGCGCGATGTCCTTGGCGTTGGGCAGCACCTGCGGGAAGGCCGGGCCGAGCACGCTGTAGGCGAGGTCGCCATTGCCGCCGAGCGCCAGCTGCAGGACCTTGTTCTTGTCGATCGCCATGCTGAGCGCCAGGCGCACCTTGGGATCGCTGGTCGGCGCCAGCTTGGTGTTGAAGGCGAGGCCGTAGCAGGAGAGCGCCGTCCGCTGCAGCACCTTGACGTTCCTCAGGCGCTTGACCTGGGCCAGCTTGTCGAGCGGCACCGCGTTGAAGCCGGCGATCACCTGGATCTCGTTCGACTGCAGCGCGGCCAGCCTCGGCGCGTCTTCGGGGATGACCACGTACTCGATCGAGTCGAGATGCGCCGGCTTGTCGTTCTTGAAGCGCTTGTTGATGAACATGTGCCTGTCGTTGCGCAGCAGCTTGATGCCGGAGTCCGGCTGCCACTTGTCGAACTTGAAGGGGCCGGAGCCGACCGGGTTGCGGCCGAAGTCGGCGCCGAGTTTGGCAACGGCGGCGGGCGAGAGGATCGCCTGGTAGGCGCCGCCGAGACCGACCCAGAGGGTGACGAAGGGCGCGCTGTAGATATAGGCGACGGTCGTCTCGTCGATGACCTCGGCCCGCTGCAGCGGCCCGCAGATGAACTTGGTCGGAGACGCGGTCGCCGGATCGAGGTGGCGCTTGACGGTGAAGGCGACCGCCTCGGCATTGACCGGCGTGCCGTCATGGAAGACGACGCCGGGGCGAAGCTTGAAGACGACGCACTTATTGTCGTCCTGGAACTCCCAGCTCAAGGCGAGATGCGGCAGCACGTTGCCCTTCTCGTCGCGCATCACCATGCCGTCGAAGATCTGGGTGAAAGTCTCGTGCGAGGTGAAGCTGGTGGTCTTCTGCGGATCCAGCGTGTCCGGATCGCTCGACCGGCCGATGCGGAGATTGCCGCCTTTCCGCTGCGCCAGCACCGGCTTAGGCAGGCCGGTGGTGGCGATCAGCGCGCCAGAGCCGGCGAGGAATCCGCGGCGGGAGACGGCGGCAAGGCGACGCGAGACCTCGTAGGTCTGCTGCTCGAAGCTCAGGCCCGGCATCGTCGCCGGATCGGTCAGGCGGTCGAAGTCGCTCATGGCAAACCTCCTTCGGATTAAGAGGGATCAGCCCTTGCGGGCGAAGCGGATCTTCTTGTTGCGGTCGGTCGATACGTTGAGGCCGGTGACGCGGCCGCCGCCGTCGCGGACGAGATGGAGCACCGGCTGGAAGTCGCCGCCCCATTGGCGCGGACCCAGCATCGAGGCGACAAAGACGTCCTTGAGGATCGGCTTGAGGCCCATGCGCTTTCGTCCCAATGCGCCCTGCATGTCGAGGATCGGTTGGTCGGCGCCGGCGGAGATCGTGTAGGTGGCTTCGAGGCCGGCATTGGCATAGGCGCCCTCGGCGTCGGCGAGATCGCCCTTAGGTGCCGTGTAGCCGTCGAGGCGGCGGAAGGAGACGGGAACGCCCGACTCGCTGCCTTCGAGCTTGCCGGCGCCGGCGGGCTTCAGATCCTGCGCATGCACGCCGCTCATCGGGGTGAAGCTGCCCGGCTGGAGCTGCCAGAGCGGGGTCTTGTGGCCGAGGCGCGAGATCAGCTCGCCCTTCTCGACCACCAGCTCCATCGGCTCGGCCCGCGCGTCGTCCCAGTAGAGGCCGGCGAGCTTGTCGAGGTCGGCCGTCGGCGGGGAGGGCGGCAGGGGCTGCAGCCTGTCGCCGAGAACGATGTCGGCGATCCTCCGGGACAGTGTGTAGGGCGCGATGTTGTCGAGGTTGCCCTGGATGCAGATCGCCAGCTTGTGCTCGGGGAACTGATAGGTGCCCGAGCGCCCGCCGGCGACGCCGCCGCCATGGCCGATGCCGTGCGCGCCGCGCCAGGGCGCCGCCTGCAGCCCATGGGCGTAGATGCTGGTCTGGCCGCTGTTGAACTTGGGCGGCGTCATCATCTTCTTGAAGATCTCGGCCGTACCCACCTTCGGCTTGTCGGCGATCATGTTGGCGGCCCAGGCCAGCATGTCGTCGAGGGTGGAGACGGCCCCGCCTTCGCCGGCGATCGGCGTTCCCCAGCGGCCCTTCTTGTAGCTGCCGTCCGGCTGCTGCAGGTGGTGGGTGGCGAGGCCGGGCACCACCTCGTCGTCGAGCCGCATCAGGCGCGAATTCGCCATGCCGAGCGGCTCGAAGATACGCTTTCGCATCAGGTCTTCCATCGGCGCTCCTGAGACCTTCTCGACGATCTCGGAGAGCAGGCGGAAGCCGGTGTTGCAGTACATCAGCCGGTCGCCCGGCTTGAAGTTCATGTCCGGCTGGCCCCGCATGAATTTCGAGATCTCGGCCGCCGAGATCGGCGAGCGGGCATCGGCGCCGGAAAGCGCGATCATGTCGAGGAATTCACGCAGCCCGCTGACGTTGGTCATGACGTGCGAGATCCTCACCGGCACGCCGTAGTCGGGCAGGTCGGTATGGTACTTCCTCACCTCGTCGTCATAGCTAAGCTTGCCCTCCTTGATCAGCAGGAAGGCCAGGAACACGGCGAGCTGCTTGGTCTGCGAGCCGATGCGGATGACGGTCTCGGGCTTGTTGGGCACGCCGAGATCGATGCTGGCCATGCCGTAGCCGCGGCGCAGCAGCGTCGTGCCGTCCTTGACCACCGCCACCGTGCAACCAGGGCGATCGACCCCGTGGTAGCCGACAAAGAGCTTGTCGAGCGCCGTTTCGAGGCTCGCCATGGGACGTCGTCCTTCTGTCGGTAGGTGGCTCGATCGAACCAGCCGCGGGCCCGGCTGTCAATGATCGCTTTCCGATCAGAAATGCCCGCCGACTCTATCTCCGCTTCGCCGCCTGGGCGACCAGGGCGTGGCAGACGTCGCGGATCGGCTTCAGGTTGGGGCGGCCGGGGTCGACCCGATAGGCGATGGCGAGATGATGGCGCGGCAGCGCCGGCTTCACCTGCAGCATGCGGAGAGTGCCCCGCTTCATCTCCGGCTTAAACAGCACCACCGGCACCAGGCTGAGGCCGAAGCCCTTGGCCGCGAGGTTGGCCATGATCGAGAGGCTGTTGCAGGTGTAGAGCCGCTGCGGCAGGTCGCCGACGCTGGCGAACCACTCGTGCACGGTCGAGTAGAGCTTCGACGGCCGGGGGTTGGTGATGATCGGATAGGCCTTGAGGTCGGACGGCGTCAGCACCTTGGTCGGCAGCGCCAGGTCGCGGCCGGCGACCCAGGCCAGCTCCAGGTCCTCCAGCGGCTCGGCGGCGACGTCGGGGCCCAGCTCCGGCTCGGTCAGGATTGCGAGGTCGAGTTCGCCCGCCTGCAGCTTCCTGTCGAGGTTGGCGCTGAAGTCGATGACGATCTCGAACTCGGCGGCCGGATAGGCCTTCTCGACCTTGGCCAGCAGCGCCGGCAGGTGGATCAGCGCGAAGGAGTCGGCGAAGCCCATGCGGATCGGCCCCCGCAGGGTCTTGGCCGGGTCGGCGTGGTCTTCGAGCGAGCGGGCCAGCGTCAGGATCTGCTCGGCATGGCGGACGGTCTGCGCGCCGAGGTCGGTCAGCTTCGGGCGGTAGTCGTCGCGGTGGAAGAGCGAGCCGCCGAGCTGGCGCTCGAGCTCGCGGATGCGCCCTGAGATCGCCGGCTGGCTGACGTTGAGCTGGTGCGCGGCGGCGCGGAAGCTGCCCAGGCGCGCGATCCACACCAACGCCTCAACCTGGTCGAGGCTGATCCGCATGATCCGGTCTACCGATCATTATCGATCCCATTTTCCAATTACATCTTATCGTCTTCGTCCGCTAGCCTATGGTGAAATTACGAGAAACCATCGAAAAACCACCGCCGGGGCCGATCGCTGGCTCGCCGGCGCAAAACGTGGGCAAGCTTATCCAGGGGCGGTCGCGCGGGGGCGCGACGACATCAACAGGGAGAACCGGGGAATGACTAGGCAGATGTCGAGATGGCTCCTCGTCGGGGCCGCGCTGTTCGGGCTCGCCGCCCAGGCGGACGCCCAGCAGATCACGTTCCGGCTCGGAACCGTCGATCCGCAGGCGACCCATTCGGGCGTCGGCTCGGATGCCTTCGCCGCCGCCGTCGATCGGCTGAGCCAGGGCCAGATGAAGGTGCAGGTGTTCCACGCCGGCCAGCTCGGGCCGATCCCCGAGCAGCAGCGGAACGTGCTCGCCGGCACGCAGGACATGCATCTGCTCTATCCCGAGTTCCTGACCACGCTGATCGACGAGACGCGCATCATCTCGGCGCCCTACGTCTTCACCTCGCACGCGCACCAGGCGAATTTCCTGAAGAGCGACGTGTTCAAGCCCGGCCTCGACAAGATGCGTTCGCTGGGCGCCATCGTGCTCGACGAGGACTGGACCTGGTGGCAGATGGACCCGCGCGGCGTCATCAGCGTGCGGCCGATCAAGACGCCGGCGGACCTCGCGGGCCTGAAGCTCCGCATCTGGGAGTCGAAGGTCGCGATCGACACCTGGAAGGGCCTCGGCGCCAACACCATCGTCGTGCCGCGGCCGGAGATGTATCTGGCGTTCAAGCAGGGGATCATCGAGGCGGGGCCGGAGACGATCGGCATCGCCTATGACGGCAAGAACGCCGAGATCGGCAAGTTCTGGACCCGCACCGACGAGTATTACCAGGTCGTCAACATCATGATGAACCAGCGGAGATGGGCGGGCCTCACCGACGCGCAGAAGAAGATCCTCGCCGAGGCGGCGAAGGCGGGCGGCGCCGCCTACAAGGCCGAGTCGATGCGGGGATTCACCGACAAGCGCGGCAAGGCCGAGAAGGAGATGGGCGTCACCGTGCTCGAGCCCGATCTCGCGCCCTGGCGCGAGAAGTCGAAGGCGATCCTCGCCAACCTCGAAGCCGACGGCACCATCCCGAAGGGGCTGGCGGCGAAGGCGGCGGCGATCCCGGCGAACTGATCCAGGCTGGTCTCGAGGCGTCGGCCGGGTGGCCGACCTTTATCCGGAGATCGAGCGGGGGACGCTGGACGGCGTCCTCCGCTCCTATCTCGTCGTCAGCAAGCGGGTCGTGACGGTGGTCGCGATCGCGCTGCTGGCCGTGATGGTCGCGGTCAACAGCGTCGAGATCGGCGGCCGCGGGTTGTTCGGGCGCAGCTTCGTCTGGGTCCAGGAAGTCTCGATCATCTCGGCGATGTGGGTCTACTTCTTCGCCTACGGCCTGATCGCCAAGGACCGCGAATATATCCGGGTCGATTTCCTGGCGAACCTGGCGGCGCCGTCCCTGCGCGCCGCCATGGAGGTGTTCGCGCGGCTGGCGACCATCGGCTTCCATGCCGTCGTCGTCTGGTTCGGCATCGAGGCCTGGCGGTTCCTAGGCCTGTTCCGGACCAGCATCCTCGACTGGCCGGAATCGCTGTTCGTGCTGCCGATCCTGCTCGGCGCCGCCGACATCCTGATCACCGAGCTGATCCATCTCAGATGGAGCCTCGCCGGCCGCACCTTCCCGGCCGAACCCAGGGGCGTCTGATCCTTGGCGACGCTGGCGATGATCGCGATCCTGCTGGTGCTGATGCCGCTGCGCGTGCCGGTCTGCGCCGTCATGGGCATCTCGGCGATCGCCGGGCTGATCATCCTCGACATGCCGGTCAGCACGCTGGTGCGCTACATGGCGACCGACGTGCGCTCGGTGCCGCTGCTGGCCATCCCGTTCTTTATCCTGGCCGGCAACCTGATGAACCACTTCGACATGACGAAGCGGATCTTCGACTTCCTCGATGCGCTGGTCGGCTACTTCAACGGCGGCCTCGCCCAGGCGGCCGTGCTCACCTCGCTGGTCTTCGGCGGCATCTCCGGCTCGGCTCTGGCCACCATCGCCGGGATCGGCGTCATCACCATCCATGCGATGCGCCGCGCTGGATATCGGCCGGAGTTCGCCGCAGGGCTGGTGGTCGCAGCCTCGCTGATGGACCCGCTGATCCCGCCCTCGATCATGTTCATCCTCTACGCCGTGCAGATGAACGTCTCGATCGCCGACCTCTTCGTCGCCGGCATCGTGCCCGGCGTGCTGCTCGGCGTGCTGCTGATGTTCAACAACGTCATCCTGTCGAAACTGGGCATCGAAAACTTCCCGCCGGCGGAGCCGCCTTCGTTCGACCGGCTCAAACGCGCGTTCTTCAGCGGGTTGCCGGCGCTGCTGACGCCGATCGTCATCCTCCGCAGCATGACCACCGGCCTCGTCACCCCGACCGAGGCCAGCGTGCTGGCGGTCCTCTACACGCTCCTGCTCGGCGTGCTGCACCGGGAGATCACCTGGGCGCGGCTTGTGGCCGCCTTCGACGACACCGTGCGTGCAACCGCTCTCATCATGTTCCTGACCGCGCTCGGCAGCGTCATGGGCTTCGTCATGACCTCCGAGCGCACCGCCGAGATGGTGGCGCACTGGATGGTCTCCTTCACCGACAGCAAATACGTCGTGCTGCTGCTGGTGGTGGTGGCGCTGCTGATCCTCGGCATCTTTCTGGAAGCGGTGCCGGTGCTGTTGATCTCGATCCCGCTCTTCGGTCCCCTGGTGGTCGCCTATGGCGTCGACCCGGTCCATTTCGGCGTCGTGCTCACCTTCGCCATCGTGCTCGGCATCATCCACCCGCCGATCGGGCTCGGCCTCTTCGCCGTCTGCGCCATCACCAGGTTGCCGATGGGGCCCGTGGTCCGCGCCACGCTGCTGTTCTATCCCGTCCTCATGCTGTGCCTCTTGCTGCTCACCTTCTTCCCGGCGCTGTCGACCTGGCTGCCGAAGGTGCTGATCACGAGATGACGGCGGGAATGGTCCAGACGGTGCTGGGGCCAGTCGATCCCGCCGAGATCGGCGTGACCATGATGCACGAGCACATCCTGGCAACGGCCCCGCATATCGCGGTGCCGCCGGCGGACCCGCAGGCCCACGCGATCTTCGAGGCGCCGCTCGATTTCGAGGTGCTGCGCGCCATACGCTTCGGCGGCCGGGCCAACCGCGCCAATTGCGGCCTCGAGGACGAGGGGCTGGCCGCAGACGAGCTCGCCCGCTACGCCCGCGCCGGCGGGCGCACGGTGGTCGACTGTACCAGCCGCGGCATCGGCCGCGACGCGGAAGGCCTCGCCCGCATCGCGCGCGCGACCGGCCTCAACATCGTCATGGGATCGTCCTGGTATGTCGCCTCGACCCATCCGCCGGAGGACGGCGTCGCCCAGGCGAGCGAGAGCGATCTCGCGGCGCGCATCGTCGCCGAGTTCAGGGATGGGGTCGGCGGCAGCGGCATCCGGCCGGGGCTGATCGGCGAGGTCGGCTGCTCCTGGCCGCTGGAGGAGGTCGAGCGGAAGGTGCTGAGGGCGTCGGCGCGGGCCCAGCGCCAGACCGGCGCGGCGCTGTCGATCCATCCCGGCCGCGACCCGCGCGCGCCGTTCGAGATCGTCGAGGTGCTCGAGGATGCCGGCGCCGATCTC
>SXGS01273484.1_pt1 | contig 10360 bp, 12 predicted proteins | sample 3174681 | NCBI WGS metagenome assembly SXGS01 (sample SAMN11356861, study PRJNA531348) | freshwater metagenome | isolation source: freshwater sample F1-80 | place: China: Fuxian Lake, Yuxi | collected 2017-12-25
CAGCTGATTGCTCTAGAAGCAGGATAGGTAGTTCACGAACTGGAGTTTGACCAGACGGCACACCCAACAGCAGAAGCCAGGCATGATAGGTTGGTGGCTGCTGTGGGTGCGCAGGCGGATGCGGAGCCGGTCTCGGAACTGGAGTTTGATTAGACGTTGGATTGGTAATCCTGCGCTGCAGTAATCGCACACGCGGCGCAGCGTGAGTGGGCGTGGTGCGGCTCCTGGCAGAGCGCACTGAATGTTTGGGGCTGCCAATGATGGCCTGTAGAAGTTGTGTTGTTTCTGCTTGTTGCACTGATCGTACCCCTCAGAATGTCATACAAAAGCGATCATTGACCATTAGGTAATTGCGGGGCGGATGTTAGTGAAGAGGGGAACTTGACCACTGCGGGGACATCGCTTACTATTTAGGGGTGGTTTTAGGCTTGAATCTTACATTCGCAAGGAGTAATTAAGTATGATGAGGTTGCTTTCGCTCAGGTTGCCTGCGAATTTGCGAGGGATCTTTGGATGGTGAAAGGAAGTACGGATATGGCGCCTATAAATATATTTCAGGGTTTTGGAGTTCGGTTGCCACGGCAATGATTCAATATTACGACATCAAGGAAAATGCTTCAATTTTATATATTGGATGTGGAAAAGGGTTTCTACTGTATGAATTCAAAAAGTTACTTCCTAATGGAAGATTGGTAGGGATTGATATTTCTGGATATGCCGTTGAAAATGCAAAAGATGAAACTAAGGATTGTATTCAGTTGGGAACAGCAACCTCACTGCCATTCAGAGACAATCAGTTCGATTATGTATACTCACTAGGCTGTTTACATAATTTATTCAACTGAGCTTTATGATGCTCTGAAGGAACTCGAGCGAGTTGGGAATGGTCCAAAATATCCAATGCAAGAATTTTGCCGAACAGATGCTGAGAGAATTAATTTGTGCAACTGGCAGTTACCCAGCATACATTTTTTGGTGTGCTTGAATGGATCTGGTTTATGAAGCTAGCTGGGTATACGGGTGATTATGGCTTTATAACATTTGAATAATTATGGACCTTATCTCTTTCAATAAAAAATCAGAAGGGGTTTATATTGCGAGTCAAGCCATTGTAAAATCGAATAAAAGTTTAGTCAAAAAGTTATCCCGAATTGTTAGAGACGGGCACAGAGACTCTGGGAGATTGCTTCTACACAAAAGTACAGAAGATACTCTGCACCAAATGATAATTACTCATTCGGGAGGAGTTTACATACGACCACATATCAATCTCGCATCTGATAAGTCTTGGCATGTCATTGAGGGCGAGCTTATTTTTGTAAAATTTGATGAAGCAGGGGATATAAATGAATTTTTCAAGATTGGATCGTACGACTCCGGTTTGCCGTTTATTGTAAGGCTCTGTGAAAAGGTATTTCATACACTAATTCCATTGACAAAACATACCGTAATACTCGAAACAATTCTTGGCCCCTTTCAAGAAAGTCGATATGCGGACTGGGCTCCGTTGACGACTGATGTAAAAGTTGCAAAAATTTATTTTGATGATATCTGTAAAAAAGTGGGAGCGAAATTTGACAAGCAGCAAAGGATATAAAGTTAGATTTCGCAACTTAGCTATTGAAGACCCCGATAGAAAAAGGGAGCTGCTTGATGTGGTGGGGAGGGTTCTGGATCACGGCCAATTTCTAATGGGGGGTGAGGTTGAAGCCTTTGAGGAAAAAATTGCACAGTATTGCTCGAGGAATTATTGTGTTGGAGTATCGTCAGGAACTGATGCGCTCTATTTGTCAGTTCGGACCCTGAATTTACAACCTGATGATGAGATTATTACAACCCCACTATCATGGATTGCAACACTAAATGCCATATATCTTGGCGGAGGAAAGCCGGTATTTGTAGATATTGGCCAAGATCTAAATATTAATACTTGCTTGATTGAGGCCGCAATTACATCTTATACAAAGGCGATATTGCCCGTGCATTACACCGGTAGAATTTGCAATATGGACGAAATTCTTCGCCTATCGGAAAAATACAATCTTAAAATTATTGAGGATTCTGCTCAAGCATTTGGTGCGCACTATGATGGTAAATACGCAGGATCATTTGGAGATATGGCTGCTTTTAGCATGAATCCTATGAAAGTATTGTCTGGGTTTGGTGAGGCTGGTGCCGTAGTGACAAATAGCAAATCTTCATTTGAGCAACTAAAGGCATTGCGCTATTTGGGTACAATTAATAAGGAAGTATGTATTTATCCGTCGCTTAATGCAAAGATCGATACTCTACAGGCTGCATTGTTAATTTGTAATTTAAAATATGTGGAAGAGTCCATCAATGCAAGAGTAAAGATCGCAAGTTTATATACCGAATATCTCAGCGAACTTGTTATATGCCCAAGGATAAATTCAAAAAATAATAGGGAGTCAGTTTTTTTTGACTATACAATTCTTTCAGACTCTAGAGATGAGTTAGGTCTTTTCCTTGAAAAGAACGGGGTCGAGACAAAAATTAAGCATCCAATAGTAATGTATCAGCAGCCAGCCTATAAGGAGATATTTCAATCCGATTGTCCCGTGGCCGAATTAGTTGTAAATAAAATACTATGTCTCCCAATTCATGAAAAGATGAAAAATGACGATGTAATGTATGTAATAAATAAGATCAAACAATTTTATGAATAAAGACAAGGGTTTGCTTATATTCGCTGGAAAGCAGGTTGGGTTGGAGTTAGTTCAATTTCTACTGAAGCATTCATATCCTGTTCGAAGAATAATAGTGGCAACTAGGCTGGATATTGAGCTTTACGATTTTGCTGTTAAGTCAAATATACAAGTTGACTTTTATATGAAAGACCTACAGCAACAATTGATAGATAGTGAGGATAAGTACGACTGGATCCTAAGTTTATGGAGTCCGCATATTTTGAAGCATGACCTCTTAAAATTAGCTGATCACAGGCTCAATATACACCCTAGTTATTTGCCAAATGGGGGTGGGAATGACAATGCAATGTGGACAATTAGAAATGAAGCGAAAGGTGGTGTTTCGTTAGTTGAGATTGAGAAGGGGATTGATGAAGGCGCCATTTATGATCAGGTAGAGGTGAATTTCAACTTTCCAATTACTGGGTTGGAGTTAAATAATTTGCTTCGCAATGAGTCGATTATTCTTTTTCAAAAATCTTGGCCGGAAATATATCAAGGCAAAAAATTACCAATAAAGAAGATGTTGCACAGTTATTACACCAGGGCTCAGACTAATCAAGATCGAGTAAAGTCTGCGGAAGATAAGATGAAGGTGAAAGATTTCATTTTGTGGGCATTGGCCCATGATTTTTCACCAAACACCACTGCCGAAGTCATTTTTGATGAAGTACATTATAAGGTTCAGCTTAGCCTCAAGAGGCTAGTGTAGGAAGAAAAATTTTGGTGAAAAAGGATTGAAAATGAGTTTTGATAATTATTACGGTAACAAACATGGCACAACAGTATTGCAAATTTTTAGCGAGCCAATTGATGGGTCTCCTAATATTGTTCACAGATCTTTGAGGGACGCTGAGGCATATGATACTTGGCATCTTGCATATTATTTCAAGGAAGTTTTGGAGTACAAGCGGTTAATGCAGCAAAAATCTCTCAAAATTATGGAAATACCGCGACCTGAGAAAAACTTACTTTTATATTTACTCTTATGTACGGATAAGACTTTTAAGAGTATTGGGGAAATAGGCAGCACATTATTCGAAATGATTGATGGGTTTGAGGCGATAATAAAAAGTATTGAAGATGGAAATTCAATGCTTCCTAAACTAGATATAAGTGATTTAGAATATATTGGAATCGATCTTTCAGAAATGTTGCGGTTAACATCCAAGGTAATTCATGAGAGATATAAAATAACCTTACATGAAACTGTTCCTCAGTTTAAAGAGCAGGTTGATATTTTATACGACAGAAGTGTTACCAACTATGCATTTGCCAATGTGGATGAACTAGTTGAGTTTGTTAAGCACGGGCGTATTGGATTGCTTAATACATATTTTTCTCTTGGAGAAACATTTCAGTCTGCAAGACTCGGCAAAGCTGTCACTTATTTTTCGTTGAGAGAATTTTTAAGTAAAATTGATAACAAACTTTATCATCTCTTTGGAATGAGGGCTCCTGATCATGGGCGAGATATGAGCTTGGGAAACCATGTTGTAGAAGGTTTTTTTTACTACGGAGATACGGTTACGCTTGAAAAATTTTTTAATCTTGCGAAGTCTGACCGCGCAATTTCACTATATTTTGAGAAAAAAAATATTCTTCCTAAAGAGGCGAAGCTTCTATTGTAAAGCAGCGTTGTAAAATCAATCTTACAATAATGTGTGCCTAAGCTTTGATGCTAAGTTTTTAGAAAGTTCGAATTGTAAAGAGGCTGTTTGCAGTAGTTATCGTCGCGAGAACTCTGTATGTTTTTAACTTATAAAGCTTATTGAGCGTCAATTGCTGTGGAAAAAATCTTAAAAAATTGTCAAGAAATCAAATACGGCGGACTTAAGGTATTTCTCTTAAAACTAAAAAGTTTATTGCATTCAATAATAGGTCAAATATTTGTTGTTGCATTATTACCAGTTGTCATTTTCCTTATTATTATAAAGCCAATATTTTTCGTTAGAATTGGCCATCTTAGGAGTGAGCGTATTGGTCATTTTGCAGCAGATGTTGAGGCCTTCTTGTGTGCAAGCTCTATAAATAGTGACCTTCATAAAAGCTTTGATATATATTTTTGTAACAAGAATATATGCAATATGCAATTATTTTGTATGTGGCGCAGGGTGATTCGAATATATCCCGGGGTCGTTCTTTGGAAGGCACTAATTAGGGGGTTTGAATATTGCGGCGTGGGCAAAACACATGTGTTGAATGTATCAAACCTCTGGGGAAGTTACAAACTGTTTACTAAAAATACAACCCATATTCAATTTACCCCCGATGAGGAAATGAAGGGGTTTAATTTACTGACAAAAATCGGGATGCGTTCTGGCTCCCCTTGGGTGTGTATTCACAATAGAGATTCAAAATATTTAGAAGCGAAATTCCCCTATAGCAATTTTAGATACCATGATTATAGAAATTTTAGCGTTGAAAGCTTCAAAGCAACAGCAGTCGATTTAAGCAGCAAGGGATTTTTTGTCATAAGAATTGGGAATGTCGTTGAGGAAAAAATTTCGTTTGCTTCTGATAGGGTTATAGACCTGCATGATACTGGATATGACAGTGATTTCGCGGATCTATATTTATTATCTAAATGTGTCTTATATTTAGGCAGTGACTCTGGTGTGGCTTGTGTACCAAAGATTTTTGGTTTGCCAGTCTCTTACATAAACTATAGCCTTACCCAATTGTATGTAATGGTAGAGCAAAATAGTTATAAGGCTCCTTTTATTACTAAGCACTTATGGTGCAAAAATAGAATGCGTTTAATTAGCTTGAAAGAAATCTTTGAATTGGGCTTGGAGGGCGCAACAGAAACTAGCGATTTTGAAAGAGTCGGGGTAGTTCCAATTTCAAATAGTCAAGACGAAGTGCGTGCGTTGGCAAATGAAAATTTACAAAGAATGGATGGAACCTGGCTTAGCACCACTGAAGATATAGAGTTGCAAATAAAGATTTGGAATATTTATAAAAAGTATTCTAAAAGAAATAGTTGGGATGATATAAAAGTGTTGTTTGGGGCAGACTTTTTAAGAGCCAGTCGCTATTTGTTTTATGGCTGTTAGGGCGCTATTAGTATTGATAGAAACCTTTTTTGCAAATAAATTTTGTTTGTATGGTCGTATCAAGTATCAATGGCATTTAGTGTTACTGGCCGCGTAACAACTTTTTCGACTGTGGTTAATTCGAATCTCTATTGAGTTGATATACATACTAGTTGTTTTTTTTGGATGTATTGTCTGAGAGCCATCTTAGCTTTCCTTTTTCTCAGACATCTCATTATGCTTGGCGGCGGTGCTTTTAGTTTGAGCTGCGCCGCTGGTGTGCCGGGGACAAGCGCGAGCAGTAATTGCAAGTTGAAGCGGGCTGCGGGGTATGTACGCCGGCGGCTGAAACGGAGTGCGGCGTATCAAGTGGTGCGTCAGAATTTGGAGTTGTGGCTGGCGAACCAACGACCACACCGTTAATCGCACCCGTGCGCTCACCACCGGTGGAGGTGATTGCACAGCAGCTGATTGCTCCTGAAGCAGTAGAGGCAATCCCCGAGCTGGAGTTTGACCAGACGGCAAACCTGACAGCGGAAGCCGTGCACGATAGGTTGGTGGCCGGTGCGGGTGCGGAAGCAGAGCCGGTCGCGGAGCTGGAGTTTGATCAGACGTTGGGTTGGTAATCCTGCGCTGCAGTAATGGCACACACGGCGCAGCTTGGGCAGGCGTGGTACAGCCGCTTGCGAAGCGCACTGAATGTTTAGGGCTGCCGATGCTGGTTGGTCCAAGTCGGGTAATTTCTGCTTGTTGCGCTGATCGTACCTCTCGGAATATCCAACAAAAGTGATCATTGACCATTATGGAATGGCGGGGTGGAGATTAGTGAAGAGTGGGAGTTGACGAGTGCGGGCTGAGCGCTTATCGTTTGCAGGTGCTTGTGGGCTTGAATTTCCTATCCGTTGCCGCCCGGTCCTCGACCGGCGCTGAAGATCTGGTATGGTCCGGCTTGGTTAGAGCGTACCGTTCGCCGAGCAGAGCGTAGACGATGTCGAAGAGGTGAGTGGGGTGCTCGACGAGTCTCCCCTGCGTCTTCGCACGAACGTGGCGAATCGGTCCGACGGCGTCTTGCTTGAGCCACTCGCGTGCTTGGCACATTGGGGCGCGGTGGCGCATCTGGTGATTGACGAAGACTGCCACGCCCGCGTCGGCGCACGCTTCGAGAATGCGGTACCCCTCGGACGGCCAGTAGGAGAGGGGCTTTTCGATCAGGATAGCGCGTGGCGGGTGACGCAGCGCAACCTCCACGATCGACCATCGAATCGTTGGCAACGCTACGATGTGGAGCAGGTCGGGACGGACTTCGCGCAGCATCGTTTCAAGATCGGAATACCGCGCTGCGATCCCAAACTGATCGCAGCACGCTGCCAGCCGCCCCGCGGTCGCGAGATGGTATGCCTCGGCATGCTGCTTGCCGCAGCCGACGATGGCCGCCGTTAGCTCGTTCATGAACGTGCTCCACTTGGGGGTCCCGCGGCATTCTGGTCGGCTCACGGCGCTGTTGGTTCGCCCGCGGCATTGTAATGAGCCTCCGACCGTGATATCAAACGCACGCCCTTCTTGGAGGTCAGATGAAAACCGACCACGCGACCTATCAACTCGCGAATGGCGAAACGCTCGTCGTACGCACGCTCGAGCCGCCGCTCGGCGACTATATCCCGAAGATCGAATACTGGTGGCGCGACGTTCGCGAGCCGCTCGTGCGCGGCGAGCTCGCCGCGACGAGCATAGACCGCTTTGTCGTCGGCGAGCTTGATGGCGAATACGTAGGCTCGATGACCTACAGCCTTCCCCGTGACACGCGCGACCTTTCGGTGCTGGGGATGGTCTGGACCCGTCCTGACCACCGTCGCAAAGGTATCGGCGAGGTCATCTTGAGTCATCTACTCGAGGACTTCCGTGCCCAGGGCGGCGTCGCAATGTACCTCTGTACTACCAACCCCTATGCCTACGACATGTATCACAAGGCCGGTTTCCGCTCGCTCGTCGGCGACGGGATGCGTTACCTAACGCCCGGCCACGAAGACTTCGACCGGACGTTCTTTGCGTACGCGGGCGAGGCGGTGGTGCGGCCGGGTACGTGGGGAGACCTGCCGCGCGTCTCGGCACTTTACAACCAGCCAGAGCCGGACTGGCTGATCAAGGACTATCCGCGCCGCGTCTTTCGCGACATGCGCTACGAGTCGCACTACATCCGTGCCTGGAAGCCGGCCAGCGAGGGGCGCGGCGTGGTGCGGGTGCTCGAGAATCCAGCCGGGCGCGTCGTCGGGATCGCGAGTGCAATCGAAGTTGATAGCTTTTACGAACAGCATGCGCTCACGCTCGAGGTCTGGGCCTGTCCCGCCTACCTGGGTCAGGTGCCGGCGCTTCTCGAGCCGACCCTGCAGGGGGCCGCGAATGACCCGAACACGGAGATCGTGCAAGCCTGGGTCGCCGCGTGCGACCAGCAGAAGGTTGACATCCTGGCCGAGGCTGGATTTCGAGAGGAGGCGCGACTCCGCGACCATCTCGCCGTCGGCGACGAGCGGGTCGACTTGCTCCTCTACCGCCGCCACCTCGGCCGCCGCCAACCGGCTGCCCATCCCTTGTCCGAATACTACGGCGCCATGAATAAAGGGGAGTAGCTCCGTGGATTCGCTGATCCAACGGGGTGCGTCCCATTTTTAGGGGAGACCTGCGAGGTTTTCCGAAACCTGGCAGGTCTAATGCCCCCGATCCAACCCGCCCAATGGCTCGTTATCAGTCCCGGTAGGGATGGGGATTGCCCTCGACCTCAGCCAGAAGGGTATCGACGTAGGCTCGAATGGAGAATTGGCGACACTGGGCAGCAGCTAGCATACCGCGCTTCAATCTCCCTGTCTGATCCCAGAACGCCCCCAGGACGGGTCGATTCAGCCGAGGGAAGGTTGCCGTTGAGTCCTCAGTGCGCAATTTGTGCCAATAGAGCACCTCGACGAAATGGATATATGTGGAGGAAGTGTAGTCCACACCGAGCATCAGCAGTTTGGCATCGCCCTGATAGGCTTTAACCATCGGTGAGTGCAGCCCATAGGTCTTGCCCCAGGGCGCACAGTCCCAGGGTGATTCGAGCCCTTCTTGACGAAGATGACCTGCCACAAATGGCTGCGCTCCCTTGCCCCGGGCAGCGACGGAGTGTGAGTAGTGATCCGAACGATGGGTGTCAGGCAATCGTCGAAAGTGCTCTGTAATCCAGCCAACTATGGATGGCGTGGTTAGCACATTCCACGTTTCTGCCCGACTAGCCCTCTCGACCAAATTAAATGAAGGCATCAGCAGAAGCCCCTCTGGGCCGATGCCCATCTCGAGGGCACGAATCACAGTTTTTACCCCACCCGCGACGTGGCCAAGAGCTTTGAACGACGCATGGACAAAGAGAGTATCACCAGCGGCAATGCCCAGGTTTTTCAGGCCCTGCACCAGGTCGTCACAGGTATACATTGGCTTGTACCGGAAAGTGAACAACGCGGATGTGGTTCAATAGGATTTCATGGGTTGACACTAAACCAAACCTGCTTAGCAGGTTTCCCGTGCCAGACGTCGGTTTCAATCGGTGGCGTTTGTGCCAACCATTCGTTCAGTTCATGGCATTTTCATTCAGTCTAGCCTATGAGTCAAATCACCGAGGGTCCAATCGGATCAGGGGCGAAGTTGGCAATGTGTGGGAGGGGGACCCAGCCCGACACGTCCCATATATTTACCGAAGTGATGTGGCAGAACGGGTTGCGCTGGTTTGCAAAAAATTTGTAAAAACGGGTTAGCCGTTTCAATCATTCATTGAGCCGTAAAGGGAGCAACCAACATGCAATGAACCTTTTTGACAATCCTTGATTGACCCAAAGGCAATATCCCATGGCGACGGCGAATATAAGAGTAGTTGGATGCTGGGATGACAAAGTGCACGTCCTATTTCTCATGGTCCTACCCCGTCTCTACTCTTCTCCATCATTCGTCGTTCCCATTTTCAACCCGCTCTCTGCCCTAATCGCCAAAAGCCGGTTGTACCTTGCCAGCCGCTCAGACTGGGTGATGGAGCCGATTTTGATGTGATCGCCCGACCAGCCCACGGCCGGGTCAGCCAGCCAGTATTACTGGAAACGTGAGGTTCTGATTTATCAATCTGGCTTGCTCGACCAGCTACCCGGATCACTCGCCGCGCCGCGCTGTTATGAGCCCGGGGCACAAGAAGCAGCTGGTGAGTTCCGTCGTAACCGCTGTACTCGCCGGCAATGCAGGAGCGCGTTTCCGGGGAAGCGGTCGCGGGTGAGGTTATTGAGGATCGGGCCCGGCTGCTGGAATTTCAGATTGGGACTTGATTATGAGCAGCGCTGCTGGTGTGCCGGGGACAAGCGCAAGCAGTAATTGCAAGTTGAGGCGGGTCGCGGTGTATCAACGCCGGCGGCCGGAACGGAGTGCGGGCTGCTGATTCTGCGCTGAGGAATGACACACGCAGCGCAGCGTGAGTAGGCGTGGTGCAGCTGCTGGCGGAGCGCACTGAATGTTTAGGGCTGCCGATGCTGGTCGGCCCAAGTCGGGTAATTTCTGCTTGTTGCGCTGATCGTAACTCTCGGAATATCCAACAAAAGTGATCATTGA
>SXGS01000507.1_pt1 | contig 10359 bp, 9 predicted proteins | sample 3174681 | NCBI WGS metagenome assembly SXGS01 (sample SAMN11356861, study PRJNA531348) | freshwater metagenome | isolation source: freshwater sample F1-80 | place: China: Fuxian Lake, Yuxi | collected 2017-12-25
ATGCGAAGGGGTGATGACGATGCCATCGGCCATCCCTGTGCTGCGTCCACGGTTATAGGTCAGAATCGCGTGGGAAATGACTGGCGTTGGCGTATAGCCATCGTGCTGGTCGAGCATGACTTCAACGCCATTTGCTGCCAAGACTTCCAAAGCTGTGGCGAACGCTGGTTCCGAAAGCGCATGCGTATCTTTGCCGAGAAACAAAGGTCCGGTGATACTGTACTGGTGGCGGTATTCGCAGATAGCTTGGGTGATGGCAAGGATATGCGTCTCATTGAAGGTGCGCTTGAAGGATGAGCCACGATGACCGGAGGTGCCAAAGGCGACGCGCTGGTCCTGTTCCTGTGGGTCTGGGCGCTCGGTGTAATAAGCGGTAATGAGTTGCGGGATATTCGCGAGTGTCGAGGATTGCGGCGGCTGACCGGCGAGGGGGCTCGTACTCATAGTCTGACTCTCTTGCTCTGCTCTCTTTACACGAAGAGGAGAAAATTGGTAGGGTAGGCCCTCATTACGCGCCAGGAATTGGAAGTGCGGCGCAGTCGGAGAGGAGACTGAAAGCATGGCCGAGTTTGCTTTTGCATCGCATGTGAAAGTTGGTGAGAATCGCTATCGAGAACGCTACGGACTGGACTTCGAGGATTTTCAGGTGGGGCAAGTGTTCAAGCATCGCCCGGGACAGTCTGTCTCGCAGCAAGACAACGTCGAGGAATCGATGGACTCGCTCAACCAAGCAATGCTCCACTTCGATGAGCGGTATGCCGCGCAGACCGAATGGAAAAGACCGCTCATGGTGAGTACGATCACGCTGCAACGTATGATTGGGCTCTCATGGAAAACCTTTGCCAAGAAGAAACGCCTCTTGGGGTGGGCTGATCTGACCATGACTTTTCCCGTGTTTGGCGGCGACACGTTGTACGCCGAGAGCGAAATCAAAGCGACAGAAGAATGGCCGAGCGATCCAAGCTGCGGGAAGCTGACGGTCGTAACGCGCGGCACCAATCAAGACGGGAAGTCGGTGTGTACGATGGAATATGACCTGCTCGTCTACAAACGCGGCCACGCCCCTTTTGAGCAAGCCAATTACTAAGCGAGAATGAGAGTCATCTATGTCGAACTTGTATTCCCATCGCAAACTTGCGGAGAATGTCTTTATCGAGATTGCTGGTGTCAATTTCGAGGATTTCGAGGTCGGGCAAATCTTTGAACACCGCCCTGGGCGGACGTTTACTGCCGAAGAGAATCGCCAACATATCATGCGTTCTGCTGACCTGAGCATGCGCAACGCCGACTTCTTCTACAACGAACAAGCCTATGGCGGAGAACAGTGCATCGGTGAGACCTGGATTCTCACGGTCGTGACAGCACTAACCACCAAGACGTTTAACAAGGTGGTGGCCAATCTCGGCTGGAAAAAGGTCCAATTCCCGACGCCTGTACATCCTGGCGACACGGTGTACGCCGAGTCGGAAATCCTCAATAAGCGCGAATCGCAGTCGCGCCCGGATCAAGCCTTGCTGCACGTCAAAACCCGCGCCGTCAATCAGCGTGGAGAGGAAGTGTGTTCCTTCGAGCGCCGTCTGTTGATTTACAAACGTGGGCTTGGCCCTTACGAATCTGCTGGGTATTAGCTCGGCGGTACTGCGAGACGAGCTGCTGTGTCTGCCTTCTTCGGGCTAGGGCGAGCCTTGCTCTTCATCGGCGGTGTGGTGATCGTCGGCGTACTGGGATATCGCTTTCTGGAGGGGTTTTCCTGGCTTGATGCCTTATACATGGTGGCGATTACGCTCTCGACAGTGGGGTATCGTGAGGTCCAACCGTTAAGCCCGCAGGGGCAGGTTTTTACGATCTTTCTGCTGGTTGGTGGGGTAGGGGCAGTGTTCTACACTGCTGTGACTATCGTCGAGAAAGCCGTCGAAGGCGAATTCCAACAATTTTTTGGCAAACGACGCATGCAAAAGAACATCGATGCCTTGACCGATCATTATCTGGTGTGTGGCTTTGGCCGCATTGGCGAGGTGGTCTGTCGGGAATTGGCCTCGAAACCCGTGCCCTTTGTCGTACTGGAACAGCAAGAAAGTCGCGTGCAGGAGGCTGAGGCGAACGGGTATCTAGTGCTGCAAGGCGATGCTACCGATGAAAAAATGCTGCTGGCCGCTGGAGTCCAGCGTGCCCGTGGACTCTTTGCTGCTCTGGCCAATGATGCCAGTAACGTCTTTCTCACGCTGACTGCCAAAGGCTTGTACCTTGCTTTGGTCGTGGTGGCACGGGCAGAGAACGAGCGCAGCGAGCGTACATTGTTGCGCTCGGGGGCCGACAAAGTGATTTCACCCTATGCTATGGGTGGGCATCGCATGGCGCAGGCCGCACTCCGCCCAGCGGTGGTCGATATCATTGATTTGGCGACCCATCATCAAAGCTTGGAACTGCAGCTTGAAGAAATTCTTATTCCCGCCTCTTCCCCGTATCGTGGTCAAACACTGGCAGCTTCTGGCCTGTGTGATCTTGCCGGGGTGATTCTCGTGGCCTTGAAGCGCACCTCGGGTCAGATGGTATTTAACCCTGGGCCGGAAGAGCGGATAGAAACTGGAGATCGGCTCATTACCTTGGCCGAGGCTCCGCAACTGAAAGAAATCGAACGGCGCGTGCAAGGTGAAGCAACCGTCTGATTCTCTCATGGAGATTGCCCATGACCGGTGGTGACGAACAGACCTTCCTTTTACGCTTCTCGCTCAGCGCTGAGATTCCGCCTTCTGCCTGGGACGACGAAGACTTTGAGGGTGACGAATGGGTGAAGGAATGGGAAGAGCGAGTGAAACCAGGGCTTGTGCGCTCCGTGTTTACCTACCTGCGGCAACAGGATGGCTGGATCTGTCACCCGCGCAATCGCGGGATCGCGACCTCTGATGAAATCGAGATCGTGGTGAGAAAAACGTGGCAGAAGAAGCGGTGAGCCTTTACGAGGCGACTTTCCGTACCGACTTCTTACGACCTTCTTCGGCAGCCGGAGGGGCGCTGAGACGCTGATGTAGTTCGTCTTTGAGCGTTTCGTAACAGCTGCGGCAGACCTCGGCCCGCCAGTTCCAGACTGAGCGATTCGGGCGTTCGTTGACTTCAATCGAAAAGTCGAGCAACTCGTCGAGCTGTTCGACTTCGGCCCCACAGCGATCACAAAAGAATTTGACCATTGTTTCAGTCTATCGAGTTTGTAGAGTGCATTGGGCTGAGAGAGTCCCTTCAACCCAATGCACGCAATGCACTTACACCGCTCTGGTCGATCCTAGCAGGTTGCCACCAAGAGTTGGGTGGCCAATGCGCTGGTCGCCAATGACATTGACGAGCGCGGTCTTGCCAGATTTGAGCGCACGTTCGAGTGCGGGAATGATCTCGTCCGGCTGTTCGACATGTTCGGTGTAGACGCCCATCGGCTCGAACACCTTGTCGTAGCGGATGTTCTGGACCATGTCGAACGGCTTGGTCTTGCCTTTGAGGATCGGCATCGACTCGAAGCTCGGTCCCCACGAGCTGTTGTTCCACAGCAGCGTCACAATCGGGATCTTGTACTTCGCGGCAGTTTCCATATCCATGCCGCCGATCCCAAGACCGCCGTCGCCAGAGACGACGATCACCTGTTTGCCAGGACGACCCAACTGCACGCCAATGCCCATGCCTACGCCGTGGCCGACAGGAGCCAACGGACCAGCATCGACCACTTGTCCCATCTCATGGGCAGTGAACCATTGGCTGGTGTAGCCGCTGAGGGTGAAGCTGTCGATGATGAGCGAGGCGTCTTTGTCGATCACTTTCATGAGATCGCTGGTGAGACGGTCGGGATGCAGCGGGGTATTGGTCGCGTATTTTTTCGCCCGTTCAGCAATGAGCTGTTCGTAGTTGGAGCGAATATCGGCAATTTGCTTCGTCCACGGACTCTCGCGCTTGGCGCTAAAGTCGAGTTTCATTTCTTTGATCTTGTCGATGATCTGGCGCAGCACCAATTTAGGATCGCCGACGATGCCGACTTCTGCTGGCACGTTCCAACCCACGCGCTGCGGTGTGGCATCGACTTGGATGTAGGTGGCTTTGCCGCTCCAGGTGGGCGGCTCGCCGAATTTCTCGCCGCTCCAGAAACGGAAGCCAACGGCGAGCACAACATCAGCTTCGCCAGTGAAAGGCTTTTTCCATGCACCGCGAATCGCGAGCGGATGGGCTTCATCGACCGCGCCTTGGCTGGCACGACGGCAATAGACAGGCGTGCTGGTAAGTTCTGCGAGTTCTTTCATCTCGGCAGCGGCATCCGACCAGAAGACGCCATCACCACCGGCGATCAGCGGCCTTTGCGCTTTGAAGAGCAACTCAGCCGTGCGCTCGATTTGGCGGGGATTGCCTTGTGACCGCAGATCCTCGGGATTGTACACCTTGGCACCAGGGCGTTGTTTGCTCTCGTCGTCCACGTGATAGAGAATGTTCTGGGGAATCTCCAACATGGACACGCCTTGAGGCGGGTTCATCGCTTCACGGAAGGCTTGGCGCAGGTCAACTTCAATCGTCGTCCAGTCCAGCACGCGTTTCGCGAACTTGGAGAACGTGCGCACAACATCGGAACCGTAGGCTTCTTGGAACGAACCGATGTAGTCTTCCGTCGTGGGATGTTGACCCGAAAGACAGACCACCGCGCTGTTGGTCAGACCTGCAACGCACAAGCCGGTGACGGCATTGGTCAGACCGCAACCCGCAGTGACGCAGCACACGCCAGGAGTACCAGTGACGCGGGCATAACCATCCGCTGCATAGGCCGTAGCTTGTTCATGGCGCATGTGGATCAGATCGACCCCGTTGTTCATCAGATTGGCGAGGATAGGAAAGGTATGCCCACCGTTCACGGCGAACATATACTTGACGTTTTGCTCCTTCAGGATACGTCCGATTAACGTACCACCATCTACACTAGCCATTGTTTGACTCCTCCTTCGTAGTGACCTGTTACTCGGTTATTGGCGGGTACGGAATGCGCATTCCATGCCGCGCTGTGAATGGGTTGCCTTTGAGTTGCGGCATCTTCCCATATTCTCCAAAACAAAAAAAGGGGAGACTAAAACGAGTCTCCCCAGGAAGCGCGAGATCTGTCGTCGTGCCTGTATTTTCAGGCTGCTGCTGGACGCAACCTTCTGCCCTCGAAGTACAACACGACAGGAGCCGCGATGTACACGGAAGAATAGGTGCCGGTAATAAAGCCGACGATAAGCGTAAACGCAAACGGACGGATGACGTGTCCGCCAAAAACGAACAAGGCGAGCAGGACGAGAAGGGCCGTCCCCGAAGTGATGATCGTACGGCTGAGGGTTTCGTTGACGCTGCGATTGATCGTTACCGCGAGCGAGTCGCGGCGAAATTTCCGCAGATTCTCGCGTACGCGGTCGGACACGATGATGGTGTCGTGCACAGAAAACCCGACGACCGTGAGTAGTGCGGCGAGTACCGATAAGTCGAACGGCATCTGGCTAATCGTTAAGGCTCCGGTGACGACGAGGACATCGTGAATCAGCGCGATGACCGCGCCGATCCCGAAGCGGAAGTCGAACCGCATCGTGATATAGGCCCCCATCAGCAATGTGGAAAACAGGACGGCCAGAAATCCCTTGCGTCGCAGGTCGCCGCTGACCTTGCTGCCGACCGATTCGACGCGCAAGACTTCGAAGGTCTGACCGAAGGCCGTACTGAGTGCGGTTTGCACCGTGTTGCTCACGTCGCTGAGATTTTTTTCGCTTTGCTTGAAACGCAGCATGAAAATTTTGCTGTCACGTCCGATATCCTGCACAGTGAGGTCTTCGAGCGGCTGATCTTTGACGGCTTCCTGTAAAGCGGCACTGGTCGTTGGCTGTGCAAAGCGCAGCTCAATCATGGCTCCACCAGCGAAATCTAAGCCATAATTTAGGCCCCACGTCATCATCAAACCGATACTAATGAGGTTGATGACGATGGAAAAGATAGTGAAGAAAAAGCGTTTACCAACGAAGTCGATATTGATGTTGTTGGGAACAATCTCCATGACCAACCTCTCGTGCTGTTCAAGATAAGAAAAAGGGGCACGGAACACCGTGCCCCTTTTTGGGCGTATCTTTTGTAGCGGGAAATCCTGCTGACTGCTACCCTATGATACCTTCCTCTGCGGCGCGGAGGAAGAATTTCGGCTTCCACAACACCAGCAGCGCTGGCACGAAGGTGCATGAGCCGAAGAAGCTAATGCCCATCCACAGCGCCAGGAGCAGACCCATTTCCGAGCAGAAGCGAATGTTCGCGAAGGCCCAGAGGAGCGTTGCCCCTACGAGGGAGATGGCGGTGAAGGTCACGGCTTTCCCTGAGGTTTCCAGCCCGCGACGTACGGCTTCGGTGACATCTCCCTTGAACTCTTCGACAGCGCGGCTGACGATGTAGAGCGCATAGTCGATGCCAAAGCCCACACCTACGGTCACGATCGGCAGCGATTGCAGATTGATGCCGATATTCATGTAGCCCATGTAGGCGTTGACGACGCCGTTCGCCAAGAAGAGACCGATCATCATCACGAACGAAGCGACAGCCGAGCGATACGTGAACATCACGATCAGGAAAATGGTGCCAAAGCCGAGAAGGTTCATCAGAATATCATTCTTGACGATTTCTTCGTTGGCTGCACCCGTTACGCCGATCAGACCACCGGCCATGCGGAAGTCGGCTTTCTCCATCGGATTTTCGCTCACGAATTTCCGTGCTTCGTCAATGATCCGCGCCACGTTATCGCCTTGGTGATTCTTACAGAAGAACGTCACATGTGAGACCGTATAACTCGGGTCGAGAAAGCGCGACGTTTCTCCTGGAGGAGCACCGGCGAAGTAGTAAAAGAACAGCGAGCTGATCTTCGGAATCTGCGCGGGCACGACACTCCAACGTGGTTGCATGTCGTAGAAGGTCATGTTGATCGACTGCACGATATCCGCAAGCGAAAAGCTGTAGCCGATATCCGGGTCACGTTCGAGATGCCGCTGGAACTTCTCCATGGTCTTGAGGATGTTAGGATCTTTCAGCACATCTTTATCCCGACCCTCCACGACTACAATGAGCGGTTCGATGCCGCCAAAGTACTTCTGAATTTCCAGGTGCGATTGATTGTATGGCGAGCTTTCATGGAGCAGCGGCGTCGATGCCGTTGGGTCGCCAAACGTGAGATGCTGCACTTGCGTGAGGGATACGAGGAAGGCCGCTATCCAGAAAACGACAATTATTACAGCGTTTCTCGGCTTGACAATCCAATTAGCACACGCCGAGACCACACGTTGGAAGATGCCTACTTCGCGATTCTCGACGTTCTCTCGTTCCGGTGCTTTGAGGTAGTAGTAGATGATCGGATTTAACAGCAACTCGCTGATGGCCACTGAAGCGACCCACACGGACGCTGAAATAGCGATACGCTGCAAGATCACGACTGGGACCACGACGATAGCAAGCATGCCGAGTGCGTCGGTAATAATACCGCTCATGGTCGGGACAAAAAGTTCGGCAAACGCGGCGATGATGGCTTTCTCTTTGTTCCATTCCCACTTTTTGTACTCTTCGTAATAGCGGTCGTGCATCTGCACGGAGTGGCTGACGGCGCGCGCTGTCACGAAGAAAGGAATCACCAATGACAGTGGGTCCATAGCGAACCCCATCATGGCTTGCATACCGAGACCCCAGAATGAAGAGATGACACCGGTGATGGTCGGGCGAAGGGCACCACGCCAGTCATGAAAATAGATGTAGAGCAGAATCCACATGGCCAAGGTGGCAGCGAGGAAGATGTAATACACTTCGGTCGCGTAGTAATAAATCCAACCATAGAGACGGGGTTCACCGGCGATCCAGATCGTGTGTTCCGAGGTCTCGAATGGCTCTTTGACGGTCCGATTTACTTCATCGAAAATACGTTTGTAATCCAACCGTCCTTCGATGAAGTTGGCTTGGATGAGCAAAGCTTGGCCATTCAGCGCTACGAGCTTACCGTAAATCGATTCCGTGTTGTAGGAAATCTTGCGGATTTCTTCGACCTCGTTATCCGTTTTCGGTGGCCGCCGCATGACCGGAGGGGTCGCGATGGTGCCACCTAAGACGGTCAGATAGCGGGTGGTACGGTGACCGATTGAGGCGATCTGGTCATGGTTCACGCCAGTGACGCGGTCCATGGCCTGCGTCATGTCATACACCTTCTTGAGGATCTCTTTGGTGAAGACATCGCCCTTCTCGACCTTCAACATAACGTTAATGTTGTTGGCACCGCCGAATTGCCCGGCAAATTTGAAGTGTACTTGCACGAAGGGATGGCGGTAGGGGAGCAGGTCGTTAAACGCTGTGCTCATCTCGAGCTGGAAGGTTTTGTACGCCATGAAGGCGGTAAAGATGCCAGTGATGATCAGCACTGGCACTCTGAGTCGAATGAGGCTCGCGCCGATACGGTATAGCGCCGCCTTGCTGGCCATCGCCTCTTCTAAGGCGGCCGATATTTTCTTTTCTTCAGCCACGGTGATCTCCTTCTATCCTTTTTCGCCGGAGAGTGTTCGCCAGCTTTGTCCGCTATCGTCAGTCAAGAGGACCAACCCTTTGCCGCCGACTAATACGCCTTTACCGCCCTCGCCAAACGCTACGCCGTTAATCCAGGTGAACACTCCGCCTGGAGCTTTTGAGGGCAGCCAAACATTGCCACCATCGCCCGACGTGAGGATGGTGCCATTCGTCCCGACCATGAGCAGCTTGCCGTCGTTGCTTGGCGTCGTGACGTTATACATGTGCAACCCGGGGACATCGGCCTTATTGCCTTCACGCGCAATCCACGACCATTTCTTACCGCCGTCCTGCGTGATAGCGACGGCACCACCGGCACCCACAGCAAACCCGGTGTTCTTATCGGTGAAATGCACCTTGAAGAAAGCGCCGAGGGTCATAACGTCCTTCGAGCCGCCTTTGGCAACGAGCTCGTCCAACAGGCTTTCATGCTGCGCGTCCCAGGTCTTGCCACCATCTACCGTGTGGCGGATGTTGCCGTACTCACCGACCATCCAACCTTCCAGTTGGTCTGCGAATTTCACGCTGTAGTAGATAATGTCAGGGACAGCGAGGCTCGTGTCCCCAGACAAACCGATCTGTGACACCTCGATCCGATGAGCCTCCCAGGTTTCTCCGCCGTTCGAGGTGGAGAGCCACGTCGACTCGTCTCCACAAGCCCAGCCATGCAGGCTATCAACGAAGGAGACGGAAAGGATCGTCTTATCGGTATTGCTTTGCTGCAGCGTCCACGTTTTACCCGCGTCGCGAGAATGGAGGATAATGCCAGTGTGACCGACTGCCCAGCCGTGGTCGCCGACGAAAGCGACTTGGTTCAAGGAAAAATTCGTCGGGCGTGGAGTGACTTCTTGCCAGTTCTGCCCATTATCTTCGCTGCGGATGATGCGCCCGTCGTAGCCGACGGCGACAAACACGTTGCCCGTGGCATGGGCGACATCGAAGAACTTGTCCGTGCGCCGGATTAAATCGTTATTAAGCTGTGTTTCATGTCCTCCGCCGTGGCATCCGACAAAGCCGAGCGCGGCAATCAACACGTACAAAGGAACAAGCAGGCTAAGGCGTTGGCGGCCACGCCCGACCTCCTTTTTATGCATGACTTCAAACCTCCTTCTAAACAGATCGAAATTTCCCTCGACGGGGGGATGATGTGTGGACAAAGACCTTTCCTATTTTTTTCGTAGATTGTCAAGGGTCGGGGGGGTGCGAAGAACGAAGAAAAGGCGGGGAAAGCTGTCTACGCAAGCCGCTCCAGACGTAAAAAAAAGAGCGAGTCGAAGACTCGCCCTTCTTGAGGTTGACTTTGGGCAGGGAACGCCAATCTTGGCCACCCTGCCCAAGTGTTGATTAGAGGATGTAGTATTTGAACTCGGCCCACAGCTGGTCGCGGTCCGCCCACGCATAGAGGCCCGTCCAACCTTGGCTCATGCTGCTGCTCGGATACCACGCCACGCCCGCCGACAGCTCAACGTTCGGATTCCCCAACACGTTGCGCCACCACCACTGCGAGAACAAAATCCAGTCCTTCGCCCGTGGCTCGAACACCACTGCATTGCGGGTCTCCAACCGGCTGCCGAACAACCCTTGGTTCGCAAACCCCAGGGTGAGGAGATGGTTCCAACGGTAGTTGCGGCACTGCGAATTGGAGTAATGACGCTTGCCATCGGCTGCCGACAGCGCTTTGGCCGCGTCCTTGGTCAGCCCGTTCCCACCGTTATCGACAGGGTAGCACAGGGGGTTGGCCACGTTATCCCAACGATTCATCATCAACCATTGGCCGGACAGGAACCAGGC
>SXGS01360539.1_pt1 | contig 10359 bp, 8 predicted proteins | sample 3174681 | NCBI WGS metagenome assembly SXGS01 (sample SAMN11356861, study PRJNA531348) | freshwater metagenome | isolation source: freshwater sample F1-80 | place: China: Fuxian Lake, Yuxi | collected 2017-12-25
AGGTCGTGAGGCCAGCGCACAAGAGCGGGGCCGCGCGCGCGGGGGCGAGGCTCGCGGGGACCTTCAGCACGAACGACTGGTCGACGGCGATCGCGTCGGAGTGGCCGTCCATCGTCACGCCCCCGAGGTGCTTGTCGGGGAAGCTGTAGGTGAAGGTCGGCATGGTGGCGCAGTGCTGCTCCTCGCCTGCCTTGCACTGCGGTCAGGTGCGGCAGGAGTCGATCATGCAGCCGACCGCGGCCATGTCGCCAACGGTGAACTTGCGCACGTTCGCGCCGACGCGTGCGACGCGCCCGACGATCTCGTGACCCGGGACGCAGGGGTAGACTGTCGGCATGACGCTCTTCCACTCGTCGCGGACTTGGTGCAGGTCCGAGTGGCAGATGCCGCAGTAGAGAACCTCGATCTGGACGTCGTCGGGGCCCGGCGCGCGGCTCTAGATGGAGAGCGGGGCGAACCGGGCTGTGGGGCTCGAGGCTCCGACAGCCTTGGGAGAGAACGTGACGGGGTTGGACATGGTGCTCGCAGTGGACATCGTCTGGGTGGGCCGAAGAAGAACTGGGAAGCAGCGAGAGTGTGCGTGAACGGTCAGGTGCTGGCAATGTGGCGAGCTGCGCGCTGCGCGCCGAAAAGAGGGCGCAGGACTTCCAAGTTGACGACGGGAGGCTAAAACTTTGACCGCGCAGGGCGCGGCGAGTTTCTCTCGGCAACGGGGAAGTGCCCTGCTCGCGCGGCGTGAATGTCGATTTCAGACGGGGCGGACCTATGTCCGCAGCTTTCGATTTGGAGAGCGGGTTGAACGACGCGGCAGAAACTCTGGACGGGGCGAGCGAGTGCGCACTCGCCAGCGCGTGGATTGGCGTGGACGGCAGCTTCCAGCTGCGGGTGCCGCCCGAGGTGTGTGCGCTGCGCGTGACCGGCGGGCTGGCGCTGCGCACGCTCGAAGTGCACGGCGGAGAGCGACTCCACACGCTCGACCTCTCCGCGCTCGCCGACGACCTCGTGCTGCACGTGTGCAGGCTGCCGGCCCTGCGTCGCATCGTGCTGCCCAAGGGCGCCGGCTGCCGGGTGCATGTGGAGCTGCCGTCGCAGCCCTCGCTGCACCTCGAAGGCGATCTGCGCTGGCTCGATGCGTGCTGGATGGAGAGCTGGGGTCACCGCGAACTCAACGCGGCGTGGAACGAGCGCTCGCCGTCCCTGCGCCCGGGCGTGCTGCGCGGAGCGTGGATCGGGTGCTCGGACCAGCTTCCCGCGGACGTGCAGTTCGCGCACGTTCTCGACGCGCCGGGACGCCGCGTCGACCTGTCACGGGCGCCCAAGCTCGTGGTCTTGCTCTCGGAGCACCTGTTCGTGATCGACCGCTCGGGCGCGGCGCCACGCGCCGTGCCGATCGAGGAGCTGCGCGACGATGCGACGAAGGCGCGCGCGAGAGCTTCGGCCCAGCCGATGAAGCCGAGCGTCGAGCAGGTGTTCCTCGGAGTCCTGTCGGCGCTCGAAGCCGGCGAGCGCCCGGAAGACCGCGAGCTTCAGGACTTCGCTCAGGCCTGTGGCTCGCATCCCCTGCGGGCGATGGAGGCCCTGGCCGCGCTCCCGGCCACGGTTGACCCCGCGCTCCTGTGGAAGCTGCGCCGGCTGATCTCGGACGCGCACCTCGCGCACAAGGACCTGCGCCGCACGGCGTGGCACTGGGAGTTCCTGACCGATCAGATCGACCGCGTGTGGACGTCCGACATGCGACTGTGGCTGCGTTGCCGGCCGCACGTGGCGGCGGCCTACAGCTTCGAACGCGACGTGATACGCTCGAGCTCCGACCCCGACCATCTGGCGGCCGTGGCGCGCGCCCTGATCGACCCCGCCCTCGCGACGCTGGTGCAGCCCACGATGGCGCGCGGCGGTCCGGCGCTCGACCTGCTCGGGCTGCTCGGCTGGCAGCTCGAGAACGGCCTCCCGAAGGGGTCCTACTTCCGGCGCCGCAAGGATCGCGACCGGTGGCAGATCGACGAACACGAACGGCAACGTCGCAAGGGTCCGCCGTGCGAGTACAGCACGGGCTCGACGCCCGAGAACTTGCAAGCCATCGGCGTCGTGCTGCGGATGCTCGTGCGACTTCACCACGATCCCGCGACGGTTCCGCTGCGCGGGCTGCTCGTGCGCTGGATCCGGGCGCGTCTGACGGATGGCTCGGGCGTCGAGCTGCTCGGCGCCATGCACCGCCTCGGGTCGAACGCTGCGCTGTCGGCGCTCGCGGCCCTGATCGCAGAACCCGCGGTTCCCGACAAGCTGCGCGCTCGCGCGGTCACCGCCAGCCTCGCCCCGCGCGAGGGCAACTACCTCTCCTGACTCTCGCTCCCGCACCACCATGCACTCGACCTGTTCCATCGAAGACGTGCGCTCGATCCTCGAGCACCAGCTGCAGCTCCTTTGGGAGCGGCCCGAGCAGGCGCACGTGATCGCGCCGCTGATGCTGTGGGGCCCGCCCGGGGTCGGGAAGAGCACCGTCGTGCGCGCGGTCTGCAAGGCGAAGGGCATCGGGTTCGTCGACGTGCGCCTCGCGCAGCGCGAGCCGATCGACCTGCGCGGCTTGCCGGTGCCGAACAAGGAAGGTACGGGCGTCGACTGGCTCGTTTCGTCCGAGTGGCCGCGCGAGCGCGCGAGTCGCGGTGTGATCCTGTTCGACGAGCTGACGGCCGCGGATCGCACGCTGCAGGTCGCGGCCTACGAGCTCATCCTCGACCGACGGCTCGGCACGCTCTCCGAGGTCCCGCCCGGCTGGCTCCTGATGGGCGCGGGCAATCGCGCCGGAGACCGAGCGGCCGCGGGTACGATGTCGAGCGCGCTGGCCAATCGCTTCTGCCACCTCGAAGTCGAACCGAGCCTGGAGGACTGGATGGTGTGGGCGCGCGCTCGCGGGGTGCATCCGCACGTGCTCGGCCTGCTGCAGTTCACGCCGAGTCTCTTCCTGCAGCTCGAGAACGTCGAGCTGCAGCGCGGCTGGCCGTCACCGCGCTCGTGGGAGCGCGTCGGCATCGTGCTGGACTCGGAGCAGCGACTCGGAGAGCGCGGACTGCGGCGGATGGTCGAAGGCCTGGGCGGTCCGGGGGCTGCGCATGCGCTGTTCGCGTTCCGCGAAGCGGCCAAGGAGCTGCCGGACGTCGCTGCGATCCTCGACGGAGATGCGAGGCTCGACGTGCCGCGTCGCGCAGACCTGAAGTGCGCGCTGTGCGCGGCGGTGGCGTTCCACATCTGGCGCGTCCCGCGACGCGCGCACGCGCTGCGGAGGCTGTTCGAGATCCTCGATGCGCTCGAAGACGACTTCGCGACCCTGCTCCTGCACGACGTGATGCGCGGACGCAGCGAGAACGAAGTGCGCTCGGTCTTGACGCACTCAGGCTACCAGCACCTGCAGGCGCGTCTGGGCGCGAAGCTGCGCGGCAGGCTCACGCGCGACGTGGACGCCTTGCTGAAGAGCGTGCTCGAAGGACTGCTCCCGTGAAACAGGAGGACGAGCGTGCCCGGGCCGAGGCACGCGTCGAGCAGGAGCGCTCCGCAATCGCGGCGTTAGTCGCGGCGCGCACCGAGCTCGTCAACGGGCATCCACATCTCGCGGGGCTCGCCCTGCGACTCGAGCTCGTTCCCGTCTGGGACTCTCGCTGCCCCACGGCGGCGACCGACATGCGCGCGGTCTACTTCCGTCCCGACCACGTGCTCTCGATTTTGCCGCGCGAACGCACGTTCCTCCTGTTGCACGAGGTCCTCCACTGCGCACTCGCTCACTTCCGACGCGACCTTCCCGGAGATCCGGAGGGCTGGAACTGGGCGCAGGATCACGAAGTCAACGACATCCTGCGGCGCGACGGCTTCCAGCTTCCGAGTGACTGCGTCTGGTTCCGGCAGTGCGATGGACTGGCGGCGGAGGCCGTGTACACGCGCCTCGACGAGCTGCGCGACTTGCTCGAGGAAGAACACGGGATGCAGCGCGTCGATCGACATCCCAACGAGTTCAGGGAGCCGCTGCCCGAGGCGGACGAGCTCGAGTTCGACCCGCGCATGCCGACTTGCGTCGATGCGGAGGCTCTGGAGCGCTGGCGCGGCCATGCGGCCGTGCTGGCGGCGGAAGCGCGCAGCGCGACGGATCCGACGGCGCTGCAGCGGCGCATTCTCGAGCTCGAGGAGCGCGCACGCGTGCGCTGGCGCGAGTTGCTGGCGGCGTTCCTGACGCGCGCGAGCGGGGGCTCGTTGCAGTGGCTCCCGCCTTCGCGCCGCCACGTGCACCGCGGGCTGTTCCTGCCTTCGCGCCGCAACGAGACGCTGCGCATCGCCGTTGCGGTCGACACGTCCGGCTCGACCGAGCTCTACATCCAGAACTTCCTAGCCGAGCTCTTCGCGATCGCGGCCGCATTCACGAGCTTCGAGCTGCTCGTGATCTCCTGCGACGACGAGGTGCGCAACCTCCAGCGCTTCGACGTGAACAACCCGCCCACGCGAGATCTGCTGCAGCTCATCGGGGGCGGCGGCACCTCGTTCGAGCCGGTCTTCGAGCAGCTCGCGAGCGAGCCAGAGCCGTGGGACGTGCTCGTGTACCTCACGGACGGCTTCGGGTGCGCACCCGAGGATCCGCCGCAGCTCTCCACCCTGTGGGTGCTCGTGCCGGGTGGTCGGCCGCCCGTGAAGTGGGGCGAAGTGGCGTGGATGGAGGTCGGGGATGAGAGCCCCGCGGATCGAGGCCGAGCGGGCTCGGGTCGCAGGCCCGGGCGCCGCTTCAGGTTGCGCTGAACGGGGCATCTGCTCACTTCGGCCTATGGGCTGGCGGCCCGGGGCGTGAAAATCTCCCACTATGCTGAACCTGAAGAGCGTGGAGTGGCGCAAGGCTGCGGTGTCCGCGGACTCGGTCGTGGCGCGCGTGAAGAGCGGAATGAACGTGTTCGTGCACGGCGGCTGCGCGACGCCGGTGCCGTTGCTCGAGGCGCTCGCGCGCCGCACGGACCTCGAGGGCGTCAAGCTCTACCACCTGCACACCGAGGGCACGTCGGCGTTCGTGCAGCCAGAAGTCGCGGGGCGACTGCGCTCGATCTCGCTGTTCGCCGGCTCGATGGTGCGGCGCGCGATCGAAGAAGGGCGCGCGGACTACGTGCCCGTGTTCCTCTCCGACATTCCCGAGTTGTTCGCCTCGGGGCGCATTCGCCTCGACGCGGCACTGCTGCAGGTCTCGCCGCCCAATGCCCATGGCCACTGCACGCTGGGCACCTCGATCGACGTCGCCAAGGCCGCCGCGGACAACGCACCTCTGATCCTGTGCGAGATCAACGACTCGATGCCACGCACGCACGGAAACAGCGTGGTCCCCTTCCAGCGCATCGCAGCCTTCACGAGCTCGGCACGGCCACTCCACCAGCATGTCCCGCAGCCCGAGACCGAGATCGAGGCGCGCATCGGCGAGATCATCGCGGGACTGGTCGAGGATCGTTCGTGCCTGCAGATGGGCATTGGCGGGATTCCCGACGCCGTGCTCACGCGCCTCAAGGGCAAGCAGGACCTCGGCGTGCACACCGAGATGGTCTCGGATCGCTTCGTCGAGCTGTTCGAGAGTGGTGCGGTCACCAATCGCTTCAAGACCGTGAGCCCCGGACGGACGGTGACGAGCTTCGTGATCGGCACGCAGCGCGTGTTCGACTTCGTCGACGACAACCCGCTCGTCGAGTTTCACCCGTCCGACCGCACCAACGACACCTCCGTGATTCGCAAGAACGAGCGCGTTGTCGCGATCAACTCCGCGCTGCAGGTCGATCTCACCGGCCAGGTGTGCGCCGACTCGCTCGGGCATCGCATCTACTCAGGCATCGGCGGCCAGATGGACTTCATCCGCGGCGCGGCGCTGTCGCGCGGCGGCAAGCCGATCCTCGCGTTCTCCTCGACGGCGGCCCATGGCACGATCTCGCGCATCACGCACGAGCTCAATGCCGGAGCCGGCGTCGTCACAACGCGCGGCCACGTGCACTGGATCGTCACCGAGCACGGCGCCGTCAACCTGCACGGCCTCTCCCTGCGCGAGCGCGGCGAGGCGCTTATCTCGATCGCGCACCCGGACTTCCGCGCGGAACTGCGCCGCAAGCTGAACGACATTCGTCACTTCAGCTGCTAGGCGGCGAACTTCAGCGCGGCCCGAGTTCCTCGAGGACCTCGCGCAAGCCTGCCGTGATGTTGTGCGCAAGGCGTTCGTGGCCCTTGGCGGTCGGGTGCAACCCGTCGGGCAGGTTCATGGCCGGATCGCCACCGACGCCTTCCATGAAGTTGGGCACGAACGAGACGCTGAGCTGGGTCGCGAGACGCGGGTAGAGCGCCTCGAACTGCGTGACGTAGTCGCTGCCGAGGCTGGTCGGCAGCTGCACGCCGAGCAGCAGCACTTTCGCGTACTTCGCGCGGCACTTGTAGACGATCGAGCGCAGGTTCGCGTCGACCACCTCCGCCGGCTGCCCGCGCAGGCCGTCGTTCCCGCCGAGCTCGACGACGACGATGTCGGGCTTCGACTGCAGCAGAAAATCGACGCGGCGCTCGCCTCCCGAGCTCGTGTCACCACTGATCCCGGCGTTGATGAGCTCGAACGGCATGCCAGCGGCCGCGAACTCGCGCTGCAGGATGGCCGGGAAGGCGAGGTCCGCCGAGAGATGCAGTCCGGCCGTGATGCTGTCGCCGAGGAAGGCGACCTTGGGCGAGCCGGGCGGGATCTCCGGGGCCTTCGGCGCGGGCGGCGCAACCTCGCTGGTCCGCGCCGGACCCTCGAGCGGCAAGTCACGCGGCGTCGTCCGCTCTTCCTTGCAGCCGAGGGCAAAGGCTAGTGCGAACGCCGCGAACGCGAGACGCATGGCTTGCCTCACGCGACGTTCGCGGCGCGCTTTCCGCCGGGGTAGAACGCGAGCAGCAGCACGAGGACCGCCAGCGAGGCCCACATCGGCGCGCCGAACAGGTCACGCGTCTGCCCGGGATTCGCGTAGTCGAGCCGCTCGGCCCCGTGCTGGGCCCAAGTCGCGATCTTGGTCGAAACGAGGCTGCCCACGATCACGCCGATGCCGACGATCACGAGGTTGTAGAGGCTTTGCGTACTCGCGCGGATATCGGTCGGCGCTTCCTCGTCGATGATCATGAACGCGAGGAAGATGAAGCAGCCGAAGCACACGCCGTGCAGGGCGACGCCGAGCACGAGCGTGACGATCGGGTCGATCGGAATCTCGTGCACGTAGGCGAAGAGCGCCATGCGCAGCGCATACGCGAGCGTGCCGATGACGAGGATCGACTTGCGCGAGACCGAGCGCGCGAAAACGGGGATGAACGCGAGCACCGCGATCTCCGACATCTGGCCGACCGTCATCAGGCCGCCACCGCCGACGCCGAAGATGCTGTTGATCGCGCCGGCCGCGTTCGACTGGAAAGCCGAGAGGAAGCCGCCCGTGTGAACGAAGTAGAACTGGTGGATGCAGGCGATCGGGATCGTCAGCAGGAACAGCGTGAGCAGCGGGTTCTTCGAGACCGCGCCGAATGCGCCCGCGATCGCGACCTTCGAGCCCGAGCCCTTCTGCGGCGGGGTGTCGGGCAGCGTGAAGCAGTAGAAGCCCATCAGGGCGCCGAGGATCGCGGAGAGCTTGAAGGCGTCGGCCCGGCCCGCGTTCTGCGCGGCCGTGACGGCGGCCTCGTCGAGCCCCGTCGGCGTGTGCGCCACGAGCAGCCACTGTCCCATCGCGATGCCGACCGCGATCCAGCCGATCGTGCCCCACAGGCGCACCTTGCCGAACTGTGCCTGACCATCGGGGAGATGGTGGAAGGCGAGGCTGTTCGTCAGCGGCATGGTCGGGCAATACAGCATCGAGTACAGCAGCGAGAACATGAGGAAGCCCGAGTAGCTCTCGATGCTCGCGAGCTGCCACATCAGGACCGCGCCTGCGAGGTGCAGCACGCCGAGGAACTTCTGCGTCGAAAACAGGCGGTCCGCGATCTGGCCCGCGATGAAGGGCGCGACGATCGCTCCCACGGCGCCGACCGCGAACATCGATCCGATCTCGTCGTTCGAGAAGCCGCGATGCCCCTGCAGGAACGGGAACAGGATCGGCAGCCACGCGCCCCAGATGGCGTACTCGAGGAACATCATCACCGACAGGCGAGGGATGAGGGCCGGCGCGGGGGCGTTCTTCATTGGGGGGAGACCGGTTTCGACCGAGGGGATTGCATGCAGCGCCGTCGCGGCCTGCCTCACTTCTTGTACCCGTCCGTCCCGTGCACGGCGAGCCTGATTCCCCCGCTGCCCTCGCCGCGCCACCGACGGCTGTGCGCAGCAGCTCTCGGGAATCACCCACCCCCGCGACTCAAGGCTCGATCCGACGCTCGGTCCGCACTGCTATCCTCCCCGCGTGGCGGCAACCCCGGCGACCCGCTTCACCATCATCATCTGCACGCGCAATCGCCGCGAGGAGCTGCGCCGTACTCTGGAAAGCGTGAGCGCGGTGGCTGGGCAGCGCACGGCTGCATGGTCGCTGCTCGTGGTCGACAATGGCTCCACCGATGGCACAGCGGAGCTGGTGACCTCGCTCGCGACGCACTTTCCCATCCCGGTGCGCCACGTGGTCGAAGAGCGACTCGGCATCGCCAGCGCCCGCAGCCGCGGCCTGCAGGAATGCGCGACGCCCGTCGCGACCTATCTCGACGACGACGTCACGCTCGCGCCCGGCTGGATGCTCGCGGTGGAGCGTGCCTTTCTCGACCCGGACGTCACCGGCTTTGGAGGCCGGATCCTGCCCTTATTCCCGTCGAACGCGCCCGCGGACTACATGCGCGCCGTGACGAGCGAGCGCTGTGGCTCCACGGGGCTCTTCGACCTCGGCGACGCGACGCAGCCGCTCGGCCAGGGACTTCCCGGCGGGTACCCGCACGGCGCGAACATGGGATTCCGCACCAGTGCGGGTCGCGTCATCGGCGGCTTTCGCCCCGCCTTCGGCTGGGGTCGCGCCGACATTCCTGGCGAGGAGACCGACTTCTTCGCTCGCCTCGCGCAGTCGGGGGGAAAGCTCCTGTACCTGCCGGACGCCCAAGTGTTGCATCACCTGCAGCCTGACAAGGTGGGCTGGGAGTACCTGCGCCGCTGGCACATCGGCTACGGCCGTGCGTCGGTGCTTATGCGCCCCAAGCCAGCGCCTTGGATGCGTGCGCTCAAGCTCATCGAGCAGGCGAGCGTCTGGCTGCGCTACTCGTGCGTGCTGCTCGTCGATCGCAGCCGCTCGAGCTCGCGTCCCTACCGCAAGGTCTGGCAAGCCGAAGGTCGCATCGCGGAGCTGCTGGGGCGATGAGCCTCGTCTCGATCCTCGTGCCGGCCTACAACGCCGCGGGGTTCCTTGAGGAAACGGTGCGCTCCGTGCTCGCGCAGACTCATCGCGAGTGGGAACTGCTGCTCATCGACGACGGCTCAACCGATGCGACACCCGCGCTGCTCGAGTCCCTGTCGCAGCTCGATCCGCGTATCCGCACCTTCCGGCAGGAGAACGCGGGGACCCAGGCCGCCCGCAACTTCGGGCTCCGGCACGCGCGAGGTGAATGGGTGGCGCTGCTCGATCACGACGATCTGTGGCTGCCACGCAAGCTCGAGCGCCAGCTCGAGATCGCGCGTGAGCATCCCGGTGCCGAGCTGATCTTTTGCAACTTCGCGCGCTGGAACGGCGAGCGCGAGCTCGATCGTCACTTCACGCGCGAGGACCGGCTCCCGAGCGGCGCAGTGCTGGAGAAGCTGGCACGTCAGTGCCTGTTCGGGGCGCTCACGGTCCTCGTACGGCGCCATGCCCTCGCGCACGCGGGCGGCTTCGACACGCGCTTTCTGCGCTGCGGGGACTGGGACCTGTGGTTGCGACTCGCAGAGCAGGGCGTCGGGGTTCGGGGTACGCTCGAGGTGCTCGCACTCTGGCGAGTGTGGGAAGGCAACCTAAGCGGCAGCGTGGTCAAGATGCGGCGCGAGGAGGTGCTCGTGCTCGAGGCCGCGCTGGAGCGGGCGCACGCGGACGCGCGACGCTCGTTGTATCGCCGCTCACTCGCGGAGAAGCGCGGGAACCTCGCCCTGCACGAGGTGCTCGCCCGCTCAGGCGAGGGACACGACGTCGCGGCGGCGGCGTGGCACGCATGGCGGCTCGCTCCGGGACGCGTGCGCCTGCTCGAAATCGCGCTCTCGTCCTGCTGGCCGCGCATTCTCGGCGGAACTCGGCTACGCGAGCGCGCGCTGACGAAGATCCGGCGCAGCTACCGAAGCCATGCCGGGAAGCGCCACGCACGCCGTTCCAAGTCCCCTTGTGACCTCGTTCGCAAGTTGCAACCATGCGACATTCGAGCGGC
>SXGS01154309.1_pt1 | contig 10357 bp, 7 predicted proteins | sample 3174681 | NCBI WGS metagenome assembly SXGS01 (sample SAMN11356861, study PRJNA531348) | freshwater metagenome | isolation source: freshwater sample F1-80 | place: China: Fuxian Lake, Yuxi | collected 2017-12-25
AAACGAACGGCACCCTTCCCCTTTCCGGGCTCGATCCGCGGGCGGTGAAGATCATGGACGTGAAGTGCCCTTCCTCCGGCGAGTCCGGGAAGACGCTTTGGGAGAATTTCCGGCACCTGATCCTGATTCCCCTGCTGAGCTGAATAATTCCGTGGATGCATCTCCTTTTCTGCTGGCGTACATCACGAGCACATCCGGCCACCAAGTGACCTTTACGTTTAACACAGCAATTCAGACCTTTGGGTACGACCTGAACCCGCGGTCAGCCAGCGTTGGTGCCACGGTTAATTTCGCTGTAGGTGCAACTGTCGGTGGGCTCGCTGCCGCAGGGTCCTATAGTCTGCCCGGTACGGACGTTACCGGGTTTCGCGGTTTCTACTCGGACACGCCGTTCAAGGTGTTTAGGATTACTACGGCTGCCGCTAATGCGTACCACGGCATCGACAATCTCGAAGGTTTCACGACGGTGCCTGAGCCCGCCGAAACGGTTGCGGTTGGGGCGGTCGCGCTCGTGGCTTTTGGCATCATCCGCCGTCATTCTCGATCCAAAGTTTGATGGATGGGTTGGGTGTCCACGACACTTTTTGTATTTGGGCCGTTTTGGTTTTTCTGTTGAAACTGAAACGGCTTTTTCATTTTCCATCTCGACTTGGTGCGCTTCTCCAAGTTGGTGGACATTCGGAGCTAGGTCGTCTCGGGAATTCCCCAAAAGCGATGGAGGGCGCGCTCCAAAGACGCCGTCCTTTTTTGAGAGACCTCTGCCGCTTTCCCCCCCCCCAGCAATCAATGCGGCGCCGGTACCTCGGAGATGCGTCCTTTGACACACAACGATACAACCAGAGCTTGTCGATGAAAGGCTTTCAGTACAGACTGTTTGCCAATCACCAGTCACCCAATTATGAGCCCTACATTCTCCAAAAGCTATTCGCGCAGAGAGATCCTCGGCGGCGCTGCCGCTGCTACGTTTGCTTTCAACTTTTTACCGGCGCGCGTTTGGGGTGCCAATGAACGATTACGATTCGCTGGCATTGGAATTGGGGGCAAGGGATCCGGGGACATCGATCAAGCGGGGGCTCTGGGAGATGTCGTGGCACTGTGTGACTGTGACGACAAGCAGTTGGACGCCAAATTGAAGAAGTTTCCTGGAGCCAAGACATACCACGATTTCCGCAGGATGCTGGACGAGATGGAAGGGAAGGTGGACGCCGTAACCATCAGCACGCCGGATCATACGCACGCCTTAGCGGCGGCCATGGCGATCAAACGTGGCATGCATGTGTATGTTCAAAAACCGCTGACACACGACGTGTGGGAAGCGCGCTGGCTGCGAGACCTTGCTCGGAAGCACAAGGTGGCGACACAGATGGGTAACCAGGGAACGGCTGAGGATGGGTTGCGACGAGGGGTCGAAGTGATCCGTTCAGGGGCGCTTGGGACCGTTCGCGAGGTGCATGTTTGGACCAATCGCCCGGTCTGGCCCCAATCCCCCAAGGTGGTTTCTCGCCCAACCGACACGCCGCCCATCCCCGCCAACGTCCATTGGGAAGAGTTCATCGGGCCTGCTCCCATGCGACCTTACAACCCTGCCTATCATCCTTTCAGTTGGCGCGGATGGTGGGATTTCGGTACGGGGGCCATCGGCGACATGAGTTGTCACACGGCCAACTTGGCGTTCATGGGGTTGGAATTGGACTATCCGACGTCCATTCGTGCCGAGAGTGAGGCGCCGAATCCCGAGACATTTCCGGGATGGGCCACGGTGCACTTTGAATTCCCGGCACGTGGCAATCGTGCCGCGGTCAAACTGACTTGGTATGAAGGCAAACTACCCAATGGCACCAAAAACCTGCCTCCGCTGGATCTGTTCCACGGAGAGAAGCCGGTGGACAGCGGTTCGCTGACAGTGGGGGACAAGGGAGTGATGTATTCCCCATCCGATTATGGGGCAAATTGGAAGCTGTTGCCTGGAGACCGATATGCGGGTTTTGTTCCGCCGTCACCGACCCTGGCCCGGAACGGGAAGGGCGATCAAGGCATGAAGAACGAGTGGGTCACCGCAATACGCGGGGGTCCCAAAGCCTTCTCGAATTTCGATTATGCCAGCATGCTGACGGAAACGTTCCTCCTTGGGAATGTGGCCATCCGTGCCGGCGTTCCTCTGGGTTGGGATGGTCCGCGGTTTCGGCTCACCAAAGGCCGCAAAGAGGCCAAACAGTACCTTCGCCGCGAGTACCGCAAAGGTTGGTCCGCGTGAACTGCGGTTGGACGATGAGTGGTCGCTCAGCTCGACGGCCTCGCTGCTAGGTCGACAGATTTAAGAATTGGCAGCATCACGAGTGTCGCCGCAGTTGCAGGACGAGTTCACAATCGGTTTAAATTGTTACCGAATGATCATTGCCTTTGCTGGTTTCAGTTCGTCTATTGGCAGGCAATGACCGAACCTTCCTCGCGGGTTTTTCCGGAGTTCAGCCTCGCGCGACTCCTGAAGACCGTTTTCGAACCGAAGCCGGGCCAGCGCATCGGCATCTTGATAGACTTGGCCGATCCCAAGCAGATCGAGGGGTTCGCTTTTTTGAAGGATCCAACGCTCACGATTCAACGTCATGCCTACGATGTTTTCTATCAGGGATTGCGGAATGGGGTGATGGCGGAATTGAGTCTCTGCGGCGGCGACCTATTTGCCTACCAGATCACTGGTGGCAGCAATCTGGATTTACCGGACGTCGCTTGGACACCCGAAGGTGTGCAGGTCAGCCTGGAGAAGTCAGTGTATCCCCATTTTGATATTCTGCTGTGTATCTCGACGTATTCCGCTACCGCACCGCTCACGGCCTTCGCGAAGCAATTTGGATTTCGCGGAGCGACACTTCACGGGATCAATCCGATCATTCTTCGGACCGGGCTTTCGGTGGATTATAACGAGGTCAGTTGCCAAGCGGAAAAGCTGCGTCTCGCCATGACCCGTGCTGAGTCGTTTGAGATTGATTTCGAAGTTTCCGGCCAGAAGGCCACGTTGAAACTATTCTGCGATCGTCAGGAGGCGCAGAAGAGTCATGGGCTCTGCCGGGGTGACAAGCCCGATGTGGCGAATCTCCCTGCGGGCGAGGTCTATTTTGTGCCGACCGGAGCGGAAGGACAATTCCCACGTCTGTATGAGGACGGGAGTCTTGGGATGTTGGAGGTGACGGGTGGGCGCATTCGCAAGGCCACATGGATTTCTGGGAACCAGGAGACCATCGACGCACAGAATCAGTTGTTTGCGACGGATCCAGCCACCGGCGAATTGGGCGAACTGGGATTTGGCACCCAGGATCTCCCGGCGTCTGGTCGTGACATACAGGATGAAAAGATTCTTGGAACCCTGCACGTGGCCACTGGCCGCAGCGATCATCTGGGGGGACACCTCACGCCCAACCAGTTCAATGTGGCCAAGAATGCCACCCACAACGACATCTTATTCTCCGCGACCAAAACGCCCTGCATCCAAGTGCCACAAGCTCGCATGTTCCGCGATGGCAAGATGGAGGTGGTGATCGAGGATTACCGGCCTGGGGCCTACCTCCAACATGCCTTGAACTCGTGATTGGGGTTGGCACTGGAACTTGCCTTTGCGGGTTGCGGAGGGTGAGTCAATTCTATCTCGGATGAGCGCGTACGATTTTTATCAGACAGACCGGGCTCAGTCGGAATATCTGCTCTTCCACTACGGATCCCCGGCTCAAACGATGCCTTGGGGATTTGGCCCTTTGGAGGCGCTCGATTATCCCTCGCGTTGCGTCTCCGAGTGTTTGGACCGGTCACGTCTGCCGAGCCAGGCACGCGCATTGGACTTGGGTTGTGCGGTGGGACGATCGACGTTCGAACTGGCACGGTGGTGTTTCGAGGTGATCGGCATTGACTATTCACATCGCTTCATCGAGATCGCCCAACAACTTCAGCAATGTGGCTCAGTTTCCTATGACTACGTGGAAGAAGGTCGACTCACCACCCCAGCGACCGCTGAAGTGCCAGCTGGGATAGACCGACAGCGGGTCCGGTTCGAACAGGGTGATGCCCAAGACTTACGTTCGGATCTGGGACAATTCGATGTGGTGCTCATGGCCAATCTGGTGGATCGCCTGCGAGATCCTAAGTCGTGTTTGGACTCCTTGCACTCCTTGGTGCGGCAGGGGGGGCAACTCATTCTGACGACGCCGTGCACTTGGCTCGAGGAGTACACCCCTCGGTTGCAATGGCTGGGTGGATTCGAACGGGACGGGCGTGTTATCAAAACGTTGGAGTCACTTCGGGCAGTTCTCGATCCGCAGTTCGCCCTGACGCGAACGCTCGACATGCCCTTTTTGATTCGCGAGCATGAGCGAAAGTTTCAGTGGAGCGTCGCCCAAGCCACAATTTGGGTTCGGCGATGAGGCGAGTCGGCGCATCGGGTAGGCGCTGTTGCCACCGGGTGCCACTGGCGCGGTTGGGTTACCTATGAACCGAACACGAACCATAATTTCGTTGGTTGGATTCCTCGCCACCGCAGTCTGGTTGCTGGTGCCGGATATCAAAACCAGCCCGGCGGTGCTCTGGCCTAGCGTGCTGGCGGTGGGGCTGGCGTTTGTCACTCGGGACATTTATCTATCGCTCTTTCTCGGGGCGTTCAGCGGCTCGTTGCTGTTGCACGGCGGGAATCCGTGGACTGCGTTTTACGACCTGCTCATCAACCGCCTGATTCCGTCGCTGACAGATCGCTGGAATATCAGCGTCTTGATCTTTACGCTCCTCATGGGTGGATTTGCCGAGGTATTGACGCGCAACGGTGGTATGACAGCACTTTCCTCGAGGGTCATGGGGCAATCGAGAAGTCCTCGTCGTGCGGGGCTTGGGGCATATCTCATGGGATGGCTCGTATTCTTCGACGGTTTGGCGAGTTCGGTGCTGGTCGGAAAGACCATGCGTCCCATCGCCGATCGAGCCGGGCTCTCTCGCGAGAAGCTAGCATTCATTGTGGATTCCACATCGGCACCCGTTGCTGGGCTCTCCTTGCTCTCGACGTGGGTGGCTTACGAGATGTCGGTCATTCGTCAGGGTCTTACGAATACTGGGGATCCGACGCTAGTGGACGCCGTTGCTCCGTTTTCATGGCTCGTGTTGAGCCTGCCGTTCCGATTTTACAACTGGTTCATGCTGCTTCTGGTGTTCCTGCTGATCTGGCTGATGCGCGACTGGGGATCGATGCGCGCTGCGGAACGGTTCAGTCGTTTGGCTCCGCGCTCGGAAACGAGCTCGAGTGAGACCTCGGTCACGGGATCTCATGCCGCGTTAGCGCTGGTGCCGTTAGCGGTGTTGGTCGTTGGGGTTTTTGGAGGATTGTACATCGGCGGTGGTGGCCTGGAACGAGCCTTCAGTTTTCAGAATCTTGTGGAGGCGATGGGCAAAGCGGACGCGGCAGCGGTATTCGTTTTGGCCACAGCGCTGGCTTCGGCAGTCGCACTGGGCGTCACCGCGGTGTGGCACGGGGCGGTGCCAAGCCCGTTGGCCCGTGAGAGTGGAACCCAGACTTTTCTGCAGGGCATGCAACAGATGTTTCTTCCGACGCTGATTCTAGTCTTCGCTTGGATGCTGAACAGCGTTATCAAGGAACTCGGCGCGGCGAGTTATCTAGTTTCCTTGCTGGGGGATCGGTTGCCCGCGGCGTGGCTGCCGGCCCTCGTGTTCTTGCTGGCGTCGGTGATTTCGTTCAGTACGGGCACTTCTTGGGGTACCATGGCGATTGTCATGCCGCTGGCCATTCCCTTGGCGGTAAAGCTGACCGCGTTTCATGCCGGTATGACTGAGGGCCCGATTCTCGTGGCGACGGTGGGTGCTGTGTTGGCAGGGGCGGTTTTTGGCGACCATTGCTCCCCGATCAGCGACACGACCATTGTGTCCGCTTTCAGCAGCGATTGTGAGGTGATGGCCCACGTCCGGACGCAGTTGCCTTATGCGATCACCGCCGCGTTGATAGCCACGCTTGTGGGTTATCTTCCGGCCGGCTATGGAATCGCACCCGGTTGGTTGCTAGCGGCTGGTGGCGTGATTTGCTGGTTACTCGTGCGTTATCGAGGCAAAACTGTGGAGGAATCGCCTCGGTAAACGATCTGATCCAGTCGCTGTGAGTCCCGCTGCTGGTTTGAAATCGTATGAAGAATACTTCAATTAGACGGGAATATTTCTGGAAGCATCTGCTAGAGCAGGCTTCGGATGCCCACTTTTTCGAGGCCAACGCGGACGTGTTTTCGCGCCGAGGCATGCTTCAGAAGTGTTTTAACGGCATGGGGACACTGGGCTTGGCGGCAGCATTGACTCCGACAGCGACGGCCGGCGAAATGATTCAGAAAGAAGGTAGGCCACTTTTCCCCAAAGCTGGACATCGTCCGGCGACAGCCAAGAGTGTGATTCACCTATGGATGAATGGCGCGCCCTCCCAGGTGGACACATTTGATCCCAAGCCGGCATTGGAACGTCATGCCGGCAAGCGTCCCGAAACCACCGTCCAATTGACTACAGAAAATGTCACTGGGGGTCTCATGCCATCGCCCTTCCGGTTTTCGAAACACGGCCAGGCTGGGATTGATGTGAGTGATCTGTTTCCCGAGGTAGCCCGGTTTGCCGATGACTTGTGCGTGATTCGGTCCATGCAGACCGATGTGCCGGTGCATGAATCTTCCAACTGGATGATGTTTACGGGCAGCATCCAACCGAATCGGCCGTCATACGGCTCCTGGATGCTTTATGGGCTAGGGAGCGTGAATGAGAGCCTTCCAGGATTTGTGGTGCTGGGAGAACCAGGGCAGCCGGTTAATGGCCCATCCAATTGGAGTAGCCGATTCCTTCCGGGTATTTATCAAGGTTGCCAGATTGCCTTGCCCAAGGATTACAGCTCACACGATGTGATTCCATTTCTTCAGAACTCACAGCTGACACCTGCCACGCAACGTCGGGAGCTCGATTTGATTCAGCGCTTGAATGCAATGCACCAGGAACGTCGGGGTGCTGAGAGCGCGATGAATGCCCGTATCCAGTCCTTGGAAATGGCATTTAGCATGGAGAGCTCCGCGGCGGAGGCCTTTGATATACGTCAAGAGTCTGAGGCCACATTCGCGGCCTATGGCTTGACCGGGCCTGAGGCGGATTTGGTGGCCACCAGTTCGGATGGGGGGTTCAAACGATCCACTTATGCTCGCAATTGTCTGCTGGCGCGGCGACTGGTGGAACGTGGGGTGCGTGTTGTGCAGATCTATTGCGGCAAAAGTCAACCGTGGGATCATCACGACAAGAACAGTGAATCCCATCGAAATCATGCCCGTGTCGTTGATCGTCCCATTGCGGCGCTGCTAGGCGACCTGAAACAGCGTGGACTCCTTGATGAGACGTTAGTGTTGTGGGGCGGCGAGTTCGGTCGGACTCCGACCTCCCAAGGCAATGATGGACGCGATCACAACCATCATGGGTTCACGGTTTGGATGGCTGGGGGCGGCGTTCGGGGTGGGACCATTTATGGGGCCACGGACGAGTTCGGCTTCAAAGCGGTGGAGAATCCCGTTCATGTGCATGACTTGCACGCCACCATGCTCCATCTCATGGGGTTGGATCACGAGAAGCTTACTTATCGGTACAGCGGCCGTGATTTTCGGCTGACCGATATTAATGGGCGTGTTGTGAATGAGGTGATCGCATGAAGCGGGTCCTCCTTTTCTGGATCTCCCTGATAGGAATCGGCGCCGCGGACGACGCGGTAAAAATCCCAACCCAACAAACCGTTCAATTGGGTGTGGAGGTTCCACTGTGGGCGTTTCAACCGCCAAGGCTTCACGCGTTACCAGTTGTTTCAGCGACTCACTGGCCGAAGCGTGCGTTGGATTATTTTGTGCTGGCGGCTCAGGATAAGCGGAAACTCCGCCCGGTCCGTGCCGCTACCAAGGCTGAATGGATCCGTCGAGCCACCTTCGATTTGATCGGTCTGCCGCCAACTCCCGGAGAGTGCGAGGCGTTTGAGAGGGATACCGGTTCGGATGGGTTCGCCAAGGTCATTGATCGCTTATTGGAGTCGCCCCACTACGGGGAGCGTTGGGGCCGATACTGGCTGGACATCGCACGTTACGCAGATGATCAAGGCAACTCTTTTCTGACGCCGACTCCGTCCGCTTATCTGTATCGTGATTGGGTGGTGGAGGCTCTCAATCAGGATATGCCGTACGACGAATTTGTGCGATTACAGATTGCCGGCGACGAGGTTCCTGGCCCGGCTGTGGATTATGTGAAGCGACTGGCTGGGCTCGGTTTCCAAGGCCTCGGACCTCAATTTCGCAAAGGCGCTGCCGGTGAAGCCAAGGCCAAGGCGGATGAATTGGAAGATCGAGTGGACACCCTGACGCGTGGAATCCTGGGTCTGACGGTCTCGTGTGCGCGGTGTCATGACCACAAGTTTGATCCGATTCCTACCCGGGACTATTACTCGTTGGCAGCTGCGTACAACGGCGCGGAGTGGTCCAGTCGCATGCTGGCCGCTCCCGAGATCGTTGAAACCCACAAGAAATGGGGGGAGCAAGTTGAGCAGAAGAAGGCTGCTTTGACAGCATGGTCCGAAGCTCAGGCGCGTCAACTGGGACGAATGGCGTTGAGCAAGACCGATATCTACGCCTTGGCTGCGGTAAAGGTATTGGTCCTTCGGCATCAAAAAGTGCCCGTCGATATCACTGCGTTGGCCAAGCAGGAGGACCTGGAAGTCTACTTCCTCAAACGCTGGGTGGAGATCCTCGATAAACCTGGGGATGAGCCGATTCTGAGGCCGTTGCGTGAGAGTGCCAAGAAATCGAACGGGTCTGGCATCACCATCACGTCCCATGAGCTGCGCCTACAGGGTGAATCTCTCAAGAACCTTGCCATGGCTGCGCTCGCTGCACTGACCGTCAGCGAGGAGGTCCCAAGTGGTCCGTCAAAGAAGGCACCGGCACTTCCACCGGACCATGACAAACTCCTCAAAACACTTTGGAAGGACCCTAAAGGGCCATTCTTTGTTTCCGAAAGCGATCGGGCGGGTTTGTTGGATGAAATCCAGAAGCAACATTTCGCCAGGCTTCAAAGTGACTTGGATGCCCTGTCAAAAACCCCGCCACCATCCGGTCCCCTGATGCCCAGCTTGCAGGGTGGGGGACAGGCTATGAAAGTGTTCGTGCGAGGTAATCCTGAAAAACTAGGTGAGGAGGCGCCGCCGGGTTTTTTACGGGTGCTAAACCAAACCGGCGATTCGTCCAATGGAAGACCGTTCACCCGATTGAATCTCGCCAACGCGTTAGTGAGCCGAGAAAATCCATTGACGGCCCGAGTCTTAGTGAATCGCGTATGGCACCATCATTTTGGGCGTGGGATCGTCCCGACACTGAGTAATTTTGGAAGACTGGGCGCCCCACCCACTCACCCGGAACTACTGGACACCTTGGCGGTGCAGTTCATGGAGCATGGTTGGTCGATCAAATGGTTGCATCGTGAAATCATGCTTTCGGCTACTTACCAACTCAGCAGTGTCCAAGACGCCAGCAACATCGCTTCAGATCCTGGCAATGAGTATCTCTGGCGCATGACGCCCCGGCGCCTGGATTTCGAAGCGTGGCGCGATGCGTTGCTCAGCGTTGCGGGCCGCTTGGATGCCCAGGTAGGAGGCCCTTCCATCGACCAAACCACACCTGGAATCAAGGAGGTTCCCGGCTTCAATTTCTTTACCCGCTTGAATGGGTTTGAGGCGGACAATCCTGAGGGACGGCGGCGTACACTCTACACGGTGATCAGCCGTTACTATCCCAACCCCACGCTGACACTCTTCGATTTTCCCGAACCCAACGTCACGAGCGATCAACGCAACGCCACCACGATACCTCAGCAACAGTTATTCGTGCTCAACAGCCCGTTTATCATGGAACTGAGTCGGGGGTTCGCGAAACGGCTCGAAGCGGGGGCTGCAAACGTGGAAGCGAGGCTCCAGTTGGGATGGAAACTCGCCTACGGACGGCCTCCGACCATGAATGAACTATCCCTGGCGCTGGAATTTATTGAAGCCCCATCTAGCTCCTCTGCTGGGGATCGTTTGAATCGTTGGGAGCAGTTGGCCCATGCATTGCTGGCCAGTAATGAGCTTCTGTTCCTGCCGTGATTTAAGTTGAACCCGGCAGTGTTGGGAACAAGATTTCTGCGGTTGGTCTTAGCACTACAGCGACAGTTCACTTAAAGTTTGGAAGATGAAGGGGAAAAGCGCCGTTCTTGGCGCGACGGCTGGAAAGCTGTCGATCGCACCCGACGACATTTTTAGCTTGCGCGGAACTGGCCCGCCCGTTAATCT
>SXGS01330070.1_pt1 | contig 10357 bp, 8 predicted proteins | sample 3174681 | NCBI WGS metagenome assembly SXGS01 (sample SAMN11356861, study PRJNA531348) | freshwater metagenome | isolation source: freshwater sample F1-80 | place: China: Fuxian Lake, Yuxi | collected 2017-12-25
ACGCACTACCCAAGGGCCGATCGCATTCGCGTCGTCCTCGACAACCTCTCGACGCACACGCCGACGGCCCTCTACGAAACCTTCGAGCCGGAGGAGGCTCGGCGGATACTCCGCCGACTCGAATTTCACTTCACGCCGAGGGTACTAGCTCATGACACGCCGCGCCCCGGGCTCCGCACGATGACAGATTTTCTCCGGGAGCGCGCCCACCACCATGTCGCGCTCCGCCTGCCCGGAGAGAACGGTCCGCGCGTCGCCGGGATAGCTGTCCTTGACCCTCTGGAGGAGGACCGCGCCGTCCATCCCCGGCATGCGCATGTCCGAGACCACCACGTCGCGAAAGGCGCCTTCGCCAGCTCGGCCAGCGCAGCGCGGCCGCTGCGCGCAAACACCATGATCCACTCGGACCGCTGCTTGCGCAGCAGGTTCTCGAGGCCCTCGAGCACGTGAGGCTCGTCATCGACGAACAGGATGCGCTTCAACCGACCCGAGGCCCGCGAGCTGGCGACCCAATAGCGAACTATAGAGCTGCGGCAGGGCGCCTGCGCCTTTTCTCTGGCGCATCGCGGGCGCCTGGCGGAATTTTCCGTACCGAGTACCATCTCGGCGCGTGACGCCCCCGAAGCTCCTCTGCATCGACGGCACCGAGTGCCCCGAAACCATTCCCAGCGACCTCGCGGCGCTGCGGGCGCTTCCGCCATCGGCACAAGCAGCGTTCTGGGAGGTGCTCGAGCCTTGCCTCGCGCCAGCGCCCGGGGCCGATGCGGATCGCGCCATCGAGGCCTTCGCGCGTCAACACCGCGCCGTCGGCGGCCTGATCGCCGAGGCCCTCCGCGGCTGTCGCTTCCTCATGTACGAAGCGGCACGTCGCGACCTCGACCGCCTGAGCTTTGCCGCGGATCTGGGAACGTTACTCGCGAGCGATGTCGCCGACGGGCAGGCCGAGTCGCTCCGCACAGTGCTGCTCTCGCGCTACGACGACGCGAAGCAGCGCCTGCGCAGGGAGATCGTCTCGCGCAGCATCGCCGACCACGGCCGCCTGCTCACCGGCGCCGACTGGCGCGTCGACCGCATCGCCGCCTCGCAGCACGGCCGCGCCATCGATGCGCCGGTGGCGCTAGTGACCTTCAGCTACCGCGAAGGCTCGGAACAGAAGCGGCTCACGTTTCATGCAGAGCTTGGGATGATGCTGCGCTTGAAGCAGATCTGCGAGCAGGTGCTGCAATAGCCGCCGGAACAGTGAGAGCCTCCGGCTCGACTCCGTGGCCCTGAATGTCGCTGCCATCGGCGAGCTGCCAGCGACCGACCTGGGCGTAGCTGCTGCCCTGCTGCTCTTCTACCAAAGCCTCGATGGTGGCCTTGCCGGCGCTCCGCTCGCCCATGACCCGCGCGCGCCGATGATGCTGCAGCGCCGCCGCGACGAGCTCCGCGGCCGAGCCGGTGTGGCGGTCAATCCACACAAACAGCGGCAGCTCGCTCGTGCCGTCTTCGGCCTGGCTGCGGTGCACGGTGACGTCGCCGTCGGGCTCGATGACGCGGCACAGCACCGCGCCCTTCGGTAGCCACAGCTCGAGCACGCGCAGGCTCGCGCGCAGCTCGCCGCCGGGGTTACCGCGCAGATCGAGGACGACGGCGCGGGCGCCGCTGCGGGTGAGCCGTCGGAGCGCGCTGTCGACCCTCGTCGCGGTGCCGAAGCCAAGAAGCGCTATGCGGATCACGCCCACGCCATCGCCGTCGAGCGCGCAGTCGACCTCTGCGCCGTCCATGGAATCCGCGAGCGCACGCAACGCCGCCCCCTCGAGCGGGCCCACGGGCGGGGCACCCGCGTGGGTGAAGAACACGTTGGTGATGCTGGGCACGAGCACGGCGCCGAGGGGGTTATTCATGTTGTTGCCGGTCGTCGGGCAGCACAGGTTGATCGCCGGCATGAAGTTCACCTTCACGATGGGATTGCCCATGGTGTACTTGCCCGGGCCCTTGATCATCGGGTGCGCCACACCGGCCTCGTCACCGCAGGTGAGCGGGATCATCGAGCCGACGTTCAGCGCGCTCATGTAGCTCACCATCACGTTGGGCGAGAACGGCACCGCCTGCACGTTCAGCGCGATGTTTGGATACGGAATGGGCACCGCCACCGGGCCCACGGGCGTGGTGCACACGTCCGGGAACCCCAGGTTCATGCCAACGCCGCGATTGGATGCAGGGAGCATGCGCTTACCTCGTGGGGCGCGGCGGAGGTTGCCACGCCTCGGCCTCGAGCCGGTCCGTGTCGTTGCGTTTGGCGCGCAGCGTGGTGGCGCCGGTCCACTTGGTATTCTCCTCGCGCACCGCGTGAAGGATGGCGCCGGTGACGTCGCTCCGCGAGAAATCGGCACCACCGAGGTCGGCGTGCGAAAGGTCGGCGTGGCACAGCCGCGCGCCGGCGAACGACGCGTCGCGAGCGCGCGCCCGCTCCCACACGGTGTCCCGAAGATCGCAATCGTTGAACGCCGCTCGCTCGAGGATTGCCGCGGTGAAGCTCGCATAACGGAGCTCCCCATTGAGCAGGCGCGCGTCGGTCATGGTGGCTTCGCCAAAGAAGGCGCCGCGCCCGAGCGCCGGGGTCAGTACTGCACGCGTGAGGTTGGCTCCCTTGAAGTTCGCCTGGGTGACGTTGCAGTCCTCGAACACGACGCCCTCGAGGTTGCAGTCGGTGAAGTCGCTGCCCGTCAAATCGCAGCCGGTGATGCGCCGCCGCGAAAAGTCGCAACCCCTGAAACTGCAACGCACGAGCGACATCCCGCGCAGCGGGATCCCGTTGAGATCCACGCCGGCAAAATCGACCCTCTCGAACGAGCACTTCGTGAGGTTTGCACCCAGGAGCAGCGAGCCGGTCAGGCTCGCTTGGCGGACCGTCAGGCGCGTCAGATCGGCGCCGCGCAGGTCGGCATTGTCGAGCAACCCGAGCTCGATGACTGCCCCGGCCAGCGACGCGCCCGAGAGATCGGCGCCGTGCAGCAACACGCCTGTGATGGTCTTCTCGCTCAGGTTCTGGCCCTGGAGATTGGCATTGGTGAGGACGCACTTGGCCAACGTCGCGCCGCTCAGCTCGGCGCCGCGCAGGTCGGAATCCATCATCACCGCGCCGGTGAAGTCGGCATTGCGCAGGTTCGCGCCGCGCAGGTTGGCGCCGTTGAAGCAGGTCTTCTCGAGGCGGGCATCGGATAGATCGGCCCCGTGCAAGTCGAGCCCGTCGAGCTCTGCCCCTTTGAGGTTGGCACCTTTGAGGTCGGCCCCGCTGAGATCGCTCTCGCCCAACTTCGCGCCGTCGAAGATGACCCGCTCCATCTGCTTCGGCAGCTTGGCTTCGCTCAGATCCGCCAGCCGCAGACTCACCGCCTCGAGGACGGCCTGGCCGAGGTCGGCGCGCGCGAGCCGGGCGCGATCGAAGAGCGACTGTTTGATGCTGGCCCCGACGAGCCGCGCGTCGCACAGGCTCGACTCCACCAAGACCACCCTCTCGAGCGTCGCTCCCGAGAGATCGGCGCCCGACAGGTCGCTTTGGTTGAGCACGACCTCGCTCAATCGGGCACCGCGGAGATCCGCGCCGCGTAGGTCGAGCCTCGGGATCGCGGCGCGCTCGAGCACACAGCCGCGCAGATTGGCGCGCTGAAAGGTCGCGCCCAGCATTTGCACGTCAGCCCATTCGCAGCCGCTCAGGTTGGCGTCGGCGAAGCTCCCGCCGAGGATCTTGGCGCCGCGAAAACTCGCGCCCGAGAGATCGGCACCGCTGAGGTCGACCTCGATGAGCTCGACGCCAGCCAGGTTGACCCCCGGCGCTGCCGCGCCGCGCAGGTCGTTACCCCGCAGCTGCTCGCCCGCAAAGGCGTAGCCCGAGCGCGCCAGCTCTTCGAACTGCTCACGCCGAATCATGCAGCGCTCTCTTCAGGTTCGCCCCGGAGAAGTCGCAGTCGCGACCCCTCGCGCCAAGCAACTTGGCGTCGTAGAGGTTGGCGCCGGTGAACCTGGCGCCATTCATGGTGCATTTCGATAGGTCCGCCGACACGAGCTTGGCTTGCGCGAAGCTCGCCTCATCGAGCTGCGCCTTGAAGAAGCGGCTGTGCTCGAGCACGGCACAGTCGAAGCGCGCGCCCCTCGCGTTGACGCGATCGAAGAACCCCCAGGGCAGGTGCGCCCAGCGGCAGTCCGCGCCCTCGAGCGTGGCCCTCGTCCAGTTGCAGCGCTCGGCTCGGGCGCCGGTGAAGGTCGCTTCGCGAAGATCGCTCTCTTCGAAGGTGCAGCCCGACAGCGTCGCGTCGGCGAAGCGAGCGCGGCGCGCCCGCGCCTTGTAGAACAGGCAACGCTCGAGCTTGGCACCCATGACGCGCGCCGCGGTCAGCTCCGCGTCTTCGAAATCGCTCTGGCGAAGCTCGATGTTGCGCAGGCTCGCGTCACTCAGCCGTGCTCGAGTGAAGAACACCAGCTCCCCGCGCGCCCCGTCCAGCACCGCGCGGCTCAGCTCGGCGTCGGCGACATACGCCTTGTCGAGGCTCGCGCCTGCGAGTCGCGCCCCAACGAGGGTGGCCTTGGCAGCGTTCACCCGCGCGAGGCTGGCCTCGCTCAGATCGGCGTTGCCGAGGTCGGCCTTGAAGAGCAGCGCGCCCTCGAGGTTGGCGCGCGCGAACACCGTGTTCGCCAATTTCGCGCGGGTGAAGATGGCACCGCTGAGGTTCGCGCCACGGAGGTCGATGCCGCTGAGATCGCGATCGGTGAAATCACGACCGGAGAGCTCGGCACCCGGCTCGAGAGCAGCGTCGGCGATCGCTGCTCGGTTCGGCGGGCGGTAGTTGGGGTCGAGCGAGCGGAATCGCGCATCCGACATCTTCTCTGCGAACGCCTCCGCCTCGTCGGGCGCGACGGCGCGGAGCTGGGCTGCGGCGTCGGCGATGGCGGCGCTATCCAGCCCCAGATGCATGCGCGGCGCACCCGGCACCGGCACCAGCGGCGGCGCCTCATCGGCGGCTGCACGATTCATCGCTTCGGCCAGGGTCGAAGTGAGATCTTTGCCGGTCGCCGCAGCCAGCTTCTCACCCGCACCGGGCGACTCGCGCTCGATGAGCCCGGCCAGCGCCTTGGCTTGTTCTTCGCCCTCCGCTGCGGCGGCGCCAAAAAACGCCAGCGCCGCCTCGTCCTCGATGTGCTCGTCGAGCGCCAGCGGATCGCGCTCGAACTTGAGCAGCCGCGCGCGGTAGTGCTCGAGCGGCAGCGGCGCAGCGAGCGGCTCGCTGGCGATGAGCACCGTCGTCACGTCGTCGAACTCGGCGTCGGCGACGCGCGTGCGGCCGCGCCAGGTGAGGCAAAGCTGCCCCTTGTCGACCTCGACGAAGAGCGTATCGAGCAGCATGGTGAGCTCGCGAAACGCTCCCTTCACGTCGTTGACGAAGGCGCGCACGCGGAGGCTCGGGAGCCGACAGCGCAGCTCGCGGTGCGTCGCGTGCATGTTGGTCAGCACCAACAGCTCATCGCCGCGCAGGAAGGGCAGCTGCTGATCGAGCGGCGCGGCGTTGAAGTATCCAAAGTCGAAATCCTCGGCGAAATACGGAGCTCGCGCCTTGTAGCTCGCGCCATAGGCCTCGCCGACGCGGCCCGCCCGCGGCGCCCACGCTGGATTGATGGGCGCGAAACAGGCGGGCACGGATTTCTCGCTACGGCCGATCACCGGCGCGTCGGGCAGCTCCAGGTTCGGCACTTCGGCCCCGTCGCAACCGAGCCCCACGGGATTTTGCGGATAGCCCGGCCCACCGTAAGCGCGGCGATACGTCAGCGGCAGCACGCCGAGATGCGCCGGCTCGGACGGCGTCAACCCGGTCATCGTGGCGCTCCAGCTCCGTGAGCCGACGACGCGCAACCTCTTGTTCCAGTTGCCAACCGCGAAGGTCACGGGACACTCGCGGATCGCTCGCGAGGTCGGCGGATGGAAGCTGCCGGCCAGCATCACGTCGGCGCGCGGCTTGAAATCGGCGAAGTCGCTCGGGTAGACGAGCTCCCCCGCGCGCTCGTCATCCCCCTCGGCGAAGGCGTCCGCCGACAGCGCTCCCTGAACCAGCGGGGCGAGACCCTCGGGGAGCCGCGCCACGCCATCGTGAACGAGGTCGAAGCGGCCCCGCACAATGACCACCATGTCCGGCGCCGGCGGCTCGAGCGAGCTCAGCTTGGTGCCGAAGGGAAAGTCGCTGAGGTTCTTGAAGCGCACGGTTCAACCGATGAATATCGCCGCTGCGATTTCCTTCCTGGTAGCTGCCGTGATTGCCGCGGAATCCATCGTGAACTCATGTTCCGTGCCCACTACAACGTCCGCTTTGAACCCTACGGTGACTTCGCGGAACGCGCCTAAATGCAGCTCGACGTGGCCGCCCGCAAAGAGCTCCGCCGACGCGGCGAGGGCAATCCCCACTTGGGCGCCCAAGAAAAACTCGAGTTTGGCGCCGATCTGGGTGTCCACCGACGCACCGAACAGCGTGCTCACCGACCCGCCATACTGCGTCTCGTTGCTGTTCCCCCAATGCGTCGAGGTGATGTGGGCGAGATTGCCGGCCTCGCCAGTCTCCTCGATGATGGTCTTTGCGTACGTGTAGCTCGTAACCGCATTAGCGATGACTTGTTCCGACATGGTGCCGGTGACATTGATTGAGTCGGAGATGCTGGACGCGTAAGTGCTGCTGGTGATCGCGCCCACGCGCGACCCGTCGCTGCCGGTGTACTCGGTGATGGTGTTGGCCCACGTCCCCTCGAGAATGTCGGGGTTATCGTTCTCTCCGCGCGTGCCCTCGGCGTTGAAGGTCGCCTCCAGCGCGGTCGGCACTGTGCCAACGATGGAGGTTTGCTTGCTGCCGCGAAACTCCTCCTTGAACTCGCCTTTGAAGATCTCGTGAACGTGCCCTCTGGTGGTCTCCTCGGTCGTCTTCCAGGTTCCGCCGAACTTGGACGACTTGTACTCGATGCGGGTCACGTCTGCGCTGTCAACGAGATGACCTCCCGAGGCATCCACCACCACGGGTTCCGTGCCGTCGGCGCCGCGCCCCAGCACGATGAGCTGGTAGTTGCCGCGGACGATCTCGATCTTGTCACCGCCGGTGGTGGTCAGCCGATTGCCATCGCAGTGATCGCGCCAGCCGAGGTTGGCGTGGAAGTTATCCCGCGTGTCTCCCGAGCCGTAGAGCGGTGGGCGCGCGTCCGTTCCCGTGCGGTCGCGGATGTGCCCATTGGGGGGGTTGCTCTTATCGAGAAACTTGCTGAATTTTCCCCACAACGCCGCGCCGAGCTGCGAGGGATCGGGATCGGAAGCAGAACCGTCAGTGCGCGCGGTTCCGAGGCGAAGGTACGAATCGAGCGTGCTAGCGCTATCGTGGTTCGGGACCAAGATCTCGAAGTACTTGCGAGTGCCGTCTTCCGATGAGTAGGGCATTGGATCTCCAGTCGAGCCGGGGTCAACCCAACAAGATTTGTTTGCCGTTCACGCTCGCGGTCTCATCGGCGATGACGGCGATCTTGCGTGCCCGCTGCACCGCCGTGCCATCGACGACGGACTGCGACTCGCCGGCGTGCACATGCAGCATCTCGCGCACGCGCTGAACCATCGTCGTCACCTTGTGGATCGCGTCCTTCGCCGACACGGCGAACCGATCCACGAGCACGTCGAGCTCCGGTCCGCGCAGCCGCACCCCCCGATCGCCGCTCAAGGTGAGCGTGCCGTTGCGCGCGTGCAGCCGCACATCACCGTCGAGCTCCAGGTTCACCCTGCCCTGGCCCATCACCACGCCGATGACCCAATACCCCTCGGCGCCGCGGCCGATGACGAGCAGCTCGTCGCCGACCACCGGCTCATAGGGGTAGCCAAGCGCGAGGGTCGCCTCGACCCGCTCCCCATTCGCTAACTGCACGACACACACGCGAAGCGCACGGCCGAGCTCGACCATGCGAGCGGAACCGAGGTAGGAGCCTTGCTCGACTGCGCGGAGGATGGGTGCATTCATGGGGACTGGATCAAGCTAGCGGAGTCAGGCGGCAGCGGAAAGCGCCTCGCGGCTGTTGCAACAGCTCAGCCATCCACGAAGAAGAGCGGCGCACAGCAGCTGCCGAGCACACTGCAGGACCCTTGGCCGTTGTCCGGTCCGAGGCACTTGCCACGAAAGTCGCCGTTCACGCTGCAGGTGCAGACGGTCTTGCCATCGCCCGTGGGCTGGCAGCTCGTGGCGTATTCCTTCTTGCCGCACCCCGCGGTGCAGCCGCACGAGCCGTCGCTGGCGCCAAAGCAGCTCTCGGAGCCGCACTTGCCGATGCAGGACGCATAGCTCTCGAGCGCGTCTTGGCAACTCGGTACCGGAGCGCAGGTCGGTGAGTCGGCGAATCCGGAGCTCACGAGGCACGCGAGCCACGATTCGTGGGCGGCGGCGCAGCTGTCATTGCCAGTCTCGCACTTCGTGAGGCAGTCTTCGACTTGGCCGCAGTTCTTGGCGACAGCGTCGCAGACTGGCCCGCAAGAGTTCGTGTCGCCCGGTCCGCTGCCGACCGACGGTCCGCTCGTCGCCACGTCCATCGACTGGGCCATGGACTGGCCCGTCGACTGGCCCGTAACGCCGACGGCGGTGGAGTCGTCCGCGCCGCTGCCGGTCGCACCGCCGCTGCCGCCCAGGCCGAGCGGGTCATCGACGATGGCCTTGCCGCCGCACGCGACGAGCGTGGCCGTCGCGAGCCCGAAGAGACCGAAGAGACCGAAGAGACCGAAGCCCATCCTATGGCACAGCGTGCGGCGCAGCATGCGGCGCAGCATAGCCGAGTTGGGCCGCGCACAGGGGCGCGCGGCTGCGAGCGCTTGGGAGGACGCCCGCAGCCGCCGGTGCTGGGAGGCGGTCAGTACCAGACCGTGTCGAGCCACACCTCTTGCTGCTCGAACCCGTGGTTGCGCGCGTCGCGCCACACGATGGGAACGTTCGTGCCCGCGAGCACGCCGCCGAGCTCGGAGAGCCCCGCGGTCATCTTGCCGTGCTTGAAGATGGTCGCGGGCTCGGCGACCTTGAGGTCGGCCGCGACGGGCGCGACGAAGAGCTCGATGCGCCCGGTCGCCAAGTCGACGTACGAGCGGTGATCGAGCCAGCCCATCACGGCGTTGAGCTTCGGGTGCGGCAGGAAGAAACCGAAGCCGCGATCCTCGACCGCGGCGAGCATCTTCGTGCCCGCGCCCGGCGTGCCTTCGGTCTTGCCGGCGGTGTCCGTGGGCTTGCCATAGAAGAGCGTCCAGGGCGGCTCTTCGGAGGCGTTGAGGTCGACCGCCGAATACGCGGACAGGGCATGCTCGCCATGCGCGAAGACGCGCGAGTCCCAGTGGAACGTGAAGTCCGTCTTCGTGCCGGCGTACTCTTCGGAGAGGAGCTTACCGTCCGTACCGACGACGGCGAGCTGGGCCTTCGGGAGCGTCGTGTCGAGCACGGGCAGAAAGAGCTCGCGCACGTAGCTCACCACGGTGCGATCGTTGAAGGGGACGAGGCTCAGCGTCGTGAAGGACTGAAACGACCCGATGGGGTCGTCCTTCGTCCCGAAGCCCGCCGTGGCGATGGTGACCGGGCCCGTCGTCGCGCCGCCCTCGGGCTCCACGCGCGCCCAATGGATCTCGCTCGGCATGCCGCCGTCGCGGCTGCGCCAGGTGAAGACGAACGCCGTGCCATCGAAGGCGACGTCCCCGCCCGGAGCGCCGTGCGTCCCGGGCGGATCGAGGGCGATGGGCGCGACCTTCTCCTTGCCTGCGAAATCGACGACCTTGAAGTAGTTCACATAAGGAACGCCGAGCTGTTGATAGAGGATCCCGAGCGTGCCATTGCCAATGGCGATGCGCGAATGCAGCGTCTCGACGCTGGCGCTGACGAGCGGCACTCGGTCTTCCACCGGCCGAAAGGCGCCATCGAGCCGCTGCAGGTACACCTCGGCGAGCGGCCCCGAGCGGTCGTTCCAAGTGAGGTAGAGCTTGTCCGCGTCGCGATGCAGACGCGGCGAGCCGCCGTAGCCCACCTTGGCATAGTCGGTGAAGCGCACCCCCGCCTCGCCCACGACGACGGCGGCCGCGGCGACGACGCTGATCCCATCGCCCTCGGCCGTCGCCTCGAGATCGAGCGCCCCATCGACGACATTGGCGATCGGCAGCACCGCCGTCCACGTCCCGTCGCCGTCGTCGTCCGCGGCGGGGATTTCCGCGTCGCTCGTCTTGAGCGTCACCTTCTCGGCTATCCCCTTCACATTGAGGTGCACGGGCACCTCGGTGTAGACGCTGCGGCTCGCGAACATCGCGCCATCGATCGCTTGAGCGAAGGCCACGCTCTCGAGCTTG
>SXGS01214906.1_pt1 | contig 10352 bp, 14 predicted proteins | sample 3174681 | NCBI WGS metagenome assembly SXGS01 (sample SAMN11356861, study PRJNA531348) | freshwater metagenome | isolation source: freshwater sample F1-80 | place: China: Fuxian Lake, Yuxi | collected 2017-12-25
AAAGGAGCCGGAGCGCGCAGAGTACTTGAGAGTGTTGAAGGTTGAGCTGACGCGCATTTGCAGCCATAAGTGGGCGATAGGCTTCTTGCTGAACGACCTGGGTGCTTTCCAGACCCCGGCGCTGTATGCCATCAAAGAGCGCGAGCTGATCCTTGATTTGTTTGAGGCAACTGCGGGTTCGCGCATGATGTGCAACTACATGCGCTTCGGCGGTGTATCGCGTGATCTGCCGGCTGCGCTGCGCGATGAGAATACTATGGACTTTCTTCGGAGGGGCGGCGGTGGAACTGACCCGGGACGACCTCGCCCGCATCGAGGGGGCGCTCGCCACGGTGCAGGTGCAGGGCGACCGCTATCCTGCGTCCCACCAGACGCTGGTCAACCGCTGAGGCGCGGCATGGGCGATCTCACCAGACGGGCCACGCTGGCCGCCTCCGCGGTCCTTCCGTGGGCGACGGTGCAGGCCGCGGATGCCGGCGGCCAACCCGCGCGCCAGGTAGCCAGGACCCTGGTCGCCTACTTCACCCGCTCGGGCAACACTCAGACCTCCTCGGACGCCCGGTCGCCGTGAGGGCGGTGCCGAGCGACGCCATGCTCGCCTCGAAGATCATCGCCTGCGTAGCGCGCCAGTACGCCGCTCAGGATAGCCTTGAGACCGGAGGCGGATCGGTGCCGCGCCCTACCTTTTCGTTCCTCTCCGCGACGATGTCAGCTTCATCGCACGGCCGCTGCCGTAGGCCTGATTCGGCTGTGGTGGGCTCTGAATGCCGTGAGTCTCGGGGGAGCTTGCCGCGCGTCGGCGGGAATGGCCGGAGCCTGAGGGCGGCCTCGCCAGCGGACGGCCAGCCAGGCACCCCATTGCGCTGAATCAATGCATGAGCACCCGCGTCCCCCCAATTGGGTCCTGGGATGGAATACCGGGCTCGCCTGCACAACGCGGCCCGCTCTCCGAGGAGGCGGCATGGTGGTCGATACGGGCTCGTGCGAGAGGTCCGCGCACGTCTGCAGCCATAAACGCTCGGAGGATGGGTGCGCCGACTGCAAGGTCAGGCTGATCAGCGTCTGCTCCGTGCTGGCGCTGGACGAGCTGGAGGAGCTTGAGGTCCTGAGCCAGCACCTGTCCTTCGATAAGGGCCAAGCCTTGTTTGGTCAGGGCGAAACGGCAGGCTCGGTTTTCAACGTCATCGAGGGCGCGTTGCGCCTGACGCGGCTCCTGCCCGACGGGCGGCGCCAGGTGATGGGTTTCGCGTTACCGGGCGATTTCCTCGGTCTCGCGCTGCAGGAGCGCTACTCGGTATCGGCCGAGGCGTTGGGACCGGTGAGGACTTGCCGCTTCGGGCGCCACGACTTCGCCACCGTGGTGGAGGCGAAGCCGCATCTCCTCAAGAGTCTGCACGACCGGGCCGGCTACGAGCTGAACCTTGCCCAGGAGCAGATGCTGCTGCTCGGGCGCCGCACGGCGGAGGAGAAGGTCGCCGCCTTCCTGCTGTCGCTGCGGGACCGGTTCGCGCGAACCGGCCACTGCTCCGTCACGGTCGAGCTGCCGATGGGCCGCCAGGACGTGGCGGACTATCTCGGTCTCTCCATCGAGACGGTCAGCCGCATCCTATCCCGCAGGGACCGCGCCCCCACGCTCCTGGTCGTGCCGGGCGGCGTGCGCCTGCTCGACCCGGACAGGCTGCAGCGTTTGGCGGCGAGTTGACGCCGCTAGCGCTCCAGCGTCTTCAGATAGGCGATGAACGCCTCGGCCTCGTCCGGGTCGAACCGGAACTCCGGCATCGTCGGATGGCCGGTGCGGATGCCCTCCGTCAGAGCCTCCGCCAGGTCGTCAACCGGGTAGCGCTCGTGAAGCGTCCGGAAGGGCGGCGCTTGCGGCAGCGGGCTCGTACCCGTCCTGCCGATGGCATGGCACCGGGAGCACTCCCGGCGCGCAAGGGCCCGTCCCCGTTCGACCTGCTTATCCCAGGCGGCCGCAGGCTCGACCTGGAGGCAGGGCAGGAGCGCCAGCGCTCCCGCCGCGACGGCACGTAACCTGCGCATCAGTGGCACATCAGGCAGCAGAGGGACGAATCCCGCAGGATGTCGCGGGTCACGCCGCCGAACAGCCATTCGCGCAGGCGCGAGTGGCCGTAGCCGCCCATCACGATCAAGTCGGCGTCCTGGCGCTTGGCGAAACGCAGGATCTCGTCGGCGATGTCCCCGGCCGGTGCGTTCACCAGGTGGGTGGTGACGTGCGCACCGTGTCGGGCCAGCAGGTCGGAGACCTCCTCCGCCCCCTCGAAGCGCGCCTCGCTGCCTGCGGCGACGACATAGACCTGGTCGGCACCCCGGACGAAGGGCAGGACCGCGCTGACCGCGCGGCGCGCCTCCGGCCCGTCCTTCCAGGCGACGACGATGCGGGCGGCCTGGAGGCTGGCGAGGCCGGGCGGCACGACCAGGACGGGACGGCCGGCCTCCATCAGCACCAGCCCCGGATCGGCCCGCATCTCGTCCCCATCCTCGCGGCGCGCCTCGCGTCCGACGACGACGAGGTCGGCGCCCCGCGCCTGCTGCACAAGAAACTCCTCTGCCCCGGCCTCGGCTTGGCGCCACCCGGTGCGGATGCGCCCGTCGATGCTTTCCTCGAAGATGGCCTTCGCCCGCGCCAGGTCTTCGGCCAGCCTGGCGCGCTCCTTGTCGTAGGCGACCTGCGCCGCCGCGAGGTCGGGCGCGGGACCCGGGCCGGGGAGCTTGCGTGCGGCGATCCCGGTCAGCGCGGCCTCAAACCGTACGGCGAGATCCGCGGCGACGCGGGTGCGCCCGGCGGCCGCCGCGCCTGCGTCTAGGGAAACCATGATGCTGGCGATGGACATGGACGCCTCCTTCGGTGCGCGGGTGTAAGTATTACGGGCGGACCTTCCCTGAGGGATGCAGCCCGGGCCTTGATCCAGCTCAAGAACCGCTTCCGGCTGTTCGGGCGCGGCGCGATCTCACGCGAAGCAGCCCGCCCGCAGTTCTTCGAGAGGGTCGGAGTCCAACGTTCCGGATCCGAACGTATGGGTTCCCGCACGCGTGGTCGCCGGCGCGCGGCCCATGCCCGCGCCGGGAGCCCCATTCGCCAAATCAAGGGAACCCGGCCTATCCGGGATCCTGGCGTGCCGGGCGCCCGGGGCGTCGCACGAGCGGTCGAACCCGCCTGCCAGGGCAGCCGGCAAGTCGAACCAGACCGTTCTCCAGAGCGTGAGCCACTCCTCCGGTCTCAGCGTCGGGATCAGCCGAAGCGCTTCCGTGTGCATCATGGGCGTTGCCCCTCGTTCCTGCTGCCACGCCGTCCCGGAGGCGGCGGGGGCCTCGGCGGAGCCGGCACTCGCGCGGGTAGGCAAGCCTCCCGCACGGGCCCCGGCGTCATGTCTCCGCTCCTCAGGCGGCCACGGCGAGCGCGCGTGCGATCTCGTCCTTGAGGTGCAGCCGCTCCAGCCGGGAGGTCCGCTCGGTCTCCTCGGAGACGGGCTCGATGCGTTCCTCCATACGATGGAGGGCGCGGTTCACGACGTGGTAGCGCTCTACCAGCTCGGCGAACCGGCCGTCCGCGCACCTCAGCGCCCGGATCCGGCTGGCCTGGCCCGGGAACTCCTCGGCGAGATCATGGGGGACGTGGGACATGCGAAGGCTCTTCTTGGGGGCCGGGGCCGCTTGGGATCCTCTCTCGGGATCCCGCGAAGGGACGCGGGCGGCTTCCGGCCTCGCGTCGGGCAGATTGGACCGGGCGGACCGCCCGATCCTTGATCCAGCGCAACGCGCCGACCGCGAGAGGCGGGAGACACCCGCTGCGACCGCCCGCGCGGCGCGTCAGAACCGGTAGGTGCCGCCGGCGCCGACGATCCATGGGTCGATGCCGACGCGGCTCCGGATCGCGCACCCGTTGAGCTTTGCCGCCGGTGCCGAGGAAGAGCTTCTTGACGTCGACGTTTACGCCCCGGTGCTCGTCGAGCATGGAATCGAAGCCAGCCTGCATCCTGACTGCACCGCCGGGCCCGGCGGGCCCGCCACGATTCGGCGCATTCCGCCGATGGCGAGGGAGCCGGGGCGGCGTCAGCCCCGCCGGGCGTCGTCGGTCCCGGCCGCGGCGACGGAGGGCGAGGTCGCGGTCGAGCTTGCTGCCCATGCCTTCCAGCACTGCGTAGGCCGTATCGCCAGCCACGGGAGACTTGTAGGATCGACGCTCGACCAGGGCGCCGAAGACGTCGCAGACTGTGACGAGGCGAACGAGATCGGTGATCTTCACGCCGCGAAGCTGGTCCCGGTGTCCCGAACCGTTAGGCAGTTCGTGGTGCAAGCGCACCACGGCAAGGAGTACGCCGCCGGCTACCTGGGAGGACCTGCCTGTCGAAGGAGGAACTTGCCAAGCGGGCGAACGTCTCGGTCTCGACCATCGTCCGGCTGGAGAACGAGGGATCCGACGTCCGGCCGCGGTCCGACATAGAGCTCACCGTGCGTTGCGCGTTGGGGAGGCCGGCATCGGGTTCCTCATCGAACCGGGCGGTAAGCCCGGCGTGCGCGAGGCTTGAGCCGGTGAGGTCCGGCTTCCCGGATCGACGGGTACGATGGCGCTTGCCTAGCTCTGAGCCGGCCAATGGAAACCACGGCCCGTAGGGAGCGGCGCACGTGAGCCCGAAGCATCGACATGTGCCACCGCGACGCGGGGCATATGCGAAAATCCATGCCGGCAAGGAGGGCCCACCGCATCTCCGCGGTGCCGGCGGTGGGCCGGAACGCCGCACAAGGCCGTCCCTCCGCGGGCGCGAAAGGTGTCCCGGCTCGGGTCCGGCCCGGCCGGATGAACGGTCAGGGACGGCTCCCTTGAGAAGGCCCTTCGTCAAGTGCAGGCAATCGCCCATGCGCCCGAAGCGGCCCCGCCCGGATCCGGGATGCAGGCGCTCGCCGGTTCGAGCAAGGCCGCGACATGGGCCTCGACCGACCGTGCCAGGCCGACGAGGTCGTAGCCACCCTCCAGCAGCGAGACGAGGCGGCCGCCGCACACGTCGTCGGCAACCGCCATGACCTGCTCGGTCGCCCAGCGGAAATCCTCCTCCGTGAGCATGAGGTCGGCCAGGGGGTCGCGCCAATGTGCGTCGAACCCGGCCGAGATCAGGATCAGGTCCGGGCGAAAGGCCCTGATCCGAGGCAGCACGGCCGTGCTCAGGCCGGCGCGGAACGGAACGCCGTCGGCGCCCGCGGGTAGCGGCACGTTCACGACGGTGTCGTACGCGCCGCGCTCGGACACCGCGCCGGTCCCGGGATAGCAGGGCCACTGGTGGAGCGAGCAGAAGAGGACCTCCGGATCGTTCCAGAAGATCTCCTGGGTCCCGTCGCCGTGATGCGCGTCCCAGTCAAGGATCGCGACGCGCCCGGCACCGTGGGCCGCCAGGGCCTGGCGGGCCGCGACGGCGACGTGGTTGAAGAAGCCGAAGCCGGCCGCCCGCGCCCGGCCGGCATGGTGCCCGGGCGGGCGCATGGCCGAGAAGGCGTTGCGGACCTGCCCGGACATCACCTCGTCGACCGCCTGGACGACGGCACCGGCGCTGCGCAGGGCCGCCTCCAGGGTGCCGGCGGAGACGTGAGTGTCGTCATCGCTTCCCGTAAGGACGCCCTGGCGCAAGCCCGCGATCACGGCCTCGACATAGGTCGCGTCATGGGCCCGGAGCAGCGCGTCCTCCGCGACGATCGGGGCCTGCTCGCGCACGAGGCCGACGAAGCGTTCCTGCTCCAGGCAGCGCTCGACCACCCGGATACGGTCCGGTCGCTCCGGATGCCAAGGCGGCGCGAGGTGGGCGAGGCCTGCCATGTGCGTGAGGTACAGGGTTGTCATCCATCGCCTCCCCGTCGGGCTTCGAGATCGTTCTTGTCGTCCGCGTTACCTCGGTCCCCATCGGCCGGCGCTCCGAAGGCATCCCGTGCTCCGCGCTGCGCCGCTTCGGAACCCGTTCCCCCGGTGGCTCCCTGAACGCCCGACGCGCTCGCTCGCCCGGGCTTTCCGGATCCCCTGCCGAGCGAACCGGCGGCGGCTCGATCCGTCATTGACCTGGATCAAGGCCAGGGACCACCGGACCGTCCATCCGCTGGGCAGGTGTCGGCAGGGCTCCCCGCGGGCGCTCGCGTTCAGGAGGCGATCATGACGGGGAGACTCGGCGACAAGGTCGAAGACGATGATTGCGGCACGCGCGATCCGACCGACGCGGGCGACGTCACGGACGCCGGGGGACCCTGGACCTTGTTCGAGGCGTGGATGGTGGAGGCCAAGCGCACGGAGCCGAATGACCCGCACGCGATGGCTCTTGCCACGACGGGCGCCGACGGCCTGCCGGACGTCCGGATCATGCTGCTCAAGTCCTACGACGCCCGTGGCTTCGTGTTCTTCACCAACGACCGCTCTGCCAAGGGCATGGAACTGACCGAGAATCCCCGGGCCGCCATCGTCTTCCACTGGAAGAGCCTGCGTCGCCAGGTCCGTGCCCGAGGAACGGTAGCGCCGGTCACGCCGGAGGAAGCCGACACCTATTTCGCGTGTCGCGCGCGCGAGAGTCGCATCGGGGCGATCGCTAGTCGCCAGTCGCGCCCGCTCGCCAATCGCGAGACCCTGCTTCGCGACGTCGATGCCCTGGCGCGGCGTTTCGAGGGCAAGCCGGTGCCGCGGCCGGAGCACTGGCGGGGTTTTCGGGTCGCCCCCGTCTCGTTCGAGTTCTGGCAGGAGCGGGCCTACCGCCTCCACGACCGGGTGCGCTACGAGGAAGCCCCGGGCGGCTGGGCCGCGACCCGGCTTTATCCTTGAGGAGGCCATGGGCAATCCGCACTTCGCCTCGCCGGGTTGGCCGCTCCGACGCGCGGCCGGTCCCCGCCCATCACGACCGGTGGACGATCTCCTCGCCCACGCCCGTACCCATGAAGCGGTGGCGGAGTGCCTCGCCGACAAGGCATTCCGGCTCGATCCTTCCGGCTCGTCGCCGGTTTTTCGTCCCTTGCGCTGGATGGTGCGCGACCACCGGATCAAGGCGCTGCTGCTGAGGGGGCGGGCCGCCAGCATCGGGAGCGACATCCCGCCAAGGGTGCCGGGTTAGGGCCGGCGCCTCGCGGTCAGTCGGCAAGGTTCTTCAGGGCGCGCACGTCCCGCAGGACCACGGCGCGGCGGTTCGGGGGCAGCTCGATCAAGCCTTCGCGCTCCAGCTGGGTCACGGCGCGCGAGACGCTCTCGACCGTCAATCCGAGATGGTCGGCCATGTCGGCGCGTGACATCGGCAGCTCGATCGCCGCTCCTCGGGATGCCATCCGATGCGAGAGGCCGAGCAGGAACGTGGCGATCCGCTCCTTGGCCGACTTGCGGCCGAGCAACAGCATGTGGTCCTGCGCCCGCTCCAGACTCCGCATCATCGCGGCCACGACCTCGCGGGCCAGCATGCCGCCGTCGCCCGCCAGCGCGTGAGGCTCGCGGCGGTGGACCGCCAGCTTGGCCTCGGTCACGGCCTCCGCGTTGAAGCGGTGCTCCTCGCCGGCCTCCACGCCGAAGATGTCGCCCGGCAGGTGGAATGCATCGATCTGCCGGCGTCCGTCAGAAAGGAGCTTGTAAGTGCGCACCACGCCCGTGACGACCTTGTAGAAGGTTGTCGCCCGGTCACCCTCGGCGAAGATCTCCGCGTCCGCCTCGTAGATCCGCCGCATCCCGCCTCGGGTCTCGGCTCCGGCCCGAAGGGGGGAGGCCTGCGCAACGGCGTCGTTCAGCAGGGCGGTCGCGAAGACGGGGGCGAGACCGGCAGTGGCAAGAACGGTTTGCATGGAAGCCTCCGGGTGTCGGAACGTGGCTCCATGCCTACGCCCCGCGCCGTCGAGGCGAAATTCCGGCGCTTCTCTTAAGGGGCGTCCCTAAGGGGTTCTACGGAGGCGGCCGTTACGCTTTCAAACGGAGGCCGCAAGGGCGTCGTGGATCCCGTCGAGGAGCGATCCGTCCTCGAACGGCTTCTCGACCACGCGACAAAATCCTGCCCGGGCGGCACGTCGTTGCAGGTCGCCCGATGGCCGGCCGGTGATGAGGATGGCCGGGAGGTCGACGTTGCGGTCGCGCAGGCGCCCGACGAGCTCGAACCCGTCCATGTCCGGCATCCAGTAATCCACCACGAGGCAACCTGTCGGGGGCAGCGACCTGTCGCGCAGCAACTCGGCGCCGTCCACGTAAAGGCGTACGTCGAGGCCTTCGAGCTCAAGGGCGAACTTAAGGGAGTGGCGTACGGCCTCGTCATCGTCGACGACGAGCACCGGTCCGGCGTGCTTCGGCATGGTGGCGCCCTGCTCTTTCGCCCCTTCACATATGGCGGGCTCCCTGGGGGCGCCTTGATTTGCCTCAACCGCGGTCGGTCCGTGCCGGCGGCCGATCGGGTCGAGGGAAACGGCACTCGACCCGATGCCAACATCGGCGTTCGCCATGCGGCGTCGCCCGCGATCCGTCCCTCTGGCGCGACGCCCCACAGGGACGGCATCTCGATGGTCACGTCGTCCCGCAGACCGATAGGTGCCGGATGCCAACGTCCGACATGGCCTGGAGCGCCACCGGTATATCGACATATGCGGGATCGCCCGTGGACCGCGCGTCATCACCTCTCGAACGAGGGGCGGCAGCGCGTCGCTCCGGACGGCGGCGGCGTTTTCCATCCGTGGAACGCGAGATGTAGAAGATTTGGAGGCGCGAGATCGATATCGAACAACGCTCCATTTAGTAATGTAACATTTTAAAAACCATCGGTATGTGCAATATAGAACATTATGGTTCAGCTTTTTCTAGATTTCAGTTGAATGTTTTAGGAAGGATTTTTACTGCCAGGCAACGCTCCGATAAGCCGCGGAAAATTCCAAATAAAAAAATTCTGAGCCGACTCAATCTAAAAGCCATTTAAAAAGTTGGCTGATGCTGCAGAAGAATGCCGTGATCTAGCGGTAATGTCTCGGTTTGAGATCCGAACTTACTTGAGCCGTCCCGGCGTTCTCGTCTCGTACCCTCGCGCGGCCCCACCCGTCGGCGTATGCTTGGCTCCAAGCAGGAGGAGAACGACATGGCCGACGTGGATGTGGACCAGTGGCTCGAAGGTTGGGTGGAGAACAATCTGACCGCCCCAGGTTACGTAGAGGCGAAGGCGGCAATGCGCGACCAAGCCGAAGCGTGCGCTGTCGAGGCTACCAGCGAGGGGATTTCTATTGCCGAGCTGAAGGAGGCGGCGGGCGGAGATCTCGAAGCGTATCTGCTTGATCGGCGAAATGCGCTGACCGACGCCGAAGTGGGACGCCTTGCTAGCAAGGACGACTGACGCCCCCTGGACCGAAGGGCCAGAAGCGCCCCGCCGAAGCCATCGGCAACGCGGTTCGCGTCATGCAGATCGCGACCGGCGAGGCCAAGGAAGACTTCGGCCCGGCCAAGCCTGAAAAGAACGACGCTGCGGCCGAGATGGGGCGCCAGGGCGCCGCATCCCGAGGCGCTAGGCTCAGCCCTGAGCAGCGGGCGAAGGTTGCTCGGAAGGCGGCGGTGAAGCGTTGGGAAAATGCCAAGATCAAGTTCTCTCTGATCGCCAAACTGCCGACGCCCTGGATCGGCGAGATGCTTCGCAGGCGAGTAAGCGCGATACGATCGAGCATCGTACCATGGCGGATGTCATGCTCGAACGGCGCTTCGGAGGAGCGCATCATCTGCTTCTTCGGTTACTCGCCCTGCACCATAAACACCGAAACCGTGACCATGGTGGTCGAGCCTGGTGCCCGGACACGTCAACGCAACATGGCCGGCAGCTGATCGCGCTCTCCGGCCTTCGCCGGACGATCGTCGAACTCAAGGATGCCCGCCCAACTTGCGCCGCTCCATGCGAGCGGGGCTTTTCCAGGCGGCACCGTGGTTTCGGGCTTTGAGGTAGATGGGGCCTGATGCCTCGTTCCAACGAGGATGTAGATGGGATGAGGGTCATTCGAGCCAACCCATTCATTACGGTCAAGACGCTCCGGATGAGGCTAGGGAGGCGGCCGGTAAGGGCCAGAGAGACAGCCATCGGCAGGTATATGCAGCTGACCGGGCCCCGGTGCGTCCTCCAATCGTCGCCGCACCGCCAGGACCTGATCACGTCGCACGACGAGTCCCTGCACGACCGGCTTCGGTCGCCAGCCTGGACCCAAGTGCGACCCGACGCGAAGGCCACGGACGGCGAAACGTTTCGAAGCCTACCGACCGGGCGGAAGCTCGGACCGCGGACATCAACGTCCGCCGTGCGGCTGTCCCGCGACAAGGACCATTCGTACGAGTTCGGGCAGGCTGCCCGCCTGCAGCTTCGACATGACGTTGGCCCTGT
>SXGS01299522.1_pt1 | contig 10352 bp, 6 predicted proteins | sample 3174681 | NCBI WGS metagenome assembly SXGS01 (sample SAMN11356861, study PRJNA531348) | freshwater metagenome | isolation source: freshwater sample F1-80 | place: China: Fuxian Lake, Yuxi | collected 2017-12-25
AACACCTACAAAGAGCGGAAGGACCGCCCTTCAACCGCCAGAAACCGTGGCAACTTTCAACCGAAACGAGTGGTCGATTTCAACCGAAACGACTGGCAACTTTCAACCGAAACGGGTGGCAACTTTGCGCCGAAATACGCATAGTGCTTCCGGTCGATGGCCCTGAGGTGGTCCAGGGCCTCGGGTGCGAACTCAATACGGTATGGGGGATGCTAGGCCATTGGCCATAAAAAGAACCAAAATACGGACTAATGCAACCGCATAGATCCGGTACCTGATTGACGGGGACCTGCAGAGGGGGGCAGACGGTGCAGGCCAGCCCACCGGGCTGCGCCCCGTGGGCGCCCGGCTCTTCGCAGACTGCCCCAGGTGAGCCTGAAGGGGGCATCGTGCTGCGGGCCGCCCCACTCCGGCCTTAGGGCCTCAGTGGGCCTGCCCTCGCACCCTGCCCAGGTGGGGGTTGCTGGCTGGCGGAGGAGCCGGCGGGGTATTACTACCGGGGGCTTGCCCAATAAGGGCTGCCCAAAGTGTTGTCAGTGCTGCCAATATTCTGGCCAGCACCAGTTAACTCTCTGTTTCTGAACCCTTAGCACCTTCCCCCTTCGCAACCGTCCACTTCCTTGGCACTTCCTAGACCCCAAGCTCCGGTCCACCACCGCAGCGTTCCCTCTGCCTGAAAAAAAGCAACCTCCTGTTTTTCTGGGGCCTAAGGTCTTCTGCTGCCCAGATACTGTTGCCTGGGTCGATGATTGGCACAGCCCTTGCGATGTCTCCTGCCAGAAGCAGACGAACCCACCGACCCAGACAAAAAACGAACCACCACCAAGGAGCCCCGCCATGAAGCGCACCCTGATCATCGCCGCCGTCGCCATCGCGACCTCCCTCTCCGCCGCCACGCTGAGCCCCAAGTCCGCCCCCAAGATCAGCAGCAAGGAACTGAGTGGCGTCCGCGCCAAGGCCGCTGCTTCGGCCTACGAAGTGGTCGCCCAGCACCCGGAACTGAAGGCCATGGTGGCCCGCAAGTAGGGAACAACCCCTCCTCACCCACGCGAAGGCGCGGTCCCCATAGGGGCTGCGCCTTCGGCCGTTGGGCGAAGGTGCCCCCTGACAGAAGACACTGGTGGCGGCAGAAGAGAAAGTTAGTACCAGGGGCTGGCGGGGTGAGGGCTCATCACCACGGCCATCAGCTGCCCCCAAAGCGCGATTCGTTGCCATGCCCCTGATGGCGAGGTATCTGGCGATCCGACCAGAAGGAGAGCCCCCATGAAGCGGAAAAACTTCTGCCAGTCCCGGCAGCGTCCAGGCGCCGGGGCCCGCAGCACCCTGTCGCTCCTCCTGGTCCTGGCGCTGCCGCTGGGCATCGGGGCCATCCCGGCGCGGGCTGTAGCCGGCCCTGAGACCCTGGTGGGTATCTGGTACGGACAGACGCCCATCTCCAGCGACGACACCCTGAGATTTGCCCTGGAGGTGGCAGCGCGCGCGGATGGCTCCCTGACCGCGGACCTCATCTCGCTGGATCAGGGTGCTGCCGCGGTACCCTCCTCACGCCTCGACTTCAGTGCCCCCCTGGTGCAGGTCGAGTTCCGCGGGTCCGGCATCGCCCTCGAAGGGACCCTGAGCGCCGACGGGCAGGCGCTGGATCTCGAGTACCGCCAGGGGTCCTTCACCGGCCACCTGCCCCTGCAGCGCGTCGAGCACGTACCCGGGTTGGCCCCTCGCTGGCAGAACCCCCTGCGCCCCTATCCGTACCAGGAAGAGGAAGTCACCTATCCCGGTGGGGCCGCGGGCCAGACCCTTGCCGGCACCCTGACCCTGCCCAGCGGCGGAGGGCCCTTTCCGGCGGTGGTGCTGGTCACGGGTTCCGGGCCTCAGGGCCGCGACGAGCTGGTCGGCTACCACCGGCCCTTCCTGGTACTGGCCGACTACCTGACGCGGCGGGGCATCGCGGTCCTCCGCTACGACGATCGCGGCGTGGGCCAGTCTACCGGTCGTTTCGACCTGGCCACCACCGCAGACCTCGCCGACGACGCCCTGGCCGGGGTGACCTACCTGCGCGGCCATCCCGAAATCGATCCGGGGCGGATCGGGATCGTCGGTCACAGCGAGGGCGGGATGATCGCCCCCATGGTCGCCAGCCGGTCGCCCCAGGTCGCCTTGATCGTGCTGCTGGCCGGTCCCGGCATCCGCCTGGACGAACTGATCGTGACCCAGCACGGGCTCTTTGCCCTGGCGGATGGGGCCAGCGAAGCCCAGGTCGAGGCCCTGCGCGCCATGTACCGCGTCATCCACCAGACCATCGTTGCCGAAGAAGACCGGGCCGCAGTCTACAGCGCGATCGGAGCGTACTACAACGGCCTGAGCGATGCGGAGAGAGGTTTGCTCGGGTGGTCGCGGAGCACCCTCAACGCCACCATCGAGAGCCGCCTGACCCCGTGGTGGCGCTATTTGCTCGCCTTCGATCCGGCGGTGTATCTGGAGCAGGTCAGGTGCCCGGTCCTGGCCCTCAATGGCGACCAGGATCTCAACGTCGTCGCGGCGGAGAATCTTGCCGCCATCGACCAGGCCTTGACCGTCGCCGGAAATGCCGACTACCGGGTGGTCCAGCTGCCCGGCCTCAATCACCTGCTCAATGGCAATGGGGAAGGCGAGCCCACCGACACCACCCGAGCCATCGAGACCATCAGCCCAGAAGTACTCGAACTGGTCTCGTCCTGGGTCCGTCAGCACGCCGGGTTGGGGCCTTTGAGCACCGCTATCGAGGAACACTCCACCGTCCTTCCGCAGGCGCTCTCCCTGGCGCAGAACTACCCCAATCCTTTCAACAGCGACACCGCGATCCAATTTGCCCTGCCCAGGAGCGGGGCCGTGGAACTGGCGCTCTACAATCTGGCCGGGCAACGGGTGGCCCTGCTGGCGTTGGGAGTGCGAGAGGCCGGCACCTATGCGGTGAACTGGGACGGGCGGGACGAACAGGGACAGGAACTGGCCAGCGGGGTGTATCTGTATCGGCTACAGGTGGAGGCGGGCGTGGTGGCGCGGAAGCTGGCACTGCTCAGATGAGCGGAAGGGCCAGCGGGGTATTCATGCGGCTGGATATTTACCCAGGAATCCCCCGGTTCCGGGACCTGTTTTTACTGCTCCCCGCCGCCGATCGCCGGTTGTGGGGCTTTTGGGGGCTTTGCCCTCAGGAAATCCTGCCCGATGGGGGGCACTCATCACTTTTCAGCCTACCGCCACCCGAGGGCGGACCTCTTTGTGCAGGCGCTCCCGCAGTTGGTCCTCCGCCACATCCAGGTCGTAGTCCATCTGCAAACCCAGCCAGAACTGCGGCGACATGCCAAAGTAACGGGCCAGACGCAAGGCCGTGTCCGCAGTGATGCCCCGCTTCCCCAGGACGATCTCGTTCACCCGGCGCGGTGGCACCCCCATCTCCAGCGCCAGACGGTTCTGGCTCAACGCCATCGGTTTGAGGAACTCTTCCAGCAGGACCTCGCCGGGATGCACAGGCTGGAGCTGCTTTTCCGCCATAGCTACCTCCGCTCAGTGGTAGTCGACAATTTCCACCTCGTACGCATCCCCATCCTTCCAGACAAAGCAGATCCGCCACTGGGCGTTGATCCGGATGCTGTGTTGACCGAGGCGGTCGCCTGCCAGCTTCTCCAGGCGATTGGCCGGCGGGATCCGCAGATCGCCCAGGGTGACCGCCCGGCTCAACATCCGCAGTTTGCGCAGGGCCATCTGCTGAATGCTCAGCGGCAGCTTGCGGGATATCTGGCGGCCGAAGATCCGCTCTGTCTCGCGATCCTTGAACGATCTGATCATGGGCCCAATATATAACGCTTGCCGTTTAACGACAAACGTTATCTCTCCGAACCCCTTTGACTACCGATAAGGCCGCAGAGCGGGAGTCCCTCGGGATGGCCGGCTCCCACTGTACAGAAAAATGGCGCCGGTACCTGCTTGACGGTGGACCTGCGGGAGGGCAGACTGCTTAGGCCAGCCCAGCGGGAGTTGTTAGTGGGGTTCCAGGATGATATATTATCCGAACAGCGGTTTGTCCCGTGAGATTTTAATGCTGATCCCCAAACCCTTCTTCAAAACACTCTGCCTGCTGTCGGCCTGGATCGCGGTTTTCCACCTGGCTAGCCAGGGCTTTGCCCCTGGGACGGTGCTCTGCTTGCAGGCCGATGGCCGCATGAGCGTGGAAATCCCCGGTGCTGACAAGAGCTGCGCTGGCCTACCTTCTCCTCATCATAATAGCAGGCTAGTGCTTGGCCTCGCAGGGGCACACCCGGACGAATGCTGCGGCCCTTGTGCCGACCTGCTCCTGCCGGCCGAATCTGTTTCCGAATGCCCTGCCGGCCGTTTCCTCGCCTCTGTCCACCTCCCCCTGCTGACCTGGAAAAAGCCAGCGGCAGGCTGGGGTGCCCTGCTCCGTACTCCTCTTTCCTCCTGCTCCTTGCATCCGCCGCCCTCAGCGTCTCTGCCAGCCGCACATCTGCGCCACACCACCGTTCTGCTGATCTGACCCTCCCGCGCCGCTTCCCTGCCTGAACCGTGCCGGCCTGGTGCCGGCCCTGCCAGGTTTTCTGTGTCCATCCCCCTCAGCGGGAGTCCTCCATGTACCCCAGATCTCGGGCACTCCGATCCGGAGTGCTGCTGGTATTGGCCTTGCTCGGCCCCGGTGCTGCCACCGGGCAACCCTTGACCATCGAAGAGATACAACAACAGGCCCTGCTACATCACCCCCAGGTGATCGCCGCCCAGAAGACCTGGGAAGCAGCCCAGGCCCGACGCAGCGGCGTCCGCCTACCTCCCGACCCGCAGCTGTCCCTGGAATACGAAGGGCTCACCGGTATCCAAGACCCGTACGGGGAGCGCAACCTGGAACTCAGCCAGGTCCTGGAGTATCCGGGCAAACCCCGCCTCCGGGGTCGCCTGGCCGAGTACCAGGCCCAGCTCGCCGGGCTGGACTACGAGTCTCTCCGTCTGGAGATCAGCGCCGAAGCCAGCGCTGCCTGCGGCCGGTTGTGGGCCGCCCGCGACCTTCAGGCGCAGGCTGGTGAGCGCCAGCGGCTGGCCGAGGATTTCCGCGACAAGACCCAAAGGCGGGTGGCAGCCGGCGACGCTTCACCTCTGGAGGCGCTGCGGGCCGAAGTGGAGGCCGGGCGCGCTGCGGCCGAAAGCGCGGTGGCCGTCAACCAGGTGCAGCTCACCCTGGCCATCCTCAATACCCTGCTCGGCCGAGAGCCAGAAGCAGTCCTTGAGGTGAGCGGCAAGCTGGAGTACCTGCCGCTCAAAGCAGCACTGCACACCCTGCAGCAGCGCGCCCTGGAGCAGCGCGCTGACCTGCGGGCCGCTGCGGTCCGGGCCGAGACAGCAAGGGCAGGCCAGGACCTGGCCCGCACGGGGCGGTGGCCCGATCTCGCACTCTCGGCAGGGCGCCAGCATCTCCAGCAGGAAGGCCCGTTCTGGCGGGCAGGCTTCGCGCTCACGCTGCCTGTGTGGAGCACTACAGGAAGGCGGGGCGCCCTGGCCAGCGCCAGGGCAGAGACCGCCGGCACCGAAGCCCTGCACACAGGCAGGAAGGACCAGGCCCTCCTCGAAGTCCAGGAGGCGTACCTGGGGGTCCGCACCGCGGAGGTGCGCCTGCTGCTCTACCGGGACCGCGTGTTGCCTGGGGCCGAGGAAGGGTACCAGGTCGCCCGCCGCCGCTACGACGAGGGCACTTCTAGTTACTTGGAGGTCCTCGATGCGGGACGCGCCCTGGCCGAAGCCCGGCTGGCCCTGGTGCAGGCCCTGCTCGACCACCACCTGGCCCTGACCCAACTCACCCGGGCCGTGGGTGGCAACCTGACCGAATGAATCCCGATCACCATCCCACACCAAGGAGATCGCCATTGAAACCTCTATACGTCCTGCTCGCCACCCTGGCTCTGCTGGCCGGTTGCGGCCAAGTGGAAGTCCCCCAAGACCGCCCCCCACAAGGTGCCGCAGAAAAACTGGTCGGGGCCCAGTGTGCTGCCCACGAAGCTTCCAAGGAACTGTGTTTCATCTGCGACCCGGCCCTGCGCGAAACGGGCCGGCTCTGGTGCAGGGAGCACGCCCGCTACGAGGACCGCTGCTGGCTCTGCCATCCAGAACTGGAGGACAAAAAACGCCTGTACTGCGAGGAACACAGCCTGTACGAAGACGAGTGTTTCCTCTGCCACCCCGAATTGAAAGACAAGGCCAAGAGCAAGGAGCAGGTAGATGCTGGCAGTACCGAGCTGATGTGCCAGGAGCACGGGGTTGCCGAGGCCGAATGCGGCATCTGCCATCCCGAGTTGGCGGCCGGACTCAGACCAGGGGGCTCGGTGAAGGTGCGCCTGCCTTCCCCGGAGTCAGCCGCGCTGATCGGGATCGAAACCGCTCCCGCTGGTGCCGGCCAGGTCGCCGAGGCCGTCGAGTGTTACGCCGAGCTGTCTTTCAACCAGAACCGCATCGCCCAGCTCAGCGCTCCGGTCAGCGGCGTGGTCCGGGAGGTGCGCGCTGATCTGGGTGAGGTCGCAGCCGGCGGCCAGGTGGTGGCCCGCATCTGGTCGGCACAGATGGCCGAGGTGGTGTCCCAGGCTGTGCTGGCGCACCAGACCCTGGAGCGGGAACGCCAGTTGCGCGCCGACGGCATCTCGCCGGCCAAGGACTTGCAGGAGGCCGAGGCTTTCCACCGCACCGCCTACCAGCAGGCCCGCGCCTTGGGCTTCACCGAAGCGGAAGTGGACGCGCTGGCCGATCGCCCTGACGAACCGGTATTGCTGGGACTGCGCGCCCCCTTTGCCGGGGAGGTGGTCGAGCGCCAGGCGGTACTGGGTGCATTCGTCGAAGCAGGCAAGCCGCTTTTCACCCTCACCGACCACTCCACCATGTGGGCGATGCTGAGCATCCCCGAGACCCACTTGGCGCAGGTGCGGGTGGGGCAGACCGTCGAGTTGCAGGTGGACGCCCTGCCCGGGCAGACCTTTGCTGGCCGGTTGACCTGGATCGCCGCCGAGATCGACGAACGCACCCGCCTGGCCCGGGCCCGCGCCGAGCTGCCCAACCTCGAGGGCCAGCTCAAGGCGCGCATGTTTGCCCGGGCCCGCATCTTGGTGCGCCAGCAGCAGGAGGCCCTAACAGTGCCTCAGCAAGCTATCGCCGAGGTAGAGGGCCAGTCCCTGGTCTTCATCAAACTGGAGGAGGATCTGTACGAGGCCCGCGCCGTGCGCCTGGGCACCGAGCACGAGGGCAACCGGGAGGTGCTCGACGGCCTGGAAAGGGACGAGAAGGTGGTGATCCGCCACGGCTTCAGCCTCAAATCGCAATTACTCGCCTCGCGCCTGGGGGCCGGCTGTGCCCATGAATAACCCCCCGAGCGCACCGCGGCCAGCGCCGGAAGGAAACCCATGCTGAACCGCATCATCGAAATCTCGCTACAACACCGGGGCCTGGTCTGTGTCCTGGCGCTACTGCTGGTCTTCCTCGGTGGGCAGGCCCTGCGGTACCTACCCGTCGACGCCTTCCCAGACACCACTCCGGTGCAGGTGCAGGTCAACACCACCGTGCCCACCCTCAGCCCGCTGGAGGCGGAGCAACAAGTAACCCTGCCCATCGAGCTGGCCCTGGGCGGCCTGCCCGGGCTGCAGCACCTCCGTTCAATCTCCAAGTTCGGATTGTCGCAGGTGGTGGCCACCTTCGACGAGGGCACCAGCATCTACCTCGCCCGCCAGTTGGTCACCGAACGCCTGCAGAGCGTCGAGCTTCCCACCGGCATCGAGCACCCCCAGCTTGGCCCCATCTCCACCGGGCTGGGCGAGGTGTTCCACTATGTGATGCGCTCGACCGACCCGGCCCGTTCCCTGACCGAGCTGCGCGAGTTGCACGACTGGGTCATCAAACCGCACCTGCGCCAGGTACCCGGCGTGGCTGAGATCAACTCCTGGGGCGGTTTCGAGAAACAGTACCATGTCGTCGTCGAGCCCGAGCGCCTGATCGCCTACCACCTCACCTTTTCTGAGCTGGTGCAGGCGCTGCAGGACAACAACCAGAACGTCGGCGGCGGCCAGATCGTGCGCAGCGGCGAGGCCCTGCTCGTCCACGGCATGGGCCTGGCCACCAGCACCGAGGAGTTAGGCAACATCGTCATCGCCGCCTATCAGGGCGTGCCGGTGCGGGTACGCGACGTGGCCAGGGTACAGCTTGACCACGAGATCCGCCGCGGCGCGGTCACTGCTGAGGGCCACGGCGAGGCGGTGTTGGGCCTGGGATTTATGCTGATGGGCGAAAACAGCGCCCAGGTGACGCGGGCGCTCAAGGCCAAGCTGGCCGAGGTGCAGCAATCGCTACCGGACGATGTGGTCGTCGAGATCTTGTACGACCGCACCGAACTGGTCGAACAGGTCATCGACACCGTCGATCACAACCTGTTCTTCGGCGCCCTGCTGGTGATCGCGGTGCTCTTCGCCTTCCTCGGCGACCTGCGCGCCGGCCTCATCGTCGCCACCGCCATCCCCCTGTCAATGGTCTGCGCGGGGAATTTCATGCTGCAGACCGGCATCGCCGCCAGCCTGCTGAGCCTGGGGGCCATCGACTTCGGCCTCATCGTCGACAGCTCGGTGATCATGGTCGAAAACTGTGTGCGCCATCTCGGCGAAGCCGGAGGGAAAAGATCCCGCCTCGATGTGGTGCGCGACGCTGCTGTCGAGGTCCGCAAGCCGACGATGTTTGGTGAACTCATCATCATGCTCGTCTTCCTGCCGGTGCTGACCCTGGAGGGCATCGAGGGCAAGCTCTTCCGCCCCATGGCCCTGACCATGATCTTCGCCCTGGCCGGTTCCATGGTCCTGTCCCTGACCCTGATGCCGGTGCTTGCCAGCTTCTTTCTGCCCACCAAAGCCAAAGCACGCGAACCCCTGCTGGTGCGCTGGTGCCACCGGCTCTACACCCCGGTGCTGGGTTGGGCTCTGCGCTGGCGCAAGCTGACCCTATCCCTGGCCCTGCTGCTGGTGGCCGGCACCGGGATTCTAGCCAGCCAGATGGGCGGGGAGTTCGTGCCCAAACTCGGCGAACAGGCCCTGGCGGTAAACACCGTGCGCCTGGCCGGGGTGTCGGTGGAGGAGGCAGTGGAGCTAAACGGCCTGCTGGAGCGGGAGCTGCTGGCCCGCTTCCCCGCCGAGATCGCCCATATCTGGACCCGCCTGGGCACCGCCGAGGTCGCCACCGACCCCATGGGCATCGAGTTGACCGACTTCTTCATCGCTCTCAAACCCCGCGACCAGTGGCAACAGGCCCACACCCAGGCAGCACTGGTCGAGGCCATGCGCCAGGTCTTTGCCAAGGTGCCGGGTATGACCACGGCCTTTAGCCAGCCCATCGAGATGCGCATGAACGAGATGATCGCCGGGGTGCGCGGCGATGTGGCGGTCAAGATATTCGGCGACAACTTTGAAGAATTGGGCCGCCTGGCCGGGCAGGTCCAGCAGGTGCTGGCCGGCATCCCCGAAACTGCGGAGGCCACCGGCGAGCAGTTCACCGGCCAGCCGGTGCTGGAGGTGCGGGTGGACCCCGAGGTCATCGCCCGCTACGGGGTCTCGACACGGCAGGTGCTGGACGTGGTCGAAGCGGTGGGCGGCAAAAAGGTGGGCGAGGTGCGCCAGGGCCAGCGCCGCTTTCCGCTGGTGGTGCGGTTGCCCGACCGGCAGCGCACCGACCCCGAGGCCCTGGCGGGAACCCTGATCCCGACAGCGGGCGGCCCAGTGCTGCCGCTGGGGCAGGTAGCGTCCATCACCCTCGCCGAGGGCCCCACCACCATCAACCGCGAATGGGGCCGACGCCGGGTCGCGGTCCAGGCCAATGTGCGCGGAAGCGACCTGGCCGGCTACGTCACCGAGGCCCGGCAACGCATCGCCGCGCAGGTGGTGCTGCCCGAAGGCTATGTGCTGGAATGGGGAGGGCAGTTCGAGAACATGGAACGGGCCAATGCCCGGTTGTGGGTGGTGGTGCCAATCACCCTCGGGTTGATCTGTGTCCTGCTGTACCTGACCTATGGACGGGCCATCGATGCCCTGCGGGTCTTCACTGGCGTGCCCCTGGCGATGGTGGGCGGGGTGCTGGCGCTGTGGTTGACGGATCAGCCCTTTTCGGTGTCGGCAGCCATCGGCTTCCTCGCCTTGTCGGGGATCTCGGTGCTGGGCGACATGGTGCTGGTTTCCTATGTGCGCCAGCTGCTCGACCAGGGGGTGGCGCTGGGCCAGGCCGTCAGCCAGGCCGCCCAGATCCGGCTGCGGCCGGTGCTGATGACCGCCCTGGTGGCCTGGATGGGCTTTGTGCCCATGGCC
>SXGS01487987.1_pt1 | contig 10352 bp, 9 predicted proteins | sample 3174681 | NCBI WGS metagenome assembly SXGS01 (sample SAMN11356861, study PRJNA531348) | freshwater metagenome | isolation source: freshwater sample F1-80 | place: China: Fuxian Lake, Yuxi | collected 2017-12-25
CACCGATGGCCAGGGCCGGACGGTGGACTTCAAGAACACGATCATCATCATGACCTCAAACCTCGGCGCCGACGCACTGGCGAGCGGGGAAGAGGGAGAGGTGTCCGAGCAGGCCCGCGACCATGTCATGAGCGCGATCCGCCGCCATTTCCGCCCGGAATTCATCAACCGGATCGACGAGATCGTCTTCTTCAAACGGCTCGGCCGCGGCGAGATCGATCATATCGTCGACATCCAGATGGGCCGCCTAGAGCAGCTCCTGAAGGACCGGAAGATGAAGCTCGACCTCAGCCTTGATGCGCGCAACTGGCTCGCGGCGCGGGGCTATGATCCGGTCTATGGCGCGCGTCCGTTGAAGCGCGTCATCCAGAAGGAGCTGCAGGACCCGCTCGCGCGGCTCTTGCTGGAAGGCCGCATCCTCGATGGCGAAACGATCCATGTCGGCGTGGAAGGCGATGGCCTCTCCATCAACGGCGTGCCCAACGATTTCGCCAAGGGCCGGGCGGCGCTCAACTAACGCGGTCCAAGAATTGTGAAAGCGGATGATCTCGCCCCGGCGCCCTCAAGGCGCCGGGGCGTTTGCCAATCCGGAGGCTGCTGTGCTTGCAGCGAACAGCTGCCCGCCCGGCGTCTGATTGCGAAACGCGTCAATCGTGTCGCGGTAGGCTTCAAAGGCGGCGAAGACAGATTTTTCCTCTGTCAGATCCCGTCCGGTTGGTAGCGCCAGCGTCACAGGGTTCACGTAGAAGCCGTTGCGCAGCACTTCATAGTGCAGGTGCGCGCCCGTGCTGGATCCGGTCGAGCCGACAAAGCCGATCACGTCGCCGCGCATCACGGTGCGTCCCGGCGTCAGGCCTTCAGCAAAGCCGGACATGTGAGCGTACACCGTCTCATAGCCACGTTCATGCTGTATACGGACGAACCAGCCATACCCGTCGCCCCAGCGCATGTCGGTCACAAGCCCCGAGCCTGCCGCGCGGATCGGCGTGCCGATCGGCGCGCGGAAGTCGAGGCCCGCATGGAGGAGCATTTCGCCGGTGATGGGGTGGAGCCGGTTGCCGAAGCCGGAATTCATTTCCGCCCCGAGCACGGGATCGCGCAGCAGGAACTCATCCCCGGCAATGCCGCTGCGGCTGTAGAATTCAGGCAGGCCGGTGTCTTCCGGGGTAAACCGGTACCAGCTGCCGGAGGCTTCCTTGCCATTGAACGCAGCAAAGACGAGGTCGCCCGCTTCGAGGAAATTGCCCCGTTCGTCGGTGACCACTTCGATGACAGCGTCAAACCGCTCGCCCTTGCGCCCGCCTTTGGCGAGGGCGGGGTCTTCCGGGAACAGGCCGGCAAACATTTCGGCATGCTGGCGCGTGCCGCCGCCTTCGGTGATGGCATCGGCAAGGGTCGTGTCGATGCGGCCCGCCACGCGGTGGAGCACCGTTGTCGTGCGCGCCGAGAGGAGATTGGCCGTAAAGCCGCCCTCCGCGCTCCGGCTGGCAACCAGGGTCGCCTTGGGGCTGAGCTTGGCGCTGACGCCTGCAAGGCGTTCCCCGCCATCACCGCTGGCTTCAAACCAGGCCGACAGCGGCGTTCCCGGCCTCAGGCGCTGGCCACGTGTGGGCGAGGCGTCGCGCAGGGCCACGGCTGCGGCGGCCGCGTCTTCCGGGCTCGCGCCGAGGACTTCGAGGACATCGACTGTCGAGACGCTGGCGGTGACTGTCCCGGTCCGGGTCACAGCCTGGCTTTCGCCGGCTTCGGCACGCAAGTCGTTGAAGTTGAGAAGGCCGAGGGGCTTGAGGACTTCAGGCTGCGCCCGAACAAGCAGGAACAGCGCCAGAATGAACAGGATCACGGCGGCCCCGCCGATCCGCTCGACTGTGCGCGAAGACATGTCCAGCCGCCGCACAGCGACCGGTATCCGAGGCGGCTTTCGCGTCCGTTTCATGCCGTGTCTCCCATCCTGGGCCCGTTAAGGGGCGAGGTCTGGCAGGGGCCAAGCAAGAAAGGGACCAGAATCGCCCCAGACGGGAGAAACTTCCGCAGCCACTCACGCAGGTGGTTAGAAATTCAAATATTTATCAGGGGCCTACAGACGTACCTTGAGGCTGAACCACCGCCGCCATCGGACCGGTCGAACCGCCCGTGCGCAGCGCGTCGATCGCTTCCTTGTGCTGGCGGAACTCGGCCAGCATCGCGGGCTCATCGGCCAGCTTCCGCCCGGTCGGCAGCTTCAGCGACATCGCGTTGACCGGTTTGCCGTCGACATACACTTCGTAATGCAGGTGCGGCCCGGTGGAGGCACCGGTCGAGCCGACATAGCCGATGATCTCGCCCTGGCGCACTTTCCGGCCGGATTTCAGTCCCTTGGCATAGCGCGACAGGTGCGCGTAGGCCGTCTCGTAGCCACGCGTGTGCTTGACCTTGATATAGTTACCATAGCCGCCATTCCAGCTTGCCCGCAGGATGGTGCCTGAGCCGGCCGCATAGACCGGCGTGCCCGTCGGCGCGGCGAAGTCGGTGCCCTTGTGCAGGCGGGTATAGCCGGAAATCGGATGCCGCCTTGTGCCGAAATTGGAGGAGATGCGCGCGCCGTTGATCGGCGTCTTCATCAGGAATTTCGTGGCGCTTTCGCCATTCTCGTCGAAATAGTCCATCACGCCGTCATCGCTTGGCGCAAAGCGGTAGAAACCGCGCTTCAGCGCTTTTCCGTCAAGGGCGGCGTAGAGCACTTCGCCATTGCGCACCGAATTGCCGCGTTCATCCACAAACGTCTCGAAGAAGATCTCGAACCGGTCGCCCGGGTGAATTTCGCGTTGAAAATCAATGTCATAGGCAAAGGCGCTGGCAAAATCGACGACCTGCTGATCCCCCGCGCCCAGCTTCAGGGCCGCGTTATAAATCGAGCCGTCTATCTCAGCGGCCACGCGCTTGTAGCTGGGTGTGAGTTTCGCATTCAGCTGTGTCGCCTGCCATCCGCCTTCCAGCGTGCGCGTCACCAGCAGGCTGCGATCGGCGTCCGCCTTGATCGCCAGCGCCGTCAGGCGCCCGTCTTCGACAAAGGTTTCCGCTTCAAGACCGGGGCGCAGGCGCCGGTGGTCGATCAGGTCCTGCCCATAAACCGCCTGCAGCGCGGCATTGGCTTCGCCCACAGGCGCCCCCAGCCGTGTCACCAGACCAGTTAGGGTTTCGTTTCGCTCCAGCTTGCCTTCTGCCTTGACCAGCGCCTTGGGCGGGCCGGCCACATCCACTGCCGAAACAAGCCGCGCGGCGAGCGGCAGGGGCGTTGCAGCCTGGGCTGACTGCACCATCGCGGCGTCCGGACGCCCGGCCATTACCAGCCCGGCAATCGCCGAGGCAGAGCCGAGAACGCCGAGAACGACGAGGCTTTTCATGCCCTGGGAGAGGCTGCGTTTCGGCGGGATTGCCGGGGCGATGTGTAGGTCGTCCTGGGTCAAGCTCGGTATCCTGTCTTAGACGCCCCCCGGCCGTTCGGGCTGGAAAGTAACTCAACGCCCCAAAATCGTCTCCTGATCAACTTAAGGATTCGAGAAGTTGGAACGTCTGAATTACATGCCACTTTAGGACTTTATGGCTTAGTAGAAGCAAGAAGCAAGCCGGTCGGACCAGTGAAACAAGTCGACTCTTCCGAGATGAGGCGCCTGTCTAAGGGGCCTATGCCGCGCTCTCTTGTCTGGGCGCGACGGTTAATACTGGGCTTTTTCCTGCTTCTGGGATTTTTTGTTGTTCTGTTGTGGCTGCTGCGCAAGCCGGTGGCCGAGCAGGCCCTTGAGGCCTGGTGCGCCGACCGCGATCTGACCTGTGACGCCAAATTCACCCATATTGGCGCAGGTGGCGCGACGCTGACCGGGGTGCGCATAGCGTCTGGCGCAGATGTGCCTGCGCAAGCTGAAGAAATAAGCGCCCGCATCTCCTGGCCGGGCTTTTTCACCCCCCGCATCGACGGGGTTTCGATCACCGGCCTGCAGATGCAGGGCACGCTCGATTACACCGGCCTGAAATTCTACGGCCTTGAACGCCTCGTCGCCCCCACCGGAGGGCAGGGCGGCGCTGCCCCGCCGATCAATATCCGCGACGCCCGCATTTACCTTGAAACACCCTTTGGCCCGGCGGCCGCAACGCTGAACGTCTCCGGCCAGGTGCCTGAAAATGCCACGGCCTCACTGGAGCTCGATCCTGCGCGCCTGGCGCTGGGGGATGCCCGCATGGTGCTCGGCGAAGCGCTGGTACAGGCCCGCATCGTGGACGGGGCCGTCACGGGCGAGCTGCGCCTGGCGTCTGAGGCGGCCGAGGCCAGTGGGCGCGCTGCGAGCGGCTTCAGCCTCGCCGCAGAAGCCGCCTTTCCGCTCAGTGGCGACGGGCCTGCCGCGCTCGAATGGTCGGCCCGCCTCGCAGAAGGTACAGCGCCGGAAGCCAGCGTTTCGGGCTTGCGCACGCGGGGCCGCGCCGAGTTCGACACCGTGCCGGAATTCTCCGCCAGCAGTCTTCTCGATGCGCTCACCCTTGCCGTGGCGCAGGCCGAGTTTGACCAGGCCGCATCGGGAGACTGGAATATCGGCCAGACGGTTTTCAACACCGAGCTGGAAGGCAAGGACGGGGCATTCCAGGGGCCGCTCGCGCTGGAAGCCGCGGCGCTCTCAGGCCCGCCGGGCACCGCGTCTGAACTCCGCCTCGCCGGAGACCTGATTCGGTCGCCGGACGCAACGGCGGTGTTCAATGGCGGCGTCCAGCTCAATGCGGCCAATCTGACGGCCGGCACGCTTGCCCCGGTCACCAATGCCCTGACCCTTACCGGTCCTCTGGAGGCACATGGCGCGGCGCTGTCAGTCGCTCTCAGCCGCGCCGCCCGGGATTTCGATACCGCCTTCGGCCTGCGCGCCAGCTTGAGCGAGGGCAGCCTTCTGGTCGAGGCAGATGGCCCGTCGGCCCTCGCCGCCGCTTCCGGCATGCGCCTGGAGGCAGGCGGGCCCGATGGTGGCAGCTGGCTGCGCGTGGAAGATGGAGACGTCCGGATGACCGGCGCCTTGCGCCTCTCGGGCGGCGGCGCGCCGGAGCTCACGGCCGACCTTGGAACAACGACCCTGAGCGCCGGCACGCTGGAACTCAGCGGCGCGGCAGTCCGCCTTGCGCCCTGGTCTGCAGGTGGCCGCACGATTGCCGCTGATCTTTCCGGCCTCGACTATGCGCAGCAGCCCGGCGGCTTCCAGGCCAAAGGCACCGGCGCCTTCACGCTCACCGGTGAGCTGGAAGGCGTCACGCTCGACCGCACGCGGCTCTCGGGCGGTCTCAGCGCAGTTCAGGATGCGTCAGGCCTGCGGGTCCAGTCTGAAGGCGCGCCCTGCCTGAAGGTCACCTCTGACGGCATCGTCACCGGCGGGGTCACGATCCCTGAGGCCGCTTTCGACATCTGCCCGGTTGACGGCCGTTTCATCCGTCAGGGCGGGCCGCTTGGGGGCCTGGCGCGGCTCGGCAATATCGATGTTCCCCTGCAATTTTCCGGCGGGCAGGGCACACTGGGCCTGCGCGGCGCCATGGTGGATTGGTCCCTTGCCCGGGGTTTCTCCATGCTGGTCAGCGCCGATACGCTCAGTATGCCGATGATCCTCGGCGAGAACACGCTTACCCTTGACAGTGTTGACCCGGAGATCCGCCTCACCACAGGTTCAGGCCCGGTCGGTATCAAGGCGGGCCTCGGCCAGACCCAGTTTGGCGGCGGCATGATCCCGGCCAATGTGTCGGCGCGGGAATTCGGCTTCACCGGCACAAGCGCGCCGGGCGGCCTGTCTGGGGATGTCCGGGCCAGCGGCGTGCGCATTGCCGATACGCTGAAAGATGCGATCTACAAGCCCGTCCTGGGCGATTTTACCGGGCGGATCGAAGGCCAGCGGCTGGTCGCGTCAGGGCCGTTCCGCCTCGAAACAGAAGGCATACAGATTGCGTCGGCAACAGCCGACATCAACATCTTTGATCTGCAGGGCACCGCTGCGCTTGAGTCCGAACGTCTCGTCTTCACGCCCGGCGGATTTCAGCCCTCGATGATTTCCAACCGGCTGATGGGCCTTTTTACAATCGCCGAGGGCGAGTTCACCGGCGGCGCTGCCTTCACCATTGATGGTGGAGATATTCAGGGTACGGCAAATCTCAGTCTTGCCGATTTCGGTTTCCAGACAACGCGCCTCGGCCGCGTGTCGGGCATTTCGGGCGACGTACACTTTACCGATCTGATGAAGCTCACCACAGCGCCGGACCAGCAGATCACCATCGGCAGCGTCAATCCGGGAGTGCCGTTCTCCAATGGGCGCGTGGTTTTTGCGCTCAACGAAGGCAAGACGCTGAAACTCGGCTCGGTCGCTTTTCCCTTCGCGGGCGGGGAACTGGCGCTCGCCCCGCTGGACTGGACGCTTGGCGAAGTCACCGGCCAGAGTGTGGAGGTGACCGCCAGCCGCCTCGACCTCACCCAGCTGATCGAGGTTTTGAAGCTGCCGGACACGGCCGCAGAGGGCACGGTCAGCGGGTCGTTCCCGATTGAGTTTACCGCGAACTCCGTGGTCGTGCGCGACGCGCGCCTGAAAGCCGACAGCGGCGGGCGCCTCTCCTATACAGGCGGCGCCGTGAACGCGGCGGCCGAAAGCGATCCGACCGCTGCCATGGCGTTCAATGCCCTGCGGGATCTGGAATTCTACGTTCTGGAAGTCAGCCTCTCGGGCGATCTGGCAGACCAGATGCAGGCCGGCATCATTCTCGCCGGGCGCAACATCCGCTCGGTCCCGGTCGGGGGCGCGATCACCATGCCGCCCGGCCAGGCGTTCGAGTTCTCCATGAACTTCAACCTGCCGCTCACGCAGCTGATCGAGCAGGGGCTCCAGTCGGCCAATGCCACCACCCTGATCGACCTCGCCACGCAGTCCGGCGAAGAGGAAGTGCCCGCGCCCGAGTGAGGCCCCGAATGAGGGGATGTGAACGGCGGGCAACAGCCGCGTCGATTGACGTTAAGAACGGGCATGTCATTGTCCCCCGGTAATATGAGGAGTTCCGCCTTATGAGGTTCCAGCCAATCCTATTTGCCGCGGCAGGGGCAATTGCCCTGTCGGCCTGCACGCACACCGTGAAGCTCGAGCCGTCGGACAAGCCCATCAAGATCGATCTCAACGTCAACATCACGCAGGAAGTGCGCATCAAGCTGGACCGTGAAGTGTCTGACCTGATCGCCGACAATCCTGACCTGTTCTGATTGCCTAGGTCCCCTGGGGAGACAACACATGACCACATTTCGTACCCTGATCCTCGGCCTTGTCCTGCTCTTTGGCGGCGTCACCGCCACGCAGGCCTGGGCCCAGGGCAACGCGCAGATCGAGACGGCCCGTTCCACAGGCGTCATCGGCGAGCGTATCGACGGTTATCTCGGCGTGGTCGGCTCTGCTGACGCCGAGATCGTCCGCAAGGTGCAGGACATCAACAACCGCCGCCGCGCCCTCTACGAGAAGACCGCCAGCGAAACCGGCACAACGGTTCAGCAGGTCGCCCGCATTGCCGGCGAGAAGCAACTCGCCGAGCGCGTGAAACCCGGTGAGTTCTACATGGACGAGTCGGGCACCTGGAAACAGAAATAGGCTCCGGCCTGGATCGGCCCCGGACAGGAAAACCCTGTCCGGGGTTTGTCTTTTTTGGGTTCCAGCTATGTCCTGAATGGCCGGGATTGTCCCGGTCTGGCCGAAAATGGCACTCTTTTTGTCGTGGATTTTCCCGATGTCGCTACGCCTGATCCTGTGGATTGGCGGCGCTTTTGCCGCTCTCGCACTGCTCCTCTGGGGCGTCACCCAGCTCTGGGGCGGGGCTGCTTACGGCATGTCCGGCCATGGCTGGTTTGCCTATATTCTGGGCGGTGTGCTCACGCTCGCCCTTTCCATCGGCCTCTTCCTGCTGACATTCCACAGCGCCCGCCACGGTCACGACGATATAGACCGGCCTGACGCCTGAAACGGGGCTGGCTGTTACCAGAGTGTCATCGCTCGTTTGTTGACAGTCCCGGCGGCGCACCTGATCCTGCAGCACACGCTGACAACATACGGGCTGAACCAATGAACCTTGATCATGCGCGTTTCGCTGCATTCCTCTCCGCGCGGCTCTGTCACGACATTGTCTCGCCGGCGGCCACCATGTCGCTGTCGCTGGAAATGCTCGACAGTCCCGGCAGTGCCGAGGAGAAGGAGCATTCCGAGCGCACCCTGCGCGAGGGCGCCCATGGCGTGACCGCCACGCTGCAATTCCTGCGCTATGCCTTCGGCTCGATGGGCCTCCAGCCCGGCACGGCCGATGTCCACCAGTTCAAGAAGTTGACCGACGACTATCTCCGCTTCCAGAAGCCCAGCATCGAATGGGAACTGGGCACGCCGGAGCTGAACTTCTCCGAAGCCCGGCTGATCATGAACCTCATCATGGTGTGCCTCACTGCGACCGTGCGGGGCGGGGTCATCCATGTGAACGTCCGCGAAGAGAACGGCCAGAAAACCTTCACGCTGACCTGCAAGGGCGACCGGCTGAAACTGAAGGAAGACGTTGTGAAGGCGCTCAAAGGCGAGGAGCCCGAGCACGGCTGGCGCCCGGAGAACATCCAGCCCCTCTTTGCCAAGCTCACCTGCGATGGCCTCGGCGGCACGCTGCATGCCCGCCAGGCGCCCGATGGCACCGTCGTGTTCATGGCGACCGGGATTAAGGCTCAGGTTTAACTTATTGCCGGTCAGGCTTTGTTAACCCGCTTGAGGCAGGCATGAGGCAAGTCTGCCCGCATTCCTGCCAGCCCGGAGCCAGCCCGCCATGCGCACCTGCCTAATCGTGGACGATTCCCGTGTTGTCCGCAAAGTCGCGTCCCGCATCGTCCGGGATCTCGGTTTCTCGGTCACCGAGGCAGGCGACGGCGCCGAAGCGCTGAAAATGTGCCGGGAATCCATGCCGGATGCGATCCTGCTGGACTGGAACATGCCGACCATGAACGGCATCGACTTCCTGCGCGCCCTGCGCCGGGAAGAGGGCGGCAAGGTGCCGCGTGTTGTGTTCTGCTCGATTGAAAATGATCCCGAACACATCAATGAAGCCCTGCGCTCCGGGGCCGATGAGTTCATCATGAAGCCATTTGATGCCGATATCCTGGAGAGCAAATTCGCGGAAGTCGGGCTGATCTGAAGCCTTTCTTAAGAAAACGCGGCTTAACGGTAACCTTTGGGGCGCCCGCGCCTCTTTGGCGGAGCAATCGATGCAGGAGACGGTGTTCAACGCGCTCGCAGACCTGGCCCTGAAGGCCACCGGTCAGGCGATCCCGCCGTCGCGCGCCTATCTCATGGAGGCGCGCCTGGCGCCCCTTGCCCGCCGCGAGGGCTTCGGCACGATGGCCGACCTTGTCCATTGCCTGGACTCCCGTCAGAACGCCGTTTTCCGCAGCGAGATTGCCTCCGCCCTGCTGACCCATGACACCTGGTTCTTCAGGGAACGATCCGTCTTCGACATGGTGATCAACACAATCCTGCCAGAGCGCCTGAACGCCACTCAGTCTGGCCGTCTGCGGGTCTGGTGCGCTGGTGGCAGCACGGGCCAGGAGGCCTACTCCCTCGGCATGCTGCTGGAGGACGAGCCGGGCGCCAGCCTGCGTAGCGCCAAGATCGAGATCCTCTCGACCGATTTCTGCAAATACTCGACGGAACGGGCGCGCAGCGGGGTCTACAACCATTATGAAGCCCAGCGCGGCCTCTCGATCTTCCGGCTGCTCAAACACTTCAACCGGATGGACAGCGGCGACTGGCAGGCAAACGAGACGCTGCGTTCCCGGGTCAGCTTCCGCCAGCACAATCTGATGGAAACCGCCTCGGGCCTGGGCAAGTTCGACCTGATCTTCTGCCGCCACGTCCTCTCGGGCATGGCCAAGCCCGCCCGCATGCGCGTGGCCGAAGTCCTCGCCGCCCAGATGGCGCCGGGCGCTGTCATCATCCTGGGGGAAGGGGAAAGCTTCCAGGGCCTCACAGAGCTTTTGGAACCCGCCCGCGACATCCGCCAGGGCTGGGTCGCCGCCGGCACGGCGAACCGGGCGGCGGCATAAGGCCCTCGCAACGCCTGCGGTTTTATCTTATATCCCCCGCTTCCAACCAGCTGCTCCGGGCCTTGACCCCGGTGGGAGTGAGAGATGACGACCGACACTGCTGCGTGGCCGACAGGCCGCGTCAACTCGCTTGGATTTGCCAAGCCTCCCCATGAAACCCGCGTTGTGGCGGCCATGTCTGGCGGCGTCGACAGCTCCGTTGTGGCCGCGATGCTGAAAGCCGAAGGCTATGACGTGATCGGCATTACGCTGCAGC
>SXGS01610203.1_pt1 | contig 10351 bp, 10 predicted proteins | sample 3174681 | NCBI WGS metagenome assembly SXGS01 (sample SAMN11356861, study PRJNA531348) | freshwater metagenome | isolation source: freshwater sample F1-80 | place: China: Fuxian Lake, Yuxi | collected 2017-12-25
CCCCGCGCGCGGTGCTGGCCACCGCGTCGTAGCGAGGCACCAGTAACCCCGGCTGCACGCTGACGGCCAGCCGCGCTGCGAGGTCACAGCCACCCGTACTGCACGGTGATCACCACACCTCCTGCTCGGTGATCGCCACCCCTTTCTGCAATGTGATGGCCACCCCCTCGACTCCCTTCCACAACAGCGGGAAGCGGAATCGATTTCGCGACCACCGAAAAACGCCAAGGGCTGCGGAAAAAGGGCTGCGTGTTAGTCGGTTTCATCTTCACGCGGTTGTGGAAGGAAGCCGCGAGGTTGAGGGCTCACTTTTCCGCCGTTGTGGAAGGAAGCCGCGTGGCGGGGGGCTCACTTTTCCGCTGTTGTGGAAGGGCGGGCGGGGCCCTCACCTTGTCCGATCCGCGGCGCCTCTCCACGAATGCCGCGACGCACCGTCACCGCGAAACAGCCGCGGGCATTGTGCCGGGGTGACCGTGGGAAGACCAGCGAACAGTGAATGGTGGCCAGGACGGCGCGGGTTCGGCTTCGACGGGTTCGACGGGTTCATTCGGCATCGCGGCGGCATAGTGCGGCGGTCCGAACTGCTCGCGGCCGGCTGGACACCCGACGAGCTACGCATCGCCTTCGGGCTCTGGGGGCGCCCCGAGCGGGTGCGGCGCGGGTGGTACTGCGTTCCCGAGCTGCCCGACGAGATTCGCCGCGCCTGGGCAGCCGGCGGTCCCCTCGCGTGCATCAGTGCCGTGCGTTGGCATCAGGGCGAGCCCCTCGGCGACCTGCTGCACATCGCCATGCACGACCACCGACACACGCGACGGAGGGAACGCGAAGCGAGACGAGCATCCGTCGTCGTGCACTGGCACGATCCGGCCGACGCACCCGACAACGCGTGGGCGCTTCCCCTCGACGTCGCGCTCCATCAGGCCAGCAGGTGCGCCGGCGCGCTCGCCGATGAAGCGCGCCTGCGAGAACAGCGCCTGCGCCGTGCGCGGCACTGCCGCCGTGACGGCGCCGCCTAGTCGCGGCTGATGCGCACCATCTCGTCGCGCGGCACGACCTTGATGCGCTCGCGGCCGCGCGCGGTGCCGAGCTCGCGCTCGTGCTCGTCGAGGCGGTGCCAGCCGTCGAGGTCAGTGAACAGCACGTTGCGCGAGCGCAGCAGGTCGAGGATCGCCTGCTCGTCGGGCTCGGCCGGCTGCCACCACGACCCCGAATCCTTCACGAGGTGCTTGATGGTCTCCATCGCATCCGACTTGGTGTGGCCGATGAGGCCCACCGGGCCGCGCTTGATCCAGCCGGTCGCGTACACCCCCGACACCACGCCGTTGTCGTCGTCGAGCACGCGGCCCTCGTGGTTCGGAATCACACCGTGGCGCTCGTCGTACGGAATGCCGTCGAGCGGCGAGCCGAAGTAGCCGATCGCGCGGTACACGGCCTGCACCGGCACCTCGCGGAACTCGCCCGTGCCGACGACGCCGCCCGCACCATCCGGGCGGGTGCGCTCGTACCGGAACGCCGAGACGTGCCCGTTCGAGCCCAGCACCTCGACCGGCTTCGCGTAGAAGTGCAGGTGCAGACGCCGCGACGCCTGCCCCGTCTCGCGCGCCCGCCACTGCGAAAACACCTTGTCGATAACGAACAACTGCTTGTTCGACTGGATGGCCGAGCGCGACGCGTCGTCGTAGTCGAAGTCTTCGTCGTACACGATCATGTCGACGTCGTTCAGCTCGCCCAGCTCGCGCAGCTCAAGCGGGGTGAACTTCACCTGCATCGGGCCGCGGCGACCGAACACGTGAACGTCGGTGACGGGCGACGCCTCGAGGCCCGCGTGCACGTTGTCAGGGATCTCGGTCGGCAGCAGATCCTGAGGGTGTTTGGCGAGGATGCGCGCCACATCCAGCGCCACGTTGCCGTTGCCGATGACGGCGACCGACTGGGCCTCAAGCGGCCACTCTCGCGGAACGTCCGGGTGCCCGTCGTACCAGCTGACGAAGTCGGCGGCGCCGTACGAGCCTTCCAGATCCATTCCCGGGATAGTGAGATCAGCATCCTTAATCGCGCCGGTGGCGAAGATGACCGCGTTGTAGTGACGCTTCAGGTCGTCGAGCGTGATGTCGGTGCCGTAGTTGACGTTGCCGAACACGCGAATGTCGCCCGAGTCGAGCACCTCGCGCAGGGCGTTGATGATGCCCTTGATGCGCGGGTGGTCGGGGGCGACGCCGTAGCGCACCAGCCCGTAGGGGGCGGGCAGGCGGTCGAAGAGGTCGATCGACACGTCGAACGAGCGCTCGTGCTTCAGCAGGATGTCGGCGGCGTAGATGCCGGCGGGGCCGGCTCCGACGATGGCGAGACGCAGCTTGCTCATGCTTGTGGTCGTTCCTTACAACTGATCGGTGGGCAAAACGGCAAACGAGGATGCGCGGCGCGCGCTCGTCTAGCGGCTGCGGTCGACGACGGCTTCCGCAAACTTGGTGAGCGCCTTCTTGACCGGCCCCGCCGGCAGGCTCGACAGCCCCGCGACGGCGTCGTCGGCCCAGCGGCGCGCCTCGTCGTAGGTGCGCTCGGTCACGGGGTGGGCACGCAGCTCGGCGACGGCGGCGGCGAACTCGGCCTCCTGTACCGGGTCGGCGGCGCCATCGGCCTCGTGCACGGTGCGCTCGATGCGCTCGAGCAGGGCAGCGGCGGCCGGATCGCTCAGCGCCTCACGGCGCAAGTACAGCAGGGGCAGCGTGGCGACGCCCGAGCGCAGGTCGGTGCCCTGCGGCTTGCCGGTCTCGGCGTCGGGCTCAGAGAGGTCGATGACGTCGTCGACCAGCTGGAAGGCGACGCCGATCTTTTCGCCGAAGGCGACAACCGGCTCGGCGTACTCGTCACACGCGTTCGAGAAGATGACGCCCATCTGGGCGGCGGCGGCGATCAGCGAGCCGGTCTTGTCGGCCAGCACCTGCAGGTAGTGCTCGACGGGGTCGTCGCCGGGGCGGGGCCCGAGCGTCTCGTGCAGCTGGCCGAGGCAGAGTCGCTCGAAGGTGTCAGCCTGCAGCTTGATCGCGCGCTCGCCGAGGCTCGCCACGAGCTTGGAGGCGCGGGCGAATAGCAGGTCACCCGTGAGGATCGCGACCGAGTTGCCCCACACGCTCTGGGCGCTGGGCACCCCGCGGCGCATCTCGGCCTCATCCATCACGTCGTCGTGGTAGAGCGACGCGAGGTGAGTGATCTCGATGGCCTGTGCCGCTGCGATCACGTCGTCGATGGCGCCGTCGCCGAGCTGTGCGGTCAGCAGCGTCAGCACGGGTCGGATGCGCTTGCCCCCGGCCTCAAGCAGGTAGCGGGAGGTGACGTCGGCCATGTCGTCGGCGAAGCTGACCTCGCGCAGCAGGCCCTCTTCGACCTTCTCGAGGCCAACTTCGATGGCGTCGGCGAAGCGGCGCTCCTCGCTGGAGGCGAACAGCTTCTCGCCCAGGCCGAGCGACGCCGACAGCGTCTTGCTGCGGCGTGCGAGCGGAGTACTCGGGGTCACGGTCGGCCGATCGTCGAGGGTGGTCGGGGTCACTCGGCGGCGGCCGAGGACGGGCTGGCGGAGCGCGCGCGGCGACGCTTCGCAACGGATGCGCGAATGGCCGCGTCGAGCGGCTTCCGCCCGCGGTGCATCGCCACGACGCCCGCCGTCAGATTGCGGTAGGCGACGCGCGTGAATCCGGAGGCGCGCATCCACTGGCAGAGGGTCGCCTGGTCGGGCCAGTCGGCGATCGACTCGAAGAGGTACTCGTACGCGTCGGCGTTCGAGCTGGCGACCTTCGCGATGTGCGGCATGACGTGCTTGAGGTACGCGTGGTAGCCGCGACGCAGCAGACCGACCGGCGGCTTCGAGAACTCGGTGATGACGATGCGACCGCCCGGCTTCGTGACCCGGTACATCTCGGCGAGCGCCTTCTGCGGGTTCTGCACGTTGCGCAGCCCGAAGCTGATGGTGACGGCGTCGAACTCGTCGTCGCCGAACGGCAGCTGCTCGGCGTCGCCGACGACGAACTCGAGCTGCGGGTGGCGTCGACGGCCCTCGGCGACCATGCCTTCCGAGAAGTCGACGCCGACAACAGTGGCGCCGGTCTTCGCGAAGGCGGCCGAACTGGTGCCCGTGCCGGCGGCGATGTCGAGAATGCGCTCGCCCGGCTGCGGGTCGACGGCCTTCACCGTGGCGACGCGCCACAGCGCCGAATTGCCCACCGACAGAATGGCGTTGGCACGGTCGTACCGCGGCGCCACGTCGTCGAACATGGCGGCGACGGCACTCGGCTGCTTGCTCAAATCTGCCTTCGACACAGCCCGAGTCTAGTGAGTGCTCACCCGAGGTTCGCCGTGAGCGGCCTGGGTAGGCCCGGTACGCCGAGTAGCCTCAACACGTGACCTCGACGCCCTCCCCCGCGGTGCAGCTGCGGGCCGTGACGACGGTCGTCGAGGTCGACGGCCCGCTGCTGCGATTCGCCGACCCCGCGCATCCGCTCGCCGCGTTGCGGCGGGGCGACGGCATCGTCGGAATCGGCGAAGCGTGGCGCGGCGAATTCCGCGGCGCCAGCCGGTTTACGGATGCGGCGCTCGCCTGGCGCGCGATCGCATCGGCTGCCGAGGTGGCCGACCCGGTGCACCGCGCCGGCTCGGGTCTCGTGGCCTTCGGCAGCTTCGCGTTCGCCGACCACTCGGCATCGTCGAGCGTGCTCGTCGTGCCCGCGACCATCGTCGGGCGGCGCGACGGGCTGGCGTGGGTGACGCAGGTCAGCGTCGTCGGCGGGGGCTCGGCGTCGGAATCGGATGGCGTGCTTCCGCACGCGAGCGAAATCGGCGAGCGGCCGCGGGCGACGTTGGCGGCCGCGACCCTCAGCCGCGACGACTTCGTCGCCACCGTGGGCCGGGCGGTCGAGCGCATTCGGGCGGGCGACGTCGAGAAGGTGGTGATCGCGCGCGACGCGACCGCGAGCATCCCCGCCGACGCCGACCGCCGCGCGATCGTGACGGAGCTCGCCGAGGCCTACCCCGACACGCTCGCGTTCGCGGTTGACGGTTTGATCGGCGCGAGCCCCGAGACGCTCGTGAGCGTGCACGCCCGCGAGGCGAGCGCCCGCGTCTTGGCCGGGTCGACCGCGCGCGGTGCTGACGCCGCCGAAGACGCGGCAGCCGCGACCCGGCTCGCGACCAGCCAGAAAGACCTCGACGAGCACGAGTTCGCGGTGCAGAGCGTGTTGCGCGCGCTGCGTCCGCACGTGACCGCCGTCACCGCGAGTGAGGCGCCGTTCACGCTGAAGTTGCCGAACCTGTGGCACCTCGCGACCGACGTCGAGCTCGAGCTCGCCGAAGACTCGAGCGGCCTCGACCTCGTCGCAGCCCTGCACCCGACGGCGGCCGTCGCCGGCTCGCCCACCGACGCGGCGCTGGCCCTCATCGCCGAGCTCGAGCCGTTCGACCGCGGCCGCTACGCGGGCCCGGTCGGCTGGATCGACCAGGACGGTGACGGCGAGTGGGTCATCGCGCTGCGCTGCGCGCGCATCGATGATGACGGCATGCTCGTGGCGCACGCCGGCGCCGGCATCGTCATCGACTCTGACCCGGTCGCGGAGCTCGCCGAGACGCGGATGAAGTTTCGGCCGATCGCCGACGCGCTGCGGTAGCGAAGCTCAGCGCACAGACGCTCCGCCGCGTGGCCGCTTGGCCGCTCAACTCTGCGCGAGCCGCGCCTTTTCGGCCTCGACGTCGTAGGTCGCGGCGGGCCACTGCGGGTCGATGCGCTCGAGCGCGTCGGTCAGCAGCGACTGCACTGCGAGCCGCGCAAACCACTTCCGATTCGCCGGAACGATGTACCAGGGTGCCTCGTCGATCGAGGTGCGCTGGATCGCGGTCTCGTAGGCGCGCTGGTAGTCGGGCCACAGCATCCGCTCATCGAGGTCGCCCGGGTTGTACTTCCAGTGTTTGTCGGGGCGGTCGAGACGCTCGGCAAGACGCGCCTGCTGCTCGTCGTGCGAGACGTGCAGCATGACCTTGACGACGCTGATGCCCGTGCGCACGAGCCGCCGCTCAAACTCAACGATGTCGGCGTAGCGCTGCTCGATCTCGTCGGCCGGGGCCAGCTGCCGCACGCGGCCGATCAGCACGTCTTCGTAGTGCGAGCGGTCGAAGACGCCGATGCGGCCGACCGGCGGCAGCTCGCGCTCGATGCGCCAGAGAAAGTGGTGGCTGAGCTCGTGCGCGGTGGGGCGCTTGAAGGTCGCCAGGTGCACGCCCTGCGGGTCGACCGAGCCCACGACGTGGCGCACGATTCCGCCCTTGCCGGCCGAGTCCATGCCCTGCAGTACGAGCAGCACGCGTCGGCGCTCCCCCGCGGTGCTCGCCGCGAACAGGCGCTCTTGCAGGGCGCTCAGGTGGTCGACGCCTGCGGCGAGCGCCTCCTGGCCGGCCGCTTTGTCTCCGTCGAAGCCGGGTGTCGCGTTCGGGTCGCGGTCGGCGAGGCGAGTCAGGGCGTCGGCGCGCAGCAGTTCGATCATGCGTGCGACGCTACGCGGCCGGGTGTCTCGCGTCGAGGGCGTTGTCGGCGGCGCGCCTGCACTGCCAGGATTCACCCACGCAGCCCCTGGCCTGAAGGAGACGCGGTGCGTGACACAGACCCCCTCGAGCAGGCGCTCGACCAGAGCAGCACGCTCGCCGATCGCGAGGCGCTCACGGGCCTGTCCGCCGCCGAGCTGGAGCACACGGTGAGTACGCTGCGGCGGACGACGAGCACCCTGATCGGCGTGCTCGGGATCGCAGCAGCTGGTGCCCTGTGGCTGAGCTGGGGCGGGCTGCCGGCCGTGGCGGAACCCGCGGCCTGGTGGTGGGGGCCGCTGGTGCTCATCGTCGCGGCGCTGGCGGGCGTCGCAGCGCTCGCGATTCCCGGCGCGCTGGCCACGCAGCTGGCCCTTGCGGGCCGAACCCGCGCCTTCTGGTTCGTGAGCAGTGTGCTCACCTGGGGGCTCCGCTTCGGATTCCTGGCAACGATCGCCGCACTGGTCGATCACCAGTGGGCCATCGTGGCGCTCGCCACGTTGGGCCTCGTCATGGCCGAGCGTCTGAGCGTGTCGGTGAATGAGCGATTGCTGCTCACGGCACTCACCACGGCGACGGGCGGCCACCGGAATCTGACGTCGGCGAACATCGCCGAGCTCGTGCGTTACCGGCAGGCCCTCGGCATCACCGGCCCCGCCTCCGTGTCGGGGCTATCGGGAGCCACGCTGAATGCGGCGAGCGTCGGCTACGCGGTGTCCGGACTCGGCCTCGGGGTTATCGCCGCCACCGTTCCGGCGCTCGGCGTGGTCGCGGTCGCCATCGCGAGCGCGATCGAGTGGAACGAGCTTGCGCTGCTGCGCAGCGGCGACGATCGCGTCTATGTGCGCAAGCAGCTCGCGACGGCCTCGCTCATCGCGCTGCTCGCCGCCCTCGGATGGGCGGCCACGGCAACGCTCTAGCCGCGATCGGCGGGCGTGTGCTCGATGTGGCCCGGCTCTTTCGCGCGACGAAAAGCGGTTCGGATGCCGATGATGATCAGCAGCAGCACGCACATCGCAGCGGTGAGCGGCATCGCGGCGAGGGACCCGTATGCCACGGCTGCCGGCCAGTTGTTGTCTGCAGTGGTGCCCGGCCAGAACTCCACACCGTTTGCCCGGTAGATGCCGGTAATGACCACGACGATCGTGTAGGCCACGACCGACAAGCCGAAGAGCGCGGCTGTGCCTGCAAGTAGCTTCGTCATTACCCTGCGATTCGAATCGTCATGGACGACATCAGTGCTTTCGTGTCGACCTTCCCTCAGCAACGAGGCTATGCCATGGTTGGTGCCGCCCCACGGTAACGGGGTTCGCGTCGAGGCTTACGCAAAGCGATCGGGAGGCGCGTGGTCCTCAACCAGATCAACGATTACGCCTGTGGGCCACGGGTGCTGATCGAGTGACACATCGGCACGCGTCAGCGAACCTCGCGCGGAGAACGTGATCTCGGCGCGATCAGCGTGCCGCGTGATGTCGGCGATGCGAACACCGGGCCAGAGATCAGGCACAACGTGGCGGCCGTAGCTCCCAATGTCGAGCAGCAGGCTCGCCCAGTGGGCATCGGCGTCGCCTTCGGGCCACACGTATGGATGCTCCGGCTCGGGCGCGTCGGCGAGAGACGGGTCGAGCGGGACGACAAGCTCGCGGAGGCTCGCGGGCGCGGGCACCTCGACAACCGCGCCATCGACCGTGATCGCGATGCGCGCATCCTCGAATCGGAGCGCGGTCACGCGCGAACGGAAAGACGGCTGAGCGGCGAGGAGGCGACCCACCGCGAGCGCGGCGTCAAACGCCACATCGACGGCCTCACTCATCGTCGAGGGGTACTTCGACGACGAGCAGGGGCTCGGGGGCGGTGAGGGCGTCGTCGAGGTCGGCGCGGGTCGACGCCTTCCGGTACGCCCAGCCGCCGGCCTTGGCGAGTGCCTCGATGTCGACCGCGTGCGGTGTTCGCATGACCTTCGCGTAGTCGTCGGGGTTCGCTGTTGCGGCCACCTCGAGTTGGTCGAAGATCGTGCCGCCGCGGTCGTTGCCGACGAACAGGTGCACACGCACGCCCTCGGGGAGGGGCGCAAGCAGGGCGCCGGCGTCGTGAATCAGCGCGAGGTCGCCGAGCAGCACGCGGGTCGTGCCGGCCTGCGGCGCGGTGTCGCGGGCGGCGAGGGCGATGCCCGTCGCGGTCGCGATCGTGCCGTCGATGCCGGCGAGCCCACGGTTCGCGTGCACGCGAATGTTCTTGCCCGACACGATGCGGTCGGCCTCGCGAATGAGACGCGACGCGGCGATGACGAGGCGGTCGTGTGGCCAGGTGGATGCCCACACGGCTTTCGCGAGCATCCGCCGGTCGACGCGTTGGCGCAGAATCGCGGCCTCCGCCTTGGCGAAGGCGAGCCGCACGCTCATGTCGGTCGACGCGGACTGCTCGAGGTCGGGCGCGGGGTCGTCGGGCGCCGTCGACTCGAGCACGGCGCGGCTCATCGCGACCCAGCCGCCGACCCAGCGGCGCACGGCCTGCGGGTCGGGTTTACCGATGACGCGCACGTCGTCGACGACGCGGGCGCGGCGGCCCGGGTTGTACGCGTCGGCTCCGGGGGCGCGCACAACGATGACCTCGACGTCGTCGCGCTCGAGCAGGGCGGGAACCTCGCGGCTCAGCGTCGGATGGCCGAGCACGACCGCGCGACCCACCGCCTCGCCGTGCGGGCCGCGCAGCACCTCGCGGTAGGCGACGACCGCGTGGCGGCCGAACCGGGCGCCGCTCGACACCTCGGCGATGAGCGGGGCCCCGAGGGCGGCGGCGAGCTCTTCGGCCCGGGCGCCGGCGCCGTGGCCGGCAATGACGACGGTCGCGTCGTCGGGTTCGAGGTCGATGACGTTCGGGCCGGGGGTGCGCTGCCAGGCGGGGCGCGCATCCATCTCGGACGCGTCGTCGCCGTCGGCGACAGACGCGATGTCGGGGATGCTCGGCTCGGCCCCGCTGAGCGGCTCACGGTAGGCGAGGTTCAGGTGCACCGGGCCGTCGGCGGCGGCGCGCATGGCGACGGCGGCGAGTTCGCGCATGTCGTCGGCCTCGCCGGGTGCGCCGGTGGGGGCGTCGACGTCCCAATCGGCGGTGACCATGTCGCCGAAGATGCCGACTTGGTTCGTGGTCTGGTTGGCGCCGATGCCGCGCAGCTCGCGCGGGCGGTCGGCGGTGAGCAGCACGAGTGGCACGCCCGAGTGGTGCGCCTCGAGTACGGCGGGGTGCAGGTTCGCGACGGCGGTGCCCGAGGTGCAGATGACGGCGACGGGGCGACCCGACTCGACGGCGAGGCCGAGGGCGGTGAAGCCGGCAACCCGCTCGTCGATGCGCACGTGCACCCGCAGCAGACCGGCCCGCTCGAGCGCTGCCGCGGCGAGAGCGAGGGCCTGAGAGCGCGAGCCGGGGCTGACGACGACGTCCTCGAGGCCGAGGGCGTGCATCCCGTGAAGCAGAGCCATGGCCGCCTCGGCGGCCGGGCTCACCGGCGCGATGGAGTGCTCGGCGCTAGCCGGCTGTTCCGGCGCGGGGGGTGTCGTTGTCATCGTCGTCTTCCGCCTCGAGGTCGGCCAGCTCTTGCTCGAGGCGGCGCAAACGCTCGTCTTGCTCGGCGCGGCGACGGATCTCCTCCTGGCTGAGCGAACTGAGGAACGTGGGGTCGTCATCGGGCGCGATCGGGCCGACCGTGCGACGCGGGCCGCGCTTGATCTTGCCGATCGTCAACCACAGCACCCCGCCGATGACGGGGAGCAGCGTGATGATCGCCCAGACG
>SXGS01617753.1_pt1 | contig 10351 bp, 9 predicted proteins | sample 3174681 | NCBI WGS metagenome assembly SXGS01 (sample SAMN11356861, study PRJNA531348) | freshwater metagenome | isolation source: freshwater sample F1-80 | place: China: Fuxian Lake, Yuxi | collected 2017-12-25
CGAGGTGATGGCGGTGGCGGCGATGTCGAGCGGGGTGGCGGGCTGGTGGTCGCGGTCGAAGCCGGAGAAGAAGGCGACGTTGAACTCGAAGTCGGTGGAGGGGACGTTCTCCACGAGGCCGAAGATGAAGATCGCCTCGCAGCGGGGGAGCAGGCCGCGGATGCGAGGGACGTCGATGTCCATGACGCTCTTTTGTAGCGCGGTGCCGGTGGTGGTAAGGACCAGACGGCGGAACAGCGGGACGAGGAGCACGTTGGACGCGGCGAGGGACGCGCCGAGGGACTGTTCGGTCTTGTCGAGGCTCACGAGGGACTCCGGGCGGTGGAAGGGTGTTATCCGAGGAGGGTGTCGTGGCGGCGGGTTAGGCCCCGTCGTCGCGACATCACTGTAGCTCAGGCAGCCCCCCCCCCCGCAAGGCGATATCCGGTAATGTACACTACTGTGAATCGCGTTGTCGCGGTGGTGCCGGGTCGCGACCAGAGATGTTGGACAGTTACGACTATTTTGATTCTTCATGCCGACGCCTGTCCCACCCCGGGCAACACACGGAGCCGTGTCGTGTCGTCGCCAGCGGTGCGGTAGCGGCGCCCCTGTCGCCGTCGCCCCGGGCCGACACCCTGAGGCCTAGGGCCTACAGCTCTCCAAGCACGGCGCCCTCCGGGTCCGCGGTTTTGAGCGCCGCGAAGGGCGCGAGATCGTAGGCGTCGCCGCGCTCCGCCGCGTCGAGGACGGCGAGCACGTCGCGGGCGAGGGCGTCTTCCTGTCGTGACAACCACTCGGCGGCCTTGGACACGGCGCGCTTGCGCAGGCCGCGGCTGCGGGAGTGACCGAGCGCGACGAGAGCGAGCAACGCGGCGCAGGTGCGGCGCAGATCGCCGCCCCAGGATCCATCGGCGGACTGCGTGGCGGCGAGCTGGGCGGCCGGATCGGACGGCGCGACCTTCTGCTTCGGCGCGGGTGCGGGACGGTGGGGCGCGGGGCGGCTGGGCGCGGGGCTGGGCGCGGCGCTCTCGTGGACGAACATCGCGTCTACGCCGTCGTCGTCGCTGTCGGCGGGCGAGGGCGGCGGGCTGCCGCGGAACATGTCCATCGCGGCGCGGACGAGGCCTGCGGAGCGCTTCGCGGGCGCGGCGGCGCTCTGTGGCGGTGGCGGGGGGGCGCAGGCCAACATGGCGGGGGCGGGCGCGCCGCCGGTGGGCGCGCCGCAGAAGGCCGTGTCCCACTCGGCGGGCAACTCGACAGGTTGCACCACCTCCACCCGCTCGCCACTCACGGTGCGCGTGGTCTCCACCGCCACGAACGCTGTGAAGCGGGAGGCGATCCCCGCGGCGAGCGCGACGCGAACGATCTCCGGGCGAAGGGCCTCTTCCTCGAAGGGCTTGAGCACGAGCCGGTCTTCCAGCGAGAGCACGCGATCACGTGCGAAGAGCGGGGCGATCGGCGAGCTCACGCGGGTGGGCGCGGCTGCCCAGGCCTGCTGGCCGGCGGCGGCGCGCACGAGGTCGGGGCTGCCCTCGATGTACACGGAGATGGGTTGACCCGAGAAGAGCGTGCGGGGCTCCGGTCGCGACAGGGTGCCCTCCACCTTGATGCCGTCGACGAGGGGCGATCCGAACCGCGCCTCGATGCGGGCGACGACCGCCTCGATGTCGTCACTCGGCGTGCACAAGGTGCAGGCGCCGCCGCCGACGCGCGCGAGGCGCTCCAGCAGCGCCTGGTTCACGGCGGTGTCGATGCCGAGCGGGAAGAGGCGCGCGCCCTGGGCCCGGTTGGCCACGGCGGCAAACAGCTCCTGGTCGTTCCCCGCCTGCCCGTCGGTCACGAAGAGCACGGTGCGCAGGCGCCCGTCGGGGCGGCTACCCGCGAGAGCGAGCTTGAGCGGCGCGAGCATCTCCGTCCCGCCGCGGGCGGCGAGTCGCGACACCCACTGGTCGGCCTTCTGCAGGCTGGTCTCGGTGTAGTCGACGAGGTCGGGGGCGAAGGTGTCGACGCGGTCGTCGAAGGCCAGCACGTTGAATCGGTCGCCCTGGACGAGCCCGCGCAGCGCGGTGCGGAGCGCCGTCTTGGCGGCGGTCATCTTGGTGCCGCCCATCGATCCCGAGATGTCGACGACGAAGAAGGCGTCGCGGGGCATGGCCTGCGGCGCGATGGCCGGGGGCTCGATCACCGCGAGGGTGTGCGTGCCGTCGGTCCAGGCGCGCATGCCGCCGCTGGGGACAAAGGCGAAGCCGAGGATGAAGTCACGGTTGTTGGTGGGCGCGCCGCTCGGGGCCACGGCGAGGCCGCCATCGAACTCCATCTTCAGGGCGTGCAAGGACGACTCGAGTCGCGCCGGTGGGCTCGAGAAGCGCACCTCGAGGTCGAGCCGGGTGCCGCCGTCGAGCCGGAGGGGCGGGGCGATGCGGGAGGCGTCGGGCACGCGGTCGGTGTCGGGGGTGGCGCCGGGACCCTGGTGTCCCGTGTCGTTCCCGGGCATGTAGCGGGGGGCCACCACCGTGGGGAAACGCCAGCGCAAGAGCCCGTCCTCGGCCTCGATCTGCTCGACCACCACGATGCGCACGCGCACGTCTTCGCCCGGCGGCAGGTTGGTGACGCGGAGGGTGTGCACGTCGGCGCGTTCCTGGGTGAGCAACGCGGCGCGTCGACCGGACTTCCGCGCCTGGTTGAAGGTGCGCTCCGCCTCCTCGCGCTCGCGACACTCGGCCCGAACCACCAACTCGCCGCAGCAAAGCTCCACCTCGGTGACGGCGCCGTTCGGCGGGAGCGGGAAGATGTGGACGGCTTCCATCGGGCGGTCGAGCGTGTTGGCGAAGCGTTGCTCCACCACGGTGCGCGCGAGGCTGCCCGCGATCTCGGCGCGCACGCGCACCTCGCGGAGCGGGAGCGGAGTTTCCTTGCGACCCGCGAGCGCCATGAGGCCGCCGAGGCCGCGCGGATCGGGGTCGGGACAGGGGAGGGTGGGGGCGATGGCGAGGCTCATGGTTTGCTCCTGTTCGAGAGGGTGGTTGCGAGAAGCTGGGCGAGGGCTGCGGGATGGGGCACCCGGGCGGGGTCGATGCTGAGCACCACGCCGGGGGCGAGCTCGTAGGCGACGAGCGGGCGGGGACCTGCCGCGACCGGCGCGGGTTGGCCGAGCGCGGGGGCCACGGCGATCTCGAGCTCCGCGGTGGACCGCCCGGCCAGCGCGGACTGCACTTGCGCCAGCGAGAGGCCTTGCGACTGCAGGGCCTTGGTGGCGAGCGCCTGCAACAGGTGGCGGTAGCCGTAGACGGCGGTGCGACCGTCGTAACGGAGAGGTCGATCAACGAGTCCAGTGGACTGGTAGTAGCGGATCGTTCGTTCGTCGGGCGCCGGGCTCACGCGCTCGTCGCCCCCGCCGGGGAGGCCGGCGCACAAGGGACCGAGCTCCGCCACCAGGGACGACAATGTCCACTCGTGGTCGCGGAGGCTGGCGAGGGGGGGCATGCACTTACTGTAAACATGACAGTAATTGCTGTCAACAAAAATCGGCTTGGGTGGCGAGTCGGGTCGTGAGAGAAGAAGACAAGGTGCCGGAGGTTAAGGGTTAAGACTTAGCCCGCGACCACCGAGTTAGAACCTCGGTCGTAGGTAGAAGCCACCTTTTCGCCCCGTGAAAGTCTTAACTCTAAACCTCCGGCACCTTTTTGTGGCTGCCGTCGCAACGCTCTGGGTACACGCCACCCACTGCCTGTACGTGCTGCGCTACATCGAGAGCGAGTTCCTCGCCTTCGTCGTCTTCGCACCGGTGCTCGGGCTGGAGATCGCGGCGAGCCTTCACTTCGCCGGCCGGGGGTACAGCACCCGAGCGCTGCGCGCCCTCCCGAGGCGCGAGCGGATGGCTCTCGCCGGTCGCCAGGCCTTTTGGCTCCTCGCCTTCGCGATCTGGGTGGTGATCTGCGGCCAACTCTCGCGAACCCTGCCGTTCCGCTGGATCATGTTCGTGGGCCCGCGCATCGACGTGAACGTGCGCCTGGTGCTCCACGGGATGGGGATCTACTCGTACATCGCCGCCGCCATCGCGACCGGTTTCTGGTGGCGATTCGCCCACTGGCGCCTCACCAGCACCCTTTTCGTCCCCGCTGGCCTGGGGCTGGTCCTCTTCTGGCACTTCTACGAGGTGGGGGGCCCCGGCGGCGACGTGTCGGAGGCCGCGCTCACGTCGCAACCGGGCGTCACGCTGGTGTACCGCTCCGACCTCGGCCAGGCGCACCCCCGCGACATCTGCGTCGACCCCGAGCGCGACGAGCTCCTCGTCACCTACGGCTGCACCGCCTGCCCCATCGAAGACCCCATGCCCGGTGTCGTGCGCGTCGACCTCGCGACGGGAACCACCCACACCTTCATCAGCGGGCCGGTCCGCGAGATCGACTGCAACAACGCCTCGCGCGAGCTCCCCATCGCCCCCTGGCTCGACCAGCGTGTCATCGTGCTCGACCGCGACGATCTCTCCGTGATCCGCGAGCTACGCCCCGAGTGGCGCGGCCAGATCGACATCTGGGAGCCGATGGCCATCGTCGAAGACACCTCCGTCGGCCGCTACTTCGTCACCAACGACGTGACCCAGGGGGTGATGGCGCTCGACTCGCAAACCGGCGCCTGGCTCGGCCACCACGACTTCTGGCAGGAAGGACGCGTCACGTTGTACGGCCTCCCCGCCTACTCCATGGTGCAGGGTCACCCTGGCGGCCCGGTCTACTTTACGTCCGGCCCCGGCGAGAACCTCTACGCCCTCGACCCGGTGTCTCTGGAAATCGTTCGCACCGCCAAGCTCGGCGATCTCGCCGGCACCGGCCTCGCGCTCGACGAGGCCAACGACCGCCTCTGGTACCAGTCGAGCTTCGACGACCGTTTGCTTGAGATCCGCGCCAGCGACTTCACCGTCGTCCGCGACCTCGGCGGCGAACGTTACGCCCGCGGCCTCGTGTACGATAGCGCGCGAAAGCGACTGTACCTCCTCGGCTATATGAGCGGCACCCTCCGCGCGATCGACCTCGCGACAGGCAAAGTGCTGTGGACCCTGGCGGTGGGCGGTCGACCCAACGCGATGGTCATGGCGGGCGACGCGCTCTGGCTCAACTCGATGGCCGGCGTCCTGAAGGTGGAGCTCGCCGCTCGCTGAGGGCACGGAGCCCGAGCAGCACGGGGACGGTGACCGTGGCCGCCACCAGCATTGATCGAGCAATCGGGTTGTCGAGGTCGCTCCCGGCGCGCCAGGCGTGCGCGAGCCCGAGGACCCAGGCGCCCAGGGCCGAGGCGTGCAGCGTGCGCCAGGCGCCAGGCGAGAGCCGCGAGCGAAAGGCGGAGCTCAGCGCCACGGCCACCAGCATCCACGTGGCCACGGTGCCCAGCGCCATCGCGCGGGGAAGGTCGGCGCCGAGGCCAGGGACCAAGAGCGACACCGGCGGCGTCGTGCTTCCCGGGGCCAGGGTCGCGGCAAGCGCGTGGGCGAGCGTCGCGACGGTGCCCAGGACGGACCAGTAACGATGCAGGTGCACGGCGGCCGCCGGGGGGAGCCAGCCGCCCAGCCCACGCCCAGAGAGGCCGAGGCCGAAGACCATCGACAACCACAAGGACGTGACGGCGGTGAGCCCGGTCGCGCGCGCCACATACCAGCCGACGTGCTCGATCATGCGGCCGCCCAGCCGGGGCTGCACCAGGCTGACCCGGCGGTGTCGACCACCAGCACCCGCGCGCCCCAGTCTTCCACGTGGGCGGCGAGCGACGGCCGGACGACCAGCGCTTTCGCCACGATCTCGGCCCGCATCGCGCTCGACGCCACCACGCTGGCCGTGTCGAGCGTACCGGTGGCGCTCTCTCCCGTCGCCGGGTCGAGCAGGTGGTGGTGGCGATGGCCGGATCGGTCCACCCAGGCGCGTCCCAGCCGCGATGATGTCGCGACAGCGGCATCGGTGAGTACGACCGCCCGGTCTCCCGCCACGCCCAGGGCATGCGGCCCGCCGAGCACGCGGATGTCGCCGCCCCCGTCGACGATCGCCTCGCGGGCGCCTACCTCGACCAGGCGCCGCGCGACTCGGTCGATCGTCCAACCCTTCGCGAGCCCGCCGAGATCGACCTCGCCCTCACCATGGAGCTGAGCTGCCCCATCGAGGAACTCGATCCCCAGTGCAGAAGGCCCTGTCCCCAACACCGTGGGACGCCGGATCGCGGCGAAGTCGCGGTCGTAGCCCAGTGACCGGAGCTGGCGCCCGAGCCGGGCGTCGAAGGCCCCACCCGTCCACACGCGCGCGGCCTCGGCGGCGCGGAGCACCTCCACCAGGACGGGATCGTCGCTGCGTCGCTCCCGGTTGAGTCGCGACAGCGCGGAGCGAGGGTCGAAGCGGCTGAGGTGCCGTTCCGCCTCGTGGACCATCGCCTCCGCCCCGGCGAGCGCGCCCCCGGTGTCGGCCGCGATCCACCAGCGGGTGCCCATCGCGGCGAAGGCCCGGTGAATCACGACGCCCTCGATCGGCGCACGACCACGACGCGGCGGGGGCGCGGTGCCGCGACCAGTCCCGGCGCGGGCGGAGTGGCAGCGTGAGTCAGGGCAGGCGCGAATGGGGCGGCGGGGTCGCCCGAGGCCAGGGCCGCCGTCGTGGCGGCGTCCTCGTGCGCTCTTGCCCGCTCCGTCCCCGCCACGGCGAGGACGGATGCCGTCGCGACCAAGAGCGCGCCGAGCGCGGTGGAGCGTGCCGCGTCGCGACGGGGGTCGGCCCTGACTGGGGAACGCGTCGTGTCGCACGGGGGGTCAGTCGTCATCGTGGTGACGGCGGCGCCGTCCCTCGTGCTCGTCCTCCTCGTGCTCGTCCTCCTCGTGCTCGTCCTCCTCGTGCTCGTCCTCCTCGTGCTCGTCCTCCTCGTGCTGACGACGTCCCGCGCCGTCGCGGAGTGGCCGCCCTTTCTCGTCGACGTAGACCACCTCGGGCTCCGGCGCGGGGGCCACGGCGGTGGGCGGCGCGGCCACCGGAGGCGAGGCGGGCGGTGCGCTCACCGGGGGCGCGTCGGGCGGCGCGGGCTCGGCGGCGTCGGCCCCGAGCACGGCAACGAGGGCGACCGCCAGCGAGAAGCTGGCGACGCCGTAGGCGATGGCGATGTTTCGATCCATGAGCACTCCTGTGTGCTCTTCAATCTTCGCCACCCTCCCTTGGAACGAGCTTGGAACGAGCTTGGAATCCTCTCAGCTTCGCACGCTGAGCTCGGCCCGCAGGCCGCCGAGCGGGGAACGGTCGAGCCGCAGCTCGCCGCCGTGTCGCAGGGCCACCTCCCGAGCAAAAGCCAGCCCGAGCCCGAGTCCCTCGGGATCGTCCACGCGCGCCCGGGCGCCGCGCGAGAAGCGGTCGAGGGCGGCGGCGCGCTCTGCGGGGGCGATCCCGGGTCCGGCATCGTCGACCGTGAACACGTAGTCCTCGCCCCGGGCGGCCCCGCGAAGCTCCACGGCGCTTCCACGGGCGTGCCGCCCCGCGTTCCGCAGCAAGTTCGCCAGTGCCAACTCGACGAGTTCCGCGTTCACCGGCACCGGTCTGGGCTCCACCCCTACCGCGAGCACCGTGCCTCCGCCGGCCTCGATCGCGGTCCGCTCCAGGGCCAGCGCATGGACCGTCAGCGTCTCGGTGTCGGTCGCGACACGCGTGAGTTCGACTTCGCCGGTGTCGAGTCGCGACATGGCGCGCAGCGCTTCCACCACGCGGCGCAGCCGGTCGGCGCTGTCCCGGGCGCTCTGGAGGGTCGCCTCGTACTCGGCCGCGCCCCGGGGCCGCCGCAGGGCCACGTCGATCTCACCGAGCAAGGCGGTCACGGGGGTGCGCAGCTCGTGGGCGGCCTCCGCCGAGAATCGGCGCTGGGCGGCGTAGGCGGTGTCGAGACGGTCGACCAGGCGATTGAAGGCGCCGACCAGGCCTTGCACCTCCACGGGCAGGTCGGCGTGCGGCTTCGCGGGGCGACCGGTGGACGCTGCGGCCTCGATCTCGGCGCGGGCGCGGTCGACGGGGGTGAAGGCCCCGCGGACGGCGCGGCCGGTGGCCCACACGCCCACCGTGGCCACCACCGGCGCGAGCAGGCCGTAGGCGAGGCCGAAGCCCCCGAGCACCTCGAAGAACGACGGCGCCCTCGACCTGGCGGCCACGATCACGTGGCGCTCCCGCCCGTCCACCCGGGCTTCTGCAGGTAACAGGACCAGCCGGTGGGAACCGACGTCGACGAAGGTGGCGCGTTCGCTGGCGATGGCCGCGTCGACGGCGGCGATGGGCACGCGCGCGTCGTCCCGCTTGACGATCCAGGTCTCGACGGGCGAGCGGCCGGACTCCACCTCCCAGCCCGGCCCGGCCTCGGGATGCGCCGTCTCGTGCGCGGCGGCGAGCAGGGCGGTGTCGAGACCGCGTCGCGACTGCACCCAGAGGGCAATGGCGGTCCCAAGGCCCGCGAGCAGGAGGCTTGCCACGAGCACCCCGGCGGCCCGCCGCTGCACGGCTCGCTCCACCGACAGCATCAGCGCGACCGGTCTTCGAGCGTGTAGCCGGCGCCGCGCACGGTGTGGATCAGCGGCCGATCGAAACCCCGGTCCACCTTTTGCCGGAGGTAGCTCACGTACACCTCGACGGTGTTCGTCCCGGGGTCGTGCGTGGTGTCCCACACCGCCTCGAGCAGCCGGGTGCGGCTCAGCACGCGCCCCGGGTAGGAAGCCAGGTAGCGCAAGAGGTCGAACTCGCGGGTCGTGAGGCGAATCTCGCGGCCGGCCCGCGTCACCCGTCGTGAGGCGGTATCAATCCGGAGCTCACCCACCTCCACGGTGTCGCCCCCGCCCCGCCGGCACACGGCCTCGATGCGGGCCACCAGCTCCTCGAAGGCGAAGGGCTTCACCAGGGAGTCGTCGGCGCCGGCCTGCAGGCCAGCCACGCGCTCCTCCACGCGATCGCGCGCGGTGAGGCAGATCACCCGTGCGTCGTCGCGACGGCGGCGCAGGTGGCGCACGAGCTCGAGCCCGTCGCCATCGGGCAGCATGCGGTCGACCAGCAAGAGGTCGCAACCCTGCGCTTCCAGCGCGACGCGGCCCGCCGCGAGGTCGTTGGCCACCTGCACGCGGTGGCCTTCTTCCTCCAGGCCACGCTGGAGAAAACCCGCGATCTTCCGCTCGTCTTCGACCACGATCACACGCATGGCTCTAGTCTACGCACCCGTCGCCGGGTCGCCCCCCGCTTCCTGGCGGTTGCCGGGCGTACCCGTCATCGGGCGGAGCGCCCCGGGCCTGTCGCGTCGGTACGCCAACGTATACGGTCCAGCCTCCTGATCCGACCACCACCACGTGAACGACAGTCGCGACGAGTAGATCTTGACAGATCTCTCTCTCTGCATTAATCGTGCCGGGCAAGAAGGAACTTCCCGTGCCTATCACCCGCCACCGCCGCATGACCCGCCAGACCGTCGCCACCGCATCGAGCACCACCACCTACTTCATCCCCGCCGGGGACTGGGAGGAGTGCGACGGCATCACCGGCGCGAAGTTCTGGGGCGATGTCCGCGCGAAGAACGGGTCCATCCAGCTCAAGCCCGCGGTCCAGACCGCCATCGACAAGCAGAACCCGGACACGCCGACCGCGCTGACCCAGAGCTGGATCACCGCCGACGGCTCGATCAGCCCGGTGAAGGCAACCTTCAACACCGACGGCAAGCGCCACATCCGGCCAGGCTGGATGATCTTGCTCGAGTCGGGCAGCACGCTCGCGACCGCCTGGGTCGACGGCGAGATCGCGTACGAGCTGTAGGCGCATGCTCTCGCTCGCGCCCTGGTGCCTCCTGCTGTTCGCCGGGTGCCCCGTGCCCGAGGACAAGGAGAGCGGCCCCGCGCGGGAAAGCGGCACGCCCCCCCTCGACACGGCCGACACCGGCGACTCGGCGCGCCCGCCTCCGGACAGTGACGGCGACGGCTGGCTCGACGAGGAAGACTGCGACGATGGCGATCCGCTGGTGCACCCGGGGGCCACCGAGGTGTGCAACCACGTGGACGACGACTGCGACGGGGGCACCGACGAGGATGTCGCCACCACGGTGTACCCGGACGGCGACAGCGATGGCCACGGCGATCCCACGGGCACCACCGGATGCGCAGGCGACGCGGGCACGTCGGAAACAGGCGACGACTGCGACGACGCCGACGCCACGGTGTTCCCTGGTGCCGCCGAGGTGTGCGACGACGGCGTCGACCAGGACTGCGACCCGGGCAGTTGCCGCCTGTCCGGGGAAATCGACCTCTCGGTGTCGGCCGACGTGACTATCTACGACACGCTCGCCTGGGAAGGGATCGGCGAGGCGGTGGCCGGCGTCGGCGACCTCGACGGCG
>SXGS01715036.1_pt1 | contig 10351 bp, 10 predicted proteins | sample 3174681 | NCBI WGS metagenome assembly SXGS01 (sample SAMN11356861, study PRJNA531348) | freshwater metagenome | isolation source: freshwater sample F1-80 | place: China: Fuxian Lake, Yuxi | collected 2017-12-25
GCCCACGCTCCGTGCTGGGGTTTTACTACCTCGGACAGGTAAATGCAGCGGCGAATCGTTTCGACAAGGCCGAGGAGTACTACGAGAAAGCCCTGAAGCTCAATCCCCAGTCCGAACTGGTGTTGCTTGATCTCGGATTAGTCTACGAGCTGCAAAAGAAACCCGAGAAAGCCATGGACATCTACCAGAAAGCATTGAGTGCCAACCCGCAGAGCACACAGGTGCGCAAGCGACTGGGCGGATTTTATCTCGGACAGAAGAAGTTGGACGACGCGCTGTTGCAGTATCGTGAGTTGGAAAAAATCGAAGCCGATCCGCAAGAAACTCGGGTCAAGATTAGTCTGATTTATCGTGAAAAAGGCGACTTCGACACTGCCGTCACCGAACTGAACCTCGTGCTGGCTGCTCAGCCGGACAACGATCGGGCGCGGTATTTTCTCGGAGCTGTCTACACCGAGGCCAAAGAGAACGAGAAAGCGCTGGCCGAACTGCTGCGCATTCAACCCGGGTCGGACTATTATGCCGATGCCCGGATGTATCTGAGCTATGTGTACCAGCGCCAAGGCAACCTCGACCAAGCCATCACCGAGGCCGAGAACGCTCTGACGCTCAGGAAAGATGACATCGACCTGCTCGGCTTTCTCGCTTCGCTCTATCGCGAGAAAGGGAATCTGCCCCGCGCCATTGAGATTCTGGAAAAAATGATCGCGCAAGCACCGGGGAACGATCAGTACCACTTTACCCTCGGTGCTATATACGACGAATCCAAGGATAAGACGAACTCGATTTTGCACATGCAGAAGGCCATTGAGATCAACCCCGAGAATGCTTCGGCGTTGAACTATCTCGGCTACACGTGGGCGGAACAAGGCTTGAAACTCGATGAAGCAGAAAGCCTGATCTTGCGTGCCATCAAGCTTCAACCCAATGACGGGTTTTATGTCGATAGTCTGGGCTGGGTGTATTACCAGCGTGGAGACTACGCCAAGGCCATCGTGCAGCTTGAAAAAGCCGTGGAACTGGTGGGCGACGATCCCACCATCATCGAACATTTGGGCGATGCCTACGATAAAGGCGGACGTGCGGCGGATGCTCTGCGCACCTATCGCCAAGCCTTGACGAACGCGAAGGATGCCGCACAGATTGAACGACTGCGCAGCAAAATTGACGTGCTCGCTGGCACAGCTGAGCCCAAAGGCATCTGAGCTACGCATGGCCCTCGTAACCCGCAGCCGCGCCGGTTTCATGTCGCGGCTGTTCTCTGGGTTCCTTCTCATTGCCCTGCTTTTCGGCCTGAACGGTTGCGCCACGCTCCGTCCCGGCTTCGAAGCGCTCGATATGGGAACGCCGCAAACGCTGCCCCCCCTCCCTACTGCTCAGGAACTCTTGGGCAAGCTTGATGCTCGGCGGCAGTCCCTCACCAGCCTGCGGGGACTCGCACGCATTGTTTACAAAGATACGCAAGAAAAGGGCACCGCCAAACAGGCGATTGCCGTGTCTGCGCCGGATCGTTTTCGCTGGGAGTTGTTCTCACCGATAGGAGTCGCGGCGTTGGTGACTTCCGACGGCACTCGACTCGCCACCTATTTTCCCAGCGAAAAGGTGCTGTATCGCGGGCGCGCCACGCCCATCAACGTACTGCGCTTTACCCGCGTGCTCCTCTCGCCGCGCGAAATCGTTGGGCTATTGTTGGGCGCTCCTGTTCTGCCGTCAACGACGGAAGCTTGCACGGTGGAATACGCCACCGAGAACGCGTGGTTTCGGCTCCACTGCCCTACGGCTGAGCAGGCCAGTGTAACGCTGTGGTTCGAGCAAGCGACACTACAGTTACGACGGACAGAGATGCAAGCAACCGATGGTACCATCAGCAAGCGCATGGACTTGTCAGACTACCGTGCCGTGAACGGGCAGATGTTTCCTTTCGAGATCGTGCTCTTCGACCTGCAAGGTCAGCAGCAAGCCTCGATTTTCTACGAGCGCGTCGAACTCAACCCCAACCCGCCAGACGCGATTTTTACGTTAGCGGCGATCACTGGCGTACGCGAAGTGGACGTGGATGCTCTTGCGCCATGAGGAGACGCCAGAGAGTGATGCTTCAGCGGGGAATCGCTACTCTCCCTCGCAGTAGCGGTGGTTCGGCAAGCCACCCACCAGGCCCTCTCTCGGCTTCCCTACTACTTCAGCAACTGCGTAACTGTTTCGCTTCTCAGGACTTGAAAGGGCGACGCGGGCAACTCTGCCAGGAAATGGCGGTTTTCAGACACGAGGTAGCGGATCTTCGCGACTTCAAGGTGAGCCGCAATTACCGCATCACCTTTCTTTGCGCCCTGACGTTCCCACTGCGCGATGAGGTCCACCGGAGCCGAGACATAGTCCCACGTCACGGTCTTAGCCCGCAGCAATGCACGCAAGATCCCTCGCATCTCCCCGTCGGTCAGGTTCCGTTGCAATTCGACGAAGATTTGCAAAGGGATGTAGACCTGGAGTTCGCTTAATTTGTCGAAGAGAAGGGTTTCACAAGCAGGATAGGCAGCATCTTTGCGCAAGGCAAAGATGAACACATTGGTATCTAAGGCCACGGCTTCATGACGGATAGAGTCCACTGGCGATCTGCTCCCGCAACATGCCCAGTTCTTGCAATACCTCGTCGGCTGACTGAGCGAGCTTCCCTTCACGGGAGAGACGGTCGCGATAGTGCGTGGAGACGTGCTCAAACAGCTCCCGGGTGGTCGCGTGCGCATCCAACCCTTCAGCAATTAAGACGCTGAGGAGGTCTTCCAGTTGCTGTTGTTCTCCGGTGGCCGCGCGTACCGCACGTTCGTAAATCCCCTTCGGCAACTTCACGGTTACTTGCACGACTTGTTCAGTGTTCCTCATCACTTTCACCCTTTTATGTACTTCGCTCGTCCATCTCGCCGTGCGCGACGCAAATGAAGATTGTTATGTTCCGCTCTAGCGAGGTGCCGCAGCTTATGAGGGGAGCATATTTACAGAGAAGCCGAACCCGTCCCGGCTTTACGCACATCGTAAGCCGCGCCGGCCTTGTCAGCGCTGGGTTCACGCTTCACCTGAAACTCGACCAAGGCTCCTTCTTCTAATTCGTTGAAGTCGAGACCAGGGTGCATGTCGGTGAAATGGAAAAAATAATCGCGCCCGTCGTGCTCCGCGTGTACGAAGCCGAAGCCACGGTCGGTCACTTTTTTCTTTACTGACCCGCTCAGAGTCAGCGCAGTTCTACTGGTCGTGGCACTATCGTAGACTACGTTCGTCTCGGTAGTGGCATTAACGAACTCCTGCTGGGCGTCTTGTTTCTGATGGGCGAATTCGGCGCGGCACGCGTCGCAGAAAAACTTCTGCCCTTTGCGTGGATGAAAGGTCGTCCAGACGCGCCGCTCGCCTTCGTGGGTGGGCGACTGACAATCCAACTGGTGGCGTTCGTATTTCAGCTCTAAGAGGTGCAGTAAATGATCGAGCCAGATGATGTCGAAATCCTTGACGCGGGATTCGTCGCGCGGGTCAGCAAAGTCCAAGGTGCAACTGCCCTGGATGCTGGCGATGGCTACGCGTTTCCCCAAGCGTCGCACGTGTTGCAGCACGGGTTTGAAGTCTTGGTCGCCAATCACTGCGATGGCAATGTCGTACACATAAGGAATGGCAGCGTAATAAAGCATGGCCGTGGCCAAGGCGATATCGACGCACTTCTCTTTGGGCTCGAAGGGATCGCGGGGGTCGCGGTCCATGCGTCGCAAGCGGCGGCCTTTGAAATTCACCGGGAAGGTTTCAAGCTCGTAGTGATACTCTTCTTTGAGGAGTGAGAAGAAATCGAGCCGCCGCTGTACGGCATCTTCATCGCGCAAATCGTAGTTTGCCGCGTAGCTGCCAAACAGATAGGTTCGCACGACATGCCCTTCAATGCCACCCATCTGCCGGCTGACTTCTTCTGCCAACACTTTCGGCAACTGACCAAAATCGACCTGGAAATCGACCTTGCCATACGCCTCGGCCAGCTTAGGGGTGTTGGAATACAACCACGTGCCGTCGATAAACAGCATGATCTTCAACATGCGGACCGACCTTTATCCATACTTAGGACCCGGACCCGTCCGGATTGACCGCCTGTGCGCGTTTGAACACGAGCGCCACAGCGCGTTGTGAGACGGTATAGCGCTTATCCACCCAGTGTTGGACTCGTTCAGTAGAGCCTTTTTGCGTTTCCCCCATCCCAGCAACCCAGTCGGGGTACACCACGTCGGTGTTGTAGTGCGTGCCTTCCTGCACGGGAAGCAATACGATGGCGTCGGCGCCGGCTTCACAGGCGTTCTGCTTAATGAGCTGCTGCATACCCTCCAACATTTTCGGGGACCCGGCATAAGACACCACCTGGGCAAACGTCTCGAAGGGTTCGTCCGGGGGGCTGGTCAGAATTCGCACATTGCAATCTTCTGGGCGCGCCTCGGGATAAATCGGCGCGGTTCGTTCAAGATAAGCGATCGGCGGATAGAGCTTTTGCCAACACCCGGTGCCGAGCAACCCAGCCAGCAATCCGAGAGCAAAAAATCTGGAAACGCGCATACTCATTCTCCTTTCTGTCCCACAATGGGAAACCGGAGCCCACAATAGACCGCCCCCTGGGGTCACGCAACACGGACACGCGGCGTTGGGTTAGTCCTTCAACAACGAGCGGGCGATCACCCAGCGGTGCACTTCCGTCGGCCCCTCAAAAATGCGCATTGGACGTAAGCGCCGGTAGATGAACTCTAGGGGCAATTCCTTTGACATCCCCATCCCGCCGTGAGTTTGCATCGCACGGTCGGCCACACGAGTGGCCATCTCGGTAGCAAAGACTTTGAGCATTGAGGCCTCTTGGCGCACGTCCTCGCCGTTGTCGAACTTCCAGGCACCGTGATAGGTCATGAGCCGCGAGGCGTGGATATCCGTCGCTGAGTCGGCAATAAACCACTGAATCGCTTGTCGGTCGGCCAAGCGTTGCCCGAAAGTGACGCGCTGCTTGGCATAGTCCACCATCATATCCAAGCAGCGTTGCGCCATCCCGACGCACCAACTGCCGATTTCCAGTCGCCGGACGGTCAGGCGCAGTTGCATGGGTGCGAAGCCGTGACCAAGTTGCCCAAGCACCTGGGAATCTGGAATCGTCATATCCTCGAACACCACCTCCCAAGGAGCATGGCTGCCAATCACAGGAATTTGGCGCTGAAGCACTAGCCCCGGCGTGCCTTTATCGACCAGGAAGGCGGTCATCCCCCCACGTGAGCCTTTGCCCTTGTCAGTGACTGCCATCACGATGATGAAATCGGCGACGTGGGCACGAGAAATCCAGATTTTTCTCCCGTTGATGACCCATTGATCGCCTTTCTTCACCGCCGTGGTCTGCATACCGGCAGGGTCGGACCCAGCCCCCGGCTCAGAGATGGCAATGGCTGAACGTTGCTCGCCGCGAGCATAGGGAAGCAAGTATTTCTCGCGCTGCTCGGGCGTGCAGGTCTGCATAAGCATGTGCAAGTTGGGCGCATCCGGCGGGAAGGTAAACGGCGTAATCGTATGGTGCAGGGCTTCGTTGGCCAGACACTTGGGCAACGTTCCCAAGTTGAGGCCGCCAAACTCTTCGGGAACATCAAGCCCCCCCAAGCCGGCCTCATGCGCCCGCGCATGCAACCGGTCTTCAACATCATTCGGCAACAGATCTTCGCCCGTCAGCCCTTGGGTATCGCGCTGCAATACCAGCGGCTCCAGTGGCATGAGTTCTTGTTTCACAAAACGGCGAACCGTCTCTTGCAGCATACGATGTTCTTCAAGCAGTGAAAAATCCATGATGTTCCCTCCAGTGATGCGCTCTTCGGACTTTACAGGCCAGCATAGGAACAGGTAAAGGCCAGGAGCGGGCGGAGGTAAGCAAAGAGGGAACACCTGAAGAAACTTGAGGATTCTCCCTCCTCGACTGTAAAAAATACCCGTGGTACGATGCGCAAAAATCTGAAGGTGGGATGTTGTGCTGCTGTTAGCAACCGTGTTTCGTCGAGTACCAAAACCTCGCTGCCCCTCATGTCACAAGTGGAATCGTATCTATCTGACAGGTGGAGAGTTCCTCTCAACCTGCGTACATTGCGACACTGCCTTAGAGCTGCGACAACCAACGGCGTTGTGGGGATTGCTTGTCGTCCTCGGAGCCGGAGTGTTGGCGTTGGCGGTTGCTATTCCTTTCCTGAACCGTTGAATCGGACCCCCGCATATGCCTCAAGGTGTGCAACTCGCCCAGATCGAGCAGATTTTCGAGATTCTTGACCGCCGTGGCATTTCCCGCGAGGCGGTGATTATCCCGCTCCGCCCACAAGGAAGCGGCAAGGTCTCTCGCCTCAGCAACGGAAAACTCGAGATCATCGTTCCCGAAGATCTCCCCTTTGATGAGTGGTATGCCTCCCTCGAAGGCACCATCGCACACGTCTACCCCACTTAAAAACTTCCAAATCGTGTTCTTGCTGCTCTTCGCCTTGATCTTGCTCATTCAAGGCTGGGGCGACAAGCAGGGATTGCTGGCCCATCCGGCACGGGCAGGTTTTGTCGCGGTCTTAGCGCTCAACGTCTTGGCGCTGTTGTTCGTACCCTTCGAGTTGTTCGAGAGCGGCGAGCGCGAAGTGCGACGCCAACGCTGGCCTACTTTTGTCGCCTTGGGGTTTGTTGGTGGCTGTTTGTGGTTTTTACCGCACGCTGACAAACATGAACTCTGGGTGTGGGAGGACAATGCGCCACTCCGTTACTTCGGCCTCGCTTGTGTCGTCATTGGCGCTGGAGTGCGTGTAGCCGCGATGGCACAGCTCGGGCCGCTGTTTTCGACCTTCGTCACCATACAAAAGGAACACATGCTCGTGACCACTGGGCTGTATCGCTGGGTACGGCATCCCATTTACACCGGCTCGCTGATAGCGATGATCGGGGTGTTTCTCGTCTTTCGCAGCACTCTGGTATGGGTGGCAGTGCCGTTGTACTTAGCCGGGACCGTGTGGCGGATTCACGATGAAGAAGTGCTCCTTGGGGAAGCCTTCGGTGGAGCCTACCAGCATTACCGTACACGAACTTGGCGGCTGCTACCGTGGGTGTATTGAGGGGCAGGCAAAAGGCAAAAGACAAAAGACAAAAGACAAAAGACAACAGACAAAAGGATTGACGAAAACGGCATGTCATACCATCAGCGGCGTGGTACGCCGGCATGACGGCAGCCGTGCGGTTTCAACCCACGGCGAATAACTCCTCCGTCTCTGTCTCTATCTTCCTGCTTCCGCCACTGGAGCCGCGAGCACGCGATGCTCTGCCGTGAGCCACGCGAAAGCGGCTGTGCCCAACACGCCAACGGTGCCACTGAACAGGAAAAGCCCGCGCAGGCCGATGAGTTCTGCGAGTCCGCCGGCCAACACCGGGCCGAGCATCATCCCGGCGCTCATCGCCATATTCGTCACGCCCATGACTGCACCCATACCGCTATGATGACCTTCATCTGCGGCGATGGCGCTTAACGCTGGCATGGCCACAGCACCCATCGCGCCGGTCAGCATGCCAATGACCAGCAAGTGGACAAAGTCGGTAGTGAAGAAGACCAACGCAAATGCCAGCGACCCCAGATGCCCGCCGACAGCAACGAGCGTCTGACGGTTGATACGATCCGCCAACCGGCCCATCGGCACTTGCACGAGCGAGCTGACCAACATGTGCGCGGCAATCACGCCGCCAATCTGCGACTTGTTCATCTGCAAGATTTCGGTCGCCAACAACGGCAGGAACGAGAACCACAGTCCCATCTGAATCGAGTTGACCATGCGATACATCGCCAACCCCTGCACCTTGGGTTTGCGCAACAGTACCCGGTAGGAAAAGTGCTGGGTGTTGCGTTGTGTAGAGCCGTGGGTCTCAGGCAGGAAGAGCAGCACCGCCGCCAGCGCGACAAGATTCAACCCACCCATGCAGTAGAAGCTGGCTTCCATGCCGTAGGCGTCGCTGATCCACCCACCCATCAGCGGTCCCATGCCGAAGCTGCTGGTGAGGAACAGATTAAAGATCCCCATGTAGGTGCCACGCTTGTCCGGCGGGGCCATGTCACCGACATACGCAGTAGCGATGGGGATAACGAGCGCCATGGTGCCACCCTGCACGAAGCGCCCAACAATCAAATACAAGATGCCGGGCGCGTAGATGTACCACAGCGACAGTAGGCTCGACAGCAACAAACCACCAACGATAAACCACTTGCGTCCGTGGCGGTCGGACAAGCGACCAATGGTCGGCATGAACAGTATCTGCGCCAGCGGAAAACTGGCGAAGAAGATGCCGATGCTTAGAGCAGTAGCTCCGAGGGTTTTGGCGTAGATGGGCAAAAAAGGAATGACGATGCCCACGCCCAACATACCGGTGAACACGGCCAAGTTAAGGGTATAGAAAACTTTCTGATTCACTCCGTGTCCACCACTTTCTCCAAGTTGCAGGGGCACGGCGTGCCGTGCCCTGCCAGTCGTGAGCGAGTCGTCCGTTAGAACCCTTTGACGCCTTTATCCAGTTGTACGCCAAAGGTGTTCAGCGCCATCGACACGAGGTTGTATTGGCCAACGGCAAAGACCACATCCATGAGCTGCTCGGTGTTGTAGCGCTGGCTCAGCGCGGCCCAGGTTGCATCGCTGATGCAAGCGTCGGCATGCAGCTCGTCCGCTGCACGTAACAGCGTGGCATCGAACGGTGCCCAGCCGGGAGCATCGGGACCTTCTTTGATGCGGGCGATCTCAGCATCTGTCAGCCCGGCACCCTTGCCGAAGACGACATGCTGCGCCCATTCGTACTCGGCTTGGCACAGCCAACCGATACGCAGGATCAACATCTCGCGCTCGCGCGGGACCAAGGTCGAGGTATCGCCCATGACGTGATAGGCCCAAACGCCAAACTTTTTCCACGCCTCCCAATGGCGGGACATGGTTCCCATCACGTTGTACAGCTTGCCTTCTTTGTACACTGGCTCCAGCACCTTGCGCTGCTCTTCCGTCCATTCAGCCTCGGACAGTGGGGTAATGCGGGGTTGTGAAAGTTTCATGCGTGTCCTCCTTCGTGGTTAGTACAGCACCTGCGCGTCGGTGAGCTTGGCAATCGTCTCGTCCGAGTAGCCAAGGACTTCACGCAGGATTTGGTTGGTGTCTTGTCCCAGCAGCGGTGCAGGGGTGCGTACGCCGTCGGGGGCGTTCGTTAATCGCCAGGGGATGCCAGTTTGCGCTCGCGTGCCGAGCTTAGGATGTGCTAACCGCTCGAAGAAGCCGCGTGCCGCAAGATGCGGATCATCAGCAAGATCCTTGGTATTCATGGTGGGAAACGCCGCTACGCCGACGGCTTGCAACAGTCGCGTGACCTCCCACTTGTCGCGCGGCTCTGTCCACGCGGTGAGCACGCGCTCTAATTCATCCTCATTGGCTTTGCGGGCACGAGCAGTAGCAAAGCGTTCGTCGTGGGCAAGCTGCGGCTGGCCAATGACCCGACACAGAGCTTGCCACTCATCGTCGTTGCCGCAGGCAATCGTCACCCACTCGTCATCACTAGCACAACGAAAACAGTTATGCGGTGCCATCTGTGCGTCGCGATTGCCGCGCCGTGGCGGTTGGGTGCGGTTCATCGCGTAGTCCATCCAACCCTCCGGCACGAGCGTGGCCACGGCTTCCCACAACGACACGTCGATGTATTGCCCGTGGCCAGTGCGCTGACGCGCGACTAAAGCGGCACAGATCGCTACGGCGGCGTTAATGCCCGCGTTCGGGTCGCCATACGAGATCCCCACTTCACTCGGTGGCCCATCCACATAGCCGGTCAGCGACGATAAGCCAGTCAACGGCGGGATCGCCGGACCATAGGCCATGTAGTTACGTTGCGGACCAGTGTGGCCATAGCCACAGATAGATGCCATGATGATGTCGGGTTTGATCTTCTTGAGTTCATCATAGCCAAGCCCCATGCGTTCCATGACGCCGTTGGCAAAATTATCCAGCACGATATCGCTCTGACAAATCAAGTCTTTCGCAATGGCGAGCCCTTCTGGCGTGGTCGGATTGAGGAGCAGGCTTTTCTTGCCCTGCGCCCATTGGGTGAACAACGGGCAACTATCCGGCCCCGGCTCGACACCAGACGGATGGATCGGCAAACGCCGAGTGAGATCCAGATGGGCCTGGGATTCGACTTTAATGACCTCGGCCCCGAGATGGGCGAGATGCATGGAACAGAACGGCCCAGCCCATACCCAACTGAAATCCGCCACGCGAATGCCAGCGAGAGGCAAGGGAGGATTGAGGACTGAGTGCTGAGTGCTGAGTGCTGA
>SXGS01376686.1_pt1 | contig 10350 bp, 10 predicted proteins | sample 3174681 | NCBI WGS metagenome assembly SXGS01 (sample SAMN11356861, study PRJNA531348) | freshwater metagenome | isolation source: freshwater sample F1-80 | place: China: Fuxian Lake, Yuxi | collected 2017-12-25
GAATGGCGCCAGTACGAGCAGATCTTTCCCGCGCTCGCCGCCAGCAACATCGACCAGGTGTCGCTCGAGTGCATCCACTCGAAGGTGCCCGCCGAACTGATGGCGCTGCTCAAGGGCAAGGACGTGCTGGTGGGCGTGATCGACGTCGCCTCGGACCAGGTCGAGACACCGGCCGAGGTCGCCGCCACCATCGGCCGGGCGCTCAAGTTCGTGCCGAAGAAGCGCCAGTTCCCCTGCACGAATTGCGGCATGGCACCGAGGGATCGCGAGATCGCGCGCGCCAAGCTGCGCGCGCTCGCCGCCGGCGCGGCGCTCGCGAGGAAACGCTACAGCAGGTAGGGGCTCAAGCCGGCGACAGGATGTGGATCGTGCGGCTGGCGAGCAGATCCTTGTTCTTCGCCGCGTAGGCCGCCATGTGCGGCGCCGCGGCGTGGGCCTTCAGGGCGTCCATGCTTTCCCATTTCTCGATGACGAGGAAGGTATCGGGCCCGCAGGGCGCCTGGAACTTGAGGGCATTCTCGGCGTCGACTGCGGCGCCGTACTCGATGCAGCCCTGCTCGGCCCTGACCGCGGGCACGTTTGCGCGGAAGTTCTGCAACACGGTTTCGCGCATGCCCGGCTTGGCGGTGATGACGGCAACGACGTGGATCATGGATGGACCTCCCTTTCGCATATCCTACCGCAGTGCTGCTGCGCCCACGGTCGAACGCCGCCATAATGCGGCGTCAACTCACCGCCGGAGATCTCTGCCGATGAACGTCACCGCTGCATCCCGCACCGCCGCCCTGCTCGCGGCATTGCTGCTCGCCGCGCCCGCCGCGGCGCAGGAGGCGACCGCCACCAAGCGCCCCTACAAGCCCGAGGTCGGCCAACCCGGCAAGGACGTGGTGTGGGTGCCCACGCCGCACGCGCTGGTCGACCGGATGCTCAACGCCGCAAAGATCACGCCCGCCGACTTCCTCATCGACCTGGGCTCCGGCGACGGCCGCACCGTGATCACGGCCGCCAAGCGCGGCACCCGCGCGCTGGGCATCGAATACAACCCGGACCTGGTCGAACTCGCCAAGCGCAACGCGCAGGAGGCCGGCGTCACCGATCGCGCGACCTTCGTCAAGGCGGACATCTTCGATTCCGACTTCTCCAAGGCAACCGTCATCACCATGTTCCTGCTGAGCGACCTCAACCTGCGGCTGCGGCCGAAGATCCTCGAGCTCAAGCCCGGCACGCGCATCGTCTCCAACACCTTCGGCATGGGCGACTGGGAACCGGACGAGGAGCTCACCGCCACCAAGGGCTGCGAGAACTACTGCACCGCCTATTACTGGCTGGTGCCCGCGAAAGTGGAAGGCAGCTGGAAGCTGGGTAACGGCGTGCTCACCCTCAAGCAGCAGTACCAGAAAATCAGCGGCATGCTGGTGGCCGACGGCAAGGAGATGTCGCTCGGCAATCCGCGACTCTCCGGTGCGAACATCAGCTTCAGCGCCGGTGGCGCGCGCTACGCCGGCCGCGTGTCGGGCAACAGCATGGAAGGCAGCATCGACGGTGGCAAGGACAAGTGGAAGGCGGTGCGTTCCGGTGGTTGAGAGCCGGCAACCGGGTATACTGTTTTTATAGACAGTTGCCACATCGGAAGGCCAATGCCCTACGAGCTGACAGACGAACGCAGGGACGAGTACCGGGCAACCTCGATCAGATCCCAGCAAAGAAAGCTGGCGCTGCTGCGCGCTGGCGCCGCCCGGCTTGTGGAAGGCCCTGTTCTGGCAGACCGGCTCGATCCCCGCGACCTGATGCCAAGTGCAGGTACAACCGGCCTTTCCGCGCTTTCGCTGTTCTCGGGCGGTGGCGGGCTGGACCTGGGATTCGAGCGAGCCGGCTTCACGCATCTGCTTTCATACGAAATTCTGGACATCTGCGGTGAAACGCTGCGCGCGAATCGACCGGGTTGGCGGGTCCGTTCGGGGAGTTCCGACGGAGACGTGCGCCGCGCGGCGTTCACGCCCTTTCGCGGCGTGGATGTCGTCCACGGCGGACCTCCCTGCCAGCCGTTTTCAACTGCCGGAAAGCAGAAGGGAGCCGGTGATCCAAGGAACATGTGGCCGGAGTTCGTCCGCTGCATCCTGCAGGCGCGTCCCCGCGCGTTTGTAGCGGAGAACGTACCCGGCATTCTCGATGCAAAGTTCGACACATTTGTTCATCAGAACATCGTCCGGCCGCTGCGTGACAGGTACACGATATTCAGATTCAAACTGAGTGCAGACGACTTTGGCGTACCACAGGCGCGGCGGCGGGTCTTCTTCGTCGGATTCAGAGCAGCGCGCGACGCTGGCAGGTTTGTTCAACCGCGTCCGACCCATGGCGCAACCGGAAACCTTTTCGGCCCGTTGTCACCTCTCAATACTGCGAGGAGGAGCCTGGGGCTGCCGAACACCGGCTTCGACGACGTTGCGCCGACACTTCGCTCGGGCTTTACCGGCCCGCGAAAGACGACCGGGGTGGTCAACAGCAAGGCGTCGCTTCAGATCTGGCACAAGATGGGCATCTGGCCGAACGGGGTTCAACCGACGCGATCCATGGCTGCTGCATATGTACCCGAGAACGGTCATTTCCGCATGTCTGTAGCCGACTGCGCACTTCTTCAGGGCTTTCCGGCAGATTGGCAGTTCCGTGGCGCGGTTTATCAGGCGCTCGGACAGATCGGGAACAGCGTTTGCCCACCGGTGGCCTGCGCCGTTGCACGACAGGTCGCCAGGGCTCTCGGGGCAACGTAATGCCGGTACAGGACGACGAGCGGGAACGAGAGCTGGTTCGCATGTTCAATCTGGACTGGGACCCATCTCATCAGCGTGCCGGTGTCGACGCGCTGCTCAAGATGGAGATCGGCGCGAAGCGCTATGCCTTTGAAGTCGAGGTGAAGTCCTCTACAGGGCCCACCGTCTCGACCGCCCGCGACGTCGGCATGGAGCACATAGAGAAGTGGCGCAGAAAGCTGTTTGTCGTCGGCTTCTACTCCCGCAGATCGGGCCGACCGGAATTACTGCGATGCCTTTGCCTCACGCCGGTCGATATGGAGCCCTGGATTGCGTCCATCGAGAACAAGATTCTTCCGGATCACAAGATCGCGCTGCTCGCTTCCCGCAGGCTGGAGATCAGTGACCTGTTCGAGGTCTGCGGAGAGCAGGTCACCTACTCCGTCGAGGATGCGAAGGTGCTTCACAAGCAGCAATGGTCGGCGCAGCAGTACGAACGCGCCCGCGATGTCACCGTCAACGGAGAGCGGCGCATTTCAAGGAAGAACATGCTGCAGATCCTTCAATTGCGCTCCCGGTACATCGCCGAACGGGGAGCCACGTTGAACAATCCGCACATCACCAAAGCCCACCTCGGGGCATTTTCGGGTACCGACCGGGAAATCTCCGACACTGCATGGGCGTCGCGAATCCGGTCAATCGCGAAGAAATTTGCCAAGGAATACCCGGAACACCCTGCGACGACTTCAAGCCGGTCGTAGCAACGGGGTGATTTGCCCGTGAACAGCGGCGACGCCATGCAAGCGCGTGTTCGTCACCAGGCCATGGCGAATGCCGGGAAGCAGTGCGACTTCGCCCCGCGCGGGTCGCAGCCGGCCTCCAGCAGCCCCGTATCCCCGTCGTAGGCGGCGCAGGAGACAAAGCCTTCGGTCCAGTCGGGCGCGATGTCCAGGTCGTGCCCGCGGCGGCGCAGCTCGTCCAGCACCTTGGCACCGAACCGTGGCTCGATGCGCACGCGGTTGGGCTCGCTCGCGTGCGGCGCGAAGAATCCGGGCGTGTGCTCGGAGGAAAGGCGCGGCACCTCGATCGCCTCGGGAATGGACATGCCGAAGGCCGCTCGGCAGAGATAGAACTGCAGCAGCCACTGGCCCTGGTTGTCGCCGCCCATGGTGCCGAAGGCCATCCACGGCTTGCCGTTGCGGAAGGCCATGGACGGCGTGAGTGTGGTGCGCGGCCGCTTGCCGGGCGCGATCACGTTCGGGTGGTGCGCCGGCCCGAGGTGGAAGGTCATCATGCGCACTGACAGCGGGAAGCCAAGCGACTCGATCACCTCGGCCGAGGAGATCCACGCGCCGCTGGGCGTGAACGAGGCGAGGTTGCCCTTGGCGTCCGCCGCGTCCACGTGCACCGTCCCAGGCCCCCAGTATTTCGGCGTCAGCATCTCGTCCTCGGGCAGCAGCGCCGCGTTGCGGCGCGCATCGCCCGGGCGCAGCTCGCGATTCGCCTTGCGCATGTCGACGAGCGCCGCGCGCTGCTTCGTGTATTCCGGCGAAAGCAGGATCTCGGCGGGCACCATCACTTGGGCCGGGTCGCCGTAGTACTGGTCGCGGTCGGCGTAGGCGAGCTTCATCGCCTCGATGAGCAGGTGGCAGTAGTCCGGCGTGCCGAAGCCGATCTTTTCCAGGTCGTACTCCCACATGATCGCCAGCGTCTGCAGCTCGGCCGGACCCTGCGACCAGAAACCGGTCTTGAAGAGTTCCGTGTCGCCCAGCTTGAGCGAGGCCGGCGCCTCGATGCGCGTCTCGAAGGCGGCGAAGTCCTCGCGCTCGAGCAGGCCGTCCTGCGCCTTCGAGAACCTGACGATCTCGGCGGCCACCTCCCCCTGGTAGAACGCCGCCAGCGGATCCTTCGCACTGGCAAGGTAGTCGAAGGTGCGCGCCAGCGCGGGATTGCGGAACGCCGCGCCGACTTCGGGCACGATGCCGCCCGGCAGGTAGAGCTGCGCGCTGCCCGGCCATTCGGCCTCGAAGCGCGCCCGCATCGGCTCGATGCCGTACTTGTGCTGGTTGCGCAGCCCTTCGGACACCGGGAAACCGTCCCTGGCAAGCGCCAGCGCCGGCGCCATCGCTTCCCGCAACGGCAAGCTTCCCCAGCGTTGGAGCGCGGTGACCAGCGCGCCGAACGCGGCGGGAACGCCCGCCGCGAGGATTCCCGAGTCCGGCACGTCCTTCAGCCCGCGCGACAGGTAGGCCTCGGGCGTGGCGCGCGCGGGCGCGGCCATGTTGCCGTTCACCGCGATGACGCGGTTCTCGCCCGCGAGCCTGACCAGGAGCGGGCACTCGCCACCGATGGTGTGCATCTGCGGGTTGACCAGTCCTTCGACGAAGGCCATCGCCACCGCGGCGTCGATCGCATTGCCGCCTGCCTTGAGGACGTCGGCGCCCGCGCTCGCGGAAAGGTTGCTGTTGGAGGCCACGGCGCCGCGCGTGCCGAGGTAGCGCGGGTGGAAGGTGGTCGATTCGGTCGGAAGTACCCGGTAGGCGCGTCTGCTCATCGTGCGCCGAATCTAAAGCATTTCCAGCGGCCGCGCTTTCGACGGAGGCGGGAAGATGCGGTCGAGTTCGGCAAGCTGCGCTGCCGGGAGTTCGTGCTCCAGCGCGCCGACGTTCTCCTGCATGCGGCCGCGGTCGCCGCTCTTGGGAATGACGATGACCCCGTCCTGCGCCAGCAGCCACGCCAACGCCGCCTGCGCCGCCGTCATGCCATGGCGTTGCGCGAACGCGGCGAGCGGCTTGCTGCGCATGAGGCGCGCCTGCTCCAGCGGCGAGTAGGCCATCATCGGTACGCGCCGTTCGCGCAGCCAGGGCAACAGGTCCCACTCGATGCCGCGTCGCGAGAGGTTGTAGAGTAGCTGATTCGCTGCCACCTTGCCGCCGCCCTCCAGCGGCCACAGCTCCTGCATGCCGGCAAGGCCAAGGTTGCTCACGCCGTAGTGGCGTACCTTCCCCTGGCGCTGCAGTTCGGCCAGCGCGGCGATCGACTCGGCGAGCGGGATGCCGCCACGCCAGTGCAGGAGATAGAGGTCGATGCGGTCGGTCTTCAGCCGCTTGAGGCTGCGCTCGCAGGCGGCGGCCGTGCCGCGCCGGCTGGCGTTGTCGGGCAGCACCTTGGTGACGATGAACACCTCGTCCCGGCGCCCGGCAATGGCCTCGGCGACCAGTTCCTCGGAGCGGCCGTTGCCGTACATCTCCGCGGTGTCGATGAGCGTGAGCCCGCGATCGAGCCCCAGGCGAAGCGCAGCGAGTTCCTCGTCGCGCGTCGCGCGGCTGTCGCCCATGTTCCAGGTGCCCAGGCCGAGAGCCGGGACCCTCTCGCCACCGGGAAGCGTGACGGTCTGCATCAAGCGCTAGGATGGCTGCGCAAGGTCGGCCCTGGTGTAGGGGATCGAGAACTTTGCCTCCGGCGCGATCGCCGGCATGGTCTTCGCCCAGGCCTCGTAGCGCGCGCGCATGGCTGTGAGGCGCGCCGGCTCCCGCCCGGCGAGGTTGGCGCGCTCGCGCTGGTCCTGCGCCAGGTCGAAGAGGAATTCGTCCCCCTCCAGCGCCAGGTACTTCCAGTTGGCCTCGCGCATCGCCTTCTGGTTGCGGAACAGCATCCTCCAGTAGAGTTCACGCCCGAAGGTCTTCTCCGGCCGCTGCAGCACCGGCAGCAGGCTGATGCCATCCATCGGGTAGTCCGGGTGCGGCGCGACGCCGGCGGCGTCGAGGAACGTCGCCGCCCAGTCCATCGTGATGGCGAGCTGCGAGGTGATGCAGCCGGGCTCGACGCGCCCCGGCCAGCGCACGATGTAGGGCACGCGGATACCGCCTTCGAGCAGGTCCATCTTCTTGCCCACCAGCGGCCAGGTGTCGGAGAAGCGCTCGCCGCCGTTGTCGCTGGTGAACACGATCAGCGTGTTGGCGTCGGCGCCGGCCCGCTTCAGGGCATCGAGGATGCGGCCGATGCCCTCGTCCATGTGATGGATCATCGCCTGGTAGGTCTTCACCGATCCGCCGTCGGTGTGGCTGATGCGCGTGCCGATGCGCTGCGACTCGGCTTCGTCCTCACGCGTCTCCCAGGGCCAGTGCGGCGCGGTGTAATGCACCGACAGCATGAACGGCGCGCTTGCGCCGCGCTGCCGGCCGATAAACGCCACCGCGGCATCCGAGATGAGGTCGGTCAGGTAGCCGGTGCGCCTGGACTCGGCCTCGCCCTCGTACAGGTCGTGCACCCCGGCGCTGTCGAGGTGCGAGAAGTAGTCCACGCCGCCCGCCAGCGCGCCGAAGAATTCGCGGTAGCCGCTCTTCAGCGGGCCGAAGTGCGGCGGAAAGCCGAGGTGCCACTTGCCCGACAACGCGGTGCTGTAGCCTGCGTCGCGCAACAGCGAGGGAAATGTCGGGTGCGTCGGCGGCAGCCCGAGCACAGGGTTGCCGCGCGTGCGCGTGGCGATGGGCTCGTCGTGGCTGGCCCGCAGGCGGTAGTGGTAGCGGCCGGTGATCAGACCGAAGCGGGTGGGCGAGCACACCGGAGAGTTCGAGTAACCGTCGGTAAAGCGCAACCCCTCTGCCGCCATGCGGTCGAGCTCCGGCGAGCAGTTCGAGCGCCCCCCATAGCAGCCGAGATCCGCATAGCCGAGATCGTCGGCCATGATGAAGACGAAATTGGGCCGCTTGTTCGTCACTCGCCCTTGACTCCGCTCTCGCGGATCACCCTGCCCCACGCTTCGTGCCCCTCGCGGATCATCGCCGAGAACTCCTCCGGGCTGTTGCCGATGACGAAGATGCGCGCGGCCTGCAGTGCCGCGGCCACCTTCTCGTCCTTCAGCGCCTTGACCGTATCCGCGTTGAGGCGGGCGATAACCTCGCGCGGCGTGCCCGCGGGGGCGAGCAAGCCGTACCAGAACGGCAGGCCCTTCTGGTCGAAGCCGGAGATGCCCTGCGCGCCAAGGCTTCCCACCCCCGGCAGCGCGTCGATGCGATCCACCAGGTACACGGCAAGGGCCTTCAACTTGCCGCTCGTCACGTGCGGCAGCGTCACCGTGGAGGGCGTGAACATCACCTGCGTTTCGCCCGCGAGCACACTGCGCACCGCCTCCGCGTTGCCCTTGTAAGGAACGTGGGTCAAATGAACCGCGGCGCGCTGCCGGAAGTACTCGCCGGTGACGTGCCCCGGCGATGCCGTGCCCGCCGAAGCGTAGTTCAGGCGGCCCGGATTCGCCCTCGCATAGGCGATCAGTTCTCCGACCGTCGCCGCCGGCACCGACGGGTGCACGATGAGCACCGAGTCGGTGGTCGCCAGCGCGGTGACGGGCGCGAAGTCCTTCAGCGGATCGAACGGCAGCTTATGGTACAGGTGCGGGTTGCTGGTGACGATGCTGTAGAGCGTGAGCAGCAGCGTATGGCCGTCCGGCGCCGACCTCGCCACTTCCGCAGCGCCGATGTTGCCGGCGGCGCCCGGCTTGTTCTCGATGATTACCGGCGTGCCGAGCGAAGCCGAAAGGCGCTCGGTCAGGGAGCGGCCGATGATGTCCAGCGGACCGCCCGGCGGGAACGGATTGACCAGCCGCACCGTTCGGGACGGAAACGGCTGCGCAAACGCCTGCGTCGCCGCGAACAAAAGCGCCCCCAGCAGGAAAACCGGCTTGCGCATACCTCACCCCCTCCGCGGGGATGATAGCAGCAGGGTCGGGCGCGCTAGCGCACAGGTGCGTTCCACACTGGCACAGGTGCGTTCCACACTGGCACGAGTGCGTTCCACCCGCCCCGGGGAACCTACTTCTTCTTCGCCTCGAACTGCGCCACGGCCTTCTTCAGCATGGTGTACTCGTCGCAGCCGAAGGTGCACAGGCGGTCGAGCACGTCGAGGTGCTCCTTCGCCTTGGCGAGGTTGCCGACCATCAGGTAGGCCTCGCCGAGATACTCGTGCGCGCCGCGGTGGTTGGGCTCCAGCCGCAGCGCCTCGTTGTAGTGACGGAACACCAGGTCCATGCTCGGTTTGGGGCTGTTGCGCAGGGCGTAGGCATACAGGTTGTGATACTCCGCCTTGCGCGGGTCCTGCCCGAGACCGTCGCGCAGGGCGGCGGCGGCCGCCGCCCAGTCCTTGCGCTCGATGGCCTGGCTGGCGCGCTCCAGCACCGGATCGGCGGGCGTCACGGCCCCTGGCGAGGCGTCGGGGGCTGCCGTGGCGGCGCCTGTGGCGAATATGGACGCGGCGAGCAGGGAACGAATGTACGATTTCATGTGTTTGCCTCCTTGTGAACCCTTGTACGCACGGCACCCGTCAACGGATGCGAGGAACCCGACCATGATGCCATTGCCCGCCCGGCTGAGAATCCTGCTGCTTGCCGCATTGCTCGCGCTAACAGCCGCCGCGCCGGCGGCATTCCCCGCGCCACCCGCCGGGCGCGAGGAGGCGCTCGCCTGGCTGGAGGAGTCGCAGACCGAGCGCCGCGCCGAGGCGGTGACCTGGATCGCCAACCACGGCGCAGCGGGCGACGCGGACCTGCTGCACAAGCGGCTGCTCGACGAGAGCCCCTTCGTGCGCAGCTTCGCCGAGCAGGGGCTGTGGCTGCTGTGGAGCCGCTCGGGCGACCCGGCCATCGACCGCCTGATGGCGCGCGGCGTCGAGGAAATGCAGGCCGGGCAGCACAGGAAGTCGATCGCCACGTTCACCGAGGTGATCCGCAGGCGGCCCGATTTCGCGGAGGCCTGGAACAAGCGCGCGACCGTGCATTATCTGGCGGGCGAGCACCGCCGCTCGATCGCCGACTGCGACGAGGTGATCAAGCGCAACCCGCGCCACTTCGGCGCGCTCGCCGGCTACGGCCAGATCTGGTACGCGCTGGCCGACTACCAGAAGGCGCTCGACGCGTGGCGCCGCGCGCTCGAGGTAAACCCGAACATGCTCGGTGTGGAAATCAACATCAAGGGGGTCGAGGAAATCCTGCGCGCGAGGCGCGGCCAATCGACCTGAAGGCGCTCAGTCGTATTTCTTCGCCGCGGTGTCGCCGTCGACCGGCTTGCCGACGAGGTATCCCTGGATGTAGTCGCAGCCGTACCGCTGCAGGAACTCCATCTGCGCCTCGGTCTCGACACCCTCGGCGACCACCGCCAGTTCCAGCGTGCGCGCGAGCCCGAGGATGGCGGCCACGATCGCGCTGTCGTCCTTGTCTGCGGGGATGTCGGCGATGAAGGACCTGTCGATCTTCAGCCTGTCCACAGGAAAACGCTTGAGGTAGGCCAGGCTCGAGTAGCCGGTGCCGAAGTCGTCGATGGCGACCGAGACGCCGATCTGCTTGAGTTTCTTCAGCGTGTTCTGCGTCACGTCGATGTGCTGCATCACCGTCGACTCCGTGATCTCCAGCTCGAGCCGCTTTGCCGGCAGCCCGGTTTCGCGCAGCACGCGCGAGACCGTGTCCACCAGCCTGGGATCGTTGAACTGCCGCGCCGAGAGATTGACGGCAATCAGCAGGCCGCGCTCCGCGCCGAGGCTCGCCGCCCAGCGGCAGGCCTGCTCCAGCACCCACTCGCCGATCTGCAGGATGAGCCCGGTCTCCTCCGCGAGC
>SXGS01448301.1_pt1 | contig 10350 bp, 8 predicted proteins | sample 3174681 | NCBI WGS metagenome assembly SXGS01 (sample SAMN11356861, study PRJNA531348) | freshwater metagenome | isolation source: freshwater sample F1-80 | place: China: Fuxian Lake, Yuxi | collected 2017-12-25
ACCAAGTTCGCGAACTCGCGACGAGCTGTTGCAGGGGCAGCGCGACGGACAGCAGGAGCAGTAGTGCCGTGACGACCGCGCAGCCCACGAACCAGCCGCGGCCGAGTTGACGGCGGAAGATTTCTCCCGCCGCCGCGCCTTCCCGGCTTGGCCACGAGACGTTAGAACGACGCAGCAGGAACAGGCTGAGTGCGGACACGACGATCATCGGCCACGCCGCCCCCCACGCGCTGGCTTCATCAAGGCGCGTCGTGAAGGCGAGCCACAGTTCCTCGGGGAACACGCGCACCTGGAGAATCACGGGCACGGCGAAATTGTTCAGGGCGAGCACGAAGGTCAGTACCGCCGCCTGCGCCATCGCGCCGCGCGCCATCGGCCAGAGCAGTCCGCGAATCAGCGGCCAGCCGCGAATCATCGAGTCCGCTTCGAGTTGCGGCGCTTCGAGCCGGCTCCATGCGCCGAGGATGAGCAGCGTGGTGAGCGGCCAGGTGAGCAGCGTGAGCAGCCAGACGGTGCCGCCGAGCGAATAGATGTTCAACGGCAGCCAGCCGCGCCACGCGCCGTTGTTGCCGAGCAGTTCGAGCCAGCAGTTCGTGACGAGGAACGGCGGTAGGACGAGCGCAATGACGGCGGCGAGCAGCAGACATTTGCGGACACGCAGCCGGCATGCCGCGAGCGTGAGGGCGACGAGGAAACCGATGGCTCCCGCGAGCAGCGTCGTCAGTCCGCTGACGAGCAGGCTGTTCAGGAGCAGGGAGAAGCTCATGCCGTGAGTCTGCAGTCTTGTTTCTTCATGTCCGCCAGAACCGCTTCCAACGCCGGCAAGTTGGCGTGGATGTCTACGAGGATGGCGTATTTCATGACGTGGATGGTGGCGTCGATTGTAGGTCTGTAGGAGCCGGTCGCAAGCGAACAGGTTGTCTCGGAGCGGGAATTGGCGGCTGCTTCACTCCCCATCTCGACATCGTGGGCGCGCTTCCGTAGCGTCCAGCGCCGTGACTTCACACGATGAACGGCCCGTGACGGCGGAGATGCTCCGCGAGCTGCGCGCCATCGTCGGAGCGGACGGGGTGATTGCCGGCGAGGCGGAATTGCTCGTCTATGAGTGCGACGCCTACACGTTGGAGAAGCATCTTCCCGGCGTCGTCGTGCTCCCGCGTTCCACGGCGGAAGTTGCCGCCATCGTCCGACTCTGCGCGCATCACGGGCTTCCGATCATTCCGCGCGGCGCGGGCACCAGCCTCAGCGGCACGGTGCTGGCCGTCACCGGCGGCGTGATGATCGCCGTCACGCGCATGAACCGCGTGCTGGAAGTGGATTTGCGAAACCGCCGTGCGCTCGTCGAGAGCGGCTGCGTGAACGCGTGGGTGACGAATGCCGTCAAGGATCACGGGCTTTACTACGCGCCCGATCCTTCGAGCCAGTCGGCCTGCACCATTGGCGGCAACGTCGGCACGAATTCCGGCGGGCCCCACACGCTCAAGTACGGTGTCACCACGAATCATGTCCTCGGCTATGAGATGGTGTTGCCAGATGGCGAGATCGTGTGGCTCGGGACGCGGCCTGAGGACGGCGAGGACATCGACGGCTACGATCTGCGCGGCGCGGCCATCGGCAGCGAGGGCATGTTTGGCGTGGTGACGCGAGTGTTGCTTCGTCTGGTGCGCGCGCCGCAGGCGTTCAAGACGTTGCTCGGTGTGTTCGAGTCGGTGAACCAGGCCAGCCAGGCGGTGAGCGACATCATCGGCGCGGGCATTGTGCCGGGCGCGCTGGAGATGATGGATCAACTCATCACGCAGGCGGTCGAGGCGGCGTATCACTTCGGTTTCCCGCTGGATGCCGGCGCGGTGCTGATCGTGGAACTGGACGGGCTCGAAGCGGGTCTTGATGCGCAGGCGCAGCGGGTGGTTGAGATTTGCCGGCGCAACGGCGCGCGCGAGGTCCGCATCGCCCGCGACGACAAGGAGCGCGCCGAGTTGTGGAAGTCCCGCAAGCGCGCGTTCGGCGCGATCGGCCGGCTCTCGCCGAACTTCATCACGCAGGACGGCGTGGTGCCGCGCTCGAAGCTGCCGGAGATGATGGAGTTCATCCGCAGTTGCAGCGAGAAGTACGGCCTGCGCATCCCGAACGTCTTCCACGCCGGCGACGGAAACCTGCATCCCCTGATCCTCTACGATGAACGTGATCCGGATCAGATCCGCCGCGCGCTGGCGGCGAGCGATGACATCCTGGGGCGCTGCGTGGAACTGGGCGGCAGCGTTACGGGCGAACACGGCATCGGCGCGGAGAAAATCGATTTCATGGCGCGACAATTCTCGCCGGACGATCTCGACGCGATGCGGATGCTGCGGCGGGTTTTTGATCCAGAAGGCCGGTGCAATCCGCACAAGATGTTCCCCGGCTCGAAACGTTGCGGTGACTTCGCCCCGAAGAAACAGGCCGGAGCATGAGCACGACACTCGGAACACGCGAGGAAGTGGCGGCGCTGTTGCGCGAGTCCAATGCGCGCCGCGCTGTGCTGGCGCTTCCCGATCTGCGTCGGTTGAACCGAGTGGTGGAGCACACGCCCGAGGACATGACCGTCACGGTCGAGGCGGGCTGCACGCTGGCGGCGCTTCAGCAGCATCTTGGCGCGCGCGGCCAGTGGCTTCCCGTGGACCCGCCGGACGCGGCGACGTTGACCATCGCCGACTTGATTGCCTTCAACCCGAGCGGCCCGCGCCGGTTTGGTTTTGGCACGCTGCGCGATCATCTCATTGGCGTGCAGGTTGCGCTGGCGAACGGACGCCTGGTGCGCTCCGGCGGCAAGGTGGTGAAGAACGTCGCGGGGTTTGATTTGCTCAAGCTATTCGTCGGCGCGGCGCACAGCCTCGGCGTGGCCGTGGAGGCGACGTTCAAGCTGTTGCCGCGTCCCGAGACGGAGTGCTTCGTGCGCGCGCGGTGCGCAACACTCGAGGAAGCGCGGCGTTTGCTGGACGGCGTGATGGCGTCGCCGGTGACGCCCAGCGTGCTCGATCTGCACAACGACTCGCTGCACGGCGGCGACTTCTCCGTGGTGCTGGGCTTCAGCGGTTCGTTCGCGGAAGTGGACTGGCAGCTTGGGCAGGCGGGCCGTTTGGGATTCGGCGAGCCGACGACATTGGAATACGAGGAGCGTTTCTGGGAACCCAATGGCGAACCTGTCCGGCGTTGGCCGGTGCCGCCGGATGTGCTGACGGAACGGCTGCCGCAACTGGACGGCGCGGCGTTCGTAGCTCGTGCTGGCAATGGGACGATTTACTTCCGCGGCGACGCGCGGCCGCCCGTGCCACCGATTCCGAGCGCGTTGATTCGCCGTGTGAAGGAGACGTTCGATCCGCACGGCATCCTGCCGGCGCCACCGGCCGTATGATCACGCCTGCTTCATCGCACAGCGCTTTAGCGGTTGCACCGTTTCTCGATTACGAGAAGTCGCTCGCGTGTATTCACTGCGGCCTGTGCCTTTCGTCCTGCCCCACTTATCTGGAAACTGGCAACGAGAACGATTCCCCGCGTGGCCGGATCTACCTCATGCGCGCTCTCCAGGACGGGCGGACGCCGCTGGGCGACGCGACGGTGCGGCATCTCGATCTTTGCCTCGGTTGCCGCGCGTGCGAAGCGGTCTGCCCGAGCGGCGTGCAGTACGGCGCGCTGCTGGAGACGACCCGCGATCACGTTGAACGAAATCACACGCGCCCTCCATGGCAGGTTTTTCTCCGGCGCTGGCTCATCGAAAAGACCTTTCCGTTCCCTGAGCGAATGGAACTGGCGCTGGCCCCGGCGGTGTGGTTGCGGCAGTCGAGGCTGGATCGCTGGCTGCCGAAGGCGCTGCGCGATCTGCTTGCGCTGGTGCCGGCAGACGCGAATGCCGCGCGGTTGCCGGAAGTCAGCGCGACGAGTGGGGGTGAACGACGAGGGCGCGTTGGTTTCGTCAGCGGCTGCGTGATGAGCGTGATGTTCGGCGAGACGAACCTTGCGAGCGTCCGCCTGCTGAACCGATGCGGGTTCGACGTGGTGACGCCGTCCGCCCAGGGCTGTTGCGGCGCGCTCTACGCGCACGGCGGGAACCTAGAGATGGCGCGGGCCGCCGCGCGGCGGAACATTGCGGCGTTCGAGGCGCAGGGGCTTGAGGCGATCATCATCAATGCCGCCGGGTGCGGCTCCACGTTGAAGGAATACGGCCATTTGCTGGCGGATGATCCGGCATGGGCGGAACGTGCGGCGGCATTCGGCCGGAAGGTGAAGGACTTGACCGAGTGGCTGCACACGCACGGTGGGGAGTCATTGTGCGAAGCGCTGGCGCCGTCCGATGGCGCGCGGGTGACATATCACGACGCGTGTCATCTCTGCCACGCGCAACGCATTGAGAAGCCGCCTCGGGAACTGGTGCGAGCGGCGGCAGGCGCGGGTTTCGTGGAGATGCCGGAGTCGAGCGTGTGCTGCGGCAGCGCGGGAAGTTACAATCTCACGGAGCCGGCGATGGCAGCGCGGTTACAGGAGCGCAAGACGGCGAACATCCTGAAGTCCGGCGCGAAAACGGTGGTGACGACCAATCCCGGTTGCCTGCTGCAAATCCGCGCCGGGCTGAAGTCCGCTGGCGCGCACGACGTCGAGGCGCTGCACATCGCGGACTATCTGGAGCGGGCGGTTGGATCAGGGGCGGGGCAGGGGCAATAGCGACGACTAAGGAACCTGCGCGGCCTTGGCCTTCTCCAGCACCTCGTCGTGGGCGGTGGGCTCGTATTCGTAGTCGGCGGGCTCCACGTAATCCTTGCGCATCGGGAAATCCACGAAGCCGTCCCACATCAGGATGCGCCGCAAATCGGGGTGGCCTTCAAACTGGATGCCGAAGAGGTCGAAGATCTCGCGCTCCTGAAATTCGCAACTGCGCCACACAGGAGTCAGGCTCGGGAGCGTCACGTCGCTACTCCGATCGCCGGTGCGCAGGCGGAAGATGACCGGGCCGTGCTTCTTCTCCATCGAGTAGAGGTGGTAAACCGTTTCCAGATACGCCGGGGTGCGCTTCTCGGTGACTTCCTCGACTTCCTTTTCCACGCCGTCCACGAGCTTCTTCACCTTGGCTTTCAACTTCTCGACGCGTTCAGGCCAGTCCACCCCGGTGACGTTGGAGGCGAAGTCGAGTTTCAGCGCCGGGTCGTTCTTGAGCCAGCGAGCCACGGCGGCGGCGGATGCGCGATCCACAAGCAGCGAAGTCTGTGCGCACGGAGAGTCGTTGGGAACTATCTGGAGTTGCGCGCCGGGGATGGCGGCTTCGATGCGGGACTTGATCTGTTCCAGCGTTTCCATGGGGCAGTTGTAGCTTGAAGGCCCGACGCGGGACAATCCAATTGGTTCTGGCGATAGGGGGCGAAGTCACCGACAGGCAGTTACCCGGCGGACTGGTGAATGTTCCACCACTTTTGGCAGTAGTTGCATTTCACGTCGCCGCTCGGGGAAACCTCCTGGCTGGTGCCGAGCCCAGCGCCGCAGTGCGGACAACGATACCCGGTGGGATCGCGCCGCACGCCTTCGTCGATGTTGGGGTCGGGGTTTTCCCGTCCTCCGGTCTCTCCCATGCTCCAGCGAAGCAGCGCGCTGATGGGCATCCCGAATCCCATCGCCATGAAAGCAATGGCGATGAACGATCCGAACATCTTCGCGATCAGCGGCGGGGCGCCAAACTCGTGAGGCGATTGCGACCAGAGGAAAATCAGGAGGGTGAGTCCGACGAATCCGAACATCGAAATGAAGATCAGGACGAACCAAGGCGGACGGGGCACGGGAGGTTTGGGCGATTTCATGGGCACGAACGCCGTCGCTGGCGGGATTCGCAACGCCGATGTTACCCGACTCGACCGGCCCGGAAACTACAATTTCCGAGAGGCATTCCGGCGCAGGAGGGGATTTTCCAGAGTCACGCTGAAGCGGCGCTCTGGAGCCGAGGCGCTGCACGACAGCGCAATTATTTTTGATGCCCTGGCGCTTGGAGAGGATTGCAGTTAATACGCTATAAATAATTGTTTATCAATAATTTGAGCGTTTGTTCCTAGGTTGGTTTTGTGCATCCACCGGCAGTGGTCGGAAAGATTTTTGTTAGATTCGACCTTCGAGATGGCAATTAGAGATAGAGACCCTTTGTTTTTCGACTGAGGCGTATACGCGCTTCGGGAGGGGAAACGGGTTGGCCGCCCGGTGGAGACGGGCGGCGGGGCAGAATGGTTCGGTAGTCGTATCGGGATTTCGGGTCATGGGCACCCGGCCGGTTCCTTGGGAACCGTCGGGAACGGACGCGGGCAGACAAAGCCTCTTTCCAGATTACCCCCCTATGCGGGCGACGCCGTCCTGCCGGTCTTGCCATCTTAAACTGCATCGACAGACGCCAGGAAGCACGCCGGGCCAGGAACGCGAAAGCGCCCTGAGCCCGGCGATGTTTTTATCCCGAGGCCGGCTTCCACTCCGCCAGTGCTGCTTCAAACGCCTCGTCCACCGTTCGCATCCGGACGCCGGTGGCCAGCAGCTTGGTGGTGTCCAGAATGCAGTTCGAGCGAGGAGCCTTCACCCCGGTGCTGTAGAACTGCTGGTCATCCGCGAAGAACTGGAATGGCTGGGCTGGTTTCAGGAGGCGCTCGATCTTCGCGACGATCTGCCGCATGGAAACCGCGCCGGGGTTGGTCACGTTGTAGATGCCGAAGGGCGCGCGACGCGACCAGAGCTCCAGGCACGCGCGGACGAAATCGCCGCGATGCGAGAACGAGTTGATGTTCTCGTACACCTTCGGGTAGCGCTGCAACTTCGTCAGCGCGTTGCGCGGGCTATCGAACTCATCGAAAGGAATCCGCAGCCGCCAGATGTAGTTCCGGCCGACGCCAGCGATGGCTTCCTCGGCGAGCACCTTCGTGCCGTTGTGGAAGCTGCATGGCGGATGGCGGAAGGAGAAGTTCGGCACCTCGTCCTCCGTCCAGCCCTTGAAACGCTCCGGGCTGCGCAGGAACAACTCGCGCACCTCGGGCTTGTTCAACTCCGGTTCCAACCGCCAGCCGCCGGCGTCATCTTGAACCTTCGCGCCGTTGTAGATGCAGCCGGTCGAGACGTGGCCCCACGGCACGCCTGCTTCGAGGCAGGCATGGGCGATGGTGACGGGCAGCACGACGTTGCCGAGCAGCGTCTCCGCCTTGGCGTTCTCGCACGCATCGACGTTCGGCTTGCCGATGTAACCGGCGGCGTTGAAGACGAACTCCGGCCTCCGCTCCCGGAGCAGTCCGAGTAACGCTTCGAACCGGGAGTAATCCACGTCCCGTCGGGAAACCGCCGTGAAGGCCATGTCGCGTCGCGCCAGTTCCGCCGCGAACGCCTGCCCGATGTAACCGCTGGCACCGAGGAGAAGGATCATTTTTAGGAGGATGGTGGTTGAGAATCTGTCGAACGTCCGGCGCTGTCCGGATCGGGGTTTGAGCGGCTCATTCTCCGAGGCGAAGCCGGAAAAAAGCCGGCGTGGACTGATGAACTTCGGGCTTGGGAATTGTCAGCCGGTTCGAGGAACCATCCAAACGTAGCGTTCTCAGCGGCTCCCACAGGGTCAGGTTCGTTGAAAGCTCGATGGTATGGAACCGATTCGAGAGACCCAGCAGTGCGAACGAAACCGAGTCTTGGGAAACCGACGGTGCGAGGATCGCTGGTGCGTTCGCGGGTCTCAATTGCCACCGAACGTCGCCTACGTCGTCAAACCAACTGTCCACGGCAAAATGGTAATCAACACCTTCGACTACATCGAGAGTCGTCTGTCCCGGCGACGAGAAGACGGCCCGATTCAGGATCTCGCGTAGGTTGTTAATCGATGTGCCTGTGTACACCGAAATCCATGACTTAAAATTGTTGAAAGTCGAGAGATGGACTCGATGGGTATAGGGAGATCTCCAAGTCCACCAAACCGATCTGTTGGCCGCGAAACCCTCACTCGGCGTTTCGCCAACCTCGGTCGTCGCACCATAGTTGTACGAAGCCCCGACGACTGCGTCTCCAAGCAGCCGGATTCGATTTGCGAAGAAATCGTTCGTTGGAGGCGGAAGCAGCATCAGCGAAAAACGCGTTCCGGTTTCCCGTCCGGAGTCCACGGCGATTTGGTATTCGTTCCCCTCCAGTGCGTCGAAGCGGACGAACAGGTTGGTCGCGGAAGATCCTCCATTGGCCGACACGACAGAAATCAAGCTGTTCACGCTGGTTCCTTGATAGACGGCCAGACGGCTCGATGCCCGTTCGCTCCTTAACGCCACAACGGCCGGGCCGGAGAACGGAGAAACCCATCTCCACCAAGCGGACCCAAATCCAGGCTGACCCGCGTGTAGAGGCTCTCCTGGCTCCAGGGTCGCCCCTGCATTTGTGCCTCGCGTCTCCACGGGGAATCCGGACAGGACCGTCCTTTCGGCGAAACGATCGTTCGCATGGGGTACGTCCACCAGAAATCTCACGGCGGAAGTAACTAGGCCTCCCGAATCGACCGTACTGGCAATTAGCGCATGAGTACCGATGTCTAGTGGGCCAATGCTTGTTCGGTAGGGGGGCGAGGTTAGAAGCTCGACAGACGCGCCATTAAAACTGAATGCCACCCGTTCGATTGAGCCATCGGAGTCTGTGGCGATCACCTCTGCGGAAAAATGTCCTCCGTAATCGAAAGTCTGGTTGTTGGTCGGAGAAATCCAGGAAATCTCGGGCGGACGATTGCGGGTCAGTTCAATTCGGAACGGATTCACGTTGGCCGAGCCCGAGGAGACGGAGAACTTGTAAGGGACTCCGCTGGTCGCCCCAAAAGTGATGCGTAGCGGCAGGCCGGGCCCGCCACCGTTGGTCACCAACGTCAAGGCGTTTACTTCGGTTCCCGTGAAAACCCCAATTCGTGGCGGAGTCAGATGCAGATATTGTGGAATCAGGGTCATCATCACGTTTCCTGAGCTGGGAGCGGTCCATTCCCACCACAGGCTTTGGTAATAGCCTGTCCGAAATCCATGAACGAACTCGCCGGATTCGACGGTGGCGGATCCCAGGACACCAGTGAACGACAAGGAATCTCCCGCGACGCGGATTCGTTCTGAGAAGTCGTCGTTGCCAGGTGCTTGGACGAGGTAAAACTCCAAATTGATAGGACGTGTGGGCTCATTGAATCGTTCGGTCATGATCTCGAACCGGGTTCCGGCGCGCACTTGAAATCTCATGTCCGCGGGAAGAGTCGATCCGCCAGAAGATTGTGTGATCTTGACCAAATTCGAAATGGAACTCCCGATAAACACACCGCTATAGATGTAGTTCGACGACGAAACGAGAATCCTCGCGACGCCGTTCGTTGGAGCCGTCCAATTCCACCAGACTGTTGGCGCGGATGTGTTCGTGGGGAGACCGCTCAAGCTGGGATCAAATTGGCTCCTTGTAGCGAGAACGTCGGTGCCACTGGCGCTTGCTTGCCAGACAATCCCGGTCGGCGAGACGAAATTGGTCATTTCTGACACCGTGGTGCTCGACGTGAACTGATCGTTTGTGGGCTGTGCGATGGTGGGACTTCCTGCCAACGCGAGAACCAAACCGGCAAGCAATGCGGAAAGTGCTCGGGAACTCATTTCATCAAGGTATCTCAGAGGCGGGTCGACCGTCAAACAAACGAACGTTTGCACTAAAGCGGAATGCTCAATCTCGACTGATGGTTCGTCTGCGTTCCTGTTGGACTCGCGGCAAAAAAGGAATTTCTCGCCCACTGCCGCTGAATCCGTTACTCAAGCCGCAACCATTTCCGAACGCATGAGCAATTCAACTGCGGGCATGAACAATCGCTGGCCACCACAGATCAAATACATCGTCGGGAACGAGGCGTGCGAACGCTTCAGCTTCTACGGCATGAAGGGCATCCTCGTCGGGTACATGACAGCCACGCTGCTCAAGGGCGGCCTGAACATGTCGCCCGACAAGGCGACGAGCATCTTCCATCTCTTCGTGTTCGCGAATTACTTCACGCCGCTCATCGGCGCGTGGCTCTCGGACAAAATTTTCGGCCGCTACAACACCATCCTGTGGGTCTCGCTGTTCTATTGCGCGGGCCACGGCGTGCTGGCGTTCGGCGATATGGTGCAGACTGCCGACCAGAAATTCGCGCTGCTCTGCGTGGGCTTGACGTTGATTGCCTTTGGTGCGGGCGGCATCAAGCCATGTGTCTCGGCGTTCATGGGCGACCAGTTCAAGTCGGACCAGAATCATCTACTGCAAAAGGCCTACGGCGCGTTCTACTGGTCGATCAACTTCGGCTCCTTCTTCTCGTTCATCGTCATCCCGCAGATTCGCGACAAGTACGGC
>SXGS01107007.1_pt1 | contig 10348 bp, 10 predicted proteins | sample 3174681 | NCBI WGS metagenome assembly SXGS01 (sample SAMN11356861, study PRJNA531348) | freshwater metagenome | isolation source: freshwater sample F1-80 | place: China: Fuxian Lake, Yuxi | collected 2017-12-25
AAGAACTTGCTTCCAAGTATCGGTAGAACGCATTACATCCATAACCTTTACGAAGTTAAGGCGATTGGCTTCACTGATGTCAGCTGGTGCCATAACTCCACGCCAGTTTCCATAAACCAGGTTATATCCCTGCTGAATAAAGGTTTTGCCCTTTACGCCAGCAATTGGCTTAGGGGCTGAGATTCCAAGAATGCGTAGTCTGTTGTCTGCAACATATGGCAGAACATCAACAATTCCGATAACTCCAACTGGGGCTGCTCCGCTTAGAACCTTAGTAAGTGGCTCTGATCCAGTACCAACAACATAGTTGAGCTTGGAGATTGGAACATTAGCGGTCTTAAGAAGAGCGCCAATTACTTGGTGATCAACGCCGCCGACATTTCCACCAGAGACAGCAACAGCACGACCGTTGGTGTTAACGTCATTTACAAACTGATTCAAAGTCTTGTACTTCGAATTAGCTGGAACGAAGATTGCGTTGTATTCGCGCATAACTCGCGCGATTGGAACGGAGGCAAGAAGATCTGATGTGTTCTTATTTGCTACCTGAGCCATACCGCCAGTTAGAGCAATACCAATAATAAGAGCTGAATTCTGCTTGCCCTTAATGGTCTGGAAGTGTGCAAGACCGGTAGTTCCACCAGCACCCGGCTTGAAATCTGTAGTGATTGAAGTTAGCAAACCTTCTGCAATTAGAGTTTTTGAAATTGCATCAGTTGTTGCTGAGTATCCTCCAGGACCTGCAGGTACTGTCCAATCAATTGTGGTTAGCGGCTTTAGATCTGGATACCACCAACGAAGGCTGCCCGCAGCTGTTCCAACGGTAACTTTGGTGCAGGTGAGGTTTGAGCCCTCTACGCCGCGAGCCTTAGCAACCATTCCAGCGCGTCCGCACTCATCTCCAGCTTTGGCTTTTGATGATGGAACTTTTGCAGCGCTCGCTGAAGTTGTTCCAGATATAACTAGCGCAAATGAAGTTAGCGCTACTGCTGCTGCAGTAAGTGTTTTTTTCAAAGACATTAGTTCTCCTATTTTTTTCTCTCGAGGGTGAGAGAAGAGCCCTACCGTATCGGCCCCGATAGCTTGAGAGAAGGCGTTTTCAGCCTCAGATTGATAACACTTTGGTGAAAAAGGGCCAAAAACTGCCATTATGAGCCCTATGAAGTTCTTTGCCTCACATCTAGCTACAGCCTTGAGAACTTATGAGGGGATGACTCTAAGCGTTGAAAATGGGGTAATAACTGAGATTCAAAGCGGCAAAGCCGCAGGGGCTAAAACCCTTAGCGGGATGGTTATTCCAGGCTTTGTCGACCTTCACTGTCATGGTGGAGGTGGCTATGACTTGTCTGTAGATCCTAAAGGTGCAGAGTTTCATTTAAGACATGGAAGCACCACCCTCCTTGCAAGTTTTATCTCTGAGCCGGTTGACTTAATTAAAGAAAAAATCTCCAAATTAAAACTTGAGAGAAACTTAATTGGAATTCATCTTGAGGGTCCATATTTATCACATATTCATTGTGGGGCCCATAAAAAAGAGTATTTACTCCCACCTAAAATGGATGACATAAGAGGATATGTCTCTAGTGGTAAGCTGCGTTATATAACAATTGCTCCAGAAATTGATGGGGCCCTTGAGGCGATTTCATACCTTGCCAGAAATAATGTAAAAGTTGCTATCGGACACAGCGCAGCGACATCTGACGATATCAAGCAAGCGATATCAAATGGAGCAGTTAGCATTACTCACTTCTACAATGGCATGAGAAAAGATTTAGACGACAAAAACTGCCTCGCCGGATTCAGCCTTAATCACAGTTCACTTCTTTTAGAATTAGTGATGGATGGAGTCCATGTCCCGTTTGAGATTTTGAAAGAGGTAATCAAGCGAGCCCCAAATCGAATAATCGCAATAACCGATGCAGCTCCCTTTGCTGGAAATTCAGATGGCGACTACCAACTAGGTGAATTGCCTGTGAAGGTTTCAGATGGAGTTGCCCGCTTGAGCAGTAATGGGGCACTTGCTGGAAGTATGCTGACAATGGATAAGGCCTTTAAAAATGCAATGGTTAACCTAGAACTTGACTTAGTTACTGCAGTTAACTTTTTTTCCACAAATCCAGCTAAATTGCTCGGGGAAGACCATGTTGGCGATATTGCTGTTGGAAAGAAGGCAAACTTTCTCACATTTGATCAAGAGTGGAACCTAAATGAGGTCTACTCTGAAGGCGAGTTAGTTTCCTAGGTCTTTCAAAGCCTTACCCGAAGTTCGATAAACGGTCCATTCATCCATAGCTTCAGCTCCAAGGCTTCTATAGAACTCTATTGCTGGTGAATTCCAATCAAGGACCCACCATTGCAAGCGACCATAACCTTTTTCATCACAAATCTTTGCCAAGTGTTTTAAGAGTGCTTTGCCATAACCACGTCCTCGATGTTCAGGTTTGACAAAGAGATCTTCCAAGTAGATTCCATGTTTTGCCTGCCAAGTAGAGTAATTGAGAAACCAAATAGCCATCCCCGCTATCTGCCCATCAACTTCAACTAAGTCACAAAAGACTCTCGGCTCTCTGGCAAAGATTGTATTAAGCAAGTCTTCTTTACTTGCCTCAACCTGCTCTGGGGCTTTTTCATAAGTGGCAAGATCGTGTATAAGTTGAAGAACTTCTCCAACTTCTTTACTTTCTGCCGGACGAATTATCAAGCTCGCTCCTCTGTAATGGAATTTCCACCATCAACAATAATCATCTGGCCTGTTATGTAGGAAGCCCCCAGAGTTGAAAGCCAAGCAATAGCTGATGCAATTTCATCAGCCCTTCCCCCACGCCCCATAGGGACAGATAAGCCTTGGGACTTTTCACTCGCACTTATTGAATCCGTAGCGATCCAACCTGGAAGTATCGCATTACAAGTGATCCCATATTTTGCTTCATCAAGTGCTATTGATTTAGTTAATCCGATAAGTGCTGCTTTAGCTGTTGCATAAACTGGCTGATTTCTCATTGCCATCACAGGACCGGTCAAGCTACTAATCATGATGATTCTGCCACTTTGGGACTTTCGAATCTTTGGCAAGAAATACTTGGTTACAAGAAAGGCTGTCTCTAGATTTCGTGACATACCTTTTTGAAGTGCCTCCAGCGAAACTTGCGAGATATCAGTTGCTTCATTTGGGCTTGCAGGGGAGGTAACACTTGTCATACCAGCGTTATTAACCAAGATATCTAGGCTTGAAATCTGAGATTCCAAAGCCTGCACATCGCTTTCATTCGTTAGGTCGGCAATGAATCCCTTTACTCCAAGCTCCTCGGCTCTTTTGTAGATGCGATCAGAAGTTGAAGTAATAAAAACTTCTGCGCCCAGTTCCTTAAGTGCCTTAGCCGCCGCAAAACCTATTCCTGAAGCATCTCCCGCTCCAGTGACGAGGGCTTTCAAGGAATCTAGTCTAAACACATCACTACTTTAGTGAACTTCCCTTTATTCCCGCTACTGCCTGATTGACAACCTACGTGAATAAGTTCTTGAGGATAATTCACAAAATTGAAACTCGCTCTTTAAGTATAGATAGCAACTCTGAGTTTCTTAAATCACCATCCAAAGTATTACTGCTGCTGAATATTTCTGGTTTATGACCACTTTCAATCATTATTTCTACTGATCGAACCACAAGTGCATTGACTATCGCTGTGCCCAAAACTGTTGATGTTGGACCAGTCTTTTCTTGAAGTCCTGGATAAGTAATTGTTGCATCCCCAACCTGCCCCAGGTTGTCTATAGTTATATCCGCTAGCTCATGAATTTTTCTTCCCTGCACTCTCGCTGCTGGAGATGTGGCGTGTTTCAGACTTGTAATAGCAATCAACTTTAAGCCCAGCTGTTTGACTTGATTTCCAATCGCTTCAACCAGGGCATTGCCACCAGAATTTGAGGCAATGATGAAGACATCACCTTTGCGAAGCTCATGTTTAGCCAAAATATTCATTGCTAACCCAGGATTTCGTTCCAGCTCAGTGCTCCTGGTTGCGTTTTTATGGAGCATCAGGTCTTCCTCGAGGATTGGATTTACAGAACCAAGGCCGCCTGCTCTGTAAAACATCTCCTCAGCCAACATATGAGAATGACCTGTGCCAAAAACATGAATCAATCCGTCATTCTGGAGTGATTGGGCGATCAGGCCAGCGGCCTCCTCGACCTGTTGGCAGTCTTCCCGCAAAATTGTCAGTAGTTCAATTAAATTTGATAGGTACTCGTGATGCGACTTCATGAAACTCTTTGACTCCTTGTTTCTTTAATAGTTGCACTTACCTCTATTTGTAATTCAAATAAGTCACTTCTATATAGACACTCAGCTGTCATTACGGGTTTACCAAATTGATCGAAATCCAACATCTTAATGAGGAGACAGGGAGTTTCTAATGAAGTCTTCAGAAGATTTCTATCTCTTTCACTTGGGTTGTGAGCAGTGATTCCCGCTCTAGCACTCATGATTCTAATTTCGGACTTCTCAAATAAAATATCATATATAGAACCTTTAAAGTCTTCAGGAGTTAGATTTGGTATTAAGTTGCAAGCAATACGAAGTGTTTCTAAAGCAACAGGAATTTGATCTGCCAGACGTAGTCTTGTAACGAGATATATTTCCTCTCCTTGATTAATTCTTAATGACTTTGCAACACTAGTGCTGGCCTTAGTTTTCTTAAATGAAATTAGGCTAGAAGATGGTTTTTGCCCTCTTGCTTTAATTTCCTCAGTGAATGACTTGAGACGCATCTCTGATGAGATTATAGGTCTTTTGATGTAAGTCCCTGAACGGGCTCGTCTCTCTAGTCTTCCATCTAAAATAAAGTCTTCAAGTGCTCGCCTTAAGGTAACTCGACAAACTCCAAATTCTTCAGAGAGCGTTCTCTCACCAGGTAAACGCGCACCTTGAGGAAGCTGAGAAAGCAAACTAAACAATTGCTCTTTCGCCCTTATTACAGCCTTGTCGGTATTCATGTTTCTGAGGGTATTGTGCGAGGCTTAATAAATCTAGAGTTGAGCGGGAACAAATATCAGACCAGTCTGAAGTAGGTCGAGTTTTTTACCCTTGAATAGGGGTTATTGGCTCAAATGGCGACAGACCAGAGCGCGCTCGCCAAAGCAACTACGAGTAGGAGATTATTATCGTATGCCAGAAATTGAGATTAGGCCGGCAACGCTCGGAGATTTAGTTGATTTGTACTTTGTGGCTTTAAAAACTGGCAACTCTGGAAGTGATGCGACAGCCCTATTTAGAAATGATCAGATGCTGGGTGAAATTTTTGTTGGGCCTTATGTGACTCATGCTAGTGAGACTAGCAATCTTCTTTCTGAGTCAGGAAAAACCGTTGGATATGGGCTTTGTGTCCTTGATACCGAAATTTTTCAAAATCTCTGCATCGAGCATTGGTGGCCACAATTACAAATCAAATATGCAGAGTTAAAACATTTTAGTGAAGATGAATGGTTAATCCGTGAGATATTTTCTCCTACTCCTTCACCATCTGAAGTACTTGAAAACTTTCCCTCCCACGGACACATAGATTTGCTGCCTCAAGTTCAAGGAAAAGGTTGGGGTAAAAAACTAATGACACATATGGAGAACCAGCTAAAAGACCTTGGCTCTCCCGGTTTTCATCTTCGGGTGTCGGCTTATAACGATCGAGGTTTGAAGTTTTATGCAGCACTTGGATATACCGAACTATTAAAGCGTGGAGATGAAATAGTGGTTGGAAAGCGTTTTTCTGTATGAACGATTTTCTTTGGGGTGTTGCCACATCTTCATATCAAATTGAAGGTGCTGCTAATAAGGATGGTAGAGGTCAATCAATCTGGGATACCTTCTGTAAATTTCCCGGAAAGGTGGCTAATTTTGATAACGGGGATATTGCCTGCGATCACTACCATCGCTACAAGGAAGATTTAGATTTAATGAAATGGATGGGCGTTAAGGCTTATCGATTCTCTGTGGCTTGGCCAAGAGTTATGCCAAACGGCGTTGGAAAGATAAATGAATTGGGGTTAGATTTTTATGACCGTTTGATTGACTCACTCTTAGAGCGTGAAATTGCCCCTTGGTTAACCATGTACCACTGGGATCTGCCAGAGGCGTTGCAGCTACGTGGTGGCTGGAATAACCGCGAAGTTGTGGAGTGGTTTGGTGAATATGGCGAAGTGCTCACCTCTCGATTTGGTGATCGGGTCAAAAATTGGATGACATTGAATGAACCATTATGTAGCGCTTGGCTTGGTCACTTATACGGCGATATGGCTCCTGGTATAAAAAATCTGCAAACAGCCTTGAATGTCTCTCACAATCTGCTCATGTCCCATGGATTGGCTTGCCAAGTAATCAGAAGCAATGTTTCTGAAGTAAATGTTGGAATTGTTATTAATGTTACTCCAGCAGTTCCAGCAACTGATAGTCAAGAGGATAGGAACGCTGCTCAATTAGCAGATGGCTTTGATAATCGATGGTTTCTTAATCCAGTCTTTGGCAGAACTTATCCTGCAGATGTAATCGATGCTTTAGGTGCATCTCCAGAGATTCATAGTGGAGATATGACATTAATTTCCCAAGATTTAGATTTTCTTGGCGTTAACTTCTATTTCAGACAGACCGTGGCGGCAGATCAAAACTCAAAGCCTCTACCTATAAGAAGTGTCAATCGTGAAAATGTTAAAAGAACTGCAATGAATTGGGAGGTGCACCCCCAAGCCTTTGAAGAGATTCTGCTTCGTATCTCAAAAGAATATTCACCAAAGGCAATCTATATAACTGAGAATGGCTCTGCTTGGAATGATGAAATTATTAATGGTCAGGTTATCGATGACGAACGTATTGATTATTTAGTGCGACACCTAGATGCGATGAAATCAGCAAAAAGCCAGGGTGCACCAATCCTGGGATACTTTGCTTGGAGCTTTCTGGATAATTTTGAGTGGGCTCATGGATATGAGAAGAGATTTGGACTCATCTATGTTGATTACAAGACTCAAAAAAGAACGCCAAAAAAGAGCGCTTTCTACTATAGACAACTACTCCTTAACAGCCCCGCTTGAAAGTCCAGCTACTAACCAACGCTGAATTACTACTGTCAATAGAACTATAGGTATCAAAGCCACCGTAGCAGCAGCTGCCATAGGGCCCCAATCAAGGGTGCGATTACTTATGAAGCTGGCAACCAGCACTGGAAGGGTTTTTGAGTTCTCTCCAGCCATAATCACAGGAATTAGAAATTCATTCCAAGAAAGAAGAGAGACAAATATCCCCGTTGCTACCAAGCCAGGCGCCGCTAAAGGCAAGATGATTCGAGTAAACATTTTGAAGGTTGAAGCCCCATCGACTCTAGCTGATTCTTCAATTTCAACAGGTATCTGTTCAAAAAAACTCATCATTAACCAAATTGCAAATGGGATATTAAATCCTGCAAAAATGAGAATCAACCCTAACTTTGAATCATAGAGATCTAAATATGAACTTAGTTTATATATTGGTAAAAGCAACACGATTGCCGGAAGCGCTCTTATCGCAATCATTAATCCCTCTAAGGGAGTTCTACCTCTGAATTTTGGTTTCCTCGCCAATGCATAAGCTGCAAGACTTCCTACCGCTAAGCAAATAAGTGTGCTTCCCAAAGTAATAATGATGCTATTGGAGTAGATTTGCCAAAACTTTTCGAGAGAAAAGAGAGATGTGTAGTTTTTTAGAGTAGGAGTGAAGGTAAAAAATTTTGGCGGCAAGCTATAAGTATCTACTCGATCCTTTATTGAAGTGCTTATGGTCCAAAAGAGTGGAAATAGTGAAAGAAATGAGGCAAGAAACAAAAGAGAGTAAGAGGCGCTTCGCTTAAGAATCATCGCACTCCCTTTGAGGCTCGACGCCAAAGAAAATAGACCGGAAGCGTGATTATGGTAATTATTACCCCAAGGGCTGCAGCTCTCGAGAACTCAAGGAATACAAATCCAGTCTTATATGTCCAAAGTCCGAGGGTTGTAGTCGCATTTCCTGGACCTCCTCGGGTGAGAATAAAAAGCGTGTCAAAAAGTTTTAAAAAATCCATAATTTTGATCATGGTTATCACCAAGAGCGTTGGTGTTATTAATGGCAACGTAATCCGGCGAAATATCTGGCTCGCTGTAGCTCCGTCAACTCTAGCTGCCTCATATAGAGAGGATGAAATGGCGGTGAGTGCCGCTAAGACTAAGAGCATAACAAAAGGAATTGATTGCCAAGAGTCCACAATTATTATGGCGAACAGAGCACTAGTTTGTGATCCTAACCAATTTACTTTCTCTATTCCAATACTTCCTAAAGCCCAGTTGATAACACCAAGGTCAGTATCAAACATAAATCTATAAGTCAGACCGACTGCGACCGGGGTTAGGAGCATTGGAGTGATTAAGATGGAACGAAATATTTTTGTGCCACGCAAGTTTTCATGCAGCACTAAGGCTAGAAGTATTCCGATTGGTATCTGCATAAGTAAACCAATAAGAGTAATAATCAAGGTGATTCGAAGTGTTGACCAAGTCTCAGAGGCAGCTAACACGGTCTGATAGTTATCAAATCCCACAAAGCTTGGTGGGAGAAATGAGGCCAGATTAATATTTAGAAAGGATATGTAAATCCCATAGAAGAACGGAATCAGCACAACCAATGCGAGAAAAATCCAAGTCGGAATAGTTAAGTGTGCGACAGGGCGAAGATTCTTCCTGCGCAGCAAATTGGGCCTGGACACTTTAGTGATCATTCTCTTTCACTATTGTGCCAGGCCCAAGCCTTAGTCTTTGAGTTGATTAGCTCTTAGGCTCTTTTGCAAGTATCGGTTTGAGCTTCTCGTTGAGCGCATCCAATGCTGCCTGAGACTTCTGCTTCCCAGTGAGAACCTGAGTTACAGCATCAATTGCGGCAACCTCAAACTCTGGCCAAACCGCAATTTGTGGATATCTCTCAATGCGTGAGCTTGATGGAATCTCCAACTGCGGTAGGTATGGATTCTTTGCCACTAAATCCGCATTGTTGATAATTGACTGGCGACCAATCGCTGCGGCGCCTGACTCAAGATACTTCACTGAATTGGTCTTTCCTAGAACGAATTCGAGGAACTTCCAAGCAGCATCAGGATTCTTTGCATCAGCAGGGACTCCGATATTCCATCCAGCAAGATGGGTGGTGTCTACGGTGCCCATAGGCGCCGGAGCTGTACCAATCTTTCCAGCATTCTTATTGATGCTTGGATCAAGAGCCATTCCATAGTATCCGGAGTAGTTGAGCATTGCTCCAATATCTTCACCAAGGAATTTACTTGTGGTGTCATCTCCGGTTGCCGTAATTGCTCCCTTTGGTGAGACTTCAAGTAACTTCTTTAGATAATCAGTGGCAGCAACTGCTTCCTTCGAATTAACCACAGGATTGAGATTCTCGTCGTAGAGAGCTCCTCCAAATGACCAGACTAGCGTCATCCACCACCAAGATACGTTTGGACCAAAGCCCATGATCTGTCCGCCAAATCCGGCAGCCTGAACCTTCTTGGCATTGTTGTAGTACTCATCCCATGTCTTAGCTGGAGTTAATCCAAGCTTCTCATAGAGATCAGTTCTGTACCATTGAATCATTGGCTCGGTACTTAGAGTGAGACCTAGGGTCTCACCCTTGCACTTACCATAATCTTGCTGTCCTTTTCCAAAATCATTGATGTCATATTCATCAGATCCAGAAATGTATGAATCAAGAGGCAACATTGCTTTGGCTTGGCAGAACGGGGCTAAGTATGTGTTGTCAAATTGTGCAATGTCATATGCTCCCGCTTTTTGATTGTAGCTAAGGAGTTGTTTCTGATGTGCTTCACCGTATGGTGTCTCAGATACATTTACTTTGATTCCAGTTTCCGCTTCAAACTCTGGAATAAAGCTCTGAATTGAGGTAGATGATGGGCTAGGAATCAAAAAGACATTAATCTCTCCACCTACTTCACCACCAGATTCTGAGTCACTGCTACATGCGCTCAGAGTTAAAACTGCAGCCGCAACTAGAGCGACTACCTTGAAATTTCTTCTCTTTAACAAGTGTTTTCCTTTCATTGCGGGGCGCACCCCTAAGTGGTCTAAAAATACCCACCAACTCTTGATTTATTAAGGGTTTACTACAACAATCTCATAACAGGGCTGATTCTGGTCTATTTTTGGAGGGAAATTGTCTAAAAGGCTTCAGATTCCACTCACTAAACAAAAAACTGGTCTGATAGTTATCTCTCATGCCGATGACTTGCTCTTATTTTGCGGGGCGGCCACCTTGGCGCTCTTGGATGAAGGTTGGAAGATCCACGTTATT